>JAABUQ010000524.1_pt1 | contig 88835 bp, 79 predicted proteins | sample 5560001 | NCBI WGS metagenome assembly JAABUQ01 (sample SAMN10711888, study PRJNA513371) | rock metagenome | isolation source: Antarctica rocks | place: Antarctica: Victoria Land, Finger Mt nord | collected 2015-12-18
TCCTCAACCCCCCTCTCCTCCCCCCCTCCCTCCTCTCCTCCACACTCGCCCTCCCCTCCCCCTCCCTCCTCTTCCCCGCCTCCCCCAACAGCCCCTTGAAATAAACCTCCGCCTGCACCGTCAAACTATAGCTAACCGGCATCCAACTCCAGGCATTCCGCCTTCCCGGCTGCGCCCCTGCCGCCAGCAGCGCGCGCACGGACTTCAGCTGCCCGTAGGCGGAGGCGTAGTGCAGCGCGGTGTTGCCTTGGTTGTCTTGTGCTGAGAGGAGGGGATGTGGAGCGGTGGGGTGGGGAGGGCCGGTGGGGGAGGGGTCTGAGAGGGAGGAGGAGCGCGGGGAAGGGAGGAGGGAGAGGAAGAGGGGGAGGAGGGAGCGGAGGTGGGGGGTTCGGGCTGTGAGCATGAGCTGTTGTGGGTCAGCGGTCCACTCCTCCTTTGCGTTGAGATAGGATAGTAGTGTGCGGTGGAGTTGGATGTTGGGGGGGAGGTCGTACAGCATTTGCACCGTCTTTATTCTTCCAGCTGATACAGCGTGGGAACCGTGTTGCGATCAGGCTGGCCACGAGATCGGAGGTCTCGGCTGCGAGGTGTAGCGGGGTGGCCCAGTTGGCGTTCTTGCTGATGCCGTGGTCTTCGTGGCCGGCGTCGATGAGGAATTCCTGGAAAAGGCGCAGGCGCTCAGTCGTTGTACGGAAAGCCTTAAGAGGGGGATTGGGGAGGAGAAGGGGGTAGGTGGGAATAAAAGTGGTGCTGGGAATAGGTACGGCGATCTCGAGCAGGCCGAGCTGGGCGGCGAGATGAAGAGAGGTGTTGCCATTGTCGCCGAAGTCTGGGTTTTGCAGGCTTTGGGGGTTGTTCTTGATGATGCGCTTGACGAGGGTAAGGTCGTTGAGGTGGATGGCTCGGCGGAGGCGGGTGGAGACGTCGATCCTGGATGGCTTGTGAGAACGGAACAAAAAGTATTGTGCGAGACCACTTACATGGCGGAGGAAATTGCAGTTGAAATGGAACGCGGAAGGGGATTCCACTTTTAGATCACATTGGCGATGGGTACTGTAACAAGGTACTATTTGGAAGTCTAGGTAGAAATTTGTTTGTATTGTGCTGGTATCGTGCCTTGACGGCATGGTGCAAGTATGAAAATACAGAGTGACTGGACGCCACATTACAGCACCTCAGGACTACCGCTGATGTCTCTCGAGGTGCTGCCCCTTGCAATTATCCCAACCTTCACTGGTTGCAATTCCCCTCGCTCAGTTGAATTCTCGTGGTAGTAACACAGTCTGGACGCTTCTCCATCCGTCCACAACAGATGCTTCCAGGCTTTCCTGCTCATCAGATCTTCAGCTTCCTTCACATGCCCTCGAAATCACCGCCGTCCTCGTCGTCCATATCACCGTCTACAATGTCTTTGGCTAGCTCACGCTCCCTCTCACGAGCCTCCTGAGCGTTCTTCAATTCCAAGCGATGCTGGTTCATGGGGAATCTCATTGCCTATTGCATTGTAAGTGGCATCCAACTCCCGGCCAGTGTCAGCTACTTACCTTGACGCTCTCATCGTGTAAATCAAGGCACGCTCGTATCCGCTCATGGAACGCCTCGCCAGGTTCGCGCGTGGCGTATATGTCGCCAACTTCTTTGCTCTTCATGAAGGCGTTCTCATGATCTAGAGTTGCTTCGATGACACCGTCCCGAATTGCTTTAGCGACAATGTATTCCGCTGACTCCTCGCTCTCTAAGTCCAGCTTCAGACAGATGTCTCGCAGTGAAATGCGAGCATACGAAAGGGACATCATGCGGATCCCCGTCTTGATAACGTTCTGCCTGAGCCGAAGGACAAGCGTATACGTGCCATCACGTCGGAACAGAGTGCTGTGCTGTTGGACAACGTTCAGAAAGCCATCAATTTTGCCAATACGGACTGCTTGAACGAGGCTGAGGTATGGCTTCATCGCGTGCTCCAAGTTTGGTTGACGAAACATCGCTCGATCTGGAATATCTCCCATAAGCAACTCGACAACGACGAGTAGCTTCGACGCTGCCTGGTAGAAACCGCCAGCACTTGGGCTTGCTGGAGACTTGCGGGTAGCCCCGATTAGATGTTCATGAGCTTCGGTGTAAGATAGCTGGATTGCACGTATCCTACCAAGATAGTAAAGATATCGTGCAATCTGGTTGTTGGAGGCAGCTGGTGGAAACTCGGAGTGAGATATTAAGAGGTCGGCTTGGGTGATGTGCGAGGTAGAAAGGTAGTTGCGGAGGAGTAGAGTGGTGACCGTGGCTCGAGTGTCTTGGTCCTTGCGAAGCACCGAAGTACGGAGCGCTGCTAGGAGCTTTTGGCGAATCGATACCACAGATGCTAAAGGTGAAGGAGGAAGGGGAGCCAATTGTTCGTAGAACAGAGAGTAGTAGAAATAAACGCGGGCGGATAGAGCATCCAGAGTTCGACGGTTGAGTGTGCGTAATCGGTCCACCACGTTAGACGAGAATTTGGCGCCCAACTCAATAGCTTTGGTGTCGTAGAGGTAGATTTGAACGAGTATCGAAATATAGAAGTCTGTCTCGGGGAGCACTTCTTTCGAGGTAGGGCTAGGTTTTGGACCTGGGGACTTATCCTTTGTCGGCCGGTCGATGTCCATCTCGGAGCCTGACGCCGCTTGCTCAAACGAAGCGCTCTCTCTTCCTATACCGGCCAAGAGTGCCTTGGCTACAGGACTTGATGATTGGTATGTTTCCGTAATGACTTGGGCGAGTAGATCTGGAGACAGGTGTTTGCGGACTGAAGACATGGAGCGTAGTACGCGAAGTGTAAATCTTGCATCGAATTGAGAGACAGCCTGCTCAAGAAGGGGATAGTTGGCTTTGATGTCTATCGGAATCAGCTGTATTCGCAATGAGAATACTACAACATATTTCGGAGTACTAACCCGTAATAGCTTTGACCCTGGGGTCGATGGTTGGAGCATTTGCGTTGTCTGAAACTTTCTCCGAGTTCTCCATCGCTACATCCCCTTCGGCATCCATGCCAGGCTCACCGTTGAGCTTCGAGCTCTTAGGTGGTGGGACCACAACGGTCATCTCGTCTTCTCCATCTTTCGTAGTGCCAACTTTGACCTGCTCCGCCCCATCATCTCCCATCTCGACATCCTCAGTACCGTTGACACCGTTCTCAACAGGCTCAGCGCCATTTGTCTGTGGCTTATCCGCAGATCCTTCTTTAGCTGCCGTGTTGCCGCTGCCCTTTTTCGGAGGCAGAGCTTTCCCTCTTGATGACGTTGTACGCGTCGGCACGGGCTTATCTTTGTTTGAGCTCGAGCTCTGAGAGCCAGAGCGAGCTCTCTCGCCGTTGGTTGATGTCTCCTTGTTCGACCTCAAGTTGCGTTTCTCGCCGGCCATGTCGGTAGGTGGTCTGGGTATCGGGTCTGCACTCGTGAGACCCTAGAGCCCTGCTAGCGGAGCTTGGTCTTCTCTATCAAAGTTGCAGGCAATTCGCTGATGATAAGATCTCGATTAATCAGGGGGGGACAAGGAGTATACCCGCTGATGGGGTCGACAAGCGATGATATGGGAGTGAAATACAGTGTCCGAGGTGAAGGACAAAAGCTCGTCAGCAGAAGCCGCGAGCTTGGGCTTGGCACGCACGCTAGAGGTCTACTTGAAATATCCGATACAACAACTACCTTAAGCAGCACCGTCTGCACGGCAGAGCTTGTGGTAGTTTACAGATTCATTATCACTTCTCTAAGCGCTAATGCGGTGGTCTCTACAACTCTTCGTTGTCCCGCGGTGATGATGAATCCAGGATCGTGACATCTTCTACTCCGTACACTAAACGGGACGCGCCGCGTGAGCTCCCCCAGGCAGACACTGCTTGTCTTATGAGATTTCGGTACAGTCATGGTATTCCGCAATGACTCTCCTTGATAATCATCTTGAGCAAATATCACTATCTTCGGCTGCCATTATAGAATTGCCGTACGTTTACCCCCTTGGTTTCTGAATCTTTACGCTAATCCCCAGTACCCAGGTTCCCTCCTCCCAAGATCTTTACCAACGCGCTATTGCAACCCCATGATATCACTGCTCTCATCCGGGATACTGAGTCGCACGAGCGCGCTCTATTTAGTCTAGCTCCTTCAGACCGGGATGCTGCTGTATCCCGTAGGGGACCTGTTCATCCCTCACAAAGTCACGAGCAGAGCTTTCTGCATGGGTCGGGATTAGTAAGACGTCCCAAACATGGGTCTGCCGCAGCTGCACTCCTCGGCGGCGAGCTGGGTGAGCAGATTCAAAGGGAGGGTTCAAAAGATGCCAAGGAGCGAGATGGTGTAGACGTAGAACTGCTATTGAAAAGCGCCGAAAGGCTGTGTAGCGTGTAGTCAGTCAGACGTCCCTCTGGTTGCATTTCACGAGCTAATTTCACAAAGTCCAATTCCTGGCGCACCAGAGAAGATAGCTGCCTTAAGAACACGCCATGGACGGCTCACTTCCTCCATCAGCCGATTCGATGCCCGAGTATCCAAGCAGACTGGGCAATTGGCGAGAATGAAAAAGAACACATCGTTTAGTGAAGAAGGTGACGACCTTGACAACGTCATTGATGGTAGCACGATTACTGTTCCTGCGGCTTCAGAAGAAGCGCAAACCAGCGCCCACGACTTTAGGTTGGAACAAGAGGAAATACAGGAGCTGGAGAAAAAGAAGCGTGCGCTAGAAGATCGAGTCGCCGGGATGGAAAGGGATCTGGGGGGTTTACTGAGGTGACACTGGACGACTCCGTGCCCTAGAAAGTATCCATCTCTTAGTACAAGTTGGTCGCTCTGACCTTTCATGACCTATTCAGCTGGCCAAATTATAGGTTCAAGTGATCTCTCCGGTGTATACAAGGCTAGGGAGGGCATACCTAGCTGTCCTGGGAAGCGTACGCAACGAAATGAAAACCCGTCCTTTTGCTTTCAAGATCTCGTCTCCGTATTAACAATAGGGTCATAGGTTGTTATCCAACGACGACAGGCAGTGAGTCCTGTTGTTCCATTGATGTCGCGAGCCCCTCAAGCCATGTCAAGTCTGGAGAAGGGGCTGATACCCCAATTGAAGTGCAATAGCTGTGATGATCCATCGTGGAAGCTGGATTTGATTTTCTTATTGGAATGTCTGTACACTGAGCCTTAACAAGGCAGTCCTTCAAGACCCTGCCCTGTCTGTTCAGCACATGCTGAGCGAACCCTACTTCGTCGACTCCAGTGGAGAGCTACTCCACTTTGAACATCAGAAATAATTAGTGAGCCGAAGCCGCCGCAATGACCAACAACAACACTCCTAATCTTGCCGACGATCTGGAAATCTCTCGAACCATTGCCGAAATCTCCCCTATTGACCTGACGCGACCCTCCGATCTTCTAATCTCCTAACAATCCCGGAGTTTATAGAATCACACATTATGGAAGGCGCCGTGCATCCTCCAATCGAAGAGAGACTGTCCAGACTCAAACTCGAACGGACAGTCACTTCAGCCCACTTGAGGTTGACGCGGCCTGTTAGTCAGATACATTCGGACCACAAGGAAATCAAAAAGATTACTTGCCTGGGTTCTGGTTTTGTTGGAGGTATGGCTGACTGTCTGCCATTGGGTACCTGCTTCTTCCTCATCAGAACACTGACAAGCCTGTAATGCCCACAGGCCCGACATCCGCCGTTACTGCCTACAAATCAAATGTTGAGGTCACTGTGGTCGACATTGACAAGACTCGTATCGAGGCGTGGCGGTCGGAGGAACTGCCTATCTACGAACCCGGTCTCTATGATGTTATTCGAGCTGCTCGCGATGGCGTTACCGCAGGTCCTCCGACAGACGCAAATGCTCCTTTCCAGAGCTTCAATGGCCCTTTCAGACAAGCCACCCAAGACGGCGTATTTTATCGCAAACCGAGCCTGTTATTCTCTACTGATATAGAGTCAGCTATTGCGGAAGCCGACCTGATCTTCGTTTGCGTCAATACTCCAACGAAGGCAACAGGCGTCGGCAAGGGCGCTGCGGCAAATCTTGGGTACATTGAGACTGCTACGCGTACCATAGCGAAAGTGGCAAAGACCGACAAGATCGTTGTCGAGAAGTCCACGGTGCCATGCCGAACTGCAGAATCCATCCGGGCCATCGTGAGTAGATACCCCTCTATCCCGAAATGTCCTAAGAGCTAATTGCGGTTTACAAGCTCTCTGAGAATGCTCACCCTGGCGTTCGCTTCGATGTTCTTTCAAACCCGGAATTTCTCGCCGAGGGTACTGCCATACGAGATCTACTGTATCCTGATAGGATCATCATTGGGTCCATGCCAACAAGCGAAGGCTACGCGGCAGCAGCCTCTCTAGCTGACATTTACAGCCAGTGGGTGCCCAACGAACGGATCATCACCATGAACCTTTGGTCATCCGAGCTGTGCAAGCTAGCAGCTAATGCCATGTTGGCTCAAAAGATTAGCAGTGTGAATGCGTTGAGTGCTATTTGCGAGGCAACAGGCGCCGACGTGGATGAAGTCAGTTACGCCTGTGGTCTAGACTCAAGGATTGGCCCACATATGTTGAAAGCAGGTCCAGGCTTCGGTGGCAGGTCTGTCCGCACATCGTCAAGAAAACCTAGCTTGCACTGACAGAAACATAGCTGCTTTCAAAAAGACATCTTCAACATCGTTTATCTAGCCGAGTCGTTGAATCTAAAGGAAGTGGCTGATTACTGGCACGCAATCACAAAGATGAACGAGCATCAGAAAGATCGTTTCACTAGACGGATTATATCATGTCTATTCAATAACCTCTCGGGTAAGAGACTAGCTGTCCTTGGGTTTGCATTCAAGAAAGATACTAGTGATACCCGCGAGTCGCCAGCAATAACCCTGGTGAGCAACTTTGTCGCCGAACAAGCGAATGTCGCAATATACGATCCGAAGGTCAAAGAAGAGCAAATATGGAGAGAACTCGTAGACTACGGAGGAGTGGACGAGACGTTGAAGCACAATGTGGAGATCTGCTCCACCGCCTATGCCGCATGCGAGGCTGCCGATGCCGTGGTCATCGTGACAGAATGGGACGAGTTCAGCAACAGGACACTGGCGGACGAGCGATTGGTTTTGAAAGAGGTTAGCCCCAACCGCTTGCAGGTTTCTGAGATGTCGGCAAACCGCGAGCGGCCTCGAGCGGCCGGTCCCGCAACATTGTCAAAGCCAGTGTTGGAGAATATGACCGGCGGTACGACTTCAGTACGCTCATTCGATGTGGGAGCCGTGGATCCCACGACAAGCTCGGGTCGCCTGGACTGGGCTCGCGTTGCTCAAGGGATGAGGAAGCCCCGGTACGTCTTTGATGGGCGAAACATGCTTGACCATACAAAGCTCGAGGCATTGGGCTTCAGGGTGGAAGTTATCGGTAAAGCGAGCAAGAGGCCTAGTCCTTTACAATGAATAACGAAGCGAGGAAGAAACAACACGACGATAGACGAGGATGGGTAGCGGGCAAGGAGGCTTGGTCTGTCCGTTGCTACACAGGAAGTTTCTTGCGAGATACTGTCCTGTGAGGCTGTTTGACACGTAGTTAGAACTAAGCTGCTTTCATATATTGGTCTCGGTATTAGGTCCCGCCCTGCTTGGATTTGCTTCTTGCACCAATGCCATGAGCACTCCAGAGTCAGACCGTACCCACTACCCAGAGTCAAGGGGTTTAAATTATCAAGCCACTGAGCCACCGACCGTACTAGTTGCAGCATAAGGGTGAGGCTCTGTCTCCGGGCCGGTAGCGACAGATGGAGGCTTGGAGCCCCACCAGATATTACCAGAGTAGCACGATACACAAATGTCCATCCTTTCTTTCTCAACTACTTCACTACCGACACCGAGGCGATTATTCCGCGTGCCCGGCTAGAAGCCAACTTTTTTAGATTGCGGAACCTTAGGGAAGCAGATATGAGCATTTCCCACAAATTACCGAACATCTATTTACTCTAGAGCTCCAACGTCACACTGCATCATCTACAGCTTTCGGTCTCATCTCCTCCGTCACTTATACAGTGCAGCAGTCGAAGATGAATAATCCAAACTCTGCTCAAGCAGCACAAAGCCTTCCACCCCTCCAGGCGCTGATCAAGGCAGAGCAAATTGCCAACATCCCCAACCTCAATGAAGAAACGCGAACCAAATATGCACAAGGCATCACAGCCTTATGGGCAACGATACGCACCCAGCCAGAAAACTCCCCGGAGCGTCAGAACGCCCACAAGAAACTTGCCGGGGTGACCACCAACCTACGGGACCACATGAGGAAAGCGGCAATCAATGCAAGTGCAAATGCAGGTAGACCTGCCAACCCGGGACAACCAACCCAAGATGGCAGGGCCCAAGGCCAGCAACCTATCCAACCCAGCCAGCAACCGAAACCAGAGCAACAACAATTCTCGGCAAAAGTCGCTCAAAGCGTAGCACAACTGACCCTTGTAGTCCCCCCCGACATCGCTACACAAGGTCAAGAGAAAGCCCAGACTTGGTTGAGAGAGGCAAAACATAGATATGCCATTTACGCACAGAAATATGAATATGCCACTAACTCGCTTCGGGCATACATGTCAATGATGGCACAACGGCAACGCGAAGGCAGGCAAACCCCAGCGGAGGAGATGCAAGAGCTTCAAGGGAAGAAGGCGCAATGGGAAAGAGATCAAGCCATGGCAAAAGAATACGTCACCAAATTCAAGGCCCAGCAAGACCAGTTCAGAGAGCAGATGGCAGCTCGCGACCAACGCCCTGATGGTGCCATTACGCAGGACTTGAATATGGGAGCTATGGAGGGTGTCACGGACCTACAGTCGTCTAAGCACCAGTCACTATCAGAACATCAAGGTCACAAAGACGTCAATTCAGCCATAGATGCTGCTAGACAACAGGCCGGATCAGCAGGTCGAAATGCAATGAGCCCTTCCAACGGTCAGCCTAGTCACCCACCTGCGAGTCATGCCTCGGAGCCAATAATCAAGAAAGAACCACAGCCATCACAACTTCCCATGGAGATGAACACCTCCGGCCCGCCTCTCCATCATAATTCACCGCAGGTGGGGCAGTCACACCCGCAGACAATGCCCACTTCACAAGGTGGCCCTGTTGCTCTGACGCATAACGCCGCTATGCGAGCAGCACAGTCCTATTCTTCACAACCAAACTACCAGCAACCAAATTCTCAACCCCCACCTCACGGACATCCCCAATTACCAAGGGGGGGCGATCCACAGAACAACAACGTCAAAATGCCCATCCCGAAAGATCTCAAGATCCCACCACTACAGCCCGTCAGCATGGGCCCAGCACGTCCTACCCTGACTGGCGGTCCTTCCAACGGAGCCATAGGCCAACTCGGGCAGCCGGCGATCCAGAAGCATCCAGGATACGTGCTGGAAGGCGATGGCGAGCGTGTGCTGAGCAAGAAAAAGTTACAAGAGCTAGTCAAGCAGGTCACTGGCGTTGGTGAGGGCGACGATACTGAGGGATTGACACCTGAAGTCGAAGAGGTGAGCTTCTCATTATATTCCTACAACCGCATTCGTTCCCCTCGCGCTGTCACTCAATCCATTTCCCTGTCTGTGTGACTACTTGACCCTCATAAACAATCCATCTCCCATCCCCAAAGTCCTGTCCCTCCTAACCCCGTCACAGACCCTCCTCCAAGTCGCCGACGACTTCGTCGATCAAGTCGTCTCCTCCGCCTGCAAGCTCGCCAAGCTGCGCTCCTCCTCCACCCTCGAGATCCGCGACCTGCAGCTCATCCTCGAACGCAACTACAACATCCGCGTCCCGGGCTACGCCTCGGACGAGCTGCGCACGGTGAAGAAGGTCCAGCCGACGCAGGCTTGGACCCAGAAGCTGAGTGCCGTCCAGGCTGCGAAGGTTACGGGGGGGAAGACGGATTTGTGAGCTGCTGGAGGGATGGGTTGGCAAGGTTAGTAGAAGCAGGAGAGGGGGGGGAATGCATGCTACTGGAGTTTCCTGCTGGGGTAGGTTCTTGGTGGGGTGCATGATACCAAGACAGACATTCGTGGGTCAAGGGGCGCATTCTTGGGTAATTGTGATGCTGTCACTGAGAACTAATGCTGTCACTGAATGCCCGTCGGTCAAAAATACAAGTCTCAAAATAGGGAGCCCCTAATCCAAGACAACTTTCACCATCCCAGACCGCTTTTACTATCCCAAGACTAAATCTACTATTTCAAGACGAGCTGAACTTTGCCAGACGAGAAAGAGCATTACATTCGATGGGAGAGCCGACTATTTTCTACATCTTTCAAATTGCATTTACGCTCTCCACGTAGTCCCCCAATATACACACATCATGCCTAGAAATCGATCGATTTCTAACCCAGATATAACCGTTTCGTCGGGCCTCCACATATCTCGATTCCATGCTCAAATGACCACTGTTTGAAAGCTTCAACAGGAGCTTATTTGATGCTCCAATGGTATGTGTAAATGCATGCACTGGTGACTGGGACATGCACCTGATTTAGGTGGTAGACAAACCTCTTCTTGAGTATATATTCTTCAGGTGGTCTTGGGATCGTAACAGCGGTCTTGGGATCGTAACAGCGGTCTTGGGATAATGAAGGTAGTCTTGGATTAGGGGATCCCTTAAAATATGCGGCGCAGGATTTTCCGACCTCTTTGCCTCGAATCGCTCCTAGCAGTCGTGCCTCAAAGCCAAGCTCTGTTGCCTCACTTGGCTGAAAATTTGGCGAAGGAGGGGCTTGCATCACCACTACCTAGGGCTACTCGCCATGAGCGGTCCTAATTACGGGCAGTAAAACGGTGCAGCCTGTTTCTGGAGACTCGTTGACAAAAGCCGATGAACGGTATCATGATGGAGCGGCGAGCTGATGGAGACCTATAGTCAAGTGAAGAGGGCAAAGCGTTAAAGGTCTCTCCCTTCTACAGTTGCGAAGACCAACTACAGCGACTGACAAAGGGCAGTGAAGTACGGATTGGACTTCATTGACCATGACCAAGTAAGTAAGGAATGCCGGAGCATGCGGACATTCTCAGGATTCTCGGAAAGGTAGACTGCATATGCATCATGCAAGGCTACCTTATTTGCAAGTCAAGAAAGAGAAACAACAGCCACCTACTGGAGAATAAGTAACATTTGGAAAGGCAGACTCCATGTGCATCATGCAAAGCTATTTGCAAGTCTAGAAAAGGAAACAACAGCCACCAACTGTCTACAGCTACTGATGGGTATCTTCCCTCCTCTCACCCTCGTCTTCACCCTCACTCCCTACCTCGAAGGAAACATGGCTCCCTCTCCTACTCCCACTCCCTTCCCCCCTCGGCCCCGGCGCCAACCCCTCCGTCCCCAGCCATTCTGCGAGATGCCTCCCCTTCCCATCCTTCCAATCCTGCAACCAAGTCGGCTTCTCCTCCTCCACCATGACCCCACTATTTCCCCCCTTGCTACTCCCCTGACTGCTCAGCCTCCCCCCGGCACTATCCCTCCCCGTCTCGATAACCCTCAGCGCTGTGCTCAGCCCGGACGGTAAATCCAGTCTCTGCGTCCCAACGGTGAGATTCCCATTCTCCGCGTGCTTCCCCATAACGGGAAGCGTCAACACATCCGTCGTCTGCCCAATGGCGCTCTCGAGCAGCTCGGTGGAGTCCGCAGCGCCTTCAAGGGCGTCCGGGGAAGGCGTGGTGGCGGTGAATCTGTTGCTGGAGCGGATCTGGTAGGTCCAGCGGCGGGTGAGAACGCGTTTGCAGCGGGCCCAGGTGCCGAGGTCGTCGTATTCGGCGTCGTTGACGGAGGAAGGGGCGCCTATGCGGATGGTCTTCTGGGGCTGGTTCCAGAAGAGGATGAGGCGCCATTTGAGGCGGTCGAGGAGGCCGGTGGGGTGTATGTAGGTGAGGGGGCCGGAGCGGGACCAGAGGGAGGGGTATGAAGTGGCCATTTCGTGGAAGAGGTGCTGGGTGGACTGTGCGTTAGTATAGGAGAAATGGCTAATGGTTCGAGAGATTGGGATAAAGAAGGGGTGGGTAATTCCGGAAAGACGTCTTTACGTTTAGACTGGAGTACACTTAAGGAAAAATCTAGCCCGAGAGATACTCACATCGTATATGCCTCTCGAATACGGTGTTTGACGGCGTCGTAAGAGGAAGCTCTTGACAACGTACCAGCCAAGTAGCACCACTGCCATCAAAGACACTGCCACTATGAAGTACCATTTGATGCTGACATCGGTCGAGAAGGCATCAACATGCATACCAAAGAAACCCACGGTGAAAGTCAAGGGAAGGAAAATGAACGTGATCCAGCTAAGTCTCCACAAGGAAGTGTTGAGCTGCAAGCCGTGTCTGCTGTCGCGGATCCCTACTGATTTATACATGAGATCCTGCAGCAATGTAAGCATTGCTCTATTAAGGAGAATTGAAGCTAGAGATAGTAATCCCGCGCAAGGCAATCATGTTTCCTCAGCAAGAGAGCGAGATGACCACTTACCGCAAGGCTCGCAGTAGGCTTGACAAGATCCTCTTGAACCAGGTTGCTAATCCTCTCCATGTCACCCGTACTAGCTGTAAGCCAATTATCTACCAAGCCTTGATCAGACATCTCGTGAAGATGCAACTGCATCTCTCGAACAAGATTGGAATGGATCGAGACCAATCTCTCAACTTTGAGCCACCAGCTGGAGTTCGTCCACAATTCAGGCGCGCGAGATTCGTCCGCTGGCTCCTCGTAAATTTTGTCTTCCAGTATGCTTACGTGGTTGTTCGTTATGTCAAGAAGCTTCTCCCAGCTTTTTGTCACGCTCTTGAAGATATCCTGGATAATTATCTTCATACATTCTGAGGCCATTCGCTCGTCCGTGGAGATGTCGTGATTCTCGTAGGCTAGATAGAAGGGTAGACGACGCCACCGAGACTCCCATTGCTGGCGAGCTGCGATCAAAGTGTCTTGAATTGAACCAGACTGTGAGTTCTCGAAGATAATGATAGTACTTTCATTGTCCAAAGTTTCAAGGTGGGGAACATACTTGCTTGATTCTTCGTTATGTTCAAGCTCCTGGTATGGATTTTCAAAGTCTGGCGAGGGAAGCTCGGTCACTGCCTCCTTCTTCTGTATATAGCAGCTGATCCTTTGCACATAGATGTCATAGCCATAGACCGGATTATCATTGTCATCGTAACAGTTCAGTTCCATCATCTTGCCAGCCGAAGGCTTGCCGGACCCAGCATCAGCTCTGCGATCGACCTCGCAAGGCCGAAGATAGTCCAATCCGAATGATGTTCGAGAGACGCCACGCCATGGATCGTGAGTCGTCTTCCAACTCTTGCCACTAAGGAAGGGTTTTCCGCCTCGCTTTTCAGGACGTCTATATTTGACATAACGTCCAAAGGTCGTGCCAACGAGGTCGTCACTATCGCTGATATTGAATTTGTTCAACAGAAAATGTGTCGCCCATTGGGCGTTCTGGACATGTAGGACTCGGAGGACTGCCTCTCGACCTCGATCTGCATTGGCGTAGAGTTTCCTCAATGATTGGATATTATTGAACTCTTGCGCAGAAACCTTCCGCATACCCTGCTTGGTATGATCCTGCTTCACATAGTCGATCATAAGCACCCTTCCACTTCGGCAATGCTCTGGTTTGTCAAAGCCTTTCTGCCACTTCAGGTTTGGACTGCGCGGCCGGTTTGTCCATGGATGCTGCCGTGATCGAGGCTGAGGTGCAGCCGCATGGTAGTTGTCTTCGAGGATTACAGATTCCCTCCTACTCTTTGCGGATTCAGAGCCACTGCTCTGCGGGCGTCCTCCATGATGCCCGCCATCTTCAGGGAGATTGAATTTTAGCCTTGGTGATTCTGGCTGGCTCATGCTAGTCATTTAGGTCTGCGGAGATGGCTTGCAGGGTAACACAGCAGTGACAGAAAGGGGCGCCTGCCGCAAGGATACTGGAGGAAGAACATCACGAAGTAGGGATCGAGTGTCCAGGAAGGAGTCATTGCTTCCTTCACTGCGAACGGAAGGCACTTCACTTTCAGAGTCTCGGTCTTAGGGCTGCTGTAGGGCTGAATACCGCTATCCCTGCATTACAAAATTTTACCGTCTGTGCCGTTAATGGAAGTCACGATCAGCATGTTGATAGTCAAGGCTGCATACAGGGCTGTAGGAGCCAGGCGTCCATCTGGGGAAAACGGTGTGTAATCTCAAAGCATCGGTACCCTGCGTGTCCTCAATAATGGTATGCTGTGTCGCAAAGTCCAATCCAGATTCCCTAAACGTTGGCTCACTGGCCGATGCTTCACTCCCCGAATTCAAACTTGCGGAGACAATAATGTTCTCGGTCGATAAGTTTCTGCTGTGTTCTAGGATTCGGAGGACGCAATGGACCTCTCTGGCTGAAGACCTGACTTCGGCGACAGACCGAAAGATCTCCCCCTTTCCCTGAGGTCGTTCAAGCCCGATGGTGGGGTTGGCGGATCTCGGACTTGAATGGTGAGCTTCAATTCATCTACAGGGTAGGCTTTGACTGGCACGAGTACGGCGTTGATGGCGTTTGATAAGACAATCCTGTGGTTTTTGATGGCACTACAACCTCATCTGCTCGTTTCTCCTATCACCCTCCTACATGAAGTCGCAAATGGTATCTCAATCGTTCGTAGGGATGCCCAGAGCACTAATCAGTTGTCGCGAGGTGACCGATGGCATCAAGGGAGGAGGCTTACATTATACTCCATCTGTCCGACCGAGAAAGATCTATGTCGCTGTAAGAGGCCAAAACGGCATGTCGACCAGTGATCTCATTGGTTGAAGTGATGAACAGAGATTGCATGAGTCGAGTGCGGGACCCCAGGACACCAGCTGGTGGCAGTGGTGTCTGCCAAATCAGTACTGGTAGAGCTGCCGAGCCAGCCTGATCCAGTAGCCCACGCGGCTGCACGGTCCAGCTGGATTGATGGTCAATACCGCTGCGGTGTGGAAGTACTTCTGCGGTGAAGTGCAGGCCGGCAAGACGATCTCAAGTATCACATGCAGTGGTCAGGAATGGTGCACCATTTCATGGCGCTTCTTGGAAAAATGTATTCACGGCTAAGGCTACCATGGGCTGAAAGACTGATGGAGACCCATAGTTGAAAAGTCAAAGCATGAAAGCATTTGCCTTGCTTGATGCAGACACCCAACAAGACGAAGGAAGGCACTAAATTCATTGTTCTGTAAGAAGTCCACCATGCTAGAGCAGGGTCAGGCCGAAAACAGAAGGATGTAGAAGTAGGTAAGATCTCGCCCGCTCCCAAGCTTCTAGAGCTGACAAGTAAAACAAGGCAACGAGGCAGTGTTTCAGAAGCGTTGAACAGGAGGGGCATCTCGGCGCCATAAACAGTGGGGGCTCAACAGAGCCTCGTTACGCAAACCTAAGTATGCATTCAGGCAGCCGCTCGCTGCGCCTCAAGCTGAGCTGAAGATTTTAATGGCTTGTGATAAGTTTGTATATATACTCACTCCCAACACTTACCCACACACTAAGGAACTATGCGATGCTCCTAGCTTGACTTTTACCACTTCTCATCTTCTCTCAAATTAGGTGCAAAGCTATGGGACCATCCATTGCCAAAGGAGCTCCGCCTCAGCAGCACAAAGGGCTGCAAGGGGGAGCTTCGACAGTGCAATATGAAGATGACTTTGAGAAAGCCAACGCCGCATTACAAGTGATCTGGAGCAATGTAATGGACAGGAGCGACTACTATAAAACATCATCCTTCTACAAAAAGGTCAAGTGCTTGTTGGTATCGTGGGACCCAGCATGCGATGATTTGCATACCGAGGGAGAAGTAAGATTCTGAAAACCTGATAGAAACACGATAGCTGATGATCTAGGTCTCTAAGCTTGCTGATGTCCTCGAGAATTCCTTCCGCTAAAAGGTCATTCGGAGATTGCTTCACAGCAACTCCGAGCAACTTGCCCACGTACAGCTCATGAAATATACGGCAGACTTTCTGTACGAAGAAGATGCATATCAGACACTTCTCCTGGTATACTATGCGGGTCATGGTAGTCCAAAATCGTCCGAAAATCGTCTGCCTGGCTTTATACTCTCGGGGTTGGGACTTCTACCCCCGATTGACTGTAGTTGGGCTAATGATCTGCAGCAAACGTGTGCTTTCGGAACACCCTGAAGAACTCAATGAGATAGTCTGGGGCCGCATTGAGGACAACTTTCAGCATACCAAGGGTGATGTCCTGGAAATTTTCGATTGGTAGGCTCTCGATCCTTACCTCAGTTGGCGGCATAATTCTGAGACGTGACCCCAGCTGTTATGCTGGCGACTTAGGACGCACACGCTCTCAGACTTGGTCACATAGGTCTTTCGAATTCCTCGGCGCCTGCTCTTCTGGAAATACCGCTTTATCGCCAGGTCCGGAGTCTTTCACGACGGCGCTGATCTGGGCTTTAGAGACTCTCAAAGAAGAGCAGTCAAAGTTTCTCGTTTCTGAATTATCCCGCAAGATCAGAGATGCTCCAAATTTTCCAAAGGACCAAGTACCAGTACAATTGGATCGCGGCTTTCACGCCATTCAGCGTATCATGCTAGCACCGTTACCCGAGACCAGCGATCGGACTGACCCCACGTCAGGGGCCTCACTTGCTGTTGGACCGCAAGGGCTGTTAAATCTGAATTTCATTTTCGACAAGCCACCCTCTAAGAAGAAAATCATACAATTTGGCGATGCCTTGAATCGCTTCATGTGGCAGACCGAGATGCCAGTCAATAGGATCGTTTCGGGAGGACTGACATCTTGGGGAGGTATCCAGCCATCCCCTGGGGCGTACGCACAAAAGCTGGCCGCGGTCAAGCTTTTCGAGAACTCTGGGATGCGTAGAAGACTAGGGAAGTTGAAGCGCCGGGCCAGTCAAACAATGCTGTCTGGCATACCTACGCCATCGTCATCTCCGGATGAGATCTCTCAACCACCCACCAGGAGAAGGAAGGGATCGTATGGACTGGACCTGACAATCGCCGTTGATTCGGACGAGTGACATCGCAAGAACTTGGTCATTCATGGGATCGCAAGGGCAACACATCCAAGGCTGATCGGATTGTATTACACTTCTGGATGGAAGTACTTTCGGGCTTCCACCGCGGTAACGACAATTCTAGATGTTGTTACAAATTGGTGCATCCAGGGGCTTGTGGCATAGATACCGACCGCGCTCATCAGCTGGCACGGCGGTTTCGTTCATTGCCCGAAAAGGACACCTGCATACGGTCACTGTGAGTGTAGGGTGCGTGATTGGTTCGCCAGTGCCCTCTTTTGCTGTCTGGCGGGGTTCAGTGGTGATCATATGCAGCTTCCACCTAAAGGGCAAGGCCAGACCACGCTGAGCCTCACGTTGCCCGAGCTGAAGAAGGCCCGCCTTACCCTGGGTCAAGAGCGAACATTATTCTGCGAAGAAGTCAAGTCGTACTGATACTCACCAACCATACAACAGCATCTTGTGGACTGGGCAGAAAGGCTAAGCTTGGGACGATGAGCGATCACGCGGTAGTGTGTCCCATTGCTCGATTGGACCAGATTAATGTTTCTGCCAGCTTGAACAATACGGGGTTCTGGCGTGGAGCTATGTTTCGGATCCTTTGACGAGAGAGAAGGTAGGTCCTTTGGACTCGAGAGCTGAGCAGAGATACTGAGTATCGCCGTAGGCCCCACGTAAATGGAACAAGGAGCGCAAGGTCTGGATGAGGAGGTCTACCGCAGAGACCTTCGACTACATAATGTTCGTGGATGGGTGGCAGTACGACGAAGATCGATGTGGGTGGGATTACTGGCTCAAAAATGAGGACGGTATCAGGTATGGGCATTTGGTGAAGGAAACAGACACTAAGAAAGCCTGAATGGAATGACTGGCTGTATCATGTGCTTATCTATGCAATGGATCACGCGATTCTCGCCCTGCATATGCTCCGCACCAGGGCTCCCATTTAATCCGTCCATGATCCGAGGCTGAGAAGAAAGCCTTACGCTGTAGTGCTAGCTTTGTGCTGCTTCAGCCGATTGGTGCTTCGTAAGGTTGAGGAGACGCACACAACTTCATGAATGTAACATCAAAAGCCACATTGCAGTTGAATACCGAGGGAAATTCACATTTTCGTGGGTGAATGCGGTCGATGGCATGTCCAGGCTGGCACATTGGATCCTCTTATAGTAGCCCACGACAGCGTCGACACTATGGACCTCAATCTTACGAAAACCTTTTATGAAGACACAAAGCAGGACTGTTCAATGGGCATCTCTGACGAGAAGCTGGGTTCGACCGGTCCGACATCATGGGGAAATTCAACAATTGCGTCCATGAAGTCCCCCATCGTCCCTAGCAGTAAGTATGGCTTGACTGTAAAGGGACTCAGCTCTGATCAGGACGCAGCAAGGATTCGCAGACGGTATTCCTGGCACAGAAGATTTGCCAGGACGAAAAAACCAAAGCCTAGCACCGAAACCTTTATCCGAAAACGTGTGTCATCAAATCAGTTTTTCGGTATGGCCACAATGCTAAGGCCCTCTCGCAGTTGAGGATCACCCACTTGGATACCCAAGGCAAGCGGCCTATGCCGATAGTGATGAATGCTTCATGATATACCCGTCGTTTTGGTTGGGTCCACTCCCGGCTTCTCATGCACCGACAAGATGAGCTGCGCGAGCTTGAGGACACGCTTAAAGTAGCGAGATGGACAAAAAGGACGCTAAAGACCCAGAGCGCGAATTGTGTTTGCAGTCTAGAGAAATCGACGAAGAGAACCGGGACCTTCCTGGGCGAGATCGCATCGACCTTCTTGACAAGATCGAAGAGAAGACGCTGAAATACGGTGAGAGGCTCTCTCCTTCGTCTACCCCTTCGGCGCGAGCTGGCTTGAGTTTTGCGAAACTGTAATTTGTACACTCCTTGTTGCGCTAATTGAATGAACTTGTTCACACGTTCACCGCTTGATCCTGGATATGATTATCCCATCGGCTGGCAAGGAATGGCGCACCATCCCTAAGCACCGTCTGACGAAAGAGCGTTTCAACGTGATGACGATCGGCTGTTCAGCTAGTAAAGACTCATAGATCAAGAGTCGAATGGTCAAAGTGTTTTACTTCATTGACTCAATCGTTGAACCAATGGAGAGTGTCGAAACAAGGAGCCAAGTATTTCTATTGCAGGAAGAATTCCAGAGGAGCGCAGCATGCCGGTGCATGGAATATGTTGGAAAATTCCTCAATGCGTTCCCACAATTGCAACGGGAAACAGCCCCCATCTACACAGAGACAGTCTACGCGTTTCAACTTCCCCAATTATTCACTATGAGGAGGACTCGCCGTTCCCTTCACTGCTCGAGCATGATCACTTATATACCTTCTATCCAGGTCAATTGCTACAACAAGCCCAAACCCTTGTTGCGATGAACAAGCCGCCCATGCGAGATCAACTGAGCTTTCGCAACTACATCGAAAATCGAAGGTGTCTCGTCGAAGGAGAATCAGCTTTCGCCTACCACAAGGAGGACCTGGTGACTTTGCGCCCAGGCAGGGATCACTCCTTCGTTGACGCTTTTGTCGAGCGCATGCTCAGGACCTTTCATTGCCGACCTCTCCAGGTATTACTGCGCACCTCAAGCAAACTCATAGACACCATGGCTGACCCTTGCAGGTAATTTTCTGTTCAAAGGTAGAGAGTCTCCTTCGCACTATTCTCTCCCCCTCATCTTGAAGCAATCCTGCTCGCATCACTAAAACCTGAATTTAACGTTCCCAACCCATACTTTAGGAAACGGCATCAAAATCCCTGGACACAGGCATCCGCTATTTCACGCGCGGTCGCATCAACGTTTTCGTAACGCTCATCATTACCTTCATCATCCTCCTTCTCCTCGTCATCCCCATCTGGCTACTCTACCATCTATCAGTGACGTTCAACACCAACAAATCGAACATCTTGTGCATAGCTGTACTTCTAGTCGCAACATTAACCTTTAGTGCGGTGCTGTCGTTGTTTACGAAGGCGAGGCGACATGAGATTTTGGCGGCCAGTGCAGGGTGATTTCTCCGGCTTTCCTTGAATATCTTGATATAACCGAGAGATAAACGCTAGCTGTTGCAACATTTGATGATCTCAGAGCACATGGTATGTATCTGCTAACCACTTGTGTAAACAGATACTGTGCTGTCCTGGTGGTCTTCGTGGGGAATCTGGGCAATGCTGGGATCACGAAGGGCATTAGTTCCAATTAGGTGGCAAGGCAAAGTAGGCGGACCGAAGACGGTAGGGGTACGGGAAGCGAACAGAGTCGGTGAGCCCAACGTGCTCCTGAAGAAAATGGTGCAGGATAACGAAGGCCTAGCACCGGGGGAGAGCCTACCTTCTCAGGAACAGAGTAAAGTAGCAATGTTCGCTGCAGATGTCCATTCATCCAAGTCTGCCAGTGTGACATGACGAGCGTGTTTAGCTCAGATCATCGCTTTCAACGCAGGTCCAGTACGATCTACATTACTTTAGTACATACAGTAGGTATCCGAAGGTAATCTACAGCTTGTGATCGCTGATACCGGGACAGGTTTATCCTTGAGCCTGCGTCCATCTGACTGAGTAGGTAGGGATCCGAGTTTGTCAACGAAGTGACTTCCCTGGATCGAGACGACAATCCTTCGTAAGGTAGCCTGATAAGTTGCGCCGTATGCAAACCTTAGTTGACAGGATTGACGCTGTGCCCCTTCGGTCCCCGAAGACCGTTCTGATGCAGCTCACAGTGAGACCCGAGTACCTCCCCCGTACGTTTCCCAAACGTTGGATTTGCAATATCGCGGAATTGCGGAAGTGCTAGTGCTGAGTCACATTTTCGGCTTCGGCCAATTTGGACCAGTTCGGCCCGCCCAATTTGGGGTTTGCATTTTCTTTCCCCACCATCAAAATCATAGAAGCCCCCACCCAGAAAAGGACTTGTAGAGAACCAACCGTCTCACTCAGCCCTCGTACAGATTTTCTCATCTCACTCAGCCCCACCATCCGCCCGCATAAACAAAGGATAGCACTCCTCCCTCAAGCATCCATCCGAGTCAAACCGCACTGCTTTCAATATACCTTTCACAACACCATCCAACGAACAAGCATGGCAGCCACGGAAGGTAGAGCCAGGAAGAGACAAAGTAGGGCTCCGGTCGTCTTGGGCAACATGTATTTTGCTTTTAGAGGCTTCAGCTGATAGCCTCAGCAGGGACAACACAGTCATGTCCGCCGCCGGAGCTGCCACAGCTCGTAGCCGAGCAGCATGTACCAATTGCTTCCGCCGATAAAGATAGCCAACGCCTCATCGTCGTCCTGTCTCATGCTAGCTTGGAAACATACAAGGCCTCGCATGGAGGCAGAAACGGAACGATGAAAGACGAGAAGTACTCATTACTGAACAGCGATGAACATATCGGCGTGATGAGAAAGATGAATCGAGACATCAGCGACGCTAGACCGGATATAACTCACCAGGTTTGCTTCTGGATTTTTGCTCGAAGCCGCGGTACTCGTTGGCCATGCTGAAACGAATGACAGTGTCTGCTCACGCTACTTGATTCGCCAGTCAACAAAGCTGGAAAGCTTCAGATCTACATTCATACCGCCAAGGGAGTCCTCATCGAAGTGAGCCCGACGGTCCGAATACCTCGCACATTCAAGCGATTCGCAGGTCTTATGGTGCAGCTGCTACACAGATTGTCAATACGCTCAACAAATTCTCAAGAAAAGCTGCTAAAGGTTATAAAAAATCCCATAATCGATCACCTCCCTCCAAACTGCCGTAAGGTTACCCTCAGTTTCGATGCACCTGTTGTTCGGGTGCAGGACTATATCTCAGACCTTGGGTGGAAGCAAAGTGTCTGTGTATTCGTTGGCGCAATGGCCAAGGGCACCGATGATTTCGCAGATGCATTCAAAGATGACACGATCAGTATCAGTAACTTCAGTCTGAGTGCCAGCGTTGCGTGCGGCAAATTTTGCAATGCGGCCGAAGACGTCTGGAACATCGTCTAAGCCCTTGTCAAGCCATCCTGCGCCGATTTACGAAGGCACGACCATCACGAAGCGGATAGCTCTTCCGCCATCATGAGACACCTAGGTCCCGAAGTCATGCACTTCTGGGACGGATTTCCTAGGGCGAAGCTTGTGATAGCTGAGATCATAACATCAAAGCTCCCTGACAAGTGGCTGCCTTGTCGCGTTGAGGCTTGTGGATCTGGCTCTGTTTTTATAACAAGAACATCGAGGTTCAACAAACTCAAGGCGCTTTCGCGTCTTCGTGGAGCACTTCAACCTGCTCCACGATTTCTTTGGTCTAAGATCGCTGTCACCCTGCGTTTTGCAGTAAAAGTATCATGGGTTTTTATAGGCTGAAAGGGTACAAGGCCCGGTCTTCGTGGGTTGAGATACCCAGGGCTGCCTTTTAAGTAGGCATGACCATCATGATGCCTATGGTGGCGTCAGCTGGTTGGTAAATTTCGTTCTACCTCTACAATACTGATGTAAATCAACCGGGAGCTCAGCTAAACATCTCAGACATGCGACCATTTCTTGTGATCTGACTTCAACTCTAGGATTTACTGACCGTGCTAATGAATCTTGCCTCGGAGAAGTTCATTAATGCATGAATCTGGCGTTGGCTCACAGCAGTAGCTCTGACTCGTTGAATGCAATCGATTGGTATGCATCACAATGAACAGTTGGTTTGCTGACAAGATACATGTTAGGCGTGTCCGAGCGAATCGAGTGTTCTGATTGCTTTTGGCTAGCTGCAGGTCCCATCGACGTGGCAAGCGACCACCTTGGGCAGCCCTGGAAATTATCCCAATCATCCATTCACGAATCAACTCTCAACCTGTCCCATGTCAGGTACCAATCTACCTACCAGCGATCGTCCGGGATCTCGAGGCACACCGATCCCGTCATGCTAAGAACGAATCACCATAGGCCTAAAGGTCCCATAGAGCGTCACTTTAAAGGGCGTCCTATGCTCAGATTTCCGTTTGCTTTCTGGTACTCCTTTTGAATCAGTAATCGAGCCATCGTTAGGTAGCTTGTTGAGCAAACATGCCAGTCTCACACGTCGGTCTCACGGTTACGCATCTTCCTACCTCTTGCTCGTTCTTTCTAGCAGCGCTTTCGCCGCTTGGCTATCGCTACCTTGGACAAGAAGGGAACCAAATTGCTTTTGGAAAGAGCAACGCTGAATTCTTCCTCTCCCATGAATCTGAAAGGTACAGAATCACGATTCCGAGTTCTGTTGCGATGCGACTACTGACGAATACGTAGTATCAAAGCAACGGCTGCTCATATTGCATTCAGTGCACCTTCGCGTAGTGCCGTCGACGCCTTCTTTACAGCTGCCTTGAAAGCCGGTGGCCGATTCCACGGTGAGCCTGCGGTCCGTGATCAAGAGACTGGGTATTATAGCGCCGCGGTCCTGGACTTTGACGACAATTCAATCGAAGCAATGCATCGAGAGCGACTACGGGAGCGATCTGATAGATCAGACGTGAGCAAGGAGGACCAACGTGTTCTGTATTGGCAGAAAGACGTAGCTCGAAGCTCAGCCGGTGACGCTACCCATGCGGAGAAGCAGATATCGCGGGTTATGATAAATAACGTTACCACCCCTACCACCTTCGTCTCACGGTTCGCCCCCACAGCGAGAGAGCATGGTGAGACGAGCGCGAAAGCCCTAATCGGTACGCTTCTCGGTGCTGCAGCTGGCGCAGCTGTTGCCTATGCCATGACGAAGGGAGAAGCCGAGGGCCCCAGATCACCCCAAACGCAAACGATAACGTACCAGACCATCGAAGCCAACAATCCCCAGAGGACCCAAGCAGTTGCCAGCTCGCGACGATCTTACCCGCCTTCGAACTCATCACACGCTCCGCGTACGACAATGAGAGAGCTGGAGTACCCCAACGTCTTGGGTTCGGCCATCGGTCGTAGTGAATTACTCGAGACAACCTCGTCGACCAGACGTCTCCCTGGGCCGGCTGCTACTGCAGGCATGCTGCTAGCTACCACGTTGATTGATACCTTTGTGCCTCCTTCGGAAATTCGTCCCTTTCCTCCCTACCCCATAGCAAGGAGCCATACGGATAGTGTTATAGGACGTTCCCAGGCCGTCTCACGGCCATCGAAGATCTCGCGTGCGTCTTCTGCCGTCAAGACCGTATCACAATCAGATCACAAGTCTTCCTTACGATCCCTTGCTGTGACTGAAATCAAGTTGGCGAGAGATGTTCCTCTACCTGTTAGTGGGGCCACCAGCCATGTGTCGCGACACCCCACTGCAAGTCAGCCGCACAATCTAGACATGAAGAGCGAGCTAGGCTCTGTGGCACCGAGCGACAGTGTCAGCCAAGCGGGCTCAAGGAAGTCAAGAGGGAGCAAGAGATCAAGTCATCATAGCCGTAGCAGGACAGGCTTGAAGGCTGTAGAAGAAGATAGTTTTAGTCGGGTCAGCGAGAGAACTGTCAGGGAACGAGGAAGCAAGTCGGAAAGAAGGAGAGAAAGTGCACTTAGTCTGCCGATGAGACCATCCAGCAAGGCAAGTGTGCATCGTAGCGTCAAGAGCTTCATTCCTGGTTTTTGATGGTTGAGCGGATGCTTAACTTGGGTTTTGGGGTCTGTTGAGGGGTCGCTTGCTTGTGGGATCAATGTCTCTAATTATCTTATTTATAAATTACTATAGCGTGATTATTCCGAAATCGGCCCAGAAGAAGTAATTGCTATAAAGTATACTTACTTGTAGTGGATTGAGTAGCGTTGGAATCATCACGTGTGCCAGTGACCCTGGCGACGAATACTTTAGTGTCCAAACAAATCAGGGTCGGCGATAAGAGTAAGTACGAAAGGGCCGCTCGATTCTTGTACCTCACGCGTTGGCCTCCCTTCCCCACTTCTAACTTCCATTCATGTGAATAGTTTGTCATCTGGTCTTCGCAGGCCTCACTGGAATTGCTAATGTAGCATCTTTACATAACGTTTTTGTGTCTTTTCCCAAGACAGGCTACTCCGGTCCCCACTAAAAGACCGGCAAAACATGATGAAAATACGATAGCACCCTTCAACCGATCATGGATGCTTCTGTACAGCGCGCTCTCAATGATAAGCTCTACGACAAGAGAAAGCAAGGAGCTCTCGAGTGAGTCCGCTACATTTTCCACCTGGACCTTGCTGACTGAAGTTTTGTAGCTTGGAGCGAATCGTTCGAGAAGCCAGTGCCAATCGAGAATCAGAGAAGATAACCAAGATCGTTGATCAACTATGCCATGACTACGCATACGCAGTCCATCAGCCACACGCAAGGAATGGAGGGCTGATTGGACTCGCCGCAGCTTCAATTGCTTTGGGCTCAGTAGGCGCACGAAAGCACCCACCACGTGCATTGGAGCTGATTTCAGCGTAGGAAGAAGTTGCTCAATACCTGAAGGAGATTGTACCACCCGTCCTAGCTTGCTTCACCGACCAAGATGCACGGGTCAGGTACTATGCATGCGAGAGTATGTACAATATCGCCAAAGTTGCCAAGGGGGAAATACTACTCTTCTTCAACGACGTCTTTGACGCTCTTTGCAAGGTATGAGCCCCAGACGAATGCTAGCATATGGTTGCTGATTAGGAGGAAGCTTGCAGCAGATTCCGAGCTATCCGTGAAGAACGGTGCTGAGCTACTTGATCGGCTCGTCAAAGATATCGTCTCTGAGTCCGCGTCAACCTACGTGTCCGTCTTACAGTCGCCTGAAGACCCAACTTCGGACAAAGCTTCTGCTGAATCGGAATCTATTGATCTTCCAATGGCCTTCTCGCTTGCCAAGTTCATACCACTGCTTCAAGAGCGCATTTTTGTTATCAACCCGTTCACACGTACATTCCTCGTATCATGGGTTACGCTGCTAGATACCATACCGGATCTGGAGCTGGTTGCTTACTTACCTGCATTCCTCGGGGGTCTATTCAAGTTTTTGAGTGATCCTAATCGAGATGTACATGTCGCCACTCAAGGCGCGTTAGAACGCTTCCTTAATGAAATCAAGAGAATTGCTCGAATAAAGCGTGGGATTGAAGAAAGCCGCAGGGGTCAAAGCGATAGCAAGCTGAAGCACTCGGACTCGAGCGACAGCGGCAGTGTCCGTACCGATCGAAGCACGGTGAACGAAAAGTCTGATGTTGCAGAGTGGGAGACTGACGTCCACGATGGGCAAGCGGACGGTGATTGGGTACCTGGGCAGGACGTGCAGGTAGATCATTCGAAAATACTAGAAATTCTAGTAACGTTTTTAGATTCGTCGTCAGGTCGGATATACATCCTGTCGATAGCTTGGACGTTTCTTACTGACAGCATAGTAGAGGAGGAAATACAGCTTACAGCTTTACGCTGGATTGATAGCTTCTTCGAGATTTGTCCAGAGGATGTTCTTGCGTTCGTTCCTCGACTACTCTCTCGGGTTCTTCCCGCCATGGCCAGCGGTGTTGATGTCGTGAGGCAGGCTGCCAACAGGGTCAATAATTCTCTGATGGAGCACATCGCTTCTCTGAACGATGAGCAAGTACAAGCCACAGAGGAAACTCGGCTGGTGGCGCCATCCCGCATTCCAACCAACACACTGAAAGAAGCAGATAGTAGATCCCGGCGAACTTCAACACCAACCCCAAAATTATCGCAGACTCCCGAGAACGAAGCAGAGACGAAGAAGGATGAAGAAGTCACAGTACCGACAGCACCGTTGCTCGCGTCGCCCCCTCCCAAACACATAGTAGAGCTCGATTACGCAGCTGCTGTGGGTACGTTGACCTTGCACTTCCTGAATGAACATGAGGCCACCAGAGTCGCAGCTCTCTCCTGGCTCATTATGTTACACCGTAAAGCTCCTCGAAAAGTTCTCGCAACCAACGATGGTACATTCCCAGCTCTTCTCAAAACCTTATCAGACCCTGCAGAAGCTGTCGTTACGCGAGATCTGCAGTTGCTGTCTCAGATTTCGAGGAACAGCGAAGATAGCTACTTTACCTCCTTTATGGTCAACTTACTTCAGCTATTCTGTACTGACCGTAAGCTCTTGGAGACGCGCGGAAATCTCATCATCCGACAACTGTGCGTCAGCTTGAGCGCCGAGAGGATCTATCGGACGCTGGCAGATTGTCTGGAAAAGGATGAAGTGGGTCTACTGCCATATGACTCATGCACCACGTTGACGCAGGTCTAGGATGTGGAATTTGCCAGCATCATGGTACAGAATCTAAACAACAATCTTATCACGGCCCCAGAGCTAGCAGATCTGCGCAAAAGGCTGAGAAATCTTGAGATCAAGGTACGACGTGTCTCCTACGCGGTATGAGTTCTCTAAGTGGTGTAATCAGGACGGTCAGACTTTCTTCGTCGCATTATTCCGATCGTGGTGCCACAACGCTGTGGCAACCTTCTCACTATGTCTGCTTGCTCAAGCCTACGAACAAGCCTACAATTTACTTCAGATCTTGTAAGCAATCCGCTTCTGTGGCACTTCGTCGCTAATATGTCCAGTGCTGAACTGGAGATGACAGTCAACATGTTGATACAGATTGACAAGCTTGTACAGCTTCTCGAGTCACCAGTCTTCACATGTATAGTATTCACCGCTGTAGTAGGGTTCTTGTTCGTTCCCTGACATTGTATAGATTTACGGCTCCAGCTCCTCGAGCCTGAGAAGTACCCACATTTGTACAAATGTCTTTATGGCGTCTTGATGCTACTCCCTCAATCTTCGGCTTTTGCAGCTCTGAAGAACCGCCTGAACAGTGTCAGTGCCATAGGTTACCTTCATATTGCCCCGCGAGGGTACGTCCAATCTAATTTTACTCCTACTCTCTCCCACTTGCGCCAGAAGAGCACTGAGGCTCAATTCGGTAGCACTCCACCAACGCCTACAGCAGCATTCGACCGACCCAACAGACTAAAAGCTAGAGAGGAAGGTACGATCAGATGGGGGGAATTACTCGAAAAATTTAAGAGTGTGCAGGAAAAGGCGAAACGACTGCAGAGATCGCAGAACCGCGTTGATGACGGGACACCTGCCCCGAGGCCCGCTCTAGATACTGACAAGGAAAAGGCACTACCAGATGTTCCTAAGCAAACGTTACGCCCTTCGAGCGCTGGGAGCGCCACCCAGAAAGCCCCGACGTCCGGTGGGCCGCTCCACAAGCCTAAATCGAGTCTCGGCAACTTTGGGCGGCTTACCGGCGGAGTGGGGAGGCAGAAGCCAAAGAAATGATAGATGAAACGTTGCAGTAACTGCTAAAAGAAATTGGCCACAGCACTGCCGCTGCAACCATTCGCCGGACTGTATACCCTTTCTGACTCTAAATTCTGGTAAAGGAGCAACGTCAGCTAACGTTCGCCTCCGGTCGTGCGGTCCTGTCGGTCAATACCTTGAAGCGTATACTCCTGTTTCTCCATCTGAGATGGATGGTAACGACAATAGAGTGTCGATCAATTCGATTAATCATGGACACCGATCGATCCTCACCAGTGACTGAAACAGGAGGGCCAAACCACATCTCAACCTAAGATCTCCCGACATTACTCGAGTAAGAACCTTCCTCTCATCAAGATTCCGACCCTGATCGTTGGCCGCACGAAGCGCTAACAAGCTGACATCGTAGCTCGAAGGCGTGTATGCCATATAGACCCACAAGAGTGGACGCAATTCCTCGCGGTCTTCTGCGTACGTCCGCAAAGAGGGCAAGCCAATTTTCTCTCGCCTCAGAGAGCTTTGACCGCTGCATGAGGATGACTAGATCGCTCTTCTAGCCGGAGGTAAATGCGACTTTTCATTGTGTCCAAGTGTCCAAGAGCGAGAGCAAAAATGGTTAGATCCGGCAGAACTCCGGCTCAAACCGCGTCTTGTGAAGATGAACGCGACGGAACTTCACTTCAGATTAGCAGTTGCTTCAATTCTCACTTCATCACCTTGAAAATCTGAACCAGCATTACTTTGCTTTACTCTTCGAATCCTCTAGATCGTCGCACGGTTCTTGTTTCGTCATCTGTATCATGTTTAGCTGACCGATTGCTGGCTTGTTACAATAATCATCAGCGGTCACTACAGTGATGGCGGCATTCTAGTGATCCTGAATCAGAAACGAGAAATCTAGGAGTCAACATGGAGGCGGCCTCCAGTTCTATGCCCAGCTACGCTGGTATCGGCCCCATTCAGGGGGGTGACGGCTTGTCGGTGATAAATTCAGGGGTGTCAGAGCCTGATGAGTCGGCGTTCCAAAACCCTCGGAAGAGAAAGCAACGAGCGGTTGCTCAAGAGGATGATTCAGAAGAAGATTTTCTGGATCTCGACCTTGAAGCTAGTGGTGCAGCACACCTTGCCCAAAAGTCATCGAAACGACGATCATCCAAGCGTGCCTCAGTTGTGAGAATACCAGCTCTCATCTATCCGAAATCGGTGTATGTAGATCATGAGCAATCTGTACAAGTATCTATCGAAAGTATTGTCTTGCAAGAAGCCTTAGTAAGCAAATGTATCTGGTTGCAGCAAGAGACGATACTGAGCATTCTTAGGCATTTCATCAAAGCGTTGGCAGCACCCAGACTTCCTTCGAGGAAGAGCACTTCATTGCGTTTGACATTCTGAATTTCAGCATCTACCGTCCACATAAAGCTCGGATAGTGAAGAAGAGCAAAACCGAGGAAATGCCAACGTCGAATGAATTAATGGGCCTCCACGAGACTGATGATAGGGGCATGGCCTATTGGTACCTGGATGGCTGGATCTGCTATGGTCCAACGAGGAAATTCATTCAACGTGTACGCTGTGAAATCCTCTCGATTGGCGGTTACGAAGACATCGATTGGCATACTGTGGGATCGGCTCTCTGGGTTCAGTCAATCACTAGTCGAAAATCGGGCATCTGGTATTGTCTTAAGGAACCTGCTCAGGAATACCATCCTTACCACGAGGCTTTTCTGTGGCTGGCCGACATGGCAAAGCATCTCGTGGACTACCTTTATCACCATGAGAAGGTGGGTCTGCATTCTCTCAGAAAAGACTTCTACGATTGGGTTTTGAAGACCCACCAATCAGACCTCGCATTTCAGCAATGGCTGCGTATCTACTCAGATACCGATTTTCGTCGCGTCCTAACGGCACACTCATGCTTTCTGTCCAATCAAGCTATCCAACTGGGCGAAGAATATGCGAATCATCCGATATGGACTGAAGTTGACCCATTCCAGATGAACGCAGTACCGAAGCAGAGCCAAGCCAAGAAATTGCAGCTTGTCAAGTCACTCAAACATCAAGACATCAAGCCGAGCACTGTCGTAACTAGTTATGTTTACGAGTGCTTTAAGCATCTCCCGTGGGCAAGATTCCTCGATGTTCAAGACCCCGCGCCTGCCCTTCGCCGCAAGCAAGTCAACTCTCACCCTTTCTTTCGAGGTGATGCTACGACTTCAAAGCCTTCAATCTCTACAGGTGATGTTGTTGTGGTCATTAGTGATTCAGATACTGATTGGAAATCCAACGATACCTCGTGGTTCGGCTACGTACAAGCGGTTTCTTCACAGCAGAACGAAAAACCCAGACTTAGCCTGCTATGGTTGTATCGAGCGTCAGATACTTCATGTCGACGTATGCGATATCCGATCTTGAAGGAGCTTTTTTTGAGCGATCACTGCAATTGTGGTGATGAACCTATATACGCAGAGGAAGTGATGTCGAAGCTCAATGTCGCCTTCTATGGAGATGAGACAACAACAACGAACGCCGAATACTTTGTGCGCCAAAAGTATAGTGGAGGCGATGGAGCATGGACATCTTTGACAGAGTCAGACTTTACCTGCGTGTGCAAGAAGCCGAAAAGAACACATAACATCTGTGCCGGAGATACGTGGCTTGTTGCTAAGTCCAGCTCTGGGAGAACCTTGGAGCCCGTGGAACTCTTGGACAACGATGACGTCAATCTCGTGACAATCAGAGTTCGATGGCTCGAGCGTTTAGGTCGTGACTATGCCATCAAAGATGCCGATCCAAACGAGCTAGTCTATTCATCGACCATCGAGCAGATACCAAAAGGTTCTCTAACTCGTCCTTGTCATGTGCGTTTCTACACAATCGGTGAGAAGCATGAGCGAAAGATTCCGGTCCCTTACTGCTCACGAGGAACGGGTGACTTTTACTATATCAGTTATTGGAATGACAGTGGGATTCTCAAGCCTCTACAAAAGCCGTACCCGGTATGTTTGCATCAAGGCTTCGAGCCCTCGGTATCTCCACGTCCACGTTCACCAATGAGAGGTTTAGACATCTTCTGTGGCGGTGGATCCTTCGGTAGAGGCCTCGAAGACGGTGGCGCAGTGGAAATGGGATGGGCCGTCGATTACTTTCGCGAGGCGATTCATACGTACAAAGCGAACGCCAGAACAGAGGACACAAAACTTTTCTACGGCTCCGTCAACGACTATCTCAGCCAAGCCATAAGAGGCAAACGAGACAATCCTTTAGTCGCTCAACAAGGGGAGGTCGAGGTAATTGCAGCAGGGAGCCCCTGCCAAGGTTTCTCATCGATTAATCTCACGAAGGACAACTATGCCAGTCTGATCAACGTTTCAATGGTTGCCTCTGTGGTGTCCTTTATTGACTTTTACCGGCCAAAGTATGCGTTATTGGAGAACGTGCTCGGTATGACTAAATGTGATCCGAAACAACAAGACGATAACATCTTTGCACAAGTCATATGCGCTTTGGTTGGCATGGGTTATCAGGTACGACCATTTATTCTTGACGCATGGAACTTTGGCGCCCCACAGAGTCGAACGAGAATTTTTATCTCCATCGCTGCGCCTGGTCTAACGCCTTTGCCCGATCCACCACTATCTCACTCGCATCCTGTTGGTATTAACGCTCGTGCCTTGGGCAAAACCGCAAATGGCTTACCAATGGGTACTCGTTATTGGGATTCGACACCTTTCGAGTATATCACTATCGAAGAAGCGACCAATGACTTGCCTCTGAATCGGCATGGAAAATCGACATGCATTCAACATCCAGATCATCGTCCCAACAAGAATGTCAATGCCCTCAATCAAGGCCGAATCGAATGCATACCGAAGCATCCAAAAGGGATGAACTTTGTCAAGGCAGTCAAACTGGGTGTTATGGCGAGACCTCAGATCGAAGCGTTCTCCTGGGATAAGCCTATTAGATCAGGCGAGAAATCGAAAGCGTGGCAACGGGTTATCCCAAACGCGCTTATCTCGACTGTAACGACATCGCCTTCGTTGGACGATGGGATAGCGGGGAAATGGCTCCACTGGGAGGCTGATCGACCCATGACGGTAATGGAGGTTCGTCGAGCTCAAGGCTTTCCGGATAACGAGGTCATCGTTGGCACTCCGGCTATGCAATGGAAGATTGTGGGAAACAGCGTTGCTCGACCAGTAGCTTTGGCTCTAGGACTAGCTCTCAGACAAGCTTGGCTTTCGAACGGTGAAGATGTGGAGCGGACAGCTGCAGCTTGCCAAGAAACGGCCAAAATTGGTGAAACGTTGGACAGCGATCAGGAAAACGAGGTTGACGGAAGCCAGGAGCATACTGCTGCAGAGCCACCAATTGCAGATACCGATGCCGAAGCAACAGAGTCACCGGTGTCGGAAACAGCAGAACAAGCGACTCCTAGAAAGGGCCTTACGGGGCATCCCGACACCCCCGGAGCCACTCCCCGAACCAAAGCCTCGAAAGCCCGTGTCCTCCGCCTCGCCGCACCTCCAGCCAAGACCTTCACGAAGCGCCTTCGCTCGACACTCAGCACCGAAACCTTCGTGCAGCTGCCCAAGAAGCGCCGCCAACCTCAACAACCACTAGCGGCACACTCGAACTTCGACTCCGCAATCGAAATCTCCTCGGATGACGACTCTCCGAGCCATGACGCTCTGCCATCGACTGTCCGATCGAGCCAGACGGGCACCAAGGGCACCACGACGCCGGAAGGCGACGGCAAAGACGGAGGCAAGGGTGGCTTGCTTGGCTCGAGCCCGGTAGGGAAATTGTTGAGGATGGGGCAGGATCTTGCGAAGAGTCTGATCTGAAAGGCGATGCACAGAGTACATGATGGAAAGGAGGGGGAGAACAGGAAGGAGGCATACATCCCAGAGGAAGCTGTAATTATGGGGCGGAGTTTGTGTACAGAGCATTAGCGACGGGAGCAATGAACCTTTTTTCCTGCATAGCGGCGGTGATCCGTGAAGGATGATGCACCATTTGACACTGGTGCAGCTACCCTCGAAGAAGAGCTCTGATGAGGTGTACAGGTCTCAAGACCAAAGCTAGAGCGAATGTGCGAGAAGATTTCAAGTTTCACTACCGTGCACAGTAGACTACCTCGCCCTATCATCGCAATTCGCATAGTGGGATACTTGATGGTCTGAGAGTCAATGATTTTCTTCGAGATCCATCTCCCTCCCTCATCATTATCTTTGGAAGAAAGCGATTCGAAGTACTGTTGAGTATGCATTGAACCCCCAGCTCGAAGAATTCCCTCCCTTTTGAAACCGGCGCCGCCAATGTAGCTTCCCTCATCCATCTCCGTCGAACCCCAAATGGACGCCTCAGCCATGCAACCCCACCAATATTTAGATACACAACCACCGCCGAACCCGCCCCTTGATCTCTCACTCGCCCCTTCTCAGAACAGATCCAACAGATCCTGATTCGTCTTCTTGCCCCCGCCGCCATCCCCAGCCAACTGCTCCTGCGGCGGCGGCGGCTGCGTAACGGCACTCATATCCAGCGACGCGAACCCGCCTAGGATATCCGCATGGGCGTGGTCCCCATTCGCCTGCCCCACGCCCGCGCCATTCGACAGCCCCATCAGATCTTCCAGGTTGCCCGCCGGCTGCCCTCCTCCCACAGTAGGCGAAGCCACGCGCTGCGGCGTGCCCGCCAGGCCTTCGAGGCCCGACAAGCCGTGCTGCGGCGATTTCTGGGCCGACGCGGGGGCGGCGCCGTCGAAGTCGATGTCGAGGAGGTTCTCGGCGTTGGCTTGGGGTGGGTGGCCGGAGACGGCAGCGGCGGCAGCGGCGATGGGGTTCTCGCGCGCGTTCTGCTGCTGTTCCTCGATGGCGGCTTTCTGGACGGCGTCGGCGCCGTAGCGGCCTTGGCCGATGAAGGATTCGGGGGGCTTGTGGTAGACGGAGGCGAGCGTGGAGAGCTCGGTGAGGAGGCGGTCGAGGAGGGCGGGGGGCAGGGATGCGATGGTGGTGGTGATGGGGGGCTTGTCGGAGAGGATGATGTTCTGCGCGACTTGCGGGTTGCTGGAGAGGAGGCGCCAGTAGACGTAGGCGCGGTCGCGGACGTCGGGGTTGTCGTTTTCGGCGGTGGCGGCTTGGAAGATCTTTTGGACGAGGCTTTGGGCTTGGGGCTGGTCGGGTTTTTTGAGGAAGAATTTGACGACTGCGGTGAGGATTTGGAGTTGTGTCTGAGAGGCTTTAGCGCGGCATCGTGATTAGGGGTGCCGCGTGTGCTTTACTTGTGTGAATTCTTCCATAAAGCCATCCACGAATCCTGAGAGTATGTCGCCGGCGTTGCTTATTTTCTCTGCATACTCGCCTACGATCCATATCAACGACCCTCTGGCGTTTGGCTCATCTAATTCGTCAATGCACTTGCACAGCGTAGGTATTATCCCTTCGTAGCCAGGGTATTTCCGGAAGATGTCTTTGATAACCACGATCGCCTCCTGAACGACATAATTGACCTTGGTATTGATTAAGTCGAGTAACGTATTGACGCATTTCTCGCTGGCGCTTTCGATCTTGATTGCGACTTGGCCTATTGCTTTGACAGCCCGCTTCACTATATCCATGTCGACTTCCAGAGCATATTCCTTCAGCTCCGCAAGTAGTTGATCCACATTCTTGTCGTTTGCTATTCGTACCATGATCTCGAGCTTTTCAAATTTTATGTAAGAAGGATCGTTATATTTGCAAAAGAAAACTCGTAATTCTTTACTCAGTATATCGGGCTGTTTTTGAAGGAGGAGATCTATATTACGCAGCGCAACATATTGCACTTCCGGCGGCGAAGCAACGAGCGTGACTGGAAAACATTAGCAGGCTGAATACTCGGATCAGAGTCCGCGACAAACCTAGTGGAGGAGCCATCTTTTTCAGGTATGACCGATTTGCATCTGCATTTACGTATTTCATATGTAGGAAGACCACTTTGACCGCCGCGAGCACCACACTTGGATTTACATGTTGGAACTGGGGTGAGACTCTTTCGCATATATGCTCCGCTTCTTTCACGTCTGTCGCCCTGTAATTCGCAAGCGTTGATAAAATGCTGACCCTTCCCCACTCAGTGCATTCGTTGAGTGCCATCAGCATTTTCTTCAGCGAAGTTGGCGATATTTGGAGAGCATTGGTTTCAGGAGCCGCTTCGTGTATTTCCGCAAGGGCAGTGACAGCATTAGCGACCACCATAGGGTTTGGGTCTCCCATCATCTCCTGTAAAGTCTCGAGAAATCCGTTTTCCAGACAAAGTGATGGATTGAGGTCGAAGAGTTTTGCGACGCATATTGCTGCCGTCTTTCGTACGTATGGCGACTCGTCTCTCAGTGTTTTGCGGAGTGGCTCCTCCATGTAATCTACCATCTTCTCGACCCTTATGCAGCCCATTGTCCGTATGGCCAGCGCTCTCACTAGTGGGTTTGGGTCTTCGGAATCCTGGACAAAGGTATTCACGGCGAGGATACAGAGGTCAGGATGTGACTTTGCGTAATTCCTGACTGCAGATGAGCATGAATTGTGGTAGAAGCGCACCGCGCCCATACTGGATGTAGCACGAACATGAGATATAGGTATACGAGCTTCTTCTGATCCAAGTCTGCGGTTGCTATGTTCTTCAAGACGTCGGGAAACAGCGCTGAGACGTCTTTACCCAGCGTCATTGACATTATAGTCTTTTGTATAGCTTCTTTCCTAGAGGTTTGTGAGCGAGACTGAATGCTCCCTTCAATCCTGCACCTTGAGCACACCTTTCGTAGGCATATTGAGAACTGATGATGTACGACGTCAGCCAGGCTTTACAGAAGCAGAGGGCGCCGTAGAGGGAGCTCCGTACACTAGGCCAGCTCGCAGTTCAAATGTCTCCCCTTTCCTTGGTGCAGCGAACGCGCCCTTAATCCTGTTGACAGCCATATCCGCAAGCCTTTTCAGAGGCCGCGACCACCGTCGCGCCTCTTCGTAGTAACTTCAGCTCCTCCTCCTTGCGTGGGACCAGGCAGCTCGAGGTTCGACTCAAGACTATGCTTCTGGAAGTATGGCGGCCGAAGAGGTAGACTTGGGTTTGCAGTGCCTTGAGGAGAGCCTTGATTGAACCGGATGCTGTCTTGGGACCTAGGTTTGGTGTGTTGTAGTCCGACTTCAAATGATGTACAGTGAGATTCCTCTACATCAATCATCATTCATGGCCATTGGCCATCTACGAAAGTCGAAGATCTGCAAAGGCCGTAACCCTAGAACTACTTATCTCTTCCAGCAGCCTGCACCACTTTTTTTCCTGTCGCTCTTTAATTTTGGACAAATCGATTTCCTAAGCAGCCTGTTTCACTGGTACAATGGTATGTGAAAAGATGCTCTATGACTTCGAAAACCCGTTGACTAATATTACAACAACCCCAGGCTAACCTTCCCAATCTCAGACGGCTTTTCGTCGAGTCAAGAACTGAGGCCGAGGAAAGTTCTTACTCAAGAAATGCTGTAAGAAATCCTAGTCAGCGATATACTAGTACTGCAAAGAAATCTGACTGAGGCGAAGTTCTATAACCTAGTTCTGTTCATGTCTGCTGCCGCTACGTTCAGTCTTATCGCACAGCATATGCATGGAGGCAGAGCGTCCTTAGGACGTTAAACCGCGTCTAGCGTTTGATCATCAACTCCGATACGGTAAAGAGTCTTCATTCAGCGCTATATCTACGAGCCATGGCCACCGGAAAGTACATATTTTATTCGGGGCCTACCGAACGCCTATGCTTGGGTATTCCCCCATTATTATCCATGAAGATAACTCTTGAATACCCAACAACATCCAGGTACCTCAATCAGTTTCCTCTCCATCATCATCGTTGAGGAAGTCTAGGTTTTCCAAACCTTTTGCCAGCCTTCTCTTAGGCCTACCCGTTCCCTCGTTTTCGGAGCCAGCTTTACCCCAATGTTTATCTCCAGCCTGTACAGCTTCTAGGTCAGCTTTGAGCTCTCGCTCCTCCCTAATCTGGCTTGCTTTCTCGTTGGAATATCTGCCATCCATGCCAGCATCCGAGAGCATCTCTTTGAGGTGACGGATTTTGGCTTTGGGTGTGTCGTACGGCTGGAGCTCTTTATACCACATTTTTCGAATGCCACATTTGACTAGCCATCCCTGCAGGCGTTTAATCTCTTCGGTATCTGGATCGGCAGGTGCATCCGGCTTCGAGCCTTTTGAAGCACCAGACTTCTTGGGCTTTGGCTTCTCGGATCCTCCACTTCGACGCTTAACTTTCGGCTTGGGTTCTTCGTCTAGCAAAACAGACATCTCGCTCCCTGAGTCTAATCCACCGTTGCCATTTAAAGTCGATACCCCTTGCTCTTCAGGTTCATCAGGTTCCTTTCCATCGGGGAGGTCTTGCGCCGGTAAGCGTGACGGAGATATGGATCCCTTCGCTTTGATATCCGTGTGCTTTGGCTGCCTATGATGGTCTTCTGAAGCCGACACATCAACATTCTTATCCCCGGTCTTCCGGCGTTTCTTTGGACCTGCTTCTCCTGTTGACGAGCGCTTCTGGCTCTTAGCCTGCGATTCCGGTTCCGCGGCCTTTGTGGATACTTTCGAGGAACTCTTCGGTGTTACGTTCTTCGGCGGCGATGCTTGGGACGATGGTTCAGGGTGTGCGTCCTAGACCTCGGATTAGAAAAAGAAATATCGGCCAATCGGACTGTTTGCACGTACGACTTCTGCTTGGATTATGTCCTTACTCCTGTCCTTCCAGACAGGATGGTTCTTGAAGAAGTCTTTCTGCAGCCCCAATCGCTTCTCTGCCGCAATCCGCACTCTCTTGACGGTAAGGTCTTCTACTTTCCGCGTCTCATAGATCTCCCGCACAACGCTTTGCAGAGCTTTCTTCAATGCTGCATTCGATGGAGGAGAATCAGAGAGCGACTCCAAATCAGACATCTTGGAGGGTTCCGAAGATAATGGTGGTGTTTGAAGATGTGAAGTGTGTAAATCGCGTCCCCGACACGGTCCGAAAGAAGAACTCCCCGCTGCCAAGACCTAGCCAAAACAAGCGAGGTCCGCTAGTCCAAACCGCTCGACAACTTCATGCTTTGGGTTGTGCACAACGGTCCTTGCGATTCCTTTGTTTTCCAGCTCGCTGTTCATCCAGAGCATCTCTAGCCCGTAGGAACCACCATCAGTCTGGCGCTCGTCAGCAGTGACAATTAAGAATAAAACATGGATCTTTTGCAATACCAGTGTCACCCTGCAAAAGACCAGCGCGAATCTTTTCATACCACACTTCCCCTGAGTCTAGACTAGGGACTATTCTCTGGTTGACCAATACTTCAGACTGGAAGGCCTTTTACTGCATGATGTTTGTTGGTCTCAGGCTGCGTTGAATGTTCCTTTCGGCGGTACAAAGTCTGAATCTTATATCAGAGCGTTGTACAAGAACTGTTATAGCAGTTGAGGCAAAACAGTCCGTTACGAAGATATTGGACCATCATTCCATGCTTCTTTCTTCAAATTCGAATTCTCCGCGTGACGTTCACTTCAATCTCTTATTCATGTCCCCTGCTTTAGCTCAGTGACACAGGCGCCTAAGATCCACAAAAGCTTCATTTCGCACTTGTCAAGTCATAAGCCAACGAGTACCAGCACTCTACCGGTCACAGACTCTTCACTACATAGCGTTTGCCATCGCCATGACGTTACTTGAAAGAAGACAATGACTACCCGACGCTCTCGGCGCTGTTGCTGCCCAAAGAAGGCCGGATGTGCTTACACAAAGAGATAAAGAAAACCCTGAACAATCCATTGTGGCCAAACTTATACTGAAAGAGCTTCCATCCGTCTTAGTTTGTATAAGAGGACTCGACGTGCACAGATCTCCTCCGCATCCACACGGCCTTGACATCCTACATCTACCTAAAGCATCTCAAAATCAATAAACCAAATCTTCAGCTCAAATCATACACCCCTCCTCACATCCACCTTTCAACCATGGACAGCACCCCCGAACTAATCCTCTGCTCCACCTGCCGCCTCCGCGAAACCCCTGCGACCTCCTACTGCGAACCCTGCTCTGCAAACCTGGAGACCGAAATCGAGAACTACTGGCGGCCATTGATCAACTCCACCAAGTCCGAGCTCACAAGCCTGCACAGGGAGCAAGACAAGTTCGAAGGGGCTTACTACACGAGCCAGTACGCGCTCACGGAGAAGCAACTTGGTCTGGAGCTAGCGGGGCGGAAAGGGGAAACGTGGAGGACGCTGCGCGATGAGATCTTGGAGAGGGTGGACATATATGCGATTCTCAAGGGGGAGATGGAGGGGCGCAGGTTGGATCTAGAAGAGGAGTTGGAAATGCATCGTGGGGGGTTTGCGAGGGAGCTGTGGGGGTTTAGGCGGAGTCGGTGTGGGTTTGAAGAGGGGGACTTGTTTTGAGTGTTGGTGTGCTTGGTAGAGGATATTATTTAGTTGTCCCACGGTACGTTCTCTGGACTGTATAAGTAGTCGAGCATTCAGGAATGATACCCTATCAGGCTCGCTGATTTGAACCACAATTTACTCTCTGTTGAAAAAACTGTCTAGGAGCATGGCGAGCTATAGCGATGCTCTCCATACCTACTGACTGCAGTCAAGTCCGGGAATTATAATTCGAAACAGGATGTTTCATTTTCAAGGAATTGTCCGTGGCGCAGAGGGTTGCTCCCTATCTTCTCGGAATACCAGTCGGTCAGAGTGGTCTGGCACCAATGTGTATGGTCAATTTCTTTTTCTTCTTACTTCGGAGGCCCAGGTTCGATCCAGACCTTGGCCAACATTTTTGATATATCAAGTCTTCATTCCACTCGAAACCCATGCACCTTGCATCTGACTTAAATGAACTTCCTTCATAGACTTCTCCAGCAACCAAGGAAGTTCTTCTAGCGATTGTTCCTAAAGCTTTCGTTCTTACTAGGAAACTTAGCTTTCGCTCTTGCTAGCAACCATATTCTCGGTCGACTCGTCTGGTCACCACTGTAGGTATCACCGGTAGATATCCTTCTTCAACTCTAACATTGCGCCAATTGACTTTTATACACCGTCGGCGTTGGTTCAACGTCTTTCTACTGCCCACAACACACCGTTTGGCAGGATGCAGTAACTTCCCAGCAAAGCCCTCTTCTAATGCCGCGCCCGAACTCCCAGGAACTCCATCCCATGCAAGCAATCCACACTCTCTCACTTCACCCTCTGGCCCAAAACCCTCCCTACGATCCACCCTGCCGCTTCTCCCACTCCTCCGGCGTCAAACATTTCGGCGTCCAAGCATGGATGGCCGCAATCTCCTCTTTCAGCGCCGAATTGACCAACCGATGCCGCGCGAGTGTTGTTTTCTTTGCGAACTGGGTGGAGACGATCATGGCCTCAAAGGCTTGGCCGCAGCCGCCTGTGGGTATGCTCGTTAGCCGCTTCTCATTGCTAAGGGGCATGACAAAGAGCGAGGCAAACGAGCAGAGGGGCGGTGTTGTACCGGAAATGTCATTGATGTCGACGTGCGAGGCATCGAGCTTTTCTTTTAAGGTTGCTGATATGGAGTCGGGGGTTATGCCGGAGGTGTTGGCGGCGGCGGCGGCTTGGGTATCTGTTTCGGCGGCGCCGCTCATCACTGCAAAGAGTCGCGTCCGAGGTTGTGAAAGACGTGTGAAGGCTCGATGTCGATAAGAGCGGTTGGGCCGAAGAAGGCGCTGCATTGATCTTTCTCTCAGCTTGTGGAAAAGTGTTGTCGAGGATCGTCTCAGAAGATGAGATCTGACGTCGATCTCCTCAGCGTGATCTGATCCCTACAAGCGGCTCATGCGGTGCTATCTCCGTAAAAGCAGGTTTGCCGACATGGGAAACCCTGTTACCGATGCCAACCAAAACGCCCTTCACTGCCTCATGTTTCGCAGAGCAGTGCGAAGCTTCTGTCGGGTTGCCAAGATGAGTACTTACACGACCGACAAGGCGAGCCCGTTCACTATGGCGGTGATGAGCTCTATGCGGAAGTTGTACGCATACCAATCATTGTGAAGCTGTTTGGTCTATGTTGACGAGGGACAGGTACCCAGAAGCTCTCGCCGAGGGTTTTGACAATACTGGCTGTGAGTATGGGATGCTGAATATGAGCTATATTTCTAATTTTCCAGGCTGACGTTCTGGAGAAGTGCTCCTCGAAGCTCCCTTCGACCCGATACGGCGGCAGATGAACTCCGTCCTCCTCACCATCGACCTCACGAAAGCAGTCGCCGACGAAGCCATTGAGCGCAAGGACTGTGTCGTGGTCGCATATCGTACGGTCATCTGCGAGATGTGAATACATGAAGCCTAGCTTATACGCGAAAGATCCCATCATCTTCAAGGACCTCAAAGCCTTGACCTTAGCAGACTCGCAGCAACAGTCCTTGCTCCGCCTCGCGCTCGAGGGCATAAGCGTACGACTACCCCCAAGCTCCTCCACATAACAATGCTGAGATTTCCCTCCAGGTCTACTGCCCCCACACCGCCGTCGATGCCGCTCCCGGCGGCCTGGGCGATTGGCTAGCGGACATCGTGACCGGAACTCTAGGCGACCCCGAGCCTACGACCAAGACCGCAGAGCCCGAACACCAGGCGTCGCCTCAGGTCAAAGAGGATATGAAACCGCCGCGACGTCCCGGAATGGGCTTGCAACGAACATACTCGACTCCGCACTACCCTTCGCCACAGAAGTTGGAGCAAACAGAGCTAGAACCGTAGGGCATCACCCTCTCGCGGCGCCGTTGTAATTCCTGACCGGCATCTGTAGAGCAGCGGCCGACCACACTAGAAGCGTCATCCATCCCATAACCCACGTCGAAGGTAGCCCTCAGTCCCGCTTAATACGCTCCAGCTCTCGTATTGACAAATGGCAGGCTTTGAATCCGCTGGCATGGGCCGCCTCATCACCTTCTCCACCCCACAACCCCTCACCCACCTCATCGAGCGCATAGCGCGCGGCGTCGGCAACCCCATCGGCTTCCCCGTCGCCATCCCTCAAAACCGGCAAGTCGAAGACATCACCGTGCGCACATGCGCCATCTGTGCCGGGTCCGGGCACTCGATCCTCAAGGACGTGGACGCCGACCTGCTATTCACGGGCGAGCTCTCGCACCACGAAGCGCTGAAAGCGACGGAAAAAGGGCAGAGCGTGGTCACGCTTTTTCACTCGAACACGGAAAGAGGGTTTCTGAGTAGTGTGCTCAAGGACAAATTGACGGCGACGCTGCAGGGGGAGTGGAAGCGGGTGAGGGAGGAGGTGGAGAAGGAGAGGGAGGAGAAGGGGATTATGACGCCGGAGTGGGAGGACGCGGTCAAGGACGAGGATGTGCTGGTGGAGGTCAGTGAGAGGGATCGCGATCCCTATGGCATTGTCGTGTTGCAGAGTTCGCGGCAGGTGGGGAAACCGCTGAATTGATCCTAGAACAGCGAATGTGCTGGGGTGGTTTTTATTCAATTTTGATTTCGTTGTACATGCTTTTGGCCGAGGAGCGTATTGATACCCTTTAGCAATTCCCCTTCTGTTTAGCTGAGACTACGACCTAGAGAACATTTTCCGCTTTGGAAACTGTATCGATGTTAGCCGTTTATTCTTCGTCAGTAGAAGCAGACTAACCATCGACACCAGTATTGTCTGGTTCCACAGCCATCTTCGTCACCTGCCCATCCTGCGTCAAGAGAGCATACCGCTTGCTACGGTTGTTACCAAAGATGGCTGCGCTGTCGAAGGCGAGGTCAAGTTTCGATGTGAATTCTCCGGCGGGATCGCCGAGGAAGCGGATCTAGATTTGATGTCAGACGGAGCTAGAGTAGAATGATATGGAATGACGCCGGATTTTGGCAGCACGAAATGATTATATTGAGAAGAGAAGCGTAGGACAAGACTGTAAATAACTGGTATTTCTCGGCATGCAAGAAGTCACAAGCGATCAAAGAGGACGGTCTAGAGGTCTTACACCAGAGACACGGGCAGGATCGAGAGACTCGGACCAGGCCTTCATACTACGAGAAGTCAGCAGCAGGACGCGTAGCATTGATAGAGTGGACGGGGCTGCGTTCGGGCTGTACGCACACGAATGGATCATTGACAGACACGACGAATACTCGGTCGATATCCTTTAGCTTTGGGTTGTTGATGTAGCCGGGTAGATGGTTTGCTGAGCATGAGGGACCTGCAGATCCGTGAGCGATGGTGTACGTTGAGCTTTGGACTAGGCTGAATGTAGGGACAATGTGAAATGGATGAATCGTATAGAGCAATCGCAACATCTATTCATTCAAAAAGCAATGAGAGAGCGATCCAACGCTATATGGTGGATACTAGCTTTTGGAGATGCTATAAAGCGTGTCATCAAAGGAAAAAGCCTAGTGAAGAGATGGTTTGCATCCTGTAGGCTTTCACCAGTGCCTTTCTTCAGCTTCGATAGTCAGGCAAATCCCATGCGCTGGGTATGATGGTGCATCCTTCCTGACTGTTTTATCAAAGTAACGTTTTAACGACTTGATGGTGGACTGGCTGACCAGCGCAGACCCACGGCAAAAGCGGGAAAGCGTTGAACAATGCGAGAATGCTCCTGAAATAAACGCGCGTGAGGAGTGATAAGCGGGACATCTTGATCAGCTCTTGTAGAGTGCATTATCTCAGCGCATAGTATGCTTGCCACAATCGAAAAGAAGAAAAGTAAAGAGGTTGTTTGCTATGCTAGCATGCGCAGCGTCATTGGAGCATCCATTAGATACATGCACCTTAGCCTTTTCCAAATCTGGCAAACGCTTTGTGTAGTTCCCATAGAGTTTAAACCACTTACTGAATGCTGCAGGAACTCCAATGATGAGGCCTTTCCCTCGTGCAAGTTCTTTGGAGAGGTTCACCTTGTTGCCGGGCGAATCCTCGACCAGCTGTAAATTCGGAATATGGTCGCCAATATTAACAAACGCAGGTCTTGTGGCATGAAAGGCGCGTGTTCTGGTTGATGGCTGTGGCACGGTGCAAGCCAGTCGACGAGAGAAGCAGCGCATCATCTTGACGTGCGATTAGTACGGGGGTTTCGAACCTCGATCTGTCACCGAGGAAGGTTGCTCATAAAGTATCTGTTGCTAGTAGCATACTAAGTGAGCTGCCATCCTGCTTTCGGGGTTTGTGGCTTGAGGGTGAGGTGCCCTGTGGCAACTGACAGGTCCTCGTCACAATCCCATTATTGCTTTTCAGAGGGGTTGACTCGGAAGCGTCCGCGCGATAATGGGAAGCTTGATCTCTTCTTACGGTCGTAACGTCATGCATGGGGAGATGGGGGTGAATACGAGGCCTCGCAAATCTGGCAAGCCGAGAAGTGTACCCCGTCCTCGCGATGCACGCATGCCAAGATGCATATGCGCTTTCCTCGGGATACCAATCACTGTGCGCTGGACCCCTGCCCGCAGCCTTCGGTCGGTCGCTCTAAACAGCGGTGGCTGGAGCATAAAGTGGTGTTTGGAAAGGATGCAGCTGTCTCTGCGGGAAGGCTTGAAGTCAACAAGATCGCTGGGTCCCACCTGAGTCGGGATCGAAGAGAGGCTCGTGTACATGGGGTGCCATTATTGCCATTGCCGGTTGCATTCAGGGGCACGGCATTCCAGTCCAGGGAGCGGAGGAACACCAAATCGTAAAGTAGTTCAGTCGATCACGCTCTTGGCTTGATTGTGTCATTTGAAATGGTGAATCAAGACGACAAGGTTGCTGCTGTACGATGTACGTGTGTCGGTTGATAAATGCATGCGACAGATCCCCCAGTGCGCCCCGCACATCCCTTCTACTTCGAGTCTGGTTTGACTTTGTCCTTTCTGCCATCTTCCCCGACTGCCGTGCTCTGGCCTGCCTCGTCGTCAATATCAATCCTTCCTCCAATTTCGATGCGGTACGACGACAACATGGATTCCAGTATGGGCGTCGGCGCCGTGGGTGCCAACAGTTCCAGCGATTTTGTAAGTTCGCTTCCGCACTCTGCCACCCGAGGTTCTCGCTCACCGTGCCCAGGTACGAAAGCTCTACAAGTATGGTTCCGTCACCAGCCTTGCAGGAACCCTACCTAACTTCAGTCGAGAATGCTCGAGGATCCGTCGTATTCGCAGGTGGTCCGATGGGGTGACGAAGGAGACAGTTTCGTCGTTCTCGAAGTAATTCCCCCGGGTAGACTGCAATAGTCGCGAATTTGACCTGGCGCAGAATGAGCGATTCACCAAATCCATCCTGCCCAAGCATTTCAAACACAGCAACTTCGCCAGTTTCGTCCGCCAATTGAACAAGTATGACTTCCACAAGGTCCGGCACAATAATGAGGAAAGCGGGCAGTCGCCTTATGGTCCAGGGGTAGGTTCGGCTCTTCCCTCGCTGGTCCCCTGATAAGACTAACAAGGTGCAGGCGTGGGAGTTTAAGCATCCCGAGTTCAAGGCGAACAACAAGGACTCCCTCGACAATATACGTCGGAAAGCCCCGGCCCCGCGGAAACCTACACAAATCGTTGACGGCGACGCCGTCCCTGCGCAACAGATGGATCTGGTGAACAGTCAGCTGGTCGCAACGCAACAACAGCTGCAGCTGCTGCAAGAACGGTTCAATGAATTGAACGTGCATCAAACAATGCTATTGCAGGAATTGATAGGGGTACAAAAAACGGTAGTCAACCACGAGCACGTCATCCAGAATGTAATGAGCTTTCTCCATTCCGTGGATGCTAGACAGCGCCGCGACAGTAAAGTTGGGCCTCGGTTTTCGATTCCAGAAGACAATGGCGCGCCAGCCCAGATTGTCGATCAGGGCCAGCAGCAGTTGTCGCCGTTGGACGACGAACCTGCCTCTCCGCTACAAAATGCCTCGAAGCTCTTGAACGACCTCAACGCAGACGTGCAGCTGAACTACAAGAATCTGGAGCACATGTCTGACCTTCAAAGTCGGGTGAATGCATCAATTTCAACGCCCCCTCCCGATTCTATCTCGCGAAACGGTCATATTCGGGCTCCAACGTCTGCGGGTTCGAGTTCGTCAATGGCGTACGCCAAGCTGCATAACACAGACCCAGAAGCGATCGTATATCCTGTGGGCCAGAGTAATGGTATCGATCCGATGTACAGTGAGCACATCAACAACATACCATATCCTATGCCACCGAAAGACCGAGAAACATCAGATACTCGAAGACCTGGGTTGGATATAAGGAAGAAAAGCACTCAAATAGATCCTGGCTGGATCAGACCGCCCCAAATTCTGCTTGTTGAGGACGATCCCACCTGCCGAAGGATTGGAGGCAAGTTCTTGTACTCGTTCCACTGTGCCATAGACAGTGCAGTAGGTCTTCGTAGTTGTATTGAATTGATGTATGCTGAAAAGTTGTAGCTCGATGGGCTCGAAGCGGTTAACAAAATGAATGCCGGGTCGAAGTACGACATGGTCTTGATGGATATCATCATGCCGAATCTGGACGGTGTTTCGGCGTGTCATCTGATACGGCAATTTGATCAAACCCCGATCATTGCAATGACCTCCAATATCCGAAGCGATGACATTTCGATGTACTTCCACCATGGTAAGCAATTCCAGGTCTTCCAATTCACTCTTGAGCCTAAACAATTCAGGAATGAACGATGTCCTACCTAAGCCGTTCACCAAGGAAGGTCTCTTGCATATGCTTGAGAAGCATCTGGGTCACCTCAAGAAGCTGCCAGATGGCATGGATCCGATGATGCCCCCTTCAACATCATCATTGGCACAAGGATCTAGCGGTCAATCGTTGAAAGATGAGAGCTCACCAAATCAGTCGCCGTCGACAATCTCGAATTGGCAATCGCCTGGACAGTTCCAGGGTATCTCCCCGACTCACATTGCTCCTCCGAATCACTTCATGCAACCCATGCATCAGGCTGCAGCGTATGGCATGGAACAGAGCCCTATACAGTACCAGACTCCGAACATACCAATGGGTGTTCCTGGGCAAGCACAGCTCAGAAGACCAATCTCCGAGGTAGCCGCTGATGAATATCCAAACGATGTCAAGCGGCAACGGATGTACGGACAGCCGAATGCCGTACCAATCGGTCAGATGCAGAAAGGGAGGCCCGGCTGACAGGCTGAATACAATCATCTCATCTCCAATTTTCCTTCCATCTTCGCTCCGTGTCCATGTCGACAGCATCAGCGGATATGGGGAAATGCAAACTTAGATTCTCTCTTCACCAATTCGAGCATCCGAGGAGGGTAATTCGTAGGTGACCAACATTTTACCAAACCTTCCTGGAAAGCACCCGGCTCCGTCAAAAGTACAGAGATGTATTTCTCCATAGGACTGCTTCGCGCTCTTCGTCACAAAGGCGGATCTACTCGACTGCAGACCAAGGTTCAGGACCGTCAGGTACTCCGGGCGCAGCTGTCATGGCGAGGCGGTGAGATTATATGTCGTCTGATAAGCGGCCGTTTTGGTGTTGATTCATACTCGAGGAGGAATGATTTATGGTTTCCCATAGTGGCAAGACTCTTCATCCGTGTAAAGAGCAATGAACCGCTTCGTCTTGAATGTGATGACATTTTCAACAAACTGGAAATGAAAGAGGGCGGGGAGCGAGGTTGATATAAGATCTCGTATGTTCTAGACTTGCTCGGATCCCAAATCTAGACCTTTTAGATGTCGCTCCGAATCTGGTTAGCGGCCCGCGTACCTGATCTACCTTACATAGAAAAGTACATCATGTGAGTGAAGAAAGTACATATTCGTCGATCATGCCACCAAAAGGTGCAAAAGGCCCCAAGGCCAAGCAGAAGCCGCAAGAAGAGCAGAGGGAAGATGTTCTGCAAGCTGTCGTACGCGGCCCCAAAGGATCACTTTGCATTATTCTGTCTCTGACTCAAAAAGGTCATTGCTGATGCTTTCGAAACCCGCTTTGCGCCTTTTACCATTGAACGTCCAAGAGTATTGTTTCACCACCAAGAATGGGAATTCATAGCCTTACATTATTCTCTAGTGCCTCCTCCCTCTCGCCAATACTCCCCTGATCGAGTATACTCTTGAGTTCCTCTCCCAATCCGGCGTGCAGGAGGTCTTCATCTATTGCGGTCTGCATACAGAGCAAGTAGAAGCCTACTTAAGGTACGTTTGACGGTGCACTACGGATTGCAGTCTTCGTTGCTCACCGTTATCCACTAACAGTACATCGAAATGGAAATCGCCGTCCTCACCTTTCCAAGCTCTCACCATCCTGAAGTCGACCGCAACATCCGTGGGCGACGCAATGCGAGATCTCGACAGTCGGGATCTTATCGCTGGAGATTTCATATTTGTCTCTGGAGACGTAGTGTCAAACATCGCAATCGAGCCGGCTCTGACCAAGCACCGGACGCGACGAGAGAAAGACAAAAATGCTATATTGACCATGGTCCTGAGGGAGGTCGATAAGGGGCACCGAATAAAGAGCAGAGGTCGACAGCCAATGTTCGTTATTGACCCCGATCGCGACCGATGCTTGCACTATGAGGAAGCCGGCTTTAGGGGCGGGAATGGCCACTGCATTGACATTGACCCTGAAATACTCACAAGCCATGATACGGTTGACATAAGAACAGACCTCGTTGACTGCTATATTGACATATGCACTCCGGACATACTTGGATTGTGGAGCGACAATTTCGATTATACCACATTACGACGCAGCTTTCTTTACGGGGTACTGAAGGACTATGAACTAAATGGAAAAACTGTCCATACTCATATAGTTTCAGACCAGTATGCTGCGCGGGTCAAGAACCTGAGAATGTACAGTGCGATTACCAGAGATATCATGGGCCGCTGGACATATCCTCTTTGCCCGGACAGTAACCTCTTGGAGGGTCAGAGCTATCAATATACCAAAGCTAGCATCTTTAAAGAAGACAGGGTATCATTAGCGAGGGCAAGCAAGGTGAGGCGAAAAATCGTACTTGGCGAAGGGACAAAGGTAGGGGAACGAAGTACAGTTACCGATAGCACTCTGGGAAAGGGGTCCTCGATTGGCAGCGATGTCGTGATATCCGGTTCGTATGTATGGGAAAACGTTTCAATCGGCAACGGAAGTAAGGTGAAGCAGGCGATTATAGCAGCCGAAGCAGTGGTTGGACGAGATTGCGTGATTGAGCAAGGCGCCCTCATATCTTTCGGAGTGCGGATTGCGGATAATACTACGGTTCCTAGCTACAGCAAGATCGTTCGGAAAGGATCAGGAGCTCAAGAAAGGGCCACTCAGACAGACAGTGGGTTGGTGAGCATCGGCGGCGAGGGCATGAATTACCAGCCAGACTCCAACGATGAGTCAGATGTGTCCAGTGCTTTTGGAGACCATACCTCCCAAGCTTGGCTCTCGGGATCTTCCATATCGGAATTCAGCGAGACAGAGTCTGAGTTCATGCCATCACCAGCGAGGTCCCGCCGCGGTAGTTATCGGTCTGACGTTTCCGAAGAATCGGCCCCCAACCGTGACTTCCTGTCAGAAGAAACTGCTAGTGTTCTTGACGGGCTGCAAAAAGGAGAGCTACCGGAGAATATCTTCTTAGAGCTTAACGCACGGCGCATGGGCGTCAACGCTTCGCAGCATGAGGTACGGCACGTGGTTGTGACCGCGTTTCTGAAAAGGATGTCTAGCCTCATCAGTGAAGGAGACGAGCAACAAAACAGTCCTCTTGACGCGGTAACGGAAGTATGCAGTCATTACCAGGAGCTGGTCAGAAGGACGATTTTCGACTTCGACAAAGATCAGAAGCTTGACCAAGTCGACTTTCTGCTCCTTGTACAAAAAGAGTGTGTTGGGCGGACGAAGGGTGACAATCTGCTGTTGTTCATTGCCAAAGAGCTTTATGATCTCGAATTGATCGAGGAAGACGGCGTGCTGCAATGGTGGGAGGATCACAGAAGTAGCAGAGAAGAGATGACCAGAGTGAGAACTCTCACAGAGGAGTTTGTAAACTGGCTGAGACAAGCGGACGAGGAAGAAGAGGAAAGCGAAGCAAGTAGCGAAGAAGATTGAGAGACACTTCTAATTTGACATTAACAGATACCCAACAATAGCATAGTCCCGTATTGAATGCTTCAGCACATTATGCATGCCGTGCCAGCCATAACACCGTTTCGCTAAATGCCCGCAAATACTCCTCTCCAAAGGCCCCTATCTCACCGTATCCACAAACGCATCTATTCCTCCCTCCCTCGCCTTCCCTTCCGGTTCGGCTTCACCAGAAATTCCTTTCTCCCTTCTCTGCTTCCGCCTCTCCAGCTTTGCCGCCCTCTTCGTCGTCTTCATGTCCATCCTCTCCTCGTCACTCAGCACTTTCGGTCTTTCCTCTATGGGCGGCCCCCAAGGCGCTACAATCTCCGTGACTACGTGTTGGATTCGTCGACTCGTACGCAAGCCTTGTGCTATTCGGACGACATCGCCTTGTCGTAGGGAGGAATTGGGGTCGGCGACGAGATGAGATTTGTATTCAAGGAAGTGCTGGCTAGGATTAGCATACGGGGTAAGACGGCCCAAGGCGTTGGTCGAGAGGACATTGAACTATGCATGTAAGATGACATACCTTCTTCAAGAAGTCGTTGTAGGTCTGCCTTGCGCACCGGACTTTGACAGCCTTCATCATCTTGCCGGCAGAAACGACAACGCCGCAGAGGGGTTTCATTTGGGTTGCCATACCGATAGGGATTCAAAGCGGAAACGTCGAAGGATCATTCGTATGGTCTAGAGCACGTTGCTTTCGAGACCGTCGTTCTATATCACATTGAATGCGAGCTTCGTCCCAGTAGTAGAAGGTTGTAGTGTGGTGAAGCACCTATTCGGGCTGCTCGCCGCTATTTCGGCACTTCGGACCGAATAGAGCTCCCAACGCTCCCTCTTGATGCTTCTGTTTGTAGCGGTTGCCTGCAGAATCTGAAGCTCTTTGAACTTCCAGGCCTAAAACACAGCTCCTTGCTCCCGGCTCTGCGTGTTCAGAATTTCTATCAATATCTCCACAGATGCACCAATATGTTCATGCTACGGAATGGTATGTCTCCCACCTCAAAGTCCTCTTGCAATACTTGTACTGGTTACGTCGCACTTGCTGATCCCGAGCTTAGTGACGAAGTATTTGTTCGGTGATACCTCAAAGGAATCCATAGTCGAAATACCTCAGGGACAGCTCTACCTTGTCCGCCCTCTCTCACCCAAAGGATACTCAGAGCTCATCTTCAAAGATGCCGCGGCCACAATACGGCGGACAGGCCAGGAATTCCAGTATCAGCTGGTGATACAGCGTGCCTACGAAGAAGGCGAGGAAGAGCTTCTTGCCGAAGAGGATGGTGAGGATGGAGTGCCGGAAAGCATAGGAGCAGAGAAGGACGAGAAGACATTCCTACTTGACGAGGGTCTACACTTCAGATCGGAGATAAGAGAAGGAGGCGAGAAGGTTCTTGCTTGGCGAGATTTGAGTGGAGATCCGGGTGATCTCTACGAATTCGTTTGTGACAATTCAGTTCAAGCTGGTGAAGTAGGCACTTTCGAGCTTGTTGCCATGAAATGCCAGTACGAGCGCAAGACGCGGAAACACCAAGAGAATGCTACAGAGAGGGACCTTGAGCAATTCAACTTCACAGAGCAACCAATTCCAAGCGCAAGTCCTGTGGCCAGTCCCACAGTCAAATCCACCATCTCGAAGTCCTCTCCTCAGTCGAAAAAAATGACCAAGGCCGAGAACGCTGAGCTAGCAACGAAGGCAAAGTCAAACCCGAAAATGAAGCCGCCAGTAAGAGAAACGGAGCAAGCTCCAACGGCCGCACCGAAGTCCGCCGTGCATCCTGTGGGGACCGCCGTACTTGCCAAAGAGAGAGCGGAACTCCATCTATTCGACTTCCAATCTGGTACATTCATTCTGCAAGACTCTAACATATACGCCACCGTGTCAGAGGTTGGGACATGGCAATACTGGCTGCAAATCATGAGCAGTGAGAAGGACTGGCTCGGACAGCCTGTGGTTGCGGACATCAACCCCGTCTTCAACTTTGAATACCTTTCGTTCATCTTCAACCACTACACCGAGGATGGCTCGGCGTACTCATGGCTTCTCCGCTTCAAGGATCAGGAGACTGAAGAACGTTTTCAAGAAGGCTTGATGCAGGCGCTCTGGGAGCAACTCAATGAGACGAGGTGGAAGAAGACCGACAAGGATGAGCAACAGTATGTCCTTGATGCCTTCCAGGACCTTACCATGGAGGACGCGCCAGAAGGTGAGGAGGAAGAAGGGGAGGAAGAGACTGAGGACGATGGCCAGAAAAGCGAACATTATGATAGCGACGAGTCGGAAGATGATGTTGTCATTCGAGATGAGGACGGCAATGTCAATTCGCAACTTGCCGTTGGCTACAAACATGACCGGTCTTTCGTCGTACGCGGTTCGAAGATCGGAGTCTTCAAGCATACCCCGAACAATAACCTGGAATTTTCGACGAACATTTCCAAGGTTGAGACTCCAGGAGGGAAGCTATTCAGCCCGTCGAAGGTCATGTTGCATCAAGAAGATACAAATATGATATTACAGAAAGCGGACGATCCTCACTCGTTGTATCGCATGGACCTCGAGTATGGTAGAGTTGTAGATGAGTGGAGAGTGCATGATGATGTGCCTGTGAAGACGTTTATGCCAGCCCAGGTAAGATCTTTCCCAGTCTCAGCAACGGAACACGATGCTGACTAGTAGCAGAAATTCTCCCAGATGACCGGCGAGCAAACCTTCCTTGGAATGTCACATAACGCGCTCTACCGTGTCGATCCTCGCCTTTCTGGCAACAAGCTGGTCGACTCCGAATACAAACAGTACACCAGCAAGAATAAATTCTCCACGGCAGCGACCACAGAGAAAGGTTTCATAGCTGTTGCATCCGACAAAGGAGACATTCGCCTCTTTGACAAATTAGGCCTCCGTGCAAAGACCGCAATCCCAGCCCTTGGCGAACCCATCATCGGTCTCGACGTATCGGCAGACGGCTCCTGGGTCCTCGCCACATGCCGGACGTATCTCCTACTCATCGATTCGATGCAACACGAGGGCAAGAACGAAGGCAAAACCGGCTTCGAACGTGGTTTCCCCAAGGATAGCAAACCCCAGCCACGCCGTCTCGCCCTGTCACCTAGCCACGTCGCGCAGTTCCAGTTTGAGACCAAAGCGCCCCTGTCGTTCACTCCGGCACGCTTCAACACTGGAGTCGATGACAAGGAGACTTCCATCATCACCGCTACTGGCCCGTTCATTGTCACTTGGAACATGAAGAAAGTGCTAGCTGGTCGCAAAGATCCTTACACGATCAAGCGGTACGAGGAGGAAGTCAAAGCCGATGACTTTAGGTATGGCAGTGACAAGAATGTCATCGTTGCGTTGCCGAACGAAGTCAACATGGTGGCGAAGCAGACTTTCAAGAGACCGACGAGGGAAAGCATTGCTGGTCCAGGTAGATTGAGCGGTGGTGGGAGAGCAAGTGGGACGCGGAGCGGTAGGCTGGCGAGAGACAGCATCGTCGAGGAGGCCTTCTAAGAGACCAGAGAAGGTGTAATGCCATGATGATGAGCACGCAATGAAGCTATGACGTCTCGCGTATATGGACGGGTCTGGTTTTCGAGATATCCCATCGGCATCATTGGTTCAGACTGTACTTTGCATACATAGATAATACGACATGATGAAGAGTGCAATCTTGCCGTCAGGTGTGACGCATGAATGAATGACCAGTGGCCGATGATATCAAAGTCTCTACGTCGAAAATGCGCCCTCCTTCCACCCCCAGGCCTACACTCCTTCACCCCTGCCCACAACTCCGAGCCTCTAGATAACAAGAAACACAAAAAGCCCTGTCATCACAACAAGTTCAGTCAATACGGTCAGAGACGCGATCCTCCCCACGAAAACCTCCTGGCTAGGGCCAAGCGAGCAGCATTGGCGGCGACCCGCTTTCAAGGCCGAACAGCTAGGGTGTGGGACTATGAGCTTCCCGTGGAAACCGATCTAGACCAAAATCTCGGACAGGGAACGACATTTTGAGAATTGTTGGTATCCGAGGGGCGGCTGACCGGGATGACCACGGCTGACTCGAGAATATCACCGATATTTGCAGTCTTTTCCACCAAAAATTTCGAATATCTCACAGATATCTTGAGACGACTGATTTGCATCTAATTTACATAGATATCTTGCAAAGACCTGATAGTCTACTTAGTAAGCAACATTTGGTGGTAGAAATTTAGGATATAATTTAGGGTTACTATCATTCGCACGAAAATTTTGTCTTTATGTTCGCATTTTCGATTTGCACCTTCTTATACATTTATCGTTTTATTTACATTCACAATCTCATCTAGCTTACAAATCAAGTCAATTCTTTGTCAAGATAATTATCGATCGTATACAAATCAACTTGAACAACGATACAACAAATTTTCGAACTCAACAAGTTGCTCTCGTTCTCGCACAAATCTATCGCTTGTTACGCTGGTACTTCCTTCGAAGGTATTAGAGAGAGGTTATACTTTTGGAGAGGTTTGTAGGCGTCTTTAGGCAATGCAAGCAATCACTTGGTAACAAGGGATTTGCAGCTTGGGTCAATCGTAACAATAAGTCAAGACTTAAGATGAGTTGAACACGATCCATAAGGGAGTCGCGTTCAGTTAGTTATATACATGGTGAATCAACTGGATCGCTAGATCAATACCTTTGATCCCAATGATTCACTAATTTGAATCGATGATCTCAATGAATCAATGTCCTTGATCCAATTGATTCATTGATTTAGTCACATGATACTTCCTTGACAAGTTGTGCCCTACATATTGTGAAGAGTTTCGCGTCGTGATCAATAGACTTGAGCACGCGACTCGTAACACTATCTCCCTTCTTCAAGGTTTTCGTCTTGAAAACATCTTGATTCATCCTTTCTTCGCTATGCCTAGAAATTCTAAAAAATCCAAACAACGACACGAGCTCTATCGACGATTCCTTCGAACAAGCGTTATCATGTCTCAATGTTCGCGATGCTCTCATCGTGAGTTTCTTTGTAAGATGAGGAAGAAATTTAATCGTTGTGTTGAATGTGTAAGATCATTGACGAAATGTGACTATCGTGATTCTTTCAATGTCGAATGACGATTCTTGAAGCAATAAGAGGATGCGTTAGAAGAAAAGATGCGACGAACGATCGTTCGTGCGAATGAGCTTCATTAAGAGCTTCGAAAGCAATACGCACGCATGAAGAGATTGCGCAAACAAAAGAAATCTCTAAAAGAGCGTGATAGTAAAATGCTTCGTCGTGGGATTTAGAGCCTAAACGAGTTGAATGCTTTGAATAATTCAAATTTCGAGAAATTGAATCAAGGGGTTGTTGTTGTCTTCTCTATTGACGATTTGTTTCAAAAGTTGTTTTCTAGTTTTTGAAAGAGCGTTTTTTTGCCTAGAACTCTTTTATCAAATCCTTGCATCGACGAAGATTCTTAAGTGATTTCCAAGTATTCTTTGATGTGAAATATTCTTTCCATTTGATAAGAAACTTCTAACCCTTATGTTGTAGAATTTTTTCAACCTCAAATTGTTTCTCTTTTTGTGAATGAAAAATAAAAGGTGTTCTATAAAGGCGTGGTGAAGTCTGCTAATTTCAACAATGATATGTGAAATACTAGAAATACTTTGGCGTTCTTAGGTAAGTCGAGTTTATAGTTGATTGATTCCTTAGTCTTCTTGATAAGAAACGATTCGATCTTGATATAATTCAATTTCTTGCTTAGCTTTCTTGTCTTAAGATTTTTTGTAAAAAAATACACTCTATTTTTTTCTTTTAGTTAAGATGTCGTTTTTCGTTTCTTGTTCTAGTACTTGATCGATCTTTCTTGCATTTTTAAGATGTTGTCGTGCATCTTTTTCAATGTTGCTACTCTCTCAATGACTAATTGTGCTAATAGATGTGTGCGCTCTTTCTTAAAGAGATTAAGTTCTTTGTTATAGTTGGCAAGGAATAAAGTTATCTTAGTGATATTCGAAATCTTTGCATTAAGAGCTAGTTGTGCCATAGATAAAAGTGATACTCAATTGTTATAAGTATTGTTGACGTAGTGTCGTAGATATTGCTCTAGACTCTAGTTTGTTCGCTCTATTTGATCGTTCGTAATCGAATAATAGGCAATAGACATTCGAAGTCTAGTATCTAACATTGATATCAATGTTTTCTAATAGTTAGACGTGAAGAGCTTGTCTTTGTCACTAGTTATTTCCTTGAATATATCGTAATATTGTATAAGTCAATTTAACACAATGTATTTTAGTTGTTTTGTTATGAACTTTTCTTTGCATGCGATAATATGTGAGTACTTGATAAGTTTGTTAATCATTATTAGTATCAAATCATATTTGTCTTCAATTGCTAGATTCGTTAACTTGAACAACTTAATAATAAAGTTCATTGTGACTTTATCTCATAACGATTCAAGTAATTTCTAATATTGAATTTCGTCATAGCTCGCATGTGTATTATGTTTGTTCTATTAATAGCTAAGGCATCGTTTGATGTATATCTTGACAACTTGTCTCATTTGTGAAAACTAATAATGATGGCGTAAAAGCTAAAGGATTTTGATCATTCTTAAATGTTCTTGCAATGATTTATCATGATGTTCTCTTATATATTTATCGATTTTGTCGATAGATATTTGAAGTTTTTCTTTCTTTATTGAAAACTCTTTTGTATTGTCTCGAAGTATTCGTAATGTAACATTCAACTCGTATTTATTAATTAATAGTGATTTGTTTTTATTAATTTTAAGTATGTTATAATTAAACGATTTCTTCGTTTCTATATAATTATTTCTTTTGCTAAGTGCGTTTGCTTTGTCATTATTCTTTCTTAATGTATACTATATTTTGAATTTGTACTAATCGAGTCGCTCTAATTATCGTATTTGTCTTCTATTAAGCTATTTAATAGTGATAAAGTGCACAAGATTTTTATGATTCGTAAGAATCGTTAATTTTGATAATTCTTCGATGTATACTCTTCATGATTTTAAGAAGACTACAATAGCGAGTAGTTTCTTGTCATAAACATCGTAATTTTGTTCGATTAACAAAAGTTTTCTCGAGAAATATGTTATTAAATGTTATATGTCTTTATGCTCTTAACTAAAGCATGCATCGATAACTAAATCTAATGCGTTAATTTTAATTCTACTTGATAATCGTAAATCGTACATCTTTAGTACTAGTTTCTTCAAGCATTCTAGCTTAAGATTCTAAAATGATTTTTTTTCTACAAGTCTTCATATTTATGACGTATTCTTTTTCGTAAAATTCGTCAATAATATTGCATTAACAAAGTAGTTTTTGATGAACTTTTTGTTGTAGTTTATGAAATCTAGAAAGAATTGCACTTTCTTAACATTGATAAATGATTTTTATTCTTTGATTGCTTGTAGCTTTTTGAAATTCATGCGTACTTCGTATCGTTTTACAACAAATTTAAGAAAGTTAACTTCTTTTTAATGAAATTCGCATTTCTTTAATTTAAGATGTAAGTTTCTTCTATTTAGACATTCTAGTACTTTAAAAATATAACTAACATGTTCTTTCAAAATTTTTGAGTAAATCATGATGTCGTTCAAGTATGTTATGACAAATTGATTCAAATGTTGTCGTAGTGCATTATTAATTATTTCTTGACACGTTGCCAAGACGTTCGTGAGCCCAAACGACATTATCGTGTATTTGTATAGTTTATATCGTGTGCGAAAAGCTATCTTTTACTCTTCTTTTGTTTTCATCTTAATCTAGTTATACGCTTCTCGTAGATCTAGTTTGATAAAGTACTTCGCTTCGAATAGTCAATTCTAAAGTTCGTTGATGTTAGATAGTAAATATCGATTCTTGATCGTAATATAATTTAGCTTTTGATAATCGACACATAGACGAAGAGTTTCGTTCTTTTTAGATACAAAGAGGATCGAATATCTTGCTTGTAATTAGAATTTTTTGATAAATTCTTTTTTTTCGTTTTTTGTTAGATATTCGCGAAGTACTTCGAGCTTCTTTTCGAATAGAGCATATATAAGTTCAAACGTGAGCTACTTGTCTAATTCAAGTCTAATTTTATAATTTTACGATTAATGTTTAGAAAGAGTCTTTGTCGTTTTCTTTTCTTGAAATAGATGCTCCCAATTGTTGTATATTCGTAATACGTACTTTAGCGATTTCTTCGTTGTACTAAATAATTCAAGATTCTTAGAAAATTCGCAATTTTCTTCACTTACTTTAACTTTGTGATTCAATTAATCTTTGTCGATGTTTATCAAGTCGAACTTAATTAGATCGTTTTGTTTCAAGAATGCAAATTCGCATCTTGCGATTAAGTTTCGACTCTATCTTTTATCTATTATCGAACGCTATCGATGCGTAAATTGAATGTGAATTGTGTGATCACATTGTTCGAATTTAAGTACTTGTGTATTTTAGTCGACTTTTAAATTGTGTTGCTTCAATCAAAACATTCTTAAAACGATATCGTGAATAATTATTTTCACTATATTAAAAATTAGTTTTTCATGGTGTTGCTAAATAGCTATCGATAATAACTTTATTTCTTTATTTACTTTTTCATTCTTATCAAGTAATGAATTTTTATCTACAATTATTAGGTTGTAGACGTTAGACTTCTTTTGAGTAGAATAACCTTTCTTCTTAACAAAAGCTCTAGTCATAAAATTATCTATCGCATCAAAATCGATCATTGCGATAAATCGACGATCATTGATCTTAATTGATGTGATAAAACATCGTGCGTGTGCTATTAAGTTTAATTGCTATTGTTGGACTAACATATTGCATTTCTCTAGTATGTTCTTTACTAAGAAATTTGAACTTTTTCTTGCTCTTGTGTTGCGACTTTTGCTTCAAACGCCTATTTGCGCTAAGCTTTCTTTTGTTGCTAGATTGCTAACTTTGGCTTTCTAAAAAATCAATTGACTTCTTTCTTTTCTTTTAGATAAGTTTAGCATAAGTCGTCGTAGCAAGTTGTTCAACTAAGTGTCGCATGTTTCTTTGATTGCTCTATCTTTCGTTTAAATAGATTAACATTGTTTAGTTGTCGTTCGATTTCGTCAAGAATGTCTTTTTCTTTAGTGGCGTCGCTTTCTAGCGTTTTCTCGCATTTGTTCACGATTTAATTGATTTGTTTTTCTCTCGATGAACTAGCTAAAGTCTCGAAATGATTCGTGATGTTTTCTAGACATTCGTGAAAGTTCTTCTAGTTATACTCTTCGTTTAAGTCGATGATTAGGTTGTAAGATTTAATAGTCTTCTAAAGTGCTTGATTGACTTCTTGCATAAATGCGAGTGTCTTGTTTGATAATGTTTCATCTAGAACTTTCTATAATTAATTTGGGTTCTCTACTAGATAGTAGTCGTCGTTCGATTCAATCTTAAGAGTGTTCGCTCCTTTGTCGACTTGCTCCCTAATGTCGTCTTGGCTATCAAGTATCTTTCTTAACATAGCATTGATTTGTCGTGAAATCATCAAGTTCTTTGAACGACAATCTCTTGCGAAGTGACTCGATTTGCCACATGAATAGCACGTTTTTTAGGATTTGTTATCTTGCTTTTTTCTAGAGTTTTTTTCTTTATGTCGTTAAGTAGAGTCCAATTTCATAGATGCAAACTCGCGATAATCTAGATTGTTATACTTCTTGAAATGATCTCTTTTCGCGTAATATTCGATCGTTGATTCAAAGAAGATTTTTGCTCTCTCATGAAGTTAATTGTATCGTTTTTTCATAGCTCTCTTATACAACTTGTCGTTTACGTTGATTGCTATCTTTACTAAGATTTAAATAATGTCGAATCTTGCGTCGCTACGCATGAGTTCGTCCTTGACATTCTTCTTTAAGCTTCGCTTGAACATTGTCATTAGTGATGCATTGTTCCAACTAATTAGATTTGCGTATTTTTGAAATTTGGCGACGTAGTCTATTGCTAACGTTTTTTGTTGCAAATGCTAAATGACTCGTTTCGCTATTTGTTTTTCGTTAAATATTTCGAATACTTGTCGTAGTTCTTTCTTAAAGATATCGAAATTGATGAAGATCTCTTTTAGATCTTCTTCATTCTTAAGATGCTTTCGAAAGTTTGACTTTAGTCAATGCTAAGCTCGTTCTCTAAGAAAGGTAAAAGCCAACAAGATCTTTTTATTTTCTAGAACGAGATAAAACGTAAAGTAGATTTCAACTTGCGTAATTTAATTCTTCAATTTAGTTTTATCTTTATAATATTTGTCTAAAGCATTGATCTTAATCTTTGATAAAATTTCTTCTTCATTGTTGATATTGTTGTCGTTATCGTCGATCTTCATGGGGTTTGTTACGAGTTGTTTTTCTTTTGTTGTAGAGTTGGTGTTTGAGGTAGAAGCGCGTTGACCTAATATAGACATCCTTAGAGTGTTCAAAGTGTTACGCTAGTACTTTCTTCGAAGATATTAGAGAGAGATTATACTTTTGAAGAGATTTATAGACGTCTTTAGGCAATGCAAGCAATCACTTGATAACAAGAGATTTGCAACTTGGATTAGTCGTAACAATAAGTCAAGACTTAAGATAAGTTGAACACGATTCATAAGGAAGTCGCGTTTAGTTAGTTATATACATGATGAATTAATTAAATCGTTGAATCAATATCTTTGATCTCAATGAATCAATGCTCTTGATTCAATTGATTCACTGATCTAGTCATATGATACTTTCTTGGCAGGTTGTGCCCTGCATATTGTGAAGAGCTTCGCGTCGTAATTAGTAGACCTAAGCACGCGACTCGTAACATCGCTCTAAAAACATCACGAAGATCTACTTACGCGTCGAAAAAAAGTAACGAGCTTGATGCCTAGCTTATAGCTTCGACGATAATAATCTTGTGCATAAGACAAAGTTAGTTCGATTTCTAGCGAAAGAGATGATCAATTGATCGCTCAAAAGTAGCTTCAAAAAACGCAAACAAGACGAGAATTTGCTCTTAATAGAGATACAAAAAGAGAATCTCTTTTTGTCGAAGAACGTCAATAAGAATGCATTATCGCAAACGTTGAAATATTAAAGCGTTCAAAACTACAAAACAAAATTAATGAATCTCTACTACTATCAAGTCGCTAGAGTCTTTAATTATTATTTCAATTCTAACGATATAGCACTTCAAAGTCTAATGAAAGCTTAACAAATTACTCAACATTAGAAGACTAAAGATTATCACGAGAATCGCAACAAAGAAATTATTGTTAACGACTATAATTGTTACGAGTCGCGTGCTAATAGATACTATTCGTCGCGCATCGCTCTTTACAAGATAATTAAAAAGAAAAGATCTATCAATAGAATCAAAATAATCAAGATAACTTGACTCTTAAGCATCTTGAATTTCGAATTAAGATGATCAAGATAATCAAGGCCTTAAACATCTTAAACATCTTGAACTTCAAATGATAAAAAAATATATAGCTTTCGAACGCGATTTTCTTATGAATCGTGTTCAACTTATTTTAAATCTTTACTTATTGTTACTTTGATTCATTGAATCACTTGTGAAAATTTATTAAACATAAGATTGTTTATAGTTGCAATTCTTGTTATTAAATGATTGCTTGCATTGCCTAAAGACGTTTACAAATCTCTTTAATAACATAATATTTTTTAATATTTTTTACGAAAGTACTAGCGTAACACTTTGAACACTTTAAGAATATTTATATTAAATTAACGCGTCTTTATCTTAAACAATAGCTTAATAACATTACGTTAACTCTCTATTAATGAAGACGACAAAATAAGAATTAATAAGCTTGACGTCTATTATAGAGATTGTATCGACTTAAAGAATTAACTTATGCAAATAAATATTTATTTTATTTTTTATTTTGTTTTAGCGAACAAGAAGACGATTTTCGCATTAACATTTCTTAAAGAAAGAGCTTAGCATTAACTTAAGCCAAATTTACGCAAATATTTGAAAAATTATGACGAAAATTCTCGTGCGATGTTTACGAATTTCGATAATTTCAAAAGAGAGCTTCAAAGAATTTTCGAAACATTTAATGAGAAACAAATTGCGAAAAGAGTGATTTAACACTTAATTTAACGAATCTTTGCAACAAAATTACGCAACAAAATTTCAAAAATATATCAATTTTATCGAATGAAACGATGTCGCATTTATAACAATATTTCGACGAAATCTTAAAAACAATTTTAAGAACAAAATTATGCGCGATGACAAATTTATTAGCGATATATTTAATTTTATCGAAGTAATTATCGATTTTAACGACAAATTGTATGAAAGAGTTATAAAAAAACGATACAATTAATTTTACGAAAGAGCAAAAATCTTCTTTGAATTAACGATCAAATATTAGTAAAAAAAATCTCGTTCTAATTAGAGATATAATAATTCAAATTATCGTAAATTTGTATTTATAAAATTGAATTTTACTTAACGACGCAAAGAAAAGAACTTTAGAAGAAAGCAAAATAACAAATTTTAAAAAACGTGCTATTTATATAATAAATCGAATCATTTCGCAAAAGATTGTCGATCACGAAATTTAATAAATCGTCGACAAATCAATGTTATGTTAAGAGAAATACTTAATAGTTAAAACAACATTAGAAAGCAAATCGACATAAAGACGAACACTTTCGAAATTAAATTAAACGACAATTACTATTTGATAAAGAATCTAAATTAATTATAGAAAGTTTTAGATAAAACAATATTAAACAAGATATTCGCATTTATGCAAAAAGTTAATTAAGCACTTTAAAAAACTATTAAATTTTATAACTTAGTTATCAACTTAAATAAAGAGTATAATTGAAAGAATTTTTACGAATATATAAAAGACATTACGAATCATTTTAAGACTTTAGTTAGCTTATCGAAGATTATAAACGAATGCGAAAAAAAATTAAAGAACAATATTATTACAAAAAAGAATATATTCGACATTACAATAAGACAATTAAATTTTACAATATACGCAAATCTTAATTGAATAATTTGCTACAACGATTTATGTTAAACTCATTTAAAAGAGAAAAACGAAATTAATTGATTTTTTAAAAAATTAAAGTTAGCAATCTAGCAATAGACGAAAGCTTAGCGCAAATAGACGTTTGAAGCAAAAGTTACAACACAAAAGCAAGAAAAAGTTCATTTTTTTTAATAAAGAGCATACTAGAAAAATGCAATATGTTAGCTTAATAGTAACAACTAAACTTAATAACGTACGCACGATGTTTTATCACACTAGTTAAGATTCGCGATCGTCGACTTATAGCAATGATCGATTTTGATGCAATAGATAATTTTATAACTAGAGCTCTTGTAAAGAGAGAAAAATACTTTATTTAAAAGAAGTCTAACGCTTACAATCTAGTAATTATAGATAAAAATTCATTACTCGCAAGAAATAAAAAAGTAAATAGAGAAATAAAATTATTATCAATAGTTATTTAGCAACATTACAAGAAACTAATTTTTAATATAATAAAAATAATTGTTTACAATATTGTTTTAAAAATGTCTTAATTGAAGCAATACAATCTAGAAGTCGATTAAAATATACAAGTATTTAAATTCGCACAATGTAATTACGCAATTCACATTCAATCTACGCATCAATAATGTTTAATAATAGATAAAAGATTAAGTTGAAATTCGATCGCAAGTAGCGAACTTGCATTTTCGCAAAAAAACGATTTAATAAAGTTCGACTCGATAAATATCGATAAAGATTAGCTAAATCACAAAGTCAAAATAAGTGAAAAATTGCGAATTTTTTGAAAGCTTTAAACTATTTGATATAGCGAGAGAATCGCTAAAGCATATATCACGAATATACAATAATTGAAAGCATTTGTTCTAGAAAGAGAAAACAATCGAAATTTAATCTAAACATTAATCGTAAAATTACGAGATTAAATTTGAATTAAACAAGCAATTTACGTTTGAACTTATATATGTTCTATTTAAAAAAAGCTAAAAACGCTTCGCGAATACTTAACAAAAAACGAAAAAAAAAAAAATTATAAAAAAATTCTAATTACAAGCAAAATACTTGATTCTCTTTGTATTTAAGAAGAACGAAATTCTTCGTTTATATGTTGATTATCGAAAGCTAAACAATATTACGATAAAAAATTGATATTTATTATTTAACATTAACGAACTTTAAAATCGATTATTTGAAGTAAAGTACTTTATCAAATTAAATTTACGAAAAGCGTACAATTAAATTAAAATAAAAACAAGAAAAAAGTGAAAGACAACTTTTCGCATACGATATAAATTGTATAAATACACAATAATGTCGTTCGAATTTACGAACATCTTGACAACATATTAAAAAATAATTAATGATGTATTACGACAACATTTGAATCGATTTGTCATAGCATACTTGAACGACATCATAATTTACTCAAATATTTTGAAAAAACATGTGAATTATGTTTTCAAAGTATTAAAATATTTAAATAAATAAAATTTACATTTTAAACTAAAGAAATGCGAATTTCATCAAAAAAAAATTGACTTTCTTGAATTTGTCGTTAAACGACATGAAATACGCATGAATTTCGAAAAGTTACGAATAATTAAAGAATAAAAATTATTTATTAACGTCAAAGAAGTTTAATTCTTTTTAGATTTCATAAACTACAATAAGAAATTTATTAAAAACTACTTTGTTAACGCAATATTATTGATAAATTTTACGAAAAAGAAGACGTCATAAAGATAAAAATTAACAAAAAAAATTATTTTAGAATTTTAAACTAAAATGTTTAAAAAAGTTAATATTAAAGATGTACAATTTACGATTGTTAAACAAGATTAAAATTAACGTATTAAATTTAATTATCGATGCATGCTTTAATCAAAAGCATGAAGATATATAACACTTAATAGCATATTTTTCGAAAAAACTCTTGTTAATCGAACAAAATTATAATATTTACGATAAAAAGCTACTTGCTATTGTAGTTTTTCTAAAATCATAAAAAGTATACATCGAAAAATTATTAAAATTTACGATTCTTACAAATCACAAAAATCTTTTATACTTCATTATTATTAAATAGTTTAATAAAAGACAAATGCAATGATTAAAGCGACTCGAATAATACAAGTTCAAAATACAACATACATTAAACAAAGATAACGATAGAACAAACGCACTTAACAAAAGAAGTAATTATATAAAAACGAAAAAATTGTTTAATTATAATATACTTAAAATTAACAAAGATAAATCATTATTAATAAATAAATACGAACTAAATGCTATTTTACGAATATTTAAAGACAATAAGAAAGAATTTTTAATAAAAAAAGAAAAACTTCAAATATTTATTAACAAAATTAACAAATGTATAAAGAAACATCATGATAAATTATTGCAAAAGCATTCGAAAATGATCAAAACTCTTTAGCTTTTACGCTAGCATTATTAGTTTTCTTAAATGAAACAAGTTGTCGAAACATACATTAAACGATATCTTAATTGTTAGCAAAACAAACATAATACATATGCGAGTTATGACGAAATTTAATATTAGAAATTATTTAAATTGTTATAAGATAAAGTTACGATAAACTTTATTATTAAGTTGCTTAAATCGACGAATTTAGCAATTGAAAACAAATATAATTCGATATTAGTAATAATTAACAAACTTATTAAGTATTTATATATTATCGCATGCAAAGAGAAGTTTATAATAGAACAATTAAAATATATTGTATTAAATCGACTTATACGATATTACAATATATTTAAAGAATTAATTAGTAATAAAGACAAGCTCTTTACGTCTAACTATTAAAAGACACTTATATTAATGTTAAAAACGAGATTTCGAATATTTATTGTTTATTACTCTATTACGAATAATTAAACAAAACGAATAAACTAGAGTTTAGAGCAATATTTAAGACACTACGTTAACAATATTTACAACAATTGAATATGACTTTTATCTATGATTTAACTAGCACTAAATGCAAAGATTTTAAATATTATTAAAATAACTTTATTCTTCGTCAATTATAATAAAGAATTTAATCTTTTCGAAAAAGAGCGAAAACATTTATTAACTTAATTAGTTATCGAAAGAATAACGACATTAAAAAAGATACACAACAACATCTTAAAAATACAAGAAAAATCGATCAAGTATTAAAACAAAAAACGAAAAACAACATCTTAACTAAAGAAGAAAAATAAAATATATCTTTTTACAAAAAATCTTAAAATAAGAAAGTTAAATAAAAAATTAAATCATGTTAAGATCGAATCGTTTTTCGTTAAAAAAACAAAAAAATTAGTCAATTACGAACTCGATTTACTTAAGAACGTTAAAGTATTTCTAGTATTTTATATCTTATTGTTGAAATCAACGAATTTAATTACGTTTTTACAAGACACATTTTATTTTCACTTATAAGAAAAGAAACAATATAAGATTGAGAAAATTTTATAACAAGAAAATCAAAAATATCTTATTAAATGAAAAGAATATTTTATCTTCAAGAATACATAAAAGTTACTTAAGAACTTAAAGAAATGTCTTGACAAGCTACGACGATTTCGTTAGCGACAAAATCATTTATAAGAGTTAACAAAGCATTAAGAAAAAAGAAAGCGAACAATAAAGAATCGATAATAATATCGAATAAAATTTCGAACATCTTTTTAATACATTTGATTTTTTTCTTATTCTTTTCGATTTTCAAGATATTCTTCGACTTCGCATCATTTATATTTTTCAAACGACAAAGTTAATGTTTTCTTTGTTTCGTTTTTCGCGCAATTCTTAGACGCAATTTTATTAAATTATCATTTAACTTTTTAGTCTTTTAAATAATTTTATTCATTTTTTAATAATTAGAAGTCAAATCGCATTTTCGATTTTTTCGATAACACTTCTTACACTTAAGATATTCTTTATTCACTTAATAAGATACGTCGAATGCAACACAAGTTCAACAAGAACGCATTGTAAGAAGAACGTATTTATAGCGACAATTAGCAACGAAATTGCGACGTTGTTTAGTAATTAACTTGATTAACATAAAAAAAAAATAGTTTCAAAACGAAAATTCTTGAAGAGAGAAGATAGTGTTACGAATCGCATGCTAATAAGTACTATTTATTGCGCATCACTTTTCACAAAATAATTACAAAGAGAAGATTTATTAACAAAATTAAGATAATTAAGATAATTAATGTTTTAAATATCTTAAACATCTTAAATTTCAAATAATTTAAAAGTATATAGCTTTCGAACGCGACTTTCTTATAAATTGTATTCAACTTATTTTAAGTCTTTACTTATTGTTACGATTACTAAGTTGCAATTTCTTGTTATTAAGTGATTGCTTGCATTGTCTAAAGACGCTTACAAATCTCTTCAATAGCATAATTCTTTCTAATATCTCTTACGAAAGTACTAGCGTAATAGAAGATTAAAAATATCTTATTAAATAAAAAGAATATTTTATCTTCAAAAATATATAAAAATCACTCAAGAACTTAAAGAAGTGCTTTAACAAGTTGCAACGATTTCGTTAATAACAAAATCAATTATAAAAGTTGACAAAGCATTAGAGAACAAAAAAGCGAACAATAAAGAATCGATAATAATATCGAATAGAGCTTCGAATGTCTCTTCAATACATTTAATTTCTTTCTTATTCTTTTTAATCTTTAAAATATTTTTTGACTTCGCATCACTCATATTTTTTAAACGACAAAATTAGTGTTTTTTTTGTTTCGTCTTTCGCGCAATTCTTAGACGCAATTTTGTTATTTTATCATTTAGTTTTTTAATCTTTTGAATAGTTTTATTCATTTTTTAATAGTTAAAAGCTAAATCGCATTTTCGATTCTTTCGATAACACTTTTTACACTTAAGATATTCTTTATTTATTTGACAAGATACGCTAAATACGACACAAGTTCGACAAAAACGCATTGTGAGAAAAGCATACTTATAGCGACGATTAACAACGAAATTGCGACGTTGTTCAATAATTAACTTAATTAACATAATAAGAAAGAATGAATAATTTCAAGACAAAAATTCTTGAAGAGAGAAAATAGTGTTACGAGTCGCGTGCTAATAGATATTATTCGTTGCGCATCGTTCTTTACAAGATAATTAGAAAAAGAAAATCTATTAACAAGATTAAAATGATTAAGATGATTTAACTCTTAAGCATTTTAAATTTCGAATTAAGATAATTAAAATAATTAAGATTTTAAACATCTTAAACATCTTAAATTTCAAATGATAAAAAAGTATATAGCTTTCGAACGCGACTCTTTTATGAATCGTGTTTAACTTATCTTAAGTCTTTACTTATTGTTACTTTAATTCATTGATTCACTTGTGAAAATTTATTGAACATAAGATTATCTATAATTGCAATTCTTGTTATCAAATGATTGCTTGCATTGCCTAAAGACGTTTACAAATCTCTTCAATAGCATAATTCTTTCTAATATCTCTTACGAAAGTACTAGCGTAACAATAACTTGCAAGAATTGAGACAAATATTTGACTTCTTTTGACAACATTTCGCAAATATTAAGTACGTTATTTTCGATTGTTTTTTGCGAAGCAATTTGAACTTTCTTTTAGATTATTTTCTTTTTTTGCGAGAGAAGTTATGTCGACGTGCGAAGCTTCTTGATTTGCAATTATTACATCTCGAAAATGAGAGTTCGACGTCGATCTCATGTTTTCTCTACATTATGAGCAATAACAAGATTAATTAAAACGATCAAATCGAATATTAGGAGCTATTAAGACATCGAAACATATAGCTCTACATTTTTAGCACAATAACTAATTACTTTGTGTGACAATAAGAGCAATTCGACGAGAATTTCCTCTCGTTTAAGATCAATAAGAATTGATACGATACTCAAATATTAATTAATAAGTGAGTGCTATTTATTGATTAATTTAGAGTTTCGAAACGAATGCTTTTGAAGTCTTTAAACATTGTTTTCGATCGTTCGAAAAAGATCTTTTTTACTCTCTTTGAATTGTTGCGTTTTACGTCTATATTGTTTTATTTCTTTATCTCTTATAGCTTCGATATATCTTTATTATTTTACAAAAGCGCGTGTTGTTATTTCAATATCTTATTGTTATGAATCTCGTCGTCGATGTGATTGTTTTTCAAGTAATAATTTCTTAAGTTGTGAGAGAATTTCGAGAATGACTTTTCTCAAAAAAATTGCGTTCGAGAGCGCAATTTCGAAACAATCACATTACATTTACAATATTGCTTCGATTGTTATTATAACTTTAGACAACGATTTTAATAAAATTATCTATTAAGATTGCGAATTACATGTAATCAAATAACGTTATCGTTGATTTATACTTCGTCGACGCTTTTGTTCTTAAAGATCTCGCTTATTTCTTTTAGACATTCTTTAGCAAATTATCAAAGAAATTTCGAACTCTACGCAACGAGATTAGATTAAAAAGATCTACAATGTTTTAAACATCAAGATCTCGAAGAAAACACACGTTAAACAAGATTTCAAATGATAAGATGTTTAAGAGTTAAGCTCTATCGAAGTTATGAATAACAACTATATACATTGTTAGACGCGTTTGCCCATCTAGATGCATCGAGATTTAATCGAGATCATCTACTCTAATTCATCTAATTAAGGACCTTGATTCACTATCTAGTAGATGCAAGATGCAATATTGTAACAATCTATCGCCAATTAAAAAAGCGTAGTGCTCTCGTTGTGCTCGTGTGAAGCATCGCGTAAGTCATAAGTCATTATTGTCAAAAATTATAAGTCACAAGGAAGAGAGAGTCGCGATTGATGTAAAGAGAGAAGAACGTTATGATCGAAGACGATTGCTTCGACGCAAAGTAGATTTATCTACTTAAGTATTAAGGCTCTTGTGATAAAAAATAAGAGCGATAGAGCTAAGTGAGTCTTCGCGATTTGTCTTCGAGGTACAAAACGTCTTAGATAACACGTTAATTAGAACTTGTGATCGACGAAGCATTTATTGTTTCAATAAGAAAATCGATGCGACAACGTTGATAAAAGTTGTAAAGAAGTTCTACTTCGATAAAAAAACAATAGTAGACGAAATAGTAAAAGAGATTTGCTTCGCAATTCTAATTGATCGTTTCATTATAAAGATGCTAAGAGAATAAATGAGTTCGTAGTTCTTCATTAGATCAATAGACTCGTTTAGAACATCGATAGACTTTCATTCGTCGTATTTAGACTTATAATTCTTTCAACGCAAAAGATACTAAATAGTGTTTGTAGAATCGTACTTTCTAGTACGTCTATCAATTAATTTGTTCATTTCGTAGAACTTCATTCATAATGTGTTGAGAACATCTTCGACTTCAATCTTTACAAGATAGTCGAAACGTGATCGATTATAAGAGTCGTCGCCCTCGAGCATTGATTTCAATTGAGTGATCGATATCACGAAATGTACGCATCATCTAGGTAATAAATCGAGCTCATATGTTAAACGACCTATGCGTCGTTTAATAAAAAAGAGTCTAGTTCGTTGATTGCTAAGTTTTTTGTTGTGTTTATTAAGAAACGCGTAATTACGATGAAGTCGAAAGAACATTTTATCTTTTAATTAAAGCAATAAAGAAACGTGCATAAAGTCGTATTTAATTTGAATAATAAACTAATATACAAGATGACGTTAGCAACCTCTTGTTAATAACGAAATTGCGTAATTTCGAAATTGTCAAATGATGCTTTGACATTCTTGTCTAAATTCTTGATTGCGATTGCGATATAAATTGTCTCTTTAATCTTAAACTCATAGCATACTTCGTTAAGAAATCTATTTATAAATGCGTTAAATAAGTTATTAAAGCACAATTGCAAAAATGATAAGACTTTCGTTCAATTCATCTCAAGATTGTTCGAAATGAGATAACGAAAAGCTATTTCAAAGATCTAGTTAGTGCGTTCTAATAAATTATTTGTTTGTTTGTAAATGATATATTAAATTAAGAAGCATTCGCACATTAAGTCTTTGAAGCATTGTGATTTAAAAGTCGAAGAGAAATTTTAAGTAACAATTAAATATAATTGAGACAAATATGTCTCAATTCGCAAATTGTAATTTATTAAGAATCTTGTTGATTCATTTCGCGACGTTGAAGATAGATCTTTTTGCTATTGATAGAACTCTTCTTAAGAATTCGTTAATAACGTTGAGTACGCAATCATATTGTTAAGAATTTGTTCTTAACAAAGCGAGAACGAAATTCATTGCTATAATATAAAAGAGTATAAACGAAATAAATAGAGACATCAACTTATTATACTCGCGATGACGACGAATTTGATTCAATTAATATTGAGAACAATGTTGTATATAGATAATAAGCTTTCTTAACAACTTGTAAATATAAATTGTATCACTTAATCTTTTGTAAATACAATAATGCTCTACATGAAAGTAATTGTTGTGCGTCGTCTTCATTATTATTCTTTCGATGTTGTGAAATATGCACAATCGTATCTTGTCGTCTTTGATGTAATAAATAAGATCGTCGATCAAGCAAAAATCGATATTAATACGAATCGATAATATTAATTTGTCGATCTTGAGTGCTTTCGTAATTGTAGAAAATGCTTCGATAGAAATATCGAAGTTAAGATTATTAATTGACGACTCTTCGTTCGCGATCGCGATCGCGAGTTTGCGAAGTATTGAAAGAAGCTTCTTTTATATTGAGTCTTTTTAGTATTTTTTTTTAATCTTGACGCGAAAAGCGTTATTCATAATTACGATTGCTTAATTATACGCATAGATAATAGACTCATCATAATTATCGATATTGAAAGCGTTTATAATGTTCATCTTAATAGATCTTGTGAGCAATTGATTAAGAGCATTTGATATCAAGTTGAACTTGTCGAATCTATAATAAACATTCAAGCGAAACTAAGACAAATAAATGAATGTTTGTACAAGCTTTATGTTTAAACGATCGATGTTGCTAGAAGTGGACTTATTTTGTCTCACAATTGACGAACTAACATTATAATTCGTATAAATTACGATGACGCGATTTAAATTAACGATCATCAATTGTATCTTGTGAATAATTTATATCAATGCGATCATCTTTAACTTTATTGATCAATATTGAGATTCTACTTTAGATAGCATCTTGCTAAGAAATATAATAGACTTAACGTTGTTACGTCAAAATAGCTTGTTGTATTTCGCGACTTTCTTGTCGTGTTTCACATGATATATTATTACTTCATAATCTCGCTTCTTTGACGCATCTATGTCGACGAACAAGATTCTTGTTCTATCGTAGTAAATAAAAAAGATCGCTCTAGTGAACGTACTTTAAAGTTAATTGAAGAAGTCAAATTCGATTTCGTTTAATAGAATGATTATGATGAAACAAGAATGTCGCTTTCGTATAGAATCTTTGATCGATTCTTCACAAAGAAGACGTGTTTTGCGATCTTAAAGAACTTTAATCCTTTGCGCGTAGTATGACACGTACTAGCGTAGATAACTCGTCTTGTCAAGATAAATCTCAAGATGCTTCAACGTTTTAGAAAACTAAAGATCGCGAATCGTCGCAAACTTATTCTTCGTCATAATAAATTCGAAATTATCGATCTTCTATTAAACAATGCAATGATAAGATAATCAAGAAAGATTTTACTTGACTTGATAACTATGTTTATGCATTTGAACAAATTGAAAAGTTCGTTTAAGTGACGTAAATGTTTCTCTAAATTGCTAGAATAAACGACAACGTTATTAACGTAAACTCTAGCAAAATTATAGAGACGCAACATAGCATTTATTTGTCTCTAAACATAAGTTAAGAAGTTTCAATATTTTATAATTGTCACATTTCATTGCTCACTATTGCGATAATTAATTACGATTAGCTTGTAACGATTCTAATATTGTATTAATCATTGATGAAAGAAGCTAGCACAATTCATAATTAATATGTACGAAAATCTTATTATTGTCGCTAGAACGTCGAATTGTAGCGACATTAGACTAGTCGCGCTAACCCGGAAATGTCACGTGCAAATGCCAAGACTCGAGTCAAAAAAATTCGAAGAATCGAATCGCTCAAAGTTGTTTAGTCGATTACTATAAGTAGTTTAGCGCGCTTCGCGCTAAACTACTTTGAGCGATTCGATTCCAAAAAATCGTTACGATTTAATCTTGACGTCAAGTCGAATTAGAGAGATAATATTATAACTCGACTCGACAATCAATCTAAGCGACATAAGATAAACGTCGAATATAAAGATTTTATTAAGGTCTCTTATGTTAACTACGACGCAATTCTTGCGCGTTTTGTTTACGATTCGTTATATCACAAAGACGAGATAGTCGAACTCTATAAATTAAGTTGTTTATGTTATCTTTTTTTCTAAATGTAGACGATTAAATTTCTTGTTAATTGCTTATTTGTTCTTCGAACTTAAGAAATATATTTTGAACAAATCTAGCTTTGCGCCAAAAAAAATAAATATTTGCATTCATTATTTCTCTAATAGACTAACGATATTATCGAAGTGTTACGCTAGTACTTTCGTGAGAGATATTAAAGAAAGTTATGTTATTAAAGAGATTTGTAAACGTCTTTAGGCAATGCAAGCAATCACTTGATAACAAGAAATTGCAACTTAATAATCGTAACAATAAATAAAGACTTAAGATAAATTAAATACGATTTATAAGAGAGTCGCGTTCAAAAGCTATATATATTTTTATCATTTAAGATTTAAAATGTTTAAAATGTTTAAAACATTAATTATCTTAATTATCTTAATTCTAAATTTAAGATGTTCGAGAATCAAGTTATCTTGATTATCTTAATTTTGTTAATAGATCTTCTTTTCGTGATTATCTTGTGAAGAACGATGCGCAACAAATAGTACTTATTAGCACGCGATTCGTAATATTATTTTTTCTCTTTAAGAATTTTTGTTTCGAAATTATTTATTCTTTTTTATTATGTTAATCAAATTAATTACTAAACAACGTCGCAATTTCGTTGCTAATTGTCGCTATAAATACGCTTTTCTTACAATGCGTTCTTGTTAAGTTTGTGTCGCATTCGACGTATTTTGTCAAATAAATAAAGAATATCTTAAGTGTAAAAAGTGTTATCGAAAGAATTGAAAATGCGATTTAGCTTTTAACTATTAAAAAATGAATAAAACTATTCAAAAGATTAAAAAACTAAATGATAAAATAACAAAATTGCGTCTAAGAATTGCGCGAAAGACGAAACAAAAAAACATTAATTTTGTCGTTTAAAAAATATAAATGATGCGAAATTAAAAAATATCTTAAAGATCAAAAAGAATAAGAAAGAAATCGAATATATTAAAAAGACGTTCGAAATCTTATTCGATATTATTATCGATTTTTCATTGTTTGCTCTTTTGTCTTTTAATGTTTTGTCAACTCTTATAAGTGATTTTGTCGCTAATGAAATCGTCGTAGTTTATTAGAGCACTTCTTCAAGTTCTTAAGTGACTCTTATGTATTCTTGAAGATAAAATATTCTTTTCATTTGATAAAATATTTTTGATTTTTTTATTGTAGAATTTTCTTAATTTTATATTGTTTCTCTTTTTGTGAATGAAAATAAAATGTGTTCTATAAAAACGTAATTAAATTCGTTAGTTTTAACAATAAGATATAAAATATTAAAAATACTTTGACGTTCTTAAGTGAGTCGAGTTTATAATTGATTGATCTTTTTATCTTTTTAACGAAAAACGATTCGATCTTAATATGATTCAATTTTTTGCTTAATTTTCTTGTCTTAAAATTTTTTGTAAAAAGATATATATATATATATTTTTTTTAATTAAGATGTTATTTTTCGTTTTTTATTTTAATACTTAATTAATTTTTCTTGCATTTTTGAGATATTGTTGTATATCTTTTTTAATGTTGTTACTCTTTCGATGATTAATTAAGTTAATAGATGCTTTCGTTCTTTTTCGAAGAAATTAAATTCTTTATTATAATTGACAAAGAATAAAGTTATTTTAATAATATTCGAAATCTTTGCATTTAATGCTAATTAAGTCATGAATAAAAGTAATATTCAATTGTTATAAGTATTATTAACGTAATATCTTAGATATTGCTTTAAACTTTAGTTTGTTCGTTTTATTTAATTATTCGTAACAAGATAATAGACAATGAACATTCAAGTCTTGTTTCTAACATTAATATAAATGTTTTTTAATAATTAGACGTGCAAAGCTTGTCTTTGTTAAATCAATTCTTTAAATGTATTGTGATATCGTATAAGTCGATTTAATACAATGTATCTTAATTATTTTATTGTGAACTTCTTTTTGCATGCGATAATATATGAATACTTAATAAGTTTGTTAATTATTATTAATATCGAATTATATTTGTCTTTAATTGCTAAGTTCGTCGACTTAAACAACTTAATAATAAAGTTTATCGTAACTTTATCTTATAACGATTTAAATAATTCTTAATATTAAATTTCGTCATAGTTCGTATATGTATTATGTTTGTTTTACTAACAATTAAGATATCGCTTAATGTATATTTCGACAATTTGTCTTATTTGAAAAAACTAACAATATTAACGTAAAAATTAAAGAATTTTAATTATTCTTAAGTGTTTTTGCAATAATTTATTATAATGTTTCTTTATACATTTGTCAATTTTGTTAATAAATATTTGAAGTTTTTCTTTTTTTATCAAAAACTCTTTTTTATTGTCTTTAAGTATTCGTAAAATAACATTTAGCTTGTATTTATTTGTTAATAATAATTTGTTTTTGTTGATCTTAAGTATGTTGTAATTAAACGATTTTTTCGTTTTTATATGATCACTTTTTTTGCTAAATGCGTTTGCTTTATCGTTATCTTTGTCTAATGTATATTGTATTTTAAACTTGTATTGTTCGAATTGTTCTAATTATCGCATTTGTCTTTTGTTTAGCTATTTAATAGTAATGAAATATAGAAGATTCTTATAATTTGTAAAAATTATAAGTTTTAATAATTCTTCAATGTATATTCTTTATAATTCTAAAAAGATTACAATAGCGAATAACTTCTTATTATAAATGTTATAATTTTGTTCGAATAACAAAAGTTTTCTTAAAAAATATGTTATTAAATGTTATATATTTTTATGCTCTTAACTAAAGTATGCATCGATAATTAGATTTAATGCGTTAATTTTAATTTTGTTTAATAATCGTAAATTGTACATCTTTAATACTAGTTTCTTTAAGCATTTTAATTTAAGATTCTAAAATAATTTTTCTTTTATTAATTTTTATATTTATGACGTGTTCTTCTTCGTAAAATTCGTTAATAATATTGCATTAACGAAGTAGTTTTTGATAAACTTCTTGTTATAATTTATAAAATCTAAAAAGAATTAAACTTTTTTAACATTAATAGATAATTTTTATTCTTTAATTGTTCGTAGCTTTTTAAAATTTATGCGTACTTTATATTGTTTAACAACAAATTCAAAAAAGTTAATTTCTTTTTAATGAAATTCGCATTTCTTTAATTTAAGATGTAAATTTCTTTTATTTAAACATTTTAATATTTTGAAAACATAATTTATATATTTTTTCAAAATATTTAAGTAAATTATGATGTCGTTCAAGTATATTATAACAAATCGATTCAAATATTGTTGTAATATATCATTAATTATTTCTTAATACGTTGTCGAAACATTCGTAAATTCGAACGACATTATTGTATATTCGTATAATTTATATTATATGCGAAAAATTGTCTTTTATTCGTTCTTTGTTTTTATTCTAATTTGATTGTACGCTTTTTGTAAATTCAATTTAATAAAGTACTTTACTTCGAACAATTAATCTTGAAGTTCGCTAATGTTAAATAATGAATATTGATTTTTTATCATAATATTGTTTAGCTTTCAATAATTAACATATAGACGAAAAATTTCGTTCTTTTAAAATATAAAGAGAATCAAGTATTCTATTTATAATTAAGATTTTTTTATAAATTCTTTTTTTTTTCATTTTTTATTAAGTATTCGCGAAGAGTTTCTAGCTTTTTTCGAATAAAACATATATAAATTTAAACGTAAATTGTTTGTTTAATTCAAGTTTAATCTTGTAATTTTACAATTAATATTTAGATAAAATCTTAGTTGTTTTCTCTTTTTAAAATAGATGCTTTCAATTGTTATATATTCGTAATATGTACTTTAGCGATTTTTTCATTGTATTAAATAGTTTAGAGCTCTTAGAAAATTCGCAATTTTTTTCATTTATTTTAACTTTGTGATTTAATTAATGTTTGTTAATGTTTGTTAAATCGAATTTTATTAAATCGTTCTTTTGCGAAAATGCAAACTCGCTATTTGCGATCGAATTTTAATTTAATCTTTTATCTATTATCGAACGTTATTGATGCGTAAATTAAATGTGAATTGCGTAATCACATCGTGCGAATCTAAGTACTTGTATATTTTAGTTAACTTCTAAATTGTGCTATTTTAATTAAGATATTTCTAAAACGATATCGTAAATAACTATTTTCACTATATTAAAGATTAGTTTCTCGTAATGTTGCTAAATAGCTATCGATAATAATTTCGTTTTTTTGTTCACTCTTTCATTTCTTGCGAGTAATGAATTTTTATCTACAATTATTAAGTTGTAAGCGTCAAACTTCTTTTAAGTAGAATACTCTTTTCTCTCTACAAGAGTTCTAATTATAAAATTATTTATCGCATTAAAATCGATTATTGCTATGAGTTAACGATCGTTAATCTTAATTAATGTGATAAAATATTATACGTGCGTTGTTAAGTTTAGTTGTTGTTGTTAAACTAATATATTGCATTTCTTTAATATGCTCTTTACTAAAAAAGTTGAACTTTTTCTTGCTTTTGTGTTGTAACTTCTGCTTTAAACGCTTGTTTGCGCTAAGCTTTTTTTTGTTGCTAAATTACTAACTTTAGCTTTTTAAAAAATCAATTAATTTCATTCTTTTCTTTTAGATAAGTTTAGCATAAGTTGTTGTAACAAGTTGTTTAATTAAGACTTGCGTATATTGTAAAATTTAATTGTCTTATTGTAATGTCAAATATATTCTTTTTTATAATAACATTGTTTTTTAGCTTTTTTTCGCATTTGTTTACGATCTTCGATGAGCTAACTAAAGTCTTAAGATAATTCGTAATGTCTTTTATGCATTCGTAAAAATTCTTTTAGTTATACTCTTCGTCTAAGTTAATGATTAAGCTATAAGATTTAATAGTTTTCTAAAGTACTTAATTAATTTCTTGCGTAAATGCGAATGTCTTATTTAATAATGTTTTATCTAGAACTTTCTATAACTAATTTAAATTCTTTATTAAATAATAATTGTTGTTCGATTTAGTTTTGAAGATGTTCGCTTTTATGTTAATTTGCTTCTTAATATTGTTTTAGCAATTAAGTATTTCGTTTCATATAACATTAATTTGTTGACGATTTATTAAGTTTCGTAATTAATAATCTCTTGCGAAGTGATTCGATTTGTCACATAAATAGCACGTTTTTTAAGATTTGTTATCTTGCTTTTCTCTAAAATTCTTCTCTTTGCATCGTTGAGTAAAATCTAATTTTATAGATGCAAGTTTACGATAATTTAAATTATTATATCTCTAATTAGAACGAAATTCTCTTTGATTATATTCGATCGTTAATTCAAAGAAAATTTCTACTTTTTCGTGAAGTTAATTGTATCGCTTTTTTATATTTCTTTTATACAATTTGTCGTCGAAATCAATAACTACTTCGATAAGATTAAACATGTCGCTAATGAATTTGTTATCGCGCATAATTTCGTTCTTAAAATTGTTTTTAAGATTTCGTCGAAGCATTGTTATAAGTGCGACATCATTTTATTTAATAAAATTAATATACTTTTAAAATCTTATTGCGTAATCTATTGCAAAAATTCGTTAAATTAGATGTTAAATCACTCTTTTTGCGATTTGTTTCTCGTTAAATATTTTAAAGATTTTTCGAAGTTCTCTCTTGAAGTTGTCGAAGTTCGTAAACATTGTACAAGAATTTTTGTTATAATTTTTCAAATATTTGCGTAAATTTGATTTGAGTTAATGTTAAGCTCTTTCTCTAAGAAATATGAATGCGAAAATTGTCTTCTTGTTCGCTAGAACAAGATAAAAGATGAAATAAATATTTATTTGCATAAGTTAGTTCTTTAGATCGATACAATCTTTATAATAGACGTTAGACTTGTTAATTCTTATTTTGTCGTCTTTATTAATAAAGAATTGACGTGATGTTGTTGAGCTAATGTTCGAGATAGAGACGCGTTGACTTAATACAAACATTCTTAAAATGTTCAAAATGTTACGTTAATACTTTCGTAAGAAATATTAGAGAAAATTATGTTATTAAAGAGATTTGTAGACGTCTTTAGGCAATGCAAACAATCACTTAATAATAAGAAATTGCAACTTAGTAATCGTAACAATAAGTAAAGACTTAAGATAAATTAAATACGATTTATAAAAGAGTCGTGTTCAAAAGCTATATACTTTTTCATCATTTAAGATTCAAGATGTTTAAGATGTTTAAGACATTAATTATCTTAATTATCTTAATCTTAAATTCAAGATGTTCGAGAATTAAGTCATCTTGATTGTCTTAATTTTGTTAATAGATCTTTTCTTTATGATTATCTTGTGAAGAACGATGCGCGACAAATAGTATTTATTAGCACGCGACTCGTAACACGAAGTCACGAAAGATGCTTTAGTACTTTTTGACAACAATAAACAAGCAATTGTACGCTAAACTATTATTATAAATAATAATTTCATTAGATATTATTAATTTTATTAGTGCTTCAATAGTAATGATGCTATCGTAAGATGAATCAATGTTGTTATAAAATAATGAAAGCGATAATTTATCTAATGAGATGTTCAAATAAGAACTAGAAGTAATTATTAAGAACGTTAATAACGATGCTATTGCGATATCGATCTAAGATATCATGAATTCTTAAGAAATAAATGTATCGACGTTGTTATTAAAGACAACGACGACTATTAATTCTATTACGACAATATGCTTCGTAATTTGCTTCAAACGTTTAAATTAACTTGATAAAAATGTTATCGCTAGATAAGCATTCTTCAAATGAGCTAAATAGCAATTATTCTTATTGTAGTTTTGCAATTCTTCAATTATAAAGTTTTTTAATATTACAAAGATCTTGTTGAAGATAGTTTTTATTTAAATTGCTTCGACATTCGCATTCACTATGTGAGCGAAGAAGTTATCGCTAAACTCTAATGCTATGTCGAACTTAAATAGAAAGCTATAATCGCAATCATTTAATATGATTTTCTCGCAATACTTTATCAATATTATTATAACTATGTGTGCAAGTATTATCATTTGCTTTCGACTACGTAGTTTGTGCTTCATACGTTTTCTTTTAAAGATTACGAAAAGCGACGTCGAAATTTCACAACTATCTATAATAAGTTACTTTTAAATTACGTCAATAATTATAACTTCGAGTTCAAGTATGTCGATGTCGATGAGCATCTTTGTTCGCAAATTATTTATTACTTGCATCTTTCGTTTAAAATATGCGATAATTGAAGCACTCTTATGTGTTTCGATTATATAGAAGTTAAGTTTACAATATTTTGACGTATCATGTTCGCAATCATCTATATTACGTATCTTAAGCGAAATAATAATATGTCTAATGATTTTATGCGATTGTGAAGCAAGAAACTCGCAATCAATTAATGATATATCGCATTCGAAATCGAGACATTTCTTTATTTCTTCATTATTTATAGAATGACGTAATAAGATACGAATGTAATGTTAAAAACGAAAGTTGTATCTAGATTAAGTAATAGATGAAATCGCAAATTTTATAATAATCGCAAACGCAAGCTTCGCAAACTTCATTAAGTTTACTAGATAGTTGTCGTAATAAAAATCGACGATGTTTATTTAAGATAAACGATATGCTCTAACATGTTAATGAAGCTTGTTGTTAAAGATAAACTTCTTCTAACAACATCAATAGATAAAACGTAATTATCTCGAGATTGTGATAAAATGAACGTCAATAATGATTTTATCGTTCGCAAAATTTTGATCGTTATCTATCTTATTCTTTTGCTCATTAAAATTAGTGAGATAAGTCTTGTGACTATTGTCATTAAAATATTCCTCGTTATCATAGTAATTTTCGTCGTTATAGTATGCTTCTCGATTGTTTTTCAAATAGTTTTTCTAATCTTTCGTACTTCAATAGACTAATTGCGCCTAGTAAGAGAGTCGACGTTGATTGCTATCATAGCGTCGAAACGATTGACGCTAATTCTAATAGAAATTTAATTTATTTAAGAATGCGTTTTGAGCAACAAGATTAGCGATAATTTGCTTCGATTGCGACGACGCAAATAAAGTTCGCTATAACAATTAATCGTTTAAGAATTGATCTTGTTACTAGTATAATTGCTATTTGTTCTCAAATTAATAAGTACGATTTTAGTAAAAAAATGACGACGTCGATTGCTAAGCGACGAAACTTAACATGAAAAACTAAAAGACGAGTTGCAACTCTAGACGAAAGAATTGATTATACTTATTATTTTGCTAATTAAAGCGAGATTTAAAGTTGCTAGAAAAGATATTACGATCGTAATCTTAATTATCTTTGTTATAGCTTCTATCATAACTTTTATTGTTATACTCTTTGTTTTTATTTATAGCGAACTTCTTTTTGCGATCGTTTGCATCTTTGTTACGCTACTATCTAGCGATCTAGAATATTAGAGAGGATTGTGCTTCGAAGAGATTTGTAGACGTCTTTAGACAATGCAAGCAATTACTTGGCAACAAGAGATTTGCAACTTTAGTAGTCGTAACAATAAGTCAAGACTTAAGATAAGTTGAACACGATTCATAAGAAAGTCGTGTTCGAGAATCTATATATACTAAATAAAATTCTTTCTTGTTCGTCTTGTTCGTTGTCGAGCATGTCGAACTCTATTCGCTTTGCTCGTTGTCGAATACGTCGAACTCGTTCATTAGTTTATCGAACATTGCTCGCTTTGCTCGTCATCGAACATGTCGAACTCGCTCACTAGTTCGTCGAACATTGCTCGCCTATCAAGTCGTCAAACATGTAGATAGTCGTGCTTCGTACTACATATCTCTTCGTAAAATATATATCGACTATAACGAGCTAGGGTTGTAACACTAGAATCGTAACACTATTTCTTTTCTTAATCTTTTTTGTCTCAAAAAGCGACTACTTACATTCATCATGTCTTATCAACAACAAAGTCGTATTTGTCTTGCTTTCGAAATCGACCATTACGATGTATTGGTCGACTTTGCCTGTGAGCGTTGTTCTTGTTCTAGTAAACCTTGTATTGTCATGAAAGACTCGTCGTCTCGTCTAAAGTGTTCGAAATGTGTTCGCGCTAATAAAGCGTGTGTTAACATGTCGTGAATTTCGCTAAATCGCATTAGGGAAAACTTGTTCTCGAAAGTTGCTAAGGATGAAGCTATGTTAACAATCGTGATCACGCGACTACTACGAAATAAGAAGATGTTAAAGGAAGTTGATGCGAAAGCGAAACGAAAGACACAATGTCTTTTGTTCGAGATGAAGAAGTCGAACGTCGCAAAGTCTTCTAATTGTTTTGTTGCGAATGCTTTGATCGAAGCATCTCTTGCCATCTAGTCTTCACTCGCTATGCTAGATGATCTCTCGAACGTTGATGAAATCTCTAGATAAGAGTGTCGCAATCGTCGAGATTGCTAATAGATTTTCACGTGTTCTTTGTTGTAGAGTATCTTTTCCACTTGACAAGATATCGTTGACTCTTCTTCTCTAGAATTCTCTCAACCTCGAATCGATTCTTTTCTTGTGAATGATAATAAAATGTTTTCTATATAGGCGTACTAAAATCGATTGATTCCAATAATAAAATGTGGAATACTAGAAATACTTTGGCGTTCTTAGGTAGATCAAGTTTGTAACTAATTGATTCCTTGACTTCTTTAATAAAAAATGGTTCGACCTTGATATAATTAAGTTTTTTGCTTTTCTTTCTAGTCTTTAGATTCTTTGTTAAAAAATACACTTTATCTCTCTTCTTTAGTTAAGATGCCATTTTTCGTTTCTTGTTTTGGTACTTAGTTAATCTAATCTACATCGTCGTGATGTTATCGTGTATCTTCTTAAGTGTCGCTATTCTTTCAATGATTGATTGAGCTATCAAGTGCTTTTTTTCTTGATCAAAGAGATTCGATTTCTTGTCAAAGTTGACGAAGAAAGATGTTATCTTCGTGATATCTAAAACCTTCGCGTTTAGGGTTAGTTGTGTCATAGATAGAAGTGATACCCAATTGTTCTAGATATTGTTGACGTAGTGCCTCAAATATTGCTCAAGACTTTGATTAATTCGTTCTATTTGATCATTCGTGACTAGGTGATAGACAATCGACATACGAAGCCTTGTACCTAACATTAATATAAGTGTTTTCCAATAGTTAGACGTGAAGAGCTTGTCTCTGTCACTAGTTAGTCCTTTAAGTATATTATGATATCTAATCAACTAATCTAGTACGATGTATTTTAGTTGTTTTGCTATAAATTTCTTTTTGCATGCGATAATATGTAAGTACTTGATAAACTTGTCAATCATTACTAGTATTAAATCATATCTTTCTCTAGTTGCTAGATTCGTCGACTTAGACAACTTGGTAATGAAGTTCATTGTAACTTCGTCCCATGACAATTCAAGTAATTCCTAATACTAAATTTCGTCATATTGCGCATGTGTACCATGTTTGTTCTGCTAACAACTAAGACATTTTTTAACATATGTCTTGACAACTTGTCTCATGTTAAGAAACTAGCAATGCTGGCGCAAAAGCTAAAGTGTTTTGATCATCTTTAGATGTCTTTACAATGATTCGTCATGATGCTTCTTTATACATTCGTCGATTTTGTTAATTAATACTTGGAGCTTCCTTTTCTTGATTGGAAACTTCTTTGACTCGTCTCTTAAAATTCGTAAGATTGCATTTAGCTTATGCCTATTGATTAATAATGATTTGTCGTTGTTGACCTTAAGTATACTATGGTTAAACGATTTCTTCGTTTCTATATGATCGCTTCGCCTACTAAGTGCGTCTACTTTACCATTTTCTTTCTCTAGGGTATATAGTATTTTGAATTTGTATTGTTTTAACTTTTTAAACCATCGCATTTGTCTTTTGTTAAGCTCTTTTGTCGTAATGAAGTGCAACAAGTTCTTATGATTTGTTAGAATTGTGAGCCCTAATGCTTCCTCTATATATATTTTTTATGCTTCAAGGGCTACTACTATTGCAAGTAGTTTCTTGTCATGAATGTCGTAGTTCTATTTCGTTGACAAGAGTTTCCTAGAGTAGTATGTCATTAAATGTTACATGCCTTCATATAATTGATTGAAGCATGCATCAATGACTAAATTTAATGCGTTTGTTTTCATTCGTTCTAATTTCTTGAAATCGAACATCTTAAGTACTAATTTCTTCAAGCACTCTTTTTTTAATTCTTAAAATGTTGCTTCTTCGTTTAATTCTCATGTTTAAGACTTGTCTTTTCTTGTTAGATTTGTTAGTAATATTGATCTCTTAAAGAAATTCTTAATGAACTTTCTATTATACTAAACAAATTCTATAAAGATCTAAATGTTCTTAACATCGATTAACGTTAACTATTTCTTGATTGCCCAAATCTTCTTTGAGTTCATTCGAATTTCATGTCGTCTCACAATGAATCCTAGAAAGTCAACTTTCTTTCGATGAAATTCGCATTTCTTTGATTTAAGATGTAGATCTCTTTTGTCTAAACATTCCAATATTTGGGAAACATGCTACACATGTTCCTTCAACGTGATTAAGTATATCATAATGTCGTCCAAGTATGCTATGACAAATATGTTCAAATATTGTCGTAGCGCATCGTTAATTATTTTCTAACATGTTGTCAAGACGTTAATGAGCTTAAACGACATTATTATGTATTCGTAAAGTTTATATCGTATACGAAAAGCTATCTTTTACTTCTCTTTTGTCTTCATTCTAATCTAGTTATACGCTTCTCGTAAGTCCAATTTAATGAAATATTTAACTCTAGATAATTAATTCTAAAGCTCGCTAATATTTGATAGTGAATATCGATTCTTAATTGTTATGTCGTTTAGCTTTTAATAATCGACACATAAGCGAAGTTTTTCGTTCTTCTTAAGTGTAAAGAGAATCGAGTATCTTGCTCGTAATTAGAATTTTTTAATAAATTCTTTCTTTTCGTTTTCTACTAGATATTTGCGAAGTATTGACAATTCTTTCTTCAATAGAGCATAAATAGATTCAAATGTGAATTTCTTGTCTAATTCAAGTTTGATTTCGTGGTTTTACGATTGATGTTTAGATAGAATCTTTGTCGTTTCCTCTTCCTAGAATAGGTGCTCTCATTTGCTATATATTCGTGATATGTGTTTTAGCGATTCTCTCGCTTTATCAAATATTCCAAGGTTCTTAGAAGATTCGCAAATTTCTTCACGTACTTTGACGTTTTGGCCCAACTAATCTTTGCTAATGCTTGTCAAATTAAACTCAATATGTTAATCGTTCTTTTTCAAGAATGCAAGTTCGCGTCTTGCGATCAAGTTTCGATTCTATCTTTTATCTATTATCGAACGCTATCGATGCGTAGATTAAATGTGAATTGCGTGATCACATCGCTCAAATCTAAGTACTCGTGTATTCTAGTTAACTTCTAGATTGTGTTGTTTTAATCAAAGCATTTCTAAAACGATATCGTGAGTGGCTATTCCCACTATGTTAAAGATTAATTTCTTATGATGTTGCTAAATAGCTATCGATAGTAATTTTGTTTCTTTATTCACTTTTTCATTCTTATCGAGTAATGGATTTTTATCTACAATTACTAGGTTGTAGACGTTAAGCTTCTTTTAAGTAGAATAATCTTTCTTCTTAACAAGAGCTTTGATCATAAAATTATCTATTGCACCAAAATCGATCATTGCGATGAATCGACGATCATTGATCTTAATTAATGTGATAAAACATCGTGCGTATGCTATTAAGTTTAGTTGCTATTGCTAGACTAACATATTGCATTTCTTTAATATGCTCTTTATTAAGAAACTTGAACTTTTTCTTGTTTCTATGTTGTGACTTTTGCTTCAAGCGCCTATTTGCGCTAAGCTTTTTCTTGTTGCTAGATTGCTAACTTTGATTTTCTAGGAAATCAATTGGCTTCTTCCTTGTTTTCTAGGTGAGTTTAGCATGAGTCGTTATAGCAAGCTATTCAATTAAGAGTTTCGTGTTCCTTTTCTTGTTCTATCTTTTGTCAAGATAGACTAACATTGCTTAGTTGTTGCTCAATTTCGTCAAGTACGTTCTTTTTTGTACTAGCATCGCTTCCTAGCGTTTTCTCGCATTTATTTACGATTTGACTAATTCGTTTTTTCTTCGATAAGCTATCTAAAGCGTCGAGTTGTTCCATAATTTTTTCTAGCATTTCTTGAAAGTCTTTCCATTTATATTTGACGTCGAAGTCTATAATTGAGCTATGCGAGTATAACGTTCTCGAATGTTTGTTTTATTATATTCTTCTAATAGCATTGTTGACTTTTTGCGTAAATGCGAGTGCCTTGCCTAATAATGTTTTATCTAGAACTTTCTTCAATTGATCTAGGTTTTCTACTAGACAATAGTCGTCGTTCGATCTAATCTTGGGGATGTTCGCCTCTATGTCGATTTGCTTCCTAATGTCGTTCTAGCTATTAGATATCTCTCTTAATATAGCATTGATTTGTCGTGGAATTACCAAGTTCTTTGAACGACAATCTCTTGCGAAGTGACTCGATTTGCCACATAAATAGCACGTTTTTGACTTGTTGCCTTGCTTTCCCCTAGGGTTCTTCTCTTTACAATATTGGGTCGAATTTAGTTCCATTGATGTAGGCCCACGATAGTCTAGGTTGCTATATTTTTGTTTGCTAAAACGAAATTGATCTTGCTAATATTCGATCGTCGATTCAAAGAAGGTTTTTGCTCTTTCTCTAGATTGATCGTATCTTTTTTTCATAGCTCTCTCGTACAACTTGTCGTCGAAATCGATGACTATCATGATGAGATCGAACATATCGCTAATGCTTTTGTCATCGCGCATAAGTTCGTCTTTTAGATTGTTTTTAAGATCTCGTCAAAACATTGTTATGAGTGCGACATCGTTTCACTCGATAAAATTGACGTATTTCTAAAACCTAATTGCGTAGTCTGTTGCAAAGATTCGTTAAGATAGATGCTAAATCATTTTTTTCGCGATTTGTTTCTCGTTGAATGTTTTAAAGATTCTTCGAAGCTCTCTTTTGAAGTTATCGAAGTTCGTGAACATAGTACGAGGGTTTTCGTCATGATTCTCTAGATATTTGCGTAGCGTGAGCTTGAGCCAATGCTAGGCTCTCCCTCTAAGGAATGTCGATGCGAAAATCGTTTTTTTGTTCGCTAGAATAGGATAGAAGATGAAGTAAATATTCATCTACATAAGTCAATCCTCCAGGCCAATTCGATCTTCATGGTAGATGTTAGGTTTATTGACCCTAATTTTATCGTCTTTATCGATAGAAGGTCGACGTGATGCTATAGAGCTATTGCTCGAGATAGGGGCGCGTTGACCTAATACAAACATCCTTTCGAATGTTCAAAGTGTTACGTTGCTATCTAGCGATTCAAGATATTAGAGAGAGTTGTGCTTCGAAAAGATTTGTAGACGTCTTCAAGCAATGCAAGCAATCACTTGGCAACAAGAAGTTTGCAACTTTAGTAGTCGTAACAATAAGTTAAGACTTAAGATAAATTGAACACGATTTATAAGGAAGTCGTGTTCGAGAATCTATATATACTAAATGAGATTCTTCCTTGTTCGTCTTGCTCGTTGTCGAGCATGTCGAGCCTTGCTCGCTTTGCTCGCTATCGAGCACGTCGAGCTCGTTCATTAGTTTGTCGAACACTACTCGCTTTGCTCGCCATCGAGCATGTCGAATTCGCTCACTAGCTCATCGAACATTGCTCGCCTATCAAGTCGTCGAGCATGTAGATAGTCGTACTTCGTGCTACATATCTCTTCGTAGAATATATATCGACTGTAACGAGCTAGGGTTGTAACACTAGGATCGTAACAATCTTCTTGTTTCGATGATTCAAAACGTACTTTTAT
>JAABUQ010000525.1_pt1 | contig 88741 bp, 60 predicted proteins | sample 5560001 | NCBI WGS metagenome assembly JAABUQ01 (sample SAMN10711888, study PRJNA513371) | rock metagenome | isolation source: Antarctica rocks | place: Antarctica: Victoria Land, Finger Mt nord | collected 2015-12-18
CGCGATTACAATTATTATTAATAAACGAATTATTTAAATTTACTTGTTAATTAATTGATAAATCTTTTATTAATAAATCTTTTATCAATAGAACAAAAGCAAATAAATTAGAAGAAGAAAATTAAAAAAAGAAAATTAAAAGAAGAAAAAAAATTAAAAGAACAAAAAGAATTAAAATGTTACGACTCTATTTAGAACTAAATTAGTATAAAAAGTTTCTAAAACTTCGTAATACAAGATACAAGTATAAATAAATTTAGCATACTTAATAATTTTGACAACTAAACATATTGAGCAAAGTGTTTAGAAAGCTCAATGTGCTTAAAATTTAAATACACTAAGTATATTAAGCAAAAAAAGAATTTCTTTAATATATAGATTCTTAAATACAACTTTCTTATAAATTGTGTTCAATTTATTTTAAGTTTTAATTTATTGTTACGATTAACTTAAGTTGCAAATCTTTTATTATTAAGTAATTGCTTGCATTGTTTAAAGACGTTTACAAATCTCTTTAAAATATAATTCTTTTTAATATTTTCGAAGAAAGTATTAACGTAATACTTTAAACATTTTAAGAATGTTTATATTAAATCAATGCGTTTCTATTTTAAGCATTAATTTTACAACAAAAGAAAAACAACTCGTGTTAAACTTTATAAAGATCGACGATAACAACAACAATATTAACAATAAAGAAGAAATTTTATCAAAGATTAAAATCAATGCTTTAGACAAATATTATAAAGATAAAATTAAATTAAAGAATTAAATTACGCAAATTAAAATCTACTTTACGTTTTATCTCGTTCTAGAAAATAAAAAAATCTTGTTAATTTTTACTTTTCTTCGAGAACGAATTTAGCATTAATTGAAGTCAAATCTTCGAAAGCATTTCGAAAATAAAAAAGATCTAAAAAAAATCTTTATTAATTTCGATATTTTTAAGAAAGAACTACGACAAGTATTTGAAATATTTAACGAAAAACAAATAGCGAAACGAGTTATTTAGCATTTGTAGCAAAAAACATTAGCAACAAATTACGTCGCTAAATTTCAAAAATACGCAAATCTAATCAATTAAAACAATGCATTATTAATGACAATGTTTAAGCGAGACTTAAAGAAGAATGTTAAGAACGAACTTATGCGTAGCGATGCAAAATTCGACACTATTTAAACTTTAATAAAAATAGCAATCGACGTAGACAACAAACTATATAAGAGAGCTATGAAAAAACAATATGATTAATCTTATAAGAGAGCGAGAATCTTCTTTGAATTAACGATCAATTATTACGCAAAGAAAGATCATTTTAAGAAATATAGCAATCTAGATTATCGCGAGTTTGCATTAATGAAATTGAACTTTACTTAACGATGTAAAAAGAAAAATTCTAGAAGAAAGTAAAATAACAAATTCTAGAAAACGTGCTATTTATGTGGCAAATCGAGTCATTTCGCAAGAGATTGTCGTTCGAAGAACTTAATAATTTCACGACAAATCAATGTTATGTTGAGAGAAATACTTGATAACTAAAACGACATTAGAGAGTAAGTTAACACAAAGACGAACATTTTCAAAATTAAATCGAACGACAACTACTATTTGATAAAGAATTCAAATTAATTATAGAAAGTTCTAAATGAAACATTATTAGGCAAGGCATTCGCATTTACGCAAAAAGTTAATTAAGCACTTTAGAAAACTATTAAATCTTATAGTTTAATTATCGACTTAAACGAAGAATATAACTAGAAGAATTTCCACGAATGCCTAGAAAACATTACGAATTATCTTAAGACTTTAACTAGTTTATTAAAGAAAAAACAAATTAGTTAAATTGTGAACAAATGCGAGAAAGCGCTAGAAAGCGACGTCACTAAAGAAAAGAACATTCTTGATAAAATCGAACGATAACTAAACAATGTTAGTTTATTTAAACAAAAAATAAAGAAAACAAAGAAACATAAAACATTTAATTGAATCATTTGTTACAACGACTTATGCTAAACTTATTTAAAAAAAAAGAAAGAAGTTAATTGATTTTTTAGAAAGTCAAAGTTAGTAATTTAGCAACGAAAGAAAACTTAGCGTAAACAAGCGTTTAAAATAGAAGTCGCAACATAGAAGCAAGAAAAAGTTCAAATTTCTTAATAAAGAGTATATTAAAGAAATGCAATATATTAGCTTAACAATAGCAACTAAACTTAACAACACACGTACAATGTTTTATCACATTAGTTAAGATCAATGATTGTCGATTCATCGCAATGATTAATTCTAATGCGATAAGTAATTTTATAACTAGAGCTCTTATAGAGAGGAAAAAGTATTTTATTTGAAAGAAGTCTCACGTTTACAATTTAGTAATTGTAGATAAAAACTTATTATTCGACAAGAATGAAAAAGTAAACAAAGAAACGAAATTATTATCGATAACTATTTAGCAACATCACGAGAAACTAATTTTTAATATAATGAGAATAATTATTTACGATATCGTTCTAGAAATGTCTTAATTGAAGCAACACAATCTAGAAGTTAACTAAAATATACAAATACTTAAATTTAAGCGATGTGATTACGCAATTCACATTTAATTTACGCATTAATAATGTTCGATAATAAATAAAAGATTAAGTCGAAATTTAATCGCAAGAAACGAATTTGTCATTTTATATAAAAACGATTAATAACAATTTGACTTGTTAAACACTAGCAAAGATTAATCGAGTTATAAAGACAAAGTAAGTGAAAAAAATTGCGAATCTTTTAAGAGTCTTGAAATATTTAATAGAATAAAAGAATTGCTAAAACATATATCACGAATATATAACAAATGAGAGCATTTGTTCTAGAAAAAGAAAACGACAAAAGTTTTATCTAAATATTAATCGTAGAATTACGAGATTAAACTTGAATTAAGCAAGAAATTCACGTTTGAATTTATTTACGCTTTATCGAAAAAAGAATTGTTAATACTTCGCAAATATTTAACAAAAAATGAAAAAAAAGAATTTATTAAGAAATTCTAATTACGAGTAGAATACTTAATTCTTTTTACATTTAAGAAGAACGAGAAACTTCGCTTATGTGTCAATTATCAAAAGCTAAACGACATAACGATTAAAAATCGATATTTACTATCAAATATTAGCGAGCTTTAAGATCGATTATTCGAAGTTAAGTGCTTTATTAAACTAAATTTACAAGAAACGTATAACTAGATTAGAATAAAGATAGAAAAGAAGTGAAAAATAGCTTTCTATATACGATATAAACTTTACGAATACATAATAATGTCGTTTGAACTTATCAATGTCTTAATAATATATTAGAAAATGATCAACGATGCGTTACGACAATACTTGAATATATTTGTCATAATATATCTAAACGACATTATAATATACTTAATTACGTTGAAGAAACATGTGTAATATATTTCTCAAGTATTAGAATGTTTAAACATAAGAGACTCACGTCTTAAATTAAAGAAATGCGAATTTCATCGAAAGAAAGTTAACTTTCTAGAATTCGTTGTAAAAAGACATGAAATTCGAATGAATCTAGAAAAAATTAAAATAATTAAAGAATAATTAACGTTAATTGATGTTAAGAACATTTAGGCCTTTATAGAATTTGTTCAATATAATAGAAAGTTTATCAAGAACTTCTTAAAGAGATCGATATTATTAACAAATTTAACAAGAAAAGACACGTCTTAAAAATGAGAATTATACGAAGAAGCAACATTTCAAAGATTAAAAAAAGAGTGTTTAAAGAAACTAGTACTTAAGATGTTCGATTTCAAGAAATTAAAACAAATAAAAATAAACGCATTAGATTTAATTATCGATGCATGCTTTAGTTAATTATATGAAGACATATAACATCTAGTAATATACTACTTAAGAAAACTCTCGTTAATAGAACAAAACTACGACATATATAACAAGAAATTACTTGCGATAATAGTAGCTCTTAAAGCATAAAGAGTATACATAAAAGAAGCACTAAAGTTTATTATTCTAACGAATTATAAGAACTTATTGCACTTTATTACAACAAAAGAACTTAACAAAAGACAAATGCGATAATTCGAGAAACTAGAACAATACAAGTTTAAAATATTGTATATTCTAGGAAAAGAAAATGACAAAGCAAATGCGCTTAGTAGACGAAATAATTATATGAAAACAAAGAAGTTGTTTAATCACAACATACTTAAGATTAATTAAGATAAATCATTATTAGTTAACAAACATAAACTAAACGCAATCTTACGAATTCTTCGAGACAAGTCAAAGAAGTTTTTAATTAAGAAAGAAAAACTCTAGATATTTATCGACAAAATCGACGAATATATAAAAGAGCATTATGATAAATCATTGCAAAAACACTTAAAAGTAATCAAAACACTTTAGCTTTTGCGTTAGCATTATTAGTTTCTTAACATAAGATAAGTTGTCAAGACATATATTAAACGATGTCTTAGTTATTAATAGAACAAACATAATATATATGCGCAATATAACAAAATTTAGTATTAGAAGTTATCTAAATCGTTATAGAACGAAGTTATAATGAACTTCATTATCAAGTTGTCTAAATCGATGAATCTAGCAACTAGAGAGAGATATAATTCAATATTAATAATGATTGACAAACTTATTAAGTACTCACATATTATCGTATGTAAAGAGAAATTTACAATAGAATAACTAAAATACATTGTACTAAATCGATTAATCAAATATCATAATATATTCAAAGAATTAACTAGTGATAGAGACAAGCTCTTTACGTCTAACTATTGAAAGACGTTTCTTTCAATGTTAAATATAAGACTTCGAATGTTCATTGTTTATCATTTGATCACAAATGATTAAATAAAGAGAACAAATTAAAGTCTAAAGCAATATCTAAGACATTACGTCAACAATACTTATAGCAATTGAATATTACTTTTATCTATGACGCAACTAGCTCTTAATGCAAAGATTTCAAATATCACTAAGATCACTTCGTTCTTCGCTAACTATAACAAAAAATCTAATCTCTTCGAAGAAGAACGCACACATCTATTAGCACAATTAATCATTAAAAGAGTAGCGACATTAAAAAAGATACACGACAACATCTTAAAGATGCAAGAAAGATCAATCAAGTATTAAAACAAGAAACGAAAAACGACATCTTAGCTAAAAGAGAAAAATAAAATATATCTTTTTACGAAAAATTTTAAGACAAGAAAGTTAAGCAAAAAATTAAATTATGTCAAAATCAAATCGTTTCTCGTCAAGAAGACAAAGAGATCAATCAATTATAAACTTAATTTATCTAAGAACGCCAAAGTATTTCTAGTGTTTTATATTTTATTATTAAAATTAGTCGATTTTAGTACGTCTATATAGAAAACATTTCATTACAAATCTTAAGAAAAAAGCAAATATAAGATGAAACGAATTTTGAAGAAGCAAAGTTAAAGTTATCTTATAAAGTGAAAAGAATATTCTATCTTTAAGAACACATAAGAGTCAAAGAAGAATCTTGACAACTACTATAATTTTATTTAGAAGTTTTAATAAAAGCTAGCTCGAAAAAGAAGCCTTGTAGAAGCTCTTTCATAATCTAAGAAGACAAATCAAACAAAGCGAAATTAAGATCAAAGAACTCTTCGTTAGAAGCAAGAATAATGTACGAATTAGCTCATTTCTTCTTCTCTTTTCGTTCGTTCGTCTTTAGCTTTAGAATATTTTGTGTTTTTACGTTACTTATCGCTTTTAATTTTTGCAATCAATGTTTGCGTTGCTTTTTCAAACGACGAACTCTTATTTAAAATTCGAGAATTTTATTATTCAACTCTTCAATAACATTTATCGTCTTATTTATTTTTTTGTTCGAAGAAGCAAGATCGCACTTCTAATTGAAGCGTTCGCACTTCGTACAACGAGAAAACTCTTTAATAATTAAACATTTAATATCTTGATTAAAACAAACATTGCAAAAGCGCATCTTTATATGACGATTTATTCGCTTTCTCTTTGCGATAGCATTAAGTTGACGAACGAAACTTGCGAATATCTTAGACATAATAGAAAAAAAAGTTTGCTTTCGAGACGAAAGTCTTTGAGAAAAAAGATAATGTTACGACTCTATTTAGAACTAAACTAGTATAAGAAGTTTTTAGAACTTCGTAGTACAAGATACGAATACAAATAAATTCAACATACTTAATGATCTTAGCAACTAAATATATTGAGCAAAGTGCTTAAGAAGCTTAGTGTGCTTAGAATCTAAACACATTGAGCATACTAAGCAAAAGAAGAATCTCTCTAGTATATAGATTCTCGAATACGACTTTCTTATAAATCGTGTTCAACTTATTTTAAGTTCTAATTTATTGTTACGATTGACTTAAGTTGCAAATCTTTTGTTATCAAGTGATTGTTTGCATTGCCTAAAGACGTCTACAAATCTCTTCAAAGCATAATTCTCTCTAATATCTTCGAAGAAAGTACTAGCGTAACATAGAAAAAGAAGAAGAATCAAAAGAAGAAAAAGAATTAAGAGAAGAAAAACAACTAGAAAAAGAGGAAGAATCAAAAGAAGAAGAAGAATTAAATAAAGATAAATCGAATGCAAAAGTAATAAAAGAAAGATTAGAAATACGACAACAATAATTAGTTTTCAATTAACGAATTTATCTTTGCATCTTCTTCTTTACTTGTCGATTTTTTTATTACATTTAGTAGCAATTGCGTCGCAATTTTATTTTGATTTTTGCGACAAATGTTTAAAATCTTCTTGATAACAATTTGTCGTTTATTAGATATAACGACAACGAGAGAATAATATAAACGAGATAGAGACAGTAAAGTTGCAAAGTAAATATAGAAACACTAGAATTTGATTAATATTCACGAATTTAGACTTTATTAAAGATCAATTGATTGCATTTAATGCTCTTAGATAATCTACATACAAATTTAGATAATAAGATCAAGAATCTAAAAATAAGGTTAAGGAGCGACAATCGTTGTGAAAGCGCTAAACGCATAAGACTCTAGCGTCTAATTGATACACGCTGATCTGTACGCATAAAGTCGACGCGCCACTACTTCCGCAAGTCCCCGTTTTTATAAAAAGGGTCGCGATGGACCTGCGCGTAATTGATCATCATGTCCTCGCTTTCTCTATCCAGTCAGTTGCCATAATAGGGGCGCTTGCTGTACTACTACGCTTCACGGTCTTGTACCTTCCAGCGGAGCCTACTACGGCAGTTGATCTCTGGTGTGGCAAGACCTACAAGCCTCAGTAAGCACTCCGGTCTTCATCAGATTTTGGCGTTTCCTTGTTCGTATATTTATATGCCATGTCATGTGTGTTGCCGTTTGGTAGTACCGTATTGTGCTTCCGCTTGAGCCTAGCCAGGTCTTGGGTATAGAGACGTACAATTACAGCTCTGATATGAGCCCAGAGATTCTGCGATTGACCCCGGAGGAGCCATTCCCTCGCCTACAATATCCAAAGTGCCTCTTCTCAGACTCAGTGTTCGCCCGCGTATGAACCTATACCTCGGCGAAGACACCACAGGGTCATGCATCGTGGACGCTCCGGTACCATGAACACTCCAGCTTGGTGATGATTCTAATGTCGAAGCAAAGGTCTCATACATTGTCGGCGATCCTTTCAGCGGGCATCTTGCTCGCAACCCCACATCTCCTTCTGCTTCCAAAAATCTCGAGCTGCCCATTGAATCAGCTGAACAGCTCTACGTGACCATCTTCAGATCTGATACTGGTGCACCATTGATACTAAATCTGCCGGTAACCCTGAATACGACAGGAAGTGAAATCCACTTTTCCCTCGGTGAATTTGCGACCAGAAACGTCCTTACGATATCTCCATAACAGCTAAACGAACCAATGGCCAGATATTCCAAGCCAACACCAAGCTAAGTCGGCTACCAGAACCAGATACCTCAACCAGTGTGTCTAGGATTGACAGCCTTTACGGGGGAATCCTCGCTAGGACCAGGCCGTCAGAATGGACGACCATCTTTCCCTATTCTTTCTATCTAGCCGGCCCTTGGCTCCGTGAGAGTTCAAGCAATATGCAGAAGTTCGTCGACTTAGGCTACAACGTGCTCCACATTGTGCCTGCAGGGGGGCTCGGATACGAACTTCCTGAGCTTGATGCATGGCTGGATGAGGCTAATAGGATTGGCCTATGGATCATGTTGGACATGCGCTGGTCTTACCAGGTGCCGAAGAACATTCGGATTATGGTAGAGAGGGTTCAGAGACATAAGAACTTGCTGCTATGGTACACCGCTGATGAACCAGGTATGCTGATCCATCCAGCCGCTTAGCGACCTCAGCAAGAGGGAATTTTATCCCAGCTGATCGCTTGCAGATGGTTACACCGATCCCCGTAGTGGTACCAAAATGGCTTACGATCTAATCAACACCTTGGACGGCTATCATCCAGTCTCCCTATGCCTCAACTGCCAGAACTTCCATTTCCAAGAGTACAGCTCCGGCGCCGACATCATCCTTGGGGATCCATATCCAATCGGCAACAGGCTTGACTACTCTGAGGAATACCAGTGAGTGCTCCTAATCTCTCATCCGAACAACCAATTACATATTCAACCTCTCTTGGAGCATTGGCTGACTACAAACAAAGCACCCCCTGCAACACCACCTACGGCGACTGCGGCTGCGACAACTGCTACGCCACCTCCCCCTCCCCCCTCCTCAACGTCCCCGCCCGTTTCGACGACTACCGCAACTACCAAACCCAGCATGGTCTCGCGCAGAAGCCGCTCTGGGCCGTGCCTCAAGCCTTCGGGAACGCCCAACTCTGGAAGCGCGAACCTACTGCCGAAGAGCTTGTTGCAATGACACTGCTCAGTATCAATCACGGCGCTAAAGGAGTGGTCATGTGGACCTGGCCCACTTCGGGTGCGTTGGCGGATGTGACGAGTAGGTTTGCGAAGATCGTGACGGGCATTGGTGCAGGGTTTTGGTTGTGGGCAAACGGCAGGATACTTCAGACGGAGGGAGCGCCAAGTGGGAGTGTGGATGTGGCGGCGTGGGTTGTGGGTGAGAGAATTTTGGTCAGCGTTGTCAATGTGGCAGGGGAGATCACTGGGAGAGTTACGGTGACGCTGCCGGATGGTGTACGAGCAAAAGCAATTCAGCAGGTGGCTTGGGGTAGTAGCGGCTGGGTGGTTAGGGGTGGCAATCAGCTGGTCAGGACCGGAATGGGGGCTGTAGAAAGCGACATCGTGGTCATCGACATTGCTGGAGGACTATTGAACGGGCCTGCCATTGGGAACCTGACAGCAACCAGCTGAGCAGGCTTTCTTTCAAACCCGGCGTATCAATGGCCGAGCAGAATCTGAGTTCAATGGCTTGACTAGGACGGCTCTAGACGGTTTTCCTTGTCACGAATAGACATACCGAACACCATGCAAAAGACACTTCAAGGGCTCGGTTGCCATATGGACGCAATTTGGGGCGAGACCAGAGACGTTGGCTTGCCCACAAGGCCAGAAACTATGGAAAGCGCCCACAGAGGCCAGGTGACCACAACCGGAAAACAGCCTTCGACGAACATGTACTTGATGGTTTCAAATGAGATTTGTATGTCCAAACGCAGCCCTCGGAGTCAAATCAGTGTATGTCCGGCCATGTGTAAGAGCCATTTCCCACGCATCGGCTCAAGTCCCATAGTCAAAGCCCATATCGCAGCCACAACTGTATTCCGGACCCCAGGGGTAGTTTCTGAACGTACAACGAGTCGTAACCGCATATAGAGCGTCGATGCCAGACTGGAGACACGGGGCGCACTGCGCGTAGCAAGCATCGGCGAACATCTGGTCCGGGATGTCGTATCGTGCTTGGGCTTTCCAGAAGCCAAAGGTCGGTCCCAGCGGCGTGCCGTTGCTGCTTGCGGGCACGCATTCGGTGCCGTTCCAATCTTGGGCGTTGAGTCGGCTCAGGCACTCTGACATGGTTGCTTTCCAGCCAGGATCTTGCGCAAAGGGCACGACTGATGCCTTGCTGGTGTCGACGCTGCACCATGTGCTTCCAATAGTATCAACTTTCAGAGGCATGGATCGTAAGACTGATTTGAAGGGGAAGGAGCATGCCAGAGGTAGGATGGACATTATAGTCAGGCCAATAAGAGTGGTGAGTAACATCGTTGATGAATTGGATAGAGCGCGGATGAGCTCTGTGTTATGTGACTCGTGCTTTCTGCGGTGGCCTTGATTCGAGAAAAATCTGTATTTCTAAGACCCAACAGATAAAGTTTACGGACGTGACGTTCTGCAGGATAACAAAAGGTCGGTGGAGGAGAGACCAAAGACTCTTGTACTCGGAATGACCCGGCGGACTTAGATCCCCACGCCTCGCGCTTAGATCTCGCTGTACTAGCCTACCAATTATGAACCGGGACTATACTAGCAAGATCTGTAGCCTCTCCAGTCATCCACGTTCGACAATGAAGGCATGGCCGCACCTCGGCCAGACAGCTCGCCTCTTATGTAATGAAGGAAGTACGGGAATGTATACAAGAACGAAAGTGTATCGGGCAGGACTCGCCCAGAAGAGGGACAAACCGAGAAAAGGATGGCATGAAAAGTACTCTTGAAAGTATGACAGTATAGATACATGATCATACTGTGCCATGGCCTGCCTCGATTGTCAGCACTAGGTAAATAGATCAAAGTTCGATCTTCAAGGATCTCTACCTGAGGTGGAGGTATGTTAGCCTCGTTCAGGTTTCGGATAGCGGCTACAGCAGGTTCAGCAGCCAGTGAACTGCCAGCCCCACATCGTGGAGCGCATATATGGAGAGATTATACATCGTACATCATTGGTAGATCGTCAACAGCTGGGGCCGACGTCCTCATCGGACAGTGGAGACTGTTGCCCTGCTATCCTTGTCAGTATCCTGACGCACTCGTCGTCGAGCACCTCAATTTCATGTAAGCGGAGGAGAGCGAAGGTAAATGCCTTGGGACCTGGATAATTCGATGTTCGTCCCGTCTTCTCGCAGTGTTAGACTAATTGGGCTGATGCTGAATTGTGCAGCGCGAGCACGAGTGTCATCACCTCATTATAAGCGCTCTGAATTGAGGACATGGACTATACGCACCTCCCACAAATGCGGAGCGATAGATGCGGCATTTTCCAAAGCTTGTTGTTCTTTGAAGTATGGATACTGATGGTACTACCGAATTTTGAAGCATTGTCACCCCGTTATGACCACAGCTCCTCAAGAAGTTAGCGCCAAGTCAGAAATATCAATCATGTCTGTCTTGTCGAGAGAGCTTTGAACTCCCCGTCTCTCAGTCCAGTCCATCGGATTCGGTCCCCACAACTACCTGCCCATCTCATCATCCAACGTAACAACCTTCTCGGCATCCGACGACTCTTCCCTGTCCACCTTTCCGAAACCGACAAGCGCCGGTTCGCGCGTCACCACGATGGAGGACCAGCGCCAAGGATGCGTACCTCTTATTCGGAATGGAAGCTGTAAAGTCGGGTGCGAATATTAGTGGAACAACAACAGCAATGTCCTATAGTCTCTGCGATGAAAATTATAAACCCCGCTGGCGGATGGCACATCAGTGGGCAAGGGAAAGAGTTCAACATTTCTTGCTCGCAAGGGCAGCACGCTTGGGAGCATACTCGGGAGGCGACATACTCACCATGGCTGCTCGCTTGAACTCGTACTGGGTCATGCAGCTAGGTGTACTCGGCACATCAAGAGTGCCAGGGGTTGAGAATAGCAAAGCTGTCTAGGAATACGGAATGGGACACCCTTCAGCGAAGGAGAGGCATAGCGACGATCGATGAAGGACCATTACACAGAAGTCTAAGACGAGATCGCTTTTCAATTGAGGCATGGGCAGTCGTTCGTCGATTGCTCTTAGATTGCGGGGAGCGCTCTGGAGAACGCAGTCGAATCAACTTGAGTGGCGGAAAGGGTACCAGAATGGCAAAAAGTGCTGCAGATGCGCGGGCGAAGATTATACGTCGAGATCTCCAATGGGAAAAGCCCGGCATGGAAGATGTAATTACATCCTGAGCATCTGTCCTGCGGGGAACAGCATGCTCAAAGCTTACCCGGGTACTGTCTGACTCTCCGCCTCTGACTTTTTCACGAGCTGCACAAGCCCACTCAAATAGCTTTAAAGTGGGATTGAGCATAGCGTGGCAGTCCTAGCTGATAAAAACGGACGAGGGCCTGTGGAGGATCCTCTAGAACTGCAGTCGCTGGATGGTGGGCTTCGCCGTCCTTCAGCAACCTGTGGGGAGAGAAACTGACGAACACTAGGCTATACTCGTTCCTCAAAGACCAGACATAACAATATCATGAGCTCATCCACCTTTCTGACGTGAGTGATCAAGGATTTGCGACGTCAAGCTTGTCGGTCAGGCCATGTGTGCGATACAAGAGGCCGAGTGTTTAATCGATGAAGGCCATCCGTGTGCGAAAAACATCCCAGACTAGTCAGGATGACAGGCGACATATTATAATTCAGGCGGGATGGAAGCACCAGCGCAGCGGAGCAGAAAGAGTATCGGGGAGACAGCCACGATTCGAAGGCCTGAAGCGAGGTCGGCCTCTCCGACAGGATGTGGGAGTCGTGAGTTGGAACTTATTCCATGGCAGCGAATTCTGCCGCACTGGCAGCCAGCTCTGGCGCAGATTACATTGCGCAAGATCCAAGTCCTTTACGGTGCCTGCCAACGAGAGCTCCATGATGAGGTAGGCAACCTCCTGGCTGCTTTATTGACTTTTCCCCTCCTCACCGAACTCTCGTACTCGAGGAGCATGCTGCAAGCGTAGCGGGTTTATTGTCCCCACATCGATCTCGTCATCAGATGGAATTGTATCGAGCGCATGGATCAGAGGGCTCGTTGTATTACTGGAGAGCCAATATGCTTGCTTGCCACTAAGGAAGGCCTCAAAACTCACTGGGGCATGAACGAGAGTCAGACGCCTTGGCGGCCGACGGGCGGATCGCGGGCTGCGCCGGCAGAGAAGTCGCGGGCGTCAAGCTACGATCTAGCTTTTAGCTAGCTTATAAGCTACATCTACTGACTTGTCTTCATCTCAGCTTACAACTCGAAAGCTACCATCGATGTGCAAGGTAGAGACTCGAAAAGCTGCTCATCTACTTTCATGGGTACAGTAGGAGCCCTTTTATCGTAATCGAATGAGCAGACTTGTACTCACGACTACTAAGCGGGCCCCCGAGAACGAGTCTTATGTATGCATGCATTATGCTGGGATGTGCGCGAGCTGTTGCACGAGCATTTCCGGTAGCTATGCTCTCTCATGCTGGGTGCACACGCAATGCTGCCGCGGGGACAGACATTGCAGATGATATGACGCAGTTATCGAGGTTTAGACTCAGCACCTGCCAGAATCGGAAAGGACAACTACCACAATCAATCATATGAGTAACATCGCTCTGCAGTAATACTCCACCAAGTGGAGTAGGTTGCTGCTGTATTTCGCACTAGCTCTGTACCGGGTCCAGCTGCACGGAACTCTGTCCAGGCGTAAGATCAGAGCTTGCTCGATGTTTATCGCACTGCCTCTCCTTTCAATGACGGTAATGCTCACACATCGCGCCTCGATCAGGCAGGTGGGGAGAGTCATTTGCATTCCTGTTACCTCTTGTTACTTATAAGTAAGAGCGCGATGGCCTCCGCATCGAGCAGTAATCCGAAGGTGCACAATTCACAAACATGCAGCTTCTCTCATTGCTTGTCTTGGCTGTGGCCGCAGCCTTCGCTGTTGCAGCGCCTGCTCCCGTCACACACGTGCTTCACGAGAAACGCGAGAGTGCCCCTCGGGCCTGGGTCAAGCGCTCGAGGGTCGATCCTACTATCATTCTGCCAGTCCGTATCGGCTTGCGCCAGAACAATCTTGAGATAGGTTCGAATTTGCTTGACGAGGTGTACGTGATGTGTCTCTCTTGTGCGCGCGCTCTTCGTTCTACACGTTCATTTTCTCTATTCATCATAGCATGTCTAAATCACTACTCGACAAGCAATAATCGCTACATGTTTTGTACGGCTTCAATCGGTATCATGCCATAGACTGTTGCATTCCATCTCCACAGCTATATCGCATTACAGAAAACCAGCTGAAGCCCCCTTTGATTCCTCTCCGTGGCTTCTGCAAAATTTCAATGCATTCGTCTTGTCCCGCACGAAGTCTGATACCCGTTTAGATCAAACCCTCTGTCCCCGAAATATGGACAGCACTACACGGCCGCGGAGGTTCATGAGATCTTCGCACCTTCCAGTAACACTGTGGACGGTGTCCGTGCCTGGCTCGAAGCTGCTGGCGTAGAGCCACACCGGGTCTCCCAATCTACCAACAAGCAATGGCTACAATTCGATGCCAAGGCGGCCGAGATCGAAGGCATTCTGCATGCAGAGTATCATCATTACGAACATAAACAGTCCGGGAAAACGAACATTGGATGTGACGAGTGAGTACAGACCACTGATGAATATTCATGTTCAAAGTCGGTTACTTACCTACGAGTCCAGATACCGCGTCCCGGCTCACGTGCAGGAGCATGTCGATTATATTACCCCCGGCCTGAAGCTCTTGACACCTTCGAGATCCAGGTCGAAATCTGATCGCAACGAGATCGAGAAGCGCACCTTTGGCGTCACAGCCACAAACCACCCAATTCTCCTACCGAAGAAAAAACCAATGCCAGATTCTCTTGCCAATATCCTAAAGATGCCACTGTCAGCAGTCTGCAATGTTGCGGTGCTTCCGTTCTGCATTCGAAGTGAGCTCTGACGTGTTTACATTTTGACCTGGCTGATCTGGTACCAGCCTTCTACAACATCACAAGGCCCACCAAAGCAGCCGCTGGTAACGAATTGGGAATATTCGAGGATCTTGGCGACATGTACAGTCAGACCGACCTCGACGATTTCTTCCTCACCCTTGCGCCGTACGTTTGCTCATAATTACTACCCTTCCAGCGTCCAGCAACTGACCCACATCTAGCAACATTCCTCAAGGCACGCACCCGAAACTTGAAGGCATTGACGGGGCCACCGCCCCTGCCCCAGTGACCGCAGCAGGCGCAGAGTCTGATCTCGACTTTCAGATATCTTATCCCATTATCTATCCCCAGAACTCCATTCTTTTCCAGACCGACGATGACGTCTACGAAGCAAACTACGTCTTTCAAGGCTTCCTAAACAACTTCCTCGACGCCATTGATGGCTCCTATTGCTCCTACTCTGCCTTCGGCGAAACTGGCAACAGCCCGCTCGACCCCCCCTACCCTGACCCCAACCCAGGCGGTTACAAGGGAAGCCTGCAATGCGGAGTTTACAAGCCCACGAACGTGATTTCCATATCCTACGGTGGTCAAGAAGCAGACCTGCCCGCTTCCTACCAGGAACGCCAATGCAACGAGTACATGAAGCTCGGCATGCAAGGCGTCTCCATCGTCGTCGCATCTGGCGACTCTGGCGTGGCTGGTCCACCCGGGGACGATAATCCAGACGGCTGTCTCGGCCCCGCAGGCACCATCTTCTCGCCCGACTTCCCAGCCACCTGCCCATACATAACCGTTGCTGGAGCCACATTCCTACCTCCAAATGCCAGCGCGACGCAAGATCAAGAAGTCGCCGTCACACGTTTCCCGTCTGGCGGTGGTTTTTCCAACATCTACCCCATCCCAGCTTACCAGAAGGACGCGGTAGCGACATATTTCGCCACGTCCAACCCGCCGTATCCGTACTACTCTGCTACCAACAACACTGGTGTTGGAGCAAACGGCGGGATCTACAATCGCATTGGCCGCGGTTACCCTGACATCTCGGCTGTAGGCGATAACGTACTGATCTTCAACAAGGGTGCTCCCACACTGATAGGAGGAACCTCGGCTTCCGCGCCGGTGTTTGCGGCCGTGCTAAACAGGATCAACGAGGAGAGGATCGCAGCGGGAAAGAAGACCGTGGGGTTTGTCAACCCGACTTTGGTACGTTATACGACATCATCTAGCTACGAACGAAAGGCAGTCGCTGACTGGGATGATTTGCAGTATGCTAACCCGAGTACCCTTCATGATATTACTGTCGGCAACAACCCCGGCTGCGGCACATCTGGCTTTGCTGTCGCCAAGGGCTGGGATCCTGGTGAGTGGCGTTCCTGTTCAGCTTTCTTTTATGTGTAGTGTACTGATTTGGTCATACAGTGACTGGCCTCGGTACGCCGAACTATCCTGCGCTTCTGAGCTTGTTCATGGGGCTACCTTGAGATGCCGAACTGGGGGGTCCGGGGTCTGAGGTATTGGATGAGATACTTCATTGCCCTCTTCACCCTCTTTGATCACTTGCAAGCATTCATTGAGCATAGTCCTTCGCTTGCTCATAGAACAGCACTCCCTATGTATGAGTATTAGAGTAATATCATCGCCGAAGTCAAGCGAATTAGATCTTCTTGCCGAGCTTCCTCAATTTACCAATTCTTGAGATATCTGAGTAGTGTCTCCTACACTGACCGTCTATGGGCCCAGCTTCCTAACACCCTGTCTCGCATATTACTCATCCTCGTGCACCCTCGCCGCCCGAGCGTCGTCATAGCTCAGCAAAAGATCTACTTCAAAATCCTCGATAGAAATAACTTCCAACCCACCCACCACCACTCAGCAGAAACCCCTATAACCAAACTTCAAGCTTCCCAATTACATCAATCTCCTTTCAATATTACAAATCCAAACATACCATTCCGCTCTACGTAACTCAGACGCATGACCCCACCGGGTATCACACCATCTCAATGCCACCAGAACTCTACCATCTCACTCCCCCCACGTATCACGCAATCGAGACGATAACAGAAGGAGTACTAAGGTACGCCTTGTCCATATAGCGTAGCGAGACTCGCTATACGCCTTGGAGTTGTACTTTTCAAGTGATGTTCTTCGCAAGTGCTATTCTTCTCATGGACCACTCTGTAGATGTCTGACTCGTCCGCTTGTATGATATGTCCTGTATAATTCCCCATCCCGTGATCCATCAATTAGTAGAGAACACTAAGTATACCGACCGACCCCCAGGTTCAGTAATTATGACTATTTTTGCTACCGTAACAGGTGAATCTAGGAACAAAAGCTGAGAGATTTGCAAGGAGTCAGGAAGGTGCGGGTGAGTCTGTCAAGTGTAACAGTATCGGGGAGGGAAATATGCCACGGAGGCCAAGTCAGTGTTGTACTAGAGGTGTGTTTTAGTGTTTATTGTACCTTCGGATAATGCTCGTGTTTGTAACGTCGATGGAGAAGGAGTGTGGAGGCTAGTAATTAAAAGGGCTGTAGCTCTGAGGTTTGAGATACCAGGTCCTCCATAGCCATAGAAGAGCCGGAAATCAACGGGTTGATGAACTGACGGACACCTACGAGATGGATGTAAATCAAAGCACGCTGTTCGACCCGTTACAAGCTGCAAATCAAGCCATGTCGAGGACACCGGTAGGGAGACTCATGTCGCCATTCAATGCGACGATTGCACCTAGAAAGCTTGATCAAGCTGTAAAGGTCCAAAGCCATCGCAATCCAGATCAGATACCACGATTGCAGCGCTGGGTTGCTTTAGGTTGAAATAATTATGGTCCGAATTTCGACCCGAAAGAGGTTTCAGCGAGATGGCTGTCGGATGACAAGGTGATATCAGGGGGGCCGGCTGACACCGGCTGACTCGGGAATAGAGTACCCCAGTCAATACAATTTCCTGACCACTACAGAATTGCAGGCCCGGGGACTTTCGCTGACCTTATCTGGATGTTAATCCCCAGCTGAGGAGTCCCACAATGTCTGGAAAATTTTCATAACTACAGGTGAACGATATCCACACAAGTAGCAAGAGAAGGCCCGCTTGGAACTCGCGCTCTACGGAAATTTGCCAACCCCAGAAAGAGTGCGCAGGATCAGATCGCAAAAATGTTTTGTAAAATTATTCAAGGATTACTTTTCTGATCATTCTTTAATATCTATGGTAGAGAGACATCGAGTACGGCGCAGCCATCCCCGTGCTAATTGTGAGGCATCTAGCCTGACTTACTCCCATCAAGAGTGCATCCTGTAGGTGCCTGCACCCAGCCCACCAAGCGGTTCGCTACATCAGAAGCATAGCAGTGTGTCGCAATGAATACATCACGCCCACATGTCGCTTCATGTTCATGCGCATGTTGGTACTTTTGTGTCGCTTGAAGTATCCTGTACTTTCCATTCCCGGAATTCACATCTTTGCTGATCCTCTGCTCTCTTTTCTTGCAGCATAATAGTGATACGGATTGTAGGGTTGCAGCACTTGCAGCTTTGTCGAAGCGTTGTCATAGCGACCTGTGGCTCCAGAATGTTCTGTTTCCGCTCTAAATCCAATGACCCCCTGGTCGGTCTCTGACCCACCTTACAATTCGTTGTCAAGTTTATGGAGAGACGAACAGACATAATGGTGCCGATATTTTCGCGACAGCTAGTTCAGCGTTTAGGCTACGCGACTCAAGACTAAGCTGACCCCAGTATCGCCTCGGACTTCGCGCAGCACTTCGTTTGGAAAGTAGAGGAGTGGCTGTCTTCGTCTTCTGGTAGTAATGATTCAGATGGGAGCATTTTTAGTGCTGCTACTTCGAGTGCCGGTGTCGCCCTTGGTTGGAATGAGCACTTTGAGTGGAAATGAGAAGGCAGTCACATTTGAGGCTAAATCAGAATTATGGCAGAAAAAATGCTGGCTTCGTTGCCAAGATGATCGCAGGTGATCAATTACCTTAGAGACCCCGAACATGAATGATACCTATTTGCGAATTACACTTAGTCTAAGTCTTCCGAAGAAAGCGACACACCTCACAACGAAGGCTTGTCTTATCTTTCATTGCTCACATGTGGTGCCGCAAACAGAAAATCTTTCTGCACCGTTGCGGTGACCTCGTCTGACCGAGCCTTTCTCCAGCCTAAATATCAAACTCCAATAGTTGGGGATGGGACCATCAGTGCCCTCCTCCAAAGGCTGGCAGAGATGGCACGTGACAGCCCAAACTTGCTTGATTGGACAAAACTGCCGGAGATATTGGAATTAACTTCATACAGATGCGTAGAAACGATCGCAAAGAGCGGAGAGAAACCTGGTTTCAGGTGCGGCAATTCTCTGCCTGGTATAGGTCTGTCCTACGCAATGCACCTTTAAGCGAAGAACCAGATACACTGCTTGCCATTGACTAATCAACATGGTGATCTCCATCAAGGCGTTCAAGAGGACAACGCCGAAAACAACATGCAAAATGCTTGACGGGTCGGCCATCTCGATAAGCAGTACTAGCGCAGAGGAGTTTGCGAGTGCGGAAATTTGATAAGCGTTCATGTGGCCTAAATTCTGTAGGTTGCTGGGTCCGAAAAAATTCCCCATTAATCTGACACTGAAACATACCCAGCTCCTATACTGCTCAATCCTGAGACTATATTTGGGGGGTGGTTGGTGCTCCATACAATAAATTACAGTACATCGATCTTTGGAACAAAGTGCGGGATCAATAACGCTCAGAGTGAGATCGCCAGACATAAACATCGTCTTTTGGACAGCAAAGCAGATAAGTACGCTTCTCTGATGCTTGTGCACGTTTGTAGAGTTGGAGTTGGGAATAGCGACTTGGGTGGATGGCCATGGAGATTGGGGAGTAGGTTACGTTGCCGGACTTTAAGGGAGGAGAATTTGACATGAGACGATAATGCTGTTGACATAGGAATCGACGTGAGACGAGGCCCAGCTCTGGTCAAATTTGGAGCGACGTTTCTTTTCAATAACGTACCGTACAAAAATGTGTTGATGGTGGCGTTCATGTTGAATGTTGCGCTTGTATTCTCGGGATGCCCATCGTATACAGGAGATTCTGAAAAATAGTGTTGAAGGTTGGGGAGGATAGGTGCAGAGAATTATTCTTGAATCGTAGAACTACAAAATTGGCGAACGGAGAATTCAGTGGACTGGACCTAGGCTCGTGAAGATCGATGGTATTTTGGTGCGCAGCTTTTGCACTTGGAAGGTGTTGCAGAGTATATCTGGTAAAGAGCTGTAGTCTACTAAGGTAGGCGCCACCATTAGACCGGCTAGTCCTGGCTTGATCGATGTGCGGTTTGTGCTATGTAGATAATTCACTAGCAGAACGAGTTGGAACTGCATATGTGCTAGGGGGCTTCCAACGATGGCAGAAGGGGGAATGTAGTCATACATGCTCCAAGCCACGTTTCTGGGGACAACGAATAAGATTCCTACAGGGTAGCGCTAGGAAAATGTCGGATAGGGAAGGTCGTCCTTCCAGCTGGCATGGTTAGTGTAGAAATAGCATATGCTGGGCTTGCAGCGATCGTACGTGGAAAACGCGGTGGACGGTGGACAACATGGCGCTCAACCGTCTGCTGAACTAGATAGCTAGAATGCGCTCAGCTTTGTACCTGACGAGTATGCGTCTGCGTACAATATCTGCACGCGCCCTGGTCAACTGAATCTAAGAGCCGTTGTCTGAAGTGACGGTATGCTTTGCGAAAAGTGCCGGGAGAGAATCCCCAAAACAGGGGAGGCTCAGCAGCTGTGATTTGATCGAGTAATACAGAGATCTATACATAAGATAGGAAAATACGAGCCAGGTAGCGTGAATCTAATGCCTCATACGCCGGCTTGCAGATGGATAGTCATGTTATTTCCATACCCACGGAGTGTCATCAGTCTTACGAAGAATGTAGTCTGTGACAAAGGTTGACTTTTCCTGGTCTCCGTGGAATCCTGGGTCACTGCATCCATGAAGTTCGAATCTTCTCAGAGCTGGAAATCTGGTAGTCCTCAATTTGGTCAGGGCGCTCAAGTCCAGGTGGCGAAGACGGGACCTGGGAGAGCCTTTGAACAATTTGTGTACGAACAAATTCGGTGTCTGGGGGTCATCGCCCAGAGAACCGAGAGAACCGAGCCGTCCAATTGTAACACTCTCAAGTCCACTTGCCATTTCCAGGAGCTGGCTCGTGGCAACACCCAGATAGTGTGTTGCCTTTATGTCTTCTTCGTCCGTTTCAATTTCTTGGATTTCGAATTTGCGTAGGTGGTTAAACATATGCCAGGGGCATATGTCATCATCTTGGAACGTTTTGGCTAGAGTTTTCGGATCGATGCTCTCTGGACGCCGTGATGATTTGTGAGACCAGCTTCCATCTCGAGTTAGAAGCGATGCGGTCTGTGAGCCACAGGCCGCAAAGCCGGGCATCATCCCGATTCTGAAGCTTCTAAGTTCGACTCCGGCGGTGGCCATAGCGCGAAGCAACACCGGCAATGGATGTAGGCAATCGCAAGTCAAGAGATCCGCCGAATCAAAGGGGCCCAGTTCACGGTGCAGCAAGTTCGCGCCAATGGTCGTGTTACCATGATCTAGCACTATATTCTCGAGTTTGGGGAGCTGCTCGAATGCGTGAGTCAAAATGCTCACGTCGAGCTCATCCACGATTAAATTACGCTGATCCTCGATGAATGCATGGTATGCTGATCTGTGCTTCAGAAAGAGCAGTTCCGATAGGCTCGATGAGTCTGTGCTAAGACGGTTTCTGGATCTCGTGCGCGACAGGTACGTGACCTCGGCCTCGCCCTCATCCTCGTCCTCGTCCTTGCGATCGTGATCAACGAAGCGCAAGGGCGAGAAAACAATTGCCTTGACACAGTGGCGAAGTTGATGATGATGCGAAAGCTGTGTGAGGGCTTGGAGGCTACGTAGACCGAGCCAAAGAGGAATCGTTTCAAACAGGCGAGGAGCAGCGATGGCTGCAAACACTTTGCCTACGTGGCGGGCTTGAGAAAGATCATCCCTTGGAAGATGTTCAACGATAAGGCTAATGATCTCGTTGGGAAGGGGAGCCTTTGTTGCCTTGGGTGCTGATGATGATCGTGATGCCATGTTTAAGCTCTCTGCTATATCCAATGTCAGTCAAGAAGATACCATCGAGCGAAGCCTCGGAGAACTACAATATTCGCTTTCGTAGGCGTTACTTTCCTGCGTCAAATGAAGTCCATCGACTGCATAAGGTCAATCATAAGCACCCGACCTACTTTATGCCCTCAGGCTCCTTGGTGAGTCAAAACTTGGCACAGTGGGGCCTACGAAAATCGCAAATTTCAACACATTGGCACCGACATGTTTCAACAACCGATTTACGAATTGAGAAATTCTCTACGACAATCTTGTTCGCATCTATCAGGGTTACGTCTTTGTCACTACAAGCTTTCTTATTGCTGTTCTGATCGTGAAGTTAGCATAGCTCACAGTGCCACGTTTTGACTTACCAAGGAGAATGGCTCGGATAGGCTTAAGGGTGGAGGCTAAAGACGGGAAGACGCGAAGGGCTCACCGGCTTCCCTGATTTGGCCGACGCGAGTGACGCGCCAATGACGTCGTTAATCTAACGATTCGCCGAGGGAGAAGGACTTTGAGGAAAACCTCGAGGAACTGACAAGGAATTGCTATTCAGTCATCACCAGCACCAGTCACAGCCATGTCGGAACCGCCCAAGAGAAAGCCTCCAAAGCTAGGTCCCAGAAAGACTGCTCCCTCTTCGACACAGAAGCCGGCCAGCAAGGCGCAATCTTCGAGCGCGGACGGGAAGTCAACCGCAACACCTGCAAAGAAGCCTGCGGTTACAACTGCGAAGCCAAAGACAACTTCCACCGACGATCAGAAGCAAAAGCCTTCTGATAAGACAAGCAGCTCGTCTGCTCCACAGCAAAAGCCTAATAGCACTGATCAGCCCAAGGATTCGGACGACGCGCCGCCAAAGAAGACTGCTACGACCTCTTCGCAGGCCCCGAAGCCTCCGGCGGCTTCACGGACAACCTCAACTCCTTCTGCCAAACCGGATCCTGCTGAACAGCGAAGACCACCCAAATTACCCCCAAAGCCGAGCAATGACCAGCCTACTCCACCTTCAGACGAAAGAAGACCGTCAGCTGTGTCGCGCAAAGCCTCCACTCCAGCCGCCAAACCTGAGACTAACGAGGAAAAGCGCAAACCTCCAAAGCTCCCTCCTAAGACCAGCAACGCTGAATCTGCTGCCACTAAACCTGAGGACTCCGAGCAGAAGCGCAAGCCCCCAAAACTTTCCTCGAAAGCGAACAATGCAACGCCGTCGACGGATTCCCGCAGACCCTCAACAGCGCCTCGCGCGGACTCTCAACCTAGTGTAAAGTCAACACAGAAGTCAGTCAAGGAGGAGCAAGATCTCAAGTCGGCCCTTTCGGAGGAACAGCGCACCGACCTGTCTCAGTTAATATCTGGGATCGCGCGCCAAATGCGGAAGACTATCGAGGACAATTTTGATTCTGCAGCCGATCTGAAAACATTAGGGAACAACAATATGAGTGAAGATGAGAAGATCGCCAGCGCAGATTTCGATACGGGAACGGTGGATGTAGGCACATACGACAAGGAGCGCAAGCTGAGGGAGGAGCGAGAGAAAGAGCTGGCGAAGCCCAAGCTCAAGGAGCTGAAACGGACAGCCTTGGAGTGGTTCGATGACTGGAGAGATGTCGTTCAAAAGCGCGTAGATGAAACCCTGGAGCCGAAGAAGGGCTCATCCCAAGAGAAGGAAGTCATGGGTCCCTCGCTAGTCGAACAGCGCCCAGTGCAGAAGGTCAACACGGATGCTAAGAGTGGTGAATATAGCCCGCCAAAGCTCGAAGAACTGTTTCCCCGTCTCCACACATCGTTGACAAAACTCCCAGTGCAAAAGCGGGTTTTAGTACTTCATGCAATTCTTTTGTTACTTTTGAGCCTGGAGCACTACAACGCCGCCTCCAGAGTACTGCTGCTGTATCTGGCTTCAAGTCTCAAGCTTGGGTTGAAGTATTTGCGGGAAGATGAGGAGCAAACCGCACAAGGGCTACTGCAGGCTGCGAAGGAAGTCTCTGCAGATGAAGAGGCGCTAAAGAGGAGGAAAGAGCAAGGCAAAGAGGCTCGCAAATGGCGCGTCCGATTGGCTACCGCCGCTGGTGCTGGTGTTGTCGGAGTGGCCGGAGGTCTGGCTGCCCCAATGATCGCGGCAGGTGTGGGAACTGTTATGGGCGGAATAGGCCTGGAGGCTACTACCGCAGCGGGATATCTAGGCTCCCTTGCCAGCAGCTCCTATCTTGTGGGTGGTCTCTTTGGTGCCTACGGTGGACGCATGACCGGGGACATGATGGAAGAGCTTTCAGCCGAGGTGGAAGATTTCGCGTTCCTCCCCGTTCACGGTGAGCGCAAAGCACACGACAAGTCGATCGAAGCCGCGACAGAGAGCCGAAGACTTCGTGTCATCATTGCGATATCAGGATGGCTGCTCGAAAAAGAAGAAGTTGTCACGCCGTGGCGTGTCCTCAAGCCAAGTGCTGAGGTATTTGCACTTCGATTCGAACTGCAAGCGCTCATGAATCTGGGCCAGAGCATCGACACCATGATCTCAAGCACAGCCTACGGCTATGCACAGTCTGCAATGATCCAACGGACTGTATTCGCGGAGCTAATGTCTGCGATGTGGCCTGTTGCGTTGGTCAAGGTTGCTCGCGTTGTGGACAATCCATTTACTTTGGCCAAGACTCGTGCAGACAAAGCTGGAAAGGTGTTGGCCGAAGCTTTGATAAATCGCACGCAAGGGGAGCGGCCTGTCACGCTCATTGGATATTCCCTTGGGGCGCGTGTGATTTGGTCATGTCTAACTACATTGTGTGAGAAGAAGGCTTTTGGCCTGGTCGAGTCTGCTGTATTAATGGGCTCTCCACTACCATCAGACACGAGTACCTGGCGAAAGATGCGCACCGCCGTCAGTGGCCGCCTCGTCAATGTCTACTCGGAGAACGACTATCTACTGGCTTTCCTATATCGGACGTCTAGCCTGCAGTATGGCGTTGCAGGTCTCATGCCCGTTTCGGGGCTCCATGGTCTCGAGAACGTCGATGTCTCGGAAACGGTCTCTGGCCACTTGCGCTATCGTTACTTGGTCGGCTCTATACTTCAAAAGATTGGGTTTGAAGATATTGACAAAGACGAGGTCGAGAAAGAGGCGGAAGCCTTTAAGAAAGTTGTTGAGGAGGAGAACAAGCATAGCTACATCGAACAAGCCAAAGAGGGCTACAAGGGAAACAAAAGTGGAAAGCCTCCCAAACCGCCATCACCCAAGGATATCAGTGACGCCGACGCGGATAAGCAGGCGACGGCCATGGAAAAGGAAGTTCAAGCAAAGACGCAGAAGGGTTTGATGCAGTGGGCGGTCGAGCAGCTATATATCGCCAAGCCCTCAGTACCATCTGCTGGTAACGTGAAGGGTGCCGCTTCGGACCCTCAAGCTGCAGCAAAGGGGGCTGCAAAGACTGCCAGCAAGACTGCTGACGCAGCTACGAAGTCCTTGTATCAAAGAGCGATAGAAACTGCTTACCTCGCTCGATCGGGTGGAGAAGAGGGTCAGAAGGCCGCGCAGGACAAGCTGGCAGAAGCTCAACTTGGGGGACCGAGTTCCTATCTGGCAACCGCTGCTGGATACATCCCCACATCGTACATTCCCAGCCTTGGCAGAGCTAGCAATGTCAAAAAGGCCCCTGAAAAGGACCTTGGCAAAGCCGGAAAGCCTCCTCTCAAGAAGACCGCCAGTGCTCAAAGAGCAGTAGGTGACGCAGCTAGACCTGCATTGAAGAAGACAGATAGTATGCAGAAGAAGGTGGACGATGCTGCGAAAGATCCGGGCAAAGCAGCCAGTGACGCTCAAAAGACGGTGACGGATGTGGCCAAGGATCCATCCAAGGCCGCTGCAAATACGCAAAAGCAAGTTAAGGACGCATCGAAAGGCGTAACGGATGCAGCGACAACTGCCGGCAAAAAGGTTGGGCAGACTGCTTCAGATCCCTCTAAGGCTGCGGCAGAGGGTCAGAAACAGGCTGGAGACGCCGTGAAATCAGCGACAGAAACGGCTACGGATGCAGGCAAGGCGGTCCGGCAGACAGCTTCTGACCCATCGAAGACTGCGAAAGAGGGGCAGAAGCAGGTTGGAGATGCAGCGATAACAGCGACAGACACGGCTACAAATGCAGGCAAGGCGGTCGGACAGACAGCTTCAGACCCGTCGAAGGCTGCGAAAGAGGGACAGAAGCAAGTTGGAGATGCAGCGAAGAAGGCAGGAGGTGTGACTAGCTATTTACCGTCCTTTGGCTTGGGAGGATCATCGAAAACCGAAAAGCCAGCTGCGCAGAAACAAGCTCCCAAAGAAGCATCGAAGGAAAAGCCGAGTTCATCTAACAAGCAGGACGATATAAAAACCGCCTCAAAGAGCCTCGCTCAGAGAGCTGAGGAATCGGTCGCGGCTGAAAATAAGAAAGCCGCTCAAGCAAAAGAAGATGCCCAGAAGAAGGGCCCAAGCGGAAGTGCGAAGAAGAAAGTATCAAATGATAGCAGACCCAAGAAAGAACTACCACAGAAAGAACCAAGCGGTAGCGCAGAACCGAAGTCTTCCGGCTACAGCTCCTACCTCCCCCATTTCGGCTTTGGGGGCTCTAAGTCCAAACCAGCCACACCAGACACCAAGAAAGCCACCAAAGATGCTCCAAAGCCAGAGTCAACGGCCAAGGACGCCACAAAGAAGACAGAAGATGCCTCCAAAGACGCGCAGAAGACAGCATCGGAAGCTAGCGGCAAAGCACAGAGTACGGCCAAAGACACAGCAGCGAATGTCAAAGACTCTGGCGAGGACATCTTCACCTCGCCATCCTCCAAATCGAGCAACGCCTTTAAGAAGGCTGCAAGCTCCGCAACCAGCGGTACTTCCAACGCAGCAGGCTTCGCTGGCAACGCAGCTACCACCGCAGCGGGCTCTGCTACTGACGCTGCCTCCGGAGCCGGAAAGACCGTGACAGACGGGGCAAAGGGCGCTCAGAAATACACCCCCAGCATGGGCGGTCTCGGAGGCGACGCCGGCTCCAAGTTTGGGGAGATGGCTGGCGGCGCTGCCTCAGGTGCCAAGTCCGGTGCGTCTTTCTTAGGTCAAGGCATTGGCAGCGCAGCGCAATTTGCTGGTACTGCCCAATCTAAGCGTGGTGAAGCGGCGCAAGAAGTCTCAGATAAGGCTGGTGATGAGGTTGACAAAGCTATGGGTGACGAAGAAGGGAAAGGCAACGGATACGGCAAGATGGCCAGCGGGCTTGCGGGCGTCGGCTCCAGGGACAAGATGGTCGGCAACGCGGTGAACCAAGCTGGCAAAGGTCTGACTAGCTTCGCTGGTGGTGAGACGAAGGAGAAAGAGCTAGAGGCAAAGGAGGCAAAATCCGACAACAATGCAACCAAGGGATCCGATGAAAGCGACGGCGACGCAGACAGGTCGGACGATGCGAATGGCTCGCAAGATGAGGACAGCGATGAAGCCTCCCAGGTCACGGAGATACCTTCCCGCCCGATCAAGATGCAGGAGCACGAAGACGAGGACGAGCACGAGCACGAAGAGGACACACACTCGGACTACGATTCTGCAAGCGAGGAGGTCCAAAGCCAAGACGAAGGGAGCCACAAAGCAGAGGGAAGCCCCAGTAGCGACGAGCACAAGGGTGAACCCACACCCCCGGAAACGGAGGAAGAGGGTCCTAAAGACGCACCCGCCAAGAGCGAAGGACCAAAGAGCGAAGAACCAAAGAAACCAGAATCAAGGAGCTACCTAGGCAGCGCTGGCTCCGCAGTCAGTAGTGCCGGACAAGGTGTCTATGGCGGTGCAACCAGTGCGGGCTCAGCTGCGGGCGGTGCTGCCTCGAGCGCTGCTTCTGGTGTTGCTGGCGGGGTGGGCATGCTAGGTAAGCCGTTCGGATGGGGATGAGGCATCGTACAAAGCAATGAGGTATCTATATGTGGGGCGGTATATATAATCGGCACTTTCTCTGTGTAATTTCTATAATAACTTATTTCGCGTTTTTTTCCACGAAGTCGACCCTTCCGTATATTGAAAGTTCAAGTCTACCAACCGTTTGAATCTGCAATTTTCCTTGAGTTTGAGATAGAGTCAAAGAAAGGAGAAGACTGCAGAGTGGCAAGCCAGTGTGCTCGATCCTTGCCCAAATCCTGCAAGCAACTGAAATCATTACCCTTTGGTGATCAAGCTATGCCCTCGTAAGGGACCTTAGAAGCATTTGCAAGCAACAGACAATACTTTAGATGCATCATATAGGAGTGACAATACTTACGTACATAGCAAGTCTATGAAGAAAAGTACCACGCCAAGCGCACAGAGGCTCTCAATCCAGAAATATGCACAATCACCTGTCATCCCCCCTCCCCAACCCAAAAAGCACCCGTCGAAATACCAATCCTCATCCTCCACGAACTCGAGCTCACGGAGCCTATACTATAAAACCGCCCCTTCGATACCAATCTCTTCGCGCACATCTCAACTCGCTCATTTAGATCTGTAACCATCCATGGAATAGCCACCCCAGACTGTGCTGATCGATCATAAAAACTATACGAGGGATAGGCATGTGCAGGACTAATTGAAAATCCAGGTAGCCAGGCAATCCTGCACCTTCGCGAGAGTCCTCAGTTAACGGCGGGGATTATTTTGGTCTATGGGGGAGGGGAGGTGTTTACGCTGTCATTCTTTGATCTAGTTCTTGCGCACAGAGGGGTGAGCTGGTGCGGTTGTGAAAGGGGAGTTGTGTAGGCTGTGGGTGTTGGTTTTGTGAAGGGGGATAGGGGGGAGGGGAGAGAGAGAGGGGAGACGAATTGAGGGGGGAGGGGAGGGGGTGATGATTGATGGGGGAGGGGGGAGGGGGTGTGGGTATGTTGGTGGATTGTTTGGGGTGGGATTAAATTTGCTGTTCGGACGAGATGATTCATAGATTAATCTCATAGCGGTACACACTCGGGTTACAGCGAGGCCAGTAGCCTGTCAAAAGCTAGTGTGACGCCAGAAATGCAGGTGATTCTGCTTTCACTCGGCAGTAAACCTGTATTATTATAAATGCCCTGAAGGCGAACCCGATCAAGGGATGTGGTTCTGTTGCGCCAGCAACAGCCCATTGGCTCGCCACGTCGACAAGGCCAAGAAAGAAACCGAAATATCTGCTCTGTCACCGAGTGCCGTCGTCATCGCGCTCGCAACAACCCATTTTCGAGTCTGCTGTCCATCAGCAAACGCTTCCTCGAGCTGTCTGTACTTCACATTGGGGGTAGCATACCTGGATGGTTGGATGCCCAAAGCTGGCCTGGCACTATTTGCGCATCACCGCTTTGTAGATCCTCCATAAAGCGTACACCATCACCCCAAGCAGCTGGATCTCCAACAAGAGGAGAGCACGGTCTTGCAAGAAGAGCATTCTTTTCAGCAAGTCCAGAAACGGTTTGAGAGCCTGCATGAATCTGAGATTTGATTTGAGGATACCCTCCGGACCTTGTTGTGGCCATCGAGGATTTCGAGGACACGAAGGAGCGGGTCCTCCAGGTCCTGGCAGGCGTCGCGCTCCATTGCTGCGCTGGTTTAGGCGTCGCGCTCCATTGCTGCGCTGGTTTAGGCGTCTGACGGAAACTGTATTTTGGGCGACGGTAGGTAAAATCTGGAGATAAGTTAGATGAGTGCATTGATAGGGAAAATGCGAGGAGTTGAAAAGGCGGTAAAACCCTACCGATTTTTGCGGTGGGTGGTGTTGCAGCGCCGGTAGATCAGAAGCAGGACTACTCCTCAAGTTGGGCGAGTTGGCCTTCTATACCATCAGCGCGACCCGGAGTTTAGCATTGCGTTTGCTGACCGCTCTTTTCGTACATGTTCTTTGTCTGAGACAGGGGTACCTCCCATACGGCTATATGAAGCTGCCTAGGCAAGCATTGTTCCGAGACAAAATTTTCAATTCGTAATACTGTACACTTCTTCTGCCTCTGCGTCAATGACCCCAGGATCTATTTCCAGGGAGCACATAAGATATCATAGAATGGGGCCATCGATATTGAGGGCCGAAGCAAGAGTCGTCAAGCGAATAGAATCTTGCCGATAAGCTTGTTCTGCGCCCTATCCGGGGTGGTGAGACCCACGGTACGGATGGCTGCATGACTTTGGCGCTCTGGCGCCTTGAAATGCTCCTCTTTTACATGGATGATGCGAACTCCCTGGAAGAGTGGGCGTTTCTGAAACTAGCCCCAGATTAGCGAGGCAGACTTTGGCTCCCGTGCTCAGATAATTACATTAATTCATGGCTCGGAAGCGGTGAGCAAACTATCACTAATTGATACAATCAGTCGTTGCAGAGCTACGCCATTCGAGATTCGGTCAATTGCCGATTTGAGGGAATGTCTCTCTTTACCATTTCTAGATGGCTCCCATGGATGCCTTATGTTTCATCACTGTCGAGCTCCAAAAGCGCTATCCATGAGAATGAATTACATGCTCACGCATATGTTGCCCCCTCGATCAGGGGTCCGACCTTTTTGCTGCTGAAGGAGCAATGACCCAGCCCATCCTCGGAGCTCACAACTCCCCACTGCACGGGTAGCAATGCAGCATCAACGTCGTCCGATGGCGGATGACAGGCAGCACTGATGGCTCCGCTGCAAGTAGCGGAAAGTGGCATACCAGTCGGATACTTTCTGAGGCCCATGGATGCCACCGAGATTACGTAAATCATGGCGACCGTCGATGTAATCAAAATAGCTCCAGGCGAATAAGCGCATGTCGATATAAGAGTGTCGTCCATGAATCGTGTGCCAGGACTGCGGACAGCGATTCTAACCATGTATAAACTTTGCGACGCTAGCCAGCTTAATAAGGTTGAGATTCCCAGCAGCGGCAGTGAGTAGATATAAGGTAGTTGTAGATAATAGGTACTTTTTTGTTGGCCTTCAGGCGAACTGACCCGAAGCGGTCGTCGATTCTTCGCATATTGTAACCATTCGTGACCAGAAACCATGCATGTCAATAGACTATTGAAGGCCATATAGAAGTAACTCAAGATGACCTGTGGCGTATTAGCCACCAGTGCGGCAGCAAACAGCGGTAATTGAGTCGTGATGACGTATCTGCCAGCCAGGGGTTGCATGCTGAAGGTGAGAGGGCCTGAAGCACTGGACCCGATTCCGACGAGTGGGAGTGATTGCCATCCTCCAAGAAGAACAACTGAAGCCCTTTCGAATGTCAGCAATAATATAAAAGTATGACACTTTATTGAATGGGGACACTGGGCTCTCTTACAGAATGAGACATCCAAGCCACCTTAGTACCGTCACGGAATGGTACCAATATCGCGTTCTGATCACATGTCTTTTGAATCTCGAGCGTTCGACCTGTTCTTGCTTCACCGCTCGCCATTGAAGCGTGATTTCGGATCCTTTACCCTGCCACTTTCCATACAAAGAGGCTGCTGAATGAAGGCACAGTCCAGAAGTGGTAATATCTGGCCGATTCAGGAACGATTTGATGGCATCTCCAAGAGTCACGAGCGCGGGTTCTCGATGCCGCCACAAGATAAGGAACATACAAACTACCTTGACGATGTTAAAGGACACAACGACATAGGCTAAGTGAACACTGAAATTGAGTGTGCACTGCTCGGGAGTCCTCTGGGCACAACAGTAGAGTACTTGACCACCGAAGGGGCTCCAAGGTGTGCCATTCGAGATCATGTTCTTCACTACTGCCGTACAGTTTGTTGATGTTGGCACGGGACATCGCCAATTGAACGATGGGTATATGATGGGGGAGCTTTGATAATCGTAGGGTCTGCCAAGGTTGTATAACGGTATCCGGGCCGGTGGGGAAGACTTGCGTGATTCCCAATTCGAAGTCGTTGCATTCCACTCACTGGTCGCATTCTCAATGGATAGAATTATCGCACCCTCCGGTGGTTGTGGATCAGCTGTACCCGACTCTATTTGAGTCCATGCTGAGACCAAATGGTTCCAGAAGCCCCAGTCAGGTGATGCTTCGTTATAAACCTGCGAAGTATAAATCTGCGAGTTTGAGAAGCTAGGGCTGCTGCGCGAGGGAAATAATAGCCTAGTGGAGTTCTCGATCAAAAGCACATCTCCCCATTTAGACGTGTATTGCTGCGCGTAGGCCTCTACACAGCTGTGCAAGTCCAGCTCTTCAAAATCCCTAGTGGTCTTGATTCGAGCTCGGAGCTCTTGTATTGCGACCAGCGAGGTGCTATCCCCACCCTGCGCAAGATAAAATGCCGATTCATTGAAGCTGCTTTCGAGGATGTCCTCGGGGCCGCTCAATACTGTATATGCATTTGCTTGAATGGTGGTAAACACAGTGGCATTATAACTAATGGGAAATCAGCTGCTGTGAAGCTCAACATTGTGATGACTTACAAGAAATGGAGAGGGCATGAACTGAACCCCAAAGCTAGCCAAAGTACTACACGCTCCCAGCTGATTGCTTTGAGATTTCGAAAGCTTTGCACACCAACCCGGAGAAGGCTTTTGCGTGAATGTGCGGCGTCGATTTCTTGTCGGGTGGGCGGTGTCAAATATTGCATACAATAATTGCTGGCGCCGAAAAGCAAGGTGCAGAGAATGTTGATTCCCAGTTGCAGTTTTGTATTTAATGATTTGGTCTTGTCGCAATCGCCTTTGAATAATGTTCCAGTGCCGTCGACTGGATTGTGCTTCACTAGGGTCCAGATGATGACTGTCACGTTAACCAAAAGAACTGCAAGACCCGTCAGACAGCTTAGTAGAACACCTGCTCGCCATCCTGAGAGGCACTTCAGGTACTTCTCGTGCCCTGTAAGCATTCCGAGGGTTGTGGTCCCACGGCATGGATAAGACAAGCGATCTTTAGTCGCAGGCTACCCGGTAAAGCTCCCTCATGGAGAGTTCGCTATATCGCCATCGAAACAGGTGTTGCAAGTCGGGAGGAAAACGCATATCAGCTGACAGTGTCACAAACGATGAAAGGATGTTAGCGTTAAGTTTAGGGAGGGATATAATTGAACGTGTACCGAGTATGTGTGAAAGGAGATTTAGGCGGTTCTAGGTATTTATAGGGAGACATAAGGTAGACTTTAAGATAGACTTCGAAAGGTGTTTTTCATCAGATTACCGCTGTATGTACTTCGCCACAACCCCGAAACAGCTCGAAGTTCGAGAAACCATGGATTGGAGATACTGGGGCAGACAGGCGAAGAGCCGATTGGCCTCGGGTGATCGCACACTGCATTAACCCAGCAGTATATCTAGCGATCCAATGGGCCCTCGAGAAAGGAAGACTTCTTGTTCAATCGCTCGAGCACAGACGGATAGTCGCAGATACAAGCCACCTTAGCCGTAGGTCATGACTATGCCTTGGAGCCATCTGCAACTAGGTAGTCAGCCTAATCTGGTCATGCTTGTTCCAAAGCATTCGGCAGGGTGTGCACAACAAGGGAAGCATGCACTCAACACAACCTGTTGCCTTTGAGAGCCTGTGTTTCGCACCTGCACACTATGGTTTCGTGGAAGACCCGAGCGACTCAAAGCGAAGCGGATAAGACTCATACTTCCGTACCCGCTTCCATGACAGGTTTTCCTTGCAATTACACGTCTGAGTGTGCTAGATTCCATTCATGCTAGAAGAAGTATCAGCCGAACGTAACCGTCATGGAAGATCAAAATGCTCTGAAATTTTGGGAATTTTGTTCTGCACATCTTGATCGAATGTCTCGCGGATGCTCGAAGTGTTATAAGATATTGCTGATGCTTGCAAGAAAAGCTGTCGAGTGCATCAGCCATTGCTGTCCTGGATAGAATGTTCTATGAGCTGTGAGTCAACATTGACAGTCTAAGACCGCCGTGCACATGTCCTGGTTTTACCTAAGATGTTTGGGAGTACCGAATATGGATCCATTGATTGATTGATTGATTGATTATTTCATTAAGCACTCGAGCCTTCCCTATTCTGGAATGCTTGCGACTAGTGACTATCAACTAATTAGACTTCGTACGAAGCCTGATTGACTATCTATCTACAACTTCTATATAGACTTTCTTGGTAAAACAATCTCTTTGAGCACAATTAGATTGATCGTCGGTTCGGTTCTTGGTTCCAGCTTTTTTTTATTAATTAATTTAAATAGATTAACTATTTTTATTAAATTATCAATTAATTGTTATTAAAAATAATAAATTTACTAAAAATAATAGTCTTAACAATTCGAGTTAATTTTTCGATTTGATTTTCGATTTAACTTTTCAAATTAAATTGAATTTTAAATTCTAAATTTAGAAATTAAATTGTTAAGACTTTTAATTTAAGTCGAATCGAATTGCTAAGATTCAATTTAATTTCTTAAATCGAATTCGATTTTTCGAATCGATACAATTAGTCTAGATACAATTATCTTAGTTTTTGCTCTATATATTATATTATTAAGTAAGTTTTTAATTTAATATATTTTACATTAAACGTTCTAGTAGTTTATAACAATTAAGACTCGAAATTAATTAATAAGTTTAATCTCTTTTATAAATATATTAATTGCTTTTTTTAGATTATAAAAATTAGTAAATATAGTCTTTAGATTAAACTTCTTTTAAGACTTTCTATTCTTTTTCTTCTTTTATAAGTTTTGTCTAAGATTAATATACTTTCTATATATAAACAAAATATATTCGATGATTTGCAACGTTTGCTTGCATTAATAGTGTTTTCTTTCGATATTAAATATTCTTTGTTAAAATAAAAAAAGACAAAGTTTTATTTTCTTCATTTCTATTTATATTGCGAATATGTTAAGAATCTTAATAAATTTGTTATAAAGCTTTAGTATTAACTTTAAAATTTAATTGCATAATATATAGCTCTTTGTTAATTATATCTTTGTTTTATAAAATAGTTTATTATTATTAAATCTCTTTTGTTAGTATTATCTTTTTTGTATTTCTAAGATAGTAAATTAGCTTTATAGACTTTGTTATTTAATTTATATTGTATTTTACTAGTTTATTTTATTTATTCTTCTTTTGTCTTTAATTTGTTGCTTACTTAATTGCAATATTGATTATTTTTTTGCTTCTAATATTTATATACGCAAATATTTAATATAACTCGATTTCTATATTCTTTGTACGCAAAGTATTAATAGATTTAACTATACTTTTAATTAAATATTAGTCTAAATTATTATTTAAATTCTCGATTATTTTAATTATTGCTTAATTGTTTATATATATAATTATCTAAATCTTGTTGTATCTAAATATATGTGTTAATATTAAAACTAAAATAATTCTATATAATTTTTTTTAGCGTAATTGTTAGATCGAATTTCAACTCAATTGAATTAATTCGCTCAATTTTGACTCTAAGATTGAGCAAATATTCTAGTTTAATAAAGTAAGACAAATAAAGTGTTACGCTAGTACTTTCTTCGAAGATGTTAGAGAGAATTATGCTTTGAAGAGATTTGTAGACGTTTTTAGGCAATGCAAGCAATCACTTAGTAACAAGAAGTTTGTAGCTTGAATTAATCGTAACAATAAATTAAAACTTAAAATAAATTGAATACAATTCATAAGAAAGTCGTATTCGAAAATCTATATACTAAAAAGATTTCTCTTTTGTTTAGTATGCTCAATGTGTTTAGATTCTAAGCACATTGAGCTTTCTAAGCACTTTGCTCAATATGTTTAGTTGCCAAGGTCATTAAGCATGCTAAACTTGTTCGTACTTGTATTTTGTATTACGAAGTTTTAGGAACTTCTTATATTAGTCTAGTTCTAAATAGGATCGTAACATTATTCTTTTTCTTAAAGATTTTCGTTTCGAAAGCAAACTTTTTTTTTTATTATGTCTAAGGTATTCGCAAGTTTCGTTCGTCGACTCAATGCTATCGCAAAGAGAAAGCAAATAGATCGTCATATAAAGATGCGTCTTTGCAATGTTCGTTTTAATCAAGATACTAGATGTTTAATTATTAAAGAGTTTTCTCGTTGCACGAAGTGCGAACGCTTTAATCGAAAGTGCGATCTTGCTTCTTCGAACAAAAAAATAAATAAGACGATAAATGTTATTAAAGAGTTAAATAATAAAATTCTTGAATTTTAAATAAGAGTTCGTCGTTTGAAAAAGCAACGCAAACATTAATTGCAAAAATTAAAAGCGATAAGTGACGTAAAGACACAAAATATTCTAAAGCTAAAGACGAACGAACGAAAAGAGAAGAAGAAATGAATTGATTCGTGCATTATTTTTGCTTTTAACGAAGAGTTCTTTGATCTTAATTTCGCTTTGTTTGATTTGTTTTCTTAAGCTATGAAAGAGCTTTTGCAAGACTTTTCTTTCGAACTAACTTTTGTCAAAACTTCTAGATAAAATCATAGCAATCGTCAAAATTCTTCTTTAGCTCTTATGTGTTTTTGAAGATAAAATATTCTTTTCACTTTATAAGATAGCTTTGACTTTGTGTTACGAACCTAGCGAGCTTCAACAAGTATATGAAGTACGCAATACGAGTAGCACAAAGTACGACTACTTGCATTGCTCTTGCGTCTTCATTAGGAAGCAATAGAAGCTTGCTCCTAGCGCTTCTTGAAGAAGTAGCAAGAGCAAAGATATTAATGTTTCATTGCTCTACGAAGAAGCAAGAGAAGCACGATAGATTTTCTTTAGTATATAGAGATTCGAACACGATTCTCTTATGAATCGTGTTCAATTTATCTTAAATCTTGACTTATTGTTACGATTGCCCAAGTTGCAAAATCTTGTTACCAAGTGATTGCTTGCATTATCTAAAGACGTCTATAAATCTCTTCAAAGCATAACTCTCTCTAATATCTTCGCAGGAAGTACTAGCGTAACACTTTGCTTCTTCAAAATTCGTTTCATCTTATATTTGCTTTTTTCTTGAGATTTGTAATAAAATGTTTCTTGTATAAACGTATTGAAGTCGATTGATTTCAATAATAAGATATGAAACACTAAAAATACTTTGACGTCCTTGAATAAATTAAGTTTATAATTGATTGATTTCTTTGTCTTCTTGACAAGAAACGATTCGACTTTAACATAATTTAATTTTTTGCTTAACTTTCTTGTCTTAAGATTTTTCGTAAAAAGATATATTTTATTCTTTTCTTTTAGTTAAGATGTTGTTTTTCGTTTCTTGTTTTAATACTTGATTGATCTTTCTTGCATTTTTAAGATGTTGTCGTGTATCTTTTTCAATGTCGCTACTCTTTTAATGACTAATTGTGCTAATAGATGTGTGCGTTCTTCTTCGAAGAGATTAAGTTCTTTGTTATAATTGACGAAGAACGAAGTGATTTTAATGATATTCGAAATCTTTGCATTAAGAGTTAATTGCGTCATAAATAGAAATAATATTCAATTGCTATAAGTATTGTTGACGTAGTGCCTTAGATATTGTTCTAGACTTTAGTTTGTTCTTTTTGTTTAATCATTCGTGATCGAATGATAGATAATAAACATTCGAAGTCTTGTATCTAACATTAAAAGAAATGTCTTTCAATAGTTAGACGTAAAGAGCTTGTCTCTATCACTAGTTAATTCTTTGAATATATTATAATATTTGATCAATCGATTTAGTACGATGTATCTTAGTTGTTCTACTATAAATTTCTCTTTGCATGCGATAATATGTGAGTACTTAATAAGTTTGTTAATCATTACTAGTATCGAATTATATTTCTCTTCAATTGCTAGATTCGTTAACTTAGACAACTTAATAATGAAATTTATTATAACTTCGTTTCATAACGATTTAAGTAACTTCTAATACTAAATTTTGTTATATTGCGCATATGTATCATGTTTGTTTTGCTAACAACTAAGACATCGTTTAATATATGTTTTGACAACTTGTCTTATGTTAAAAAACTAACAATGCTAACGCAAAAACTAAAGTGTTTTAATTATTTTTAGATGTCTTTGCAATGATTCGTCATGATGCTCTTTTATACATTTGTCGATTTTGTCGATAGATATCTAGAGTTTTTCTTTCTTAATTAAAAACTTCTCTAACTTGTCTCGAAGAATTCGTAAGATTGCGTTTAGCTCATGTTTATTAATTAATAATGATTTATCTTAATTAATCTTAAGTATGTTGTGATTAAACAACTTCTTCGTTTTTATATAATTACTTCGTCTACTAAGTGCGTTTGCTTTATCATTTTCTTTTTCTAAAATATATAATATTTTAAACTTGTATTGTTCTAGTTTCTCGAATTATTACATTTGTCTTTTGTTAAGTTCTTTTGTCGTAATAAAATGCAATAAGTTCTTATAATTTATTAGAATAATAAGCTTTAATGCTTCTTCTATGTATACTCTTTATACTTTAAGAGCTACTACTATCGCAAGTAGTTTCTTGTCATGTATGTCGTAGTTTTGTTTTGCTAGCAAGAGTTTTCTTAAGTAATATATTATTGAATGTTATATGTCTTTATATAATTAATTAAAGCATGCATCGATAACTAGATTTAATGCGTTTATTTTTATTCGTTCTAATTTCTTGAAATCGAACATCTTGAGTATTGATTTCTTTAAACACTCTTTTTTTAACTCTTAAAATGTTGCTTCTTCGCGTAATTCTTATTTCTAAGACGTGTCTTTTCTTGTTAGATTTGTTAGTAATATCGATCTCTCTAAGAAGTTCTTGATGAACTTTCTATTGTATTGAACAAATTCTATAAAGATCTAAATGTTTTTAACATCGATTAACGTTAATTATTCTTTAATTGCCTTGATTTTTTTTAAGTTTATTCGAATTTTATGTCTTCTTACAACGAATTCTAGAAAGTTAACTTTCTTTTAATGAAATTCGCATTTCTTTGATTTAAGACGTAAGTCTCTTATGTTTAAACATTCCAATACTTAGAAAATATGTTGCATATGTTTCTTTAACGTAGTTAAATATATTATGATGTTGTCTAAATATGCTATGACAAATATATTCAAGTATTGTCGTAGCGCATCGTTAATTATTTCTTGACATGTTGTTAGAACATTAATGAGTTCAAACGACATTATCATGTATTCGTAAAGTTTATATCGTGTATAGAAAGCTATTTTCTATTTCTCTTTTGTCTTCATTCTAATCTAATTATATGCTTCTCGTAGATCTAGTTTAATGAAACATTTGACTTCAAATAGTCGATTCTAAAGCTCGCTAATATTTGATAGTAAATATCGATTTTTAATCGTTATGTCGTTTAGCTTTCGATAATCGACACATAAGCGAAGTTTTTCGTTCTTTTTAAGTGTAAAGAGAATTAAGTATCTTGCTCGTAATTAGAATTTTCTAATAAATTTTTTCTTTTTATTTTTTGCCAAGTATTTGCGAAGTATTGACAATTTTTTCTTCGATAGAACGTAAATAAATTCAAACGTAAGTTTCTTACTTAATTCAAGTTTGATCTCGTGATTTTACAATTGATGTTTAGATAAAACTTTTGTCGTTTTCTCTTTCTAGAATAGATGCTTTCATTTGTTATATATTCGTGATATGTGTTTTAGCGATTTTCTCGTTCTATCAAATATTTTAAGGCTCTTAGAAGATTCGCAATTTTCTTCACTTATTTTGTCTTTATAATTTAGCTAATCTTTGTTAATGTTTAACGAGTCGAATTGTTATTGATCGTTTTTATACAAGATGACAAATTCGCTTTTTGCGATCGAATTTCGATTTAATCTTTTATTTATTATTGAACGCTATTGATGCGTAAATTGAATGTGAATTGCGTGATCACATCGTTCAAATCTAAGTACTTGTGTATTTTAGTTAACTTCTAGATTGTGTTACTTTAATCAAGGCATTTCTAAAACGATATTATAAATAATTATTTTCACTATATTAAAGATTAGTTTCTCGTGATGTTGCTAAATAGCTATTGATAGTAATTTCGTTTCTTTGTTTACTTTTTCATTCTTGTCGAATAATAAATTTTTATCTACAATTATTAGATTGTAAGCGTCAAGCTTCTTTCGAATAAAGTATTTTTCTCTCTTTACAAGAACTTTGGTCATAAAATTATTTATCGCATCAAAATTAATCATTGCGATGAGTTGACAATCATTGATCTTAATTGATGTGATAAAACATTGTACGTGTGCTATTGAGTTTAGTTGCTACTATTGGGCTAACATATTGCATTTCTTTGATATACTTTTTACTAAAAAATTTGAACTTTTTTCTACTTCTATGTTGCGACTTCTACTTCAAAAGCCTATTTGCGCTAAGTTTTCTTTCGTTGCTAAATTATTAACTTTGACTTTCTAGAAAATCAATTAACTTTTTTCTTTTCTTTTAGATAAGTTTAGCATAAGTCGTTGTAACAAATAATTCAACTAAGTGTCTTATGTTTCTTTGCTTTCTTTATCTTTTGTTTAGATAAACTAACATTGTTTAGTTGTCGTTCGATTTCATCAAGAATGTTCTTTTCTTTAGTGACGTCGCTTTCTAGCGCTCTCTCGCATTTGTTTACGATTTGATTAATTTGTTTTTTCTTCGATAAACTAGCTAAAGTCTCGAGATAATTCATGATGTTTTTTAGGCATTCGTGGAAGTTCTTTCAATTATATTCTTCGTTTAAGTCGATAATTAAATTATAAGATTTAATAGTCTCTTGAAGTGCTTGATTGACTTTTTGCGTAAATGCGAATGCCTTGTCTAATGATGTTTTATCTAGGACTTTTTGTAATTGATTTAAGTTCTTTATTAGATAGTAGTTGTCGTTCGATTCAATTTTGGGAATGTTCGTCTTTATGTCAACTTGCTTTCTAATGTCGTTCTAGTTATTAGATATCTCTCTTAACATAGCATTGATTTGTCGTGAAATTATTAAGTTCTTCGAACGACAATCTCTTGCGAAGTGGCTCGATTTGCCACATAAATAGCACGTTTTTTGAAATTTATTATTTTGCTTTTCTCTAGAATTCTTCTCTTTACGTTGTTAAATAGAGTCTAATTTCATTGATGCAAGCTCGCGATAATTTAGGTTGTTATATTTCTTGAAATGATTTTTCTTTGCGTGATAATCGATCGTTGATTCAAAGAAGATTCTCGCTCTTTCATAGAGTTAATCGTATCGTTTTTTTATAGCTCTCTTATATAGTTTGTCGTCTACGTCGATTGCTATTTTTATTAAAGTTTGAATAGTGTCGAATTTTGCATCGCTACGCATGAGTTCGTCCTTAACATTTTTTTTTAAGTTTCGCTTAAACATTGTTATTAGTAATGCATTGTTTCAATCGATTAAATTTGCGTATTTCTAAAATCTAACGACGTAATTTGTTGCTAATGTTTTTTGTTACAAATGCTAAATAACTCGTTTCGTTATTTGTTTTTCGTTGAATATTTCAAATACTTGTCGTAGTTCTTTCTTAAAGATATCAAAATTAATAAAGATCTCTTTTGAATTTTCTTCATTTTTAAGATGCTTTCGAAGATTTGACTTCAATCAATGCTAGACTCGTTCTCGAAGAAAAGTAGAAATCAACAAGATTTTCTTATTTTCTAGAACGAGATAAAACGTAAAGTAAATTTTAATTTGCGTAATTTAATTCTTCAATTTAGTTCTATCTTTATAATATTTGTCTAAAGCATTAATCTTAATTTTTGATAAAATTTCTTCTTCATTGTTAATATTGTTGTCGTTATCGTCGATCTTTATAAGATTTGACACGAGTTGTTTTTTTTTTGTTGTAGAGTTGATGTTCGAGATAGAGACGCGTTGACCTAATATAGACATTCTTAGAATGTTCAAAGTGTTACGCTAGTACTTTCTTCGAAAATATTAGAGAGAGTTATGCTTTAAAGAGATTTATAGACGTCTTTAGACAATGCAAGCAATTACTTGATAACAAGGGATTTGCAACTTAAGTTAATCGTAACAATAAATTAGAACTTAAGATAAATTGAACACGATTTATAAGAGAGTCGTGTTTAAGAATCTATATACTAGAGAGATTTCTCTTTTGTTTAGTATGCTCAATGTGTTTAGATCTTGAGCACATTGAGCTTCTTAAACACTTTGCTTAGTATGTTTAGTTGTTAAGGTCACTAAGCATGCTAAGTTTGTTCGTACTCGTATTTTGTACTACGAAGTCCTAGGAACTTCTTATACTAGTCTAGTCCTAGATAGGGTCGTAACATGAAGAATGTGCGTTAAAATTTTTATTCGATTTATTCGATTACGTAATGTTACGTAACGCGCTAATTATATGCGATTAACGTAAATCTCGCGTTAGCTTAATCGAATTAGCGCATAAATAAGATAATATAAAATAAATAAATGTTAATGCGACGAAGTTAGCTTAAATTCTTAACATTAACTCGACAAAACTCAATTCTAGAATCGAGTTCGCGTCTTAATTCTAATTTAATTCTACAAAATTCAAGAGAGTAAATTAAGTTAAGAAAAAAGTATTTAATTCGATTTAACGATTATATTAGTTTTGTTAAATAAACTATAAACGCAATATTTAATTCTAGATAAATTTTCATTATTTTATATAACAAGACAATTGTTGCTTCTATTTTCTAGTTAATTTTGCTTTTGTTAATATATATTATTAGAATATATATCTCTTTTAATAGTTTTTTATATATTTTTTCTACTATTATTTTACTTAAATTAATAATAATAGTTAACAAGATTTAGTACAATAATGTTGCAAACGATATAATAATCTTCAAATTATTAATGCTAGTATTTTTTTTCTAGTCTTTTTATTAGCTTCTTTAGCAAACTTATAATTTAACTTTTCTTTTTAAATTTATTCTTAATTATAGTATTGTATATTAAACTAATAACTATTCTAAGCATTATTTAATTTGTTATTCGATTTAAGTATATATATATTAATAAAAAGTATATCTCGATTTGTAAAGTTAAACATAAAAGAATTCTATAAATTTTGATAATAACTTTTTGTGCTCTATATTAAATATTTGCTAGATTGTTAATAATATTCTTTAAGTATTTCTTTCTCTTATGAAATACATATTATACTAAGTAGTTATAAACTAGTTGAAATAAAAATATTGCATATATTATTTGTCTTCTCTTAATTAATTTAATCTCTTATATTGATCTTGCTAGATTTGCTAGAATTTTTATAGTTTTAAATATCTTTGTTTTGTTTAGTGTAATCGTTAGATCGAATAAAACACATTTTTCTTAATTCGATTTATTCTCTTGAATCTCGTAGAATTAAGTTAGGATTAAAACGCGAACTTGATCTTAGAATTGAATTTTGTCAAGTCAATGTCAAGAATAGTGTGATCGTCGGGTCGGATTTCAACTCGATCGGGTTAACTCGCCCAACCTTGACCCTAGGGTCGGGCAAATTTCCTAGCTTAACAGGGTGGGGCGAGCGAAGAATGCGCGCCAAGTGTTCAACCCGACCCACTCGATCACGTGATGTCACGTGACGTGCTAACTCGATTGGGCTAGCGCAGGGTCCACGCTAACTATATACGACCAGCGTGAACTCTGCGCTAGCCCAATGAAGTTAGCGCATAGATAAGATAAGATAAGATAAGATAAGCGAACGTTAACGCGACGAAGTTAGCTTGGGTTCTTGGCATTGGCTCGACGAAACCCGACCCTAGGGTCGAGTTCGCGCCTTGACCCTAGCCCAACCCTACGAGACCCAAGAGGGTGGGTCGAGTTAAGAAAAAAGTGTTCGACCCGACCCAACGATCACACTAGTCAAGAACTTAAGCTAACTTTGTCGCGTTAGCATTTGCTTATTTTATCTTATTTTATTTTATCTTATCTATGCGTTAATTCGATTAAACTAGCGCAGAGTTTACGCTAATTATATATAATTAGCGCGTTACTTAATATTACGTAATCGAATAAATTAAATTGAACATTCGACGCGCATTCTTCGCTCGTCTTACTTTGTTAAGCTAGAAAATTTGCTTAACTCTAGAATTAGAATTGAGCAAGTTAATTTAATCGAATTGAAACTCGACTTGACAATTACGCTAGTTTTGTTAATATTAATTTAAGCTTTTTAGTTAAGTTTGTTATCTAATATAACTTTTAGATATTTAATTGTTTCTTTTAATACTATTATTATATTTTTATTAATAGTTATTATATTATTAATTTCTATCTTTTTCTTATAATATAAAACAACTAGTATTTGCTAAAAAAAACTTAATTCTATATATATAAGACTGCTTTTTGTATATATTTTTATATATTTCGATTAACTATTTATTGTTAACTTTAGTATTGTTTTCTTTAACTAGCAAGATTATATTGTCTACAAAGTTGCAAATCTTAATATTCTTATTATATAACTTTTTTAAAAGAAAAATATTATAAGAAAGAAAAAGAGTTAATAATAATAACAACTCTTGCTATATTTTTGTTATAATGTTAACTTTGTTTATCTTGTTTATCTTGTATTTCTTAATTTAAAAATAATAGATTAATTGCTTAATAAACTTTTATTCTATTATATTATATATTTATTAATTTGTTTACTTAGAAAATTGTATAGTAATCTTAAATATAATATATTGTCGAATATTTTTAATATTTTTAATAGCAAAGTTGTAACTATCTTGTTTTTATTCTATATTATATATATTCTTTTTACTACATAATATAATATATATTTTGTTAAAATAAATTATTTTGTCTTTATATAAGTACGTAACAATAGCTTATATATTTTTGTCAAGTAACTAATTTTTTTAACTAGTATAAATTTAAGTATTTTGTTTAGAGTATTAAGAAATATTATAAAGCAATAAAATATAATTATAAAGTAATTGCTTTTATCTAGTTTACGCAAGACTATAATAATTGTATTGCAAAAATATTTCGAATAATAATTTTTTTGTCAACCCTAAGCTCTATGCGCCAAAATCATTAGCGGTTGCATTACCGGGTGGATTGCATTACTAGGTGAGAAGGAGTACCCGGCCCGTCCTCGTGCCGACATGCCGCCATGAATGTGAATGTGTCCAACGAATCGGCGTACCTTAGTTCTTCTTCTTTCTGTTCATTCCCATCTACAGGGACATGCGTCGAAGATGTCGAACCACAGCTTGCATGAAGAGGAGGTAGTGCATAGCGATGATGCCAGTGTGCAGTCGAACGGTGGAGACAGTAAAGCTGGCAAAGCTTCATCACACGATAAGACAGAGAAAGTATCAACAACAGCAACAGCAACAGGAGCGACAAGTAACAACAATAGAGACAGCAACGACGACGCGCCTTCGAACCCACCTCTACCAACCAAATCAGTGCCTCCACTCCCTGAGGATGACGGCTGGGACCCTGTTTGGGACCCCAACGCCCAAGCATATTATTTCTACAACCGCTTCACCCAGGCTTCACAATGGACCAACCCCCGTGTTCCTGACGCAGAGCCCAAAGCTCCAGGTGTGGGCAAATACGACAGAATAGCCGCTGCTCCAGGTACAGCCTCGTCACTTCCTGATCAACCCCAGCTGCATGGTGGCTACAATCCCGCCATACACGGTGACTACGATCCCAACGCCTCCTACGCTGCTGCATCCACCCACGACCCTTCCTCGGCAGAGCTGCCCTCTGCCAGCACCGGTCCTGAGATCTACACTGCGACAGGCGTGTTCAATCGCTTCACAGGCAAATGGCAGCCCCATGACATCAACCCTGAGAACCATAATGACGAGAACAAATCGCGACGGCAGATGAGTGCATTCTTCGATGTCGATGCTGCGGCGAACAGTCATGATGGGAAGAGTCTAAAGGCGGAAAGGTCAGGAAAGAAGCTTAGCAAAGCGGAGGTGAAGGCTTTTAAGGAGAAGAGGAAGGAAAGGAAGGAGGAGAAGAGGCGGGCTTGGTTGAGGGATTAGCCCGTTATGAAATGGGGGATAAGGGACCGCTGTACTTTCTCAGCTGGATAGCGAGGCGTTGAAGCTGGGTAGCGGATTTGTAACTACCATGAGCGGCTTGAAAATCAATTATGCATATTTTACACGATTGTCCTACATCTCCATACTGTTCTGCCTTCCAACGTGATCCCGTCTTGCTGGACGAGCTCGTCAACTCTATGACCACGAGTACCGCCTCTCTCTATGCTACTCAACCTTCCTTTACAACACAGCATCCATGGAACCCACTCCCCAAACTCAACTCTCTGACGAAGAGATCGACGATCTCCTCTACTTTGCACGCACCGGTGACCTCCAAGCACTCAAAGCTTTCTCGACGGAGAAGAACACCACCCCTTCTGACCTCCTCACCCAAGCCATCGACCCCTCCACAGGCAACACCCTCCTGCATTTCTGCGCCGCCAACGGACACATCGGTACATCCCCACCATCCCTTCCCCCGCGCCCCCCTCATGCATCGCGCACATCAATCCCTCAACCAGCTAAAGCAAACCCACAGAAGTGTTATCATGGCTCCTCTCCAAAATCCCTACTGCGAGCCCCATTCTCGCACACGCCAATAATGAGGGAAACACGGCGCTGCATTGGGCAGCACTAAATGGACATTTGGAGGCGGTCAAGGCGCTTGTGGCGAAGGGTGCGGATATGGGAGTTAGGAATAAGGCGGGTAGGACGGCGGGCTTTGAGGCGCAGAGAGCGGGGCGGGGGGATGTGGTGGGGTGGTTGCTTGGGAGAGGTGGGGGGGAGGGGGTGTGGGATGGGGGGGAGGGAGTGGATGGGTTGGAGAGAGGGGGAATGCAGAGGGGGGGTGAGACGGGTGGAATATGATAGCGTTTGAGAACGAGTGCGATAGGTGAGAAGGGGGTTTGTGGTGCTTTGGATGGCACGGTGGGGGAAGCTCAAAATCTCATCAGGCTTTTGGTGATTATAAATTCGCAAGTCAAGCCCCTTGATTGAGGAGCTCTCAGATGAAATGAAGAATTCCCTTTATTGAGGCACCACGTAATTGAACTCCTTCCGTTCATGAAAACAGTTCACTTTCATACCGTTATTGCGTTGAGCAACTGCCGATAGCGCCGAGGTTAAACGTTGAATAATTGGACCCCTTTGGTTAGACTTGGTCTTGGCGGTCTGTCACATGTCGAGCCCCATCGCAACGTCCAGTTAGAGTAAAGTATGCCCATCTCGGTGATAACCTCCAATCCTCTAGAAGTATTTATGATGTGGCTCTCCCATAAGTAACGAGTTGCGCCGCGTGAACGCACGCCAAGATTCGAGCCTGCTTCTTCAATTCGTGTTCTACACTGATCGAGTAAGCTACTATGGAAGTGCGAGCTCAACATTCTCGCAGCCCTGCTACGGTTCCACCGTACGAAGAATGGCCTTCGGCGCCTACTGGGCCGTTGAAGCATGCGATTCATGATGGAGAAATTTCTGCTATGGATATAGACCACGTAAGCAATGGCAGCGACCGAGACATTAGGCAAACAAGCGAGCTTTCAATGGATGACATTGAAGCTGCGCAAGCTCTCGAAGGTCTCCGATCTGGTTCGTCTACGAAGATCAGGGCCGTTTGGATACCGTAGCTAAAGCGCCTCACAGATACCAGGCAACTACGAGTCGCAAATTCCCTTACCCCAAAGCTTGACCCAGGTCTTCAGAGCCCCAACGAGTCGCAGCAGCCTGAACCGCTGTTATCTCTCTTCACGTCACGACATCCACTCCTCTCTTCGACTATCAATGGCTCTCTACATGCTTACTCATCCTCGAAGTCCTACTCTCCCAGCTTCAGGTACGGCGCCGAAATCGTTGAGCGATTGGGAATTCCAGTGGTCAGTACCGTCGGGACGGCAGGAAGGATGAGTGGGGTTGAGACTGGGGTACGCTGGTGGTTACAAAGAAGTGACTTGACTTCGGAAGACCGAAGTCCGAAGCGTCGGCGTACAGAGAATGTCAACGGCGATGTCGATGTCGAGAGAGGACTTACGGAGACAACTTCTAGCCCACAAGGCAATCGGCGACTCTCTGAACTGTCATATTCCGACACGCTCCCACCCTATGATGCTCAGAAGTCACCATCCTACGAGGAAGCGGCTGCACAAAATCAAGCTGCTGATGAGCCACGTCCTCAAACCCCCCCAAGCTGGTCGAGCAGGCTCATACGCTCGACGTCAGGGCTGGGAGTAGCTATGAGCGAAGAGTCTCTAGAAAGCCTCAAATGGGCCTTGAGATGCCTTGGCTGGGCAAATCGACATTTAGCCCGTCTCATCATCTCTCTCCGAGACGCAATCGAGCACACCGACTCGGGAGCGGCGCAACAGCCTTCACCGCGGTCGAATGCATCGACGTCGCAACCAGAAGACACAAGCCCAGCATCGGAAGGGGACGCCGTCACTGCTAGAAAGCGCGCGAGTCATATGCAGGCCCTTACGGCCGAGGTGATTTGGATCATTCAGAAGGTCAACAACGCCGTAACCGAGTATGCGGGCTCAGCACTACCTGAGAACGCCCGTATCCTTGTTGGGCGGTATCTCAAGTCTCTCCGCCGAAGTTTCCAACGATCCTTTGCCGCATCGAGCAACAGCGAAGACGGTCCACGTCAGGGTGGTGTTACTGGCTCTGAGACAAGCGCTAAAAAGGCCATTCTGCTAGCGAGAGAAGCACTTGACAAGCTCGCACAGGTGAGCGGCATTGTCGAGGGCACGATTGTCAGTGCCGAAGAATGGTGCGAACGACTCGGAAGGGGGAGAAGCAGGAGGCCATCGCAGCAGCGTGAAGCGGTAGCTTGGGTAGCCGAAGAGAAGCGACTCATCAACACGACCGATTCTGATACTAAGATGACGGGTACGGATGAGCGAGGCTCTGTCCGAAGCCCGTCATACATGGATGCGGAGATGACGGGTCAAAAGTAACCATGTGGGAGCCGAGACAGACAATCTGATCTGCTCAAGCTTGTGAGGGTACTCCTCTCTTGAAATTACTCACCCGCTTTAGATCCCGCCACACCAGGCATCTCCGTTTGCTTGGCTCCGTGGGTGGGATTTACATGGTTTAGGGGACAACTATGTGCAAGAGCCCCAGAATATGCGACCCTGCTCGGTCTTGATGATGGGCCATGTTGGGTTGGAAATCATGCACAGCGGCCGTGCTAGCATCTTCCAGCATAGCGATCACTCTTCATGATCGCCCATGTGTTAGAACCCTACAACTAATGTGGACGACCTAAAGGGAAGCACCGACTGCGTTATTCTACCTTCAGGGCTTGACGAAGTCGGCCTCGCTGAATAGCTTGTTCACAGTTGCACCTCACTGTCATGATTGCAGCAGTGGGCCCTCCGAATCACTGGGCAAGTGTAAAGATTTCGAAGCAAAGGAGCGTCAAGTGCGTACAGGCAATCTCGTCCAGCAGTCAAGTCGGATGTCCGAATACTCGACATTTCTCTGTCTTCATTGTTATCGAGTTTTCTACGTATAACATCTTCAAACTCGTCATCCCACGCTATCTCTGAAGGTCTTCAGCTGTGCCACCTCATGATGAATCAATCGGAGTTCGATCAGATCTTCATCTTCAGCTATCACGCACGGCGTTAAGTCAGGGCCCAGCATAGCTACTTGAATAACAGCAGAAAGTAAGCAGCTGTTTCAAGTTTCGCAACAAGCGCGACCATGTAATGTCACTGGTTCAGCGGCCCAATGAGAGCGGAAGTGGCAGCCACGAGAGCATCGAACCGTCCGAAACGGCCCCCAAGAAGGAGATCTCAATGCTCGACGTTGTCCCAGCCAATCACCCTGCATCTTAGCAGCACGGGTATCGAGGCTTGGCATCTCGCCTAGAGTCAAAGGGGGAGCTTGCTCAGCCCTGTGATCCCACGCTTTCGAAGCTGATAATCACACGACTCGCTTCGGAAGGTGATTGATGCTCCTATACTCCTATTTCTGTTTCGTGTGCCTTGTCAAGCATCCATCCCAATTTTGTACTAGACCTATTTCGATGGAAAAATCACTCTCGCTAGTACATCGATACTGCGCCATTTCTCGACGTGAAACGACGCGAGTCCATGTACCTGCACAGTACGCGTAGCCTCGCATCATGCTGCCCTCTACGATGTCTGATATTGCCTCTGTGCCTCTAGGAATGGAAAACGGTGCTACACCAGGTGCCCTAATCTATCATCACCCTGGGAGACCAACAGGTTGGTGACGCAGGTGGTAAGTAGTTCAATGGCGAAGCATATGCTTCGGAGATGAAGGCTCCGATATGATCATGGTTACAGAGTTTGCTGGCGGTCTTTTGCGCGTGCGGACATGGACTTCTGGGTTCTATAAAAATGTAGAAAGTCCCCAGGTTTATGTTCATGAGGTGTGACTCTCTGCTTCTCTTCAAAGTATCAGACCAAGATTCCTCTCCCTCTCCTCCTATTCCTCTAGCCCACAAGTCATTGCAGGAGGTCCGTCAATCAGGATCTCGAACACTCTTCTTGACTGTTCATCATGAAAGCGAGTATTGCATACGCAAGCATTCTTGCGTTGTCGGTCTCGGCGTTCCCGTTTTCAGAGCTTTTTAAAAGGAGAGAAAGCCAGGATGGTATAACGGGGCGGGACAACATCCGGTACAACAGGGACTGCAACGCCACAGGATATGGTGGGTCGTACCAACCCTACACTTTCTCTTTGGCGTATTGTCTAGGCATTACGAACCATGAGGTGGCCCTGCGGCTGACCTAGTCCTAGGCCCGTGGGCTTGTAAGACTTGTAATGATCCCACGATCAACGATGATACCAAAACAGCCGAGGCGAAGTGGACCGCTGCAGATGGCAATAACGGTTGGGACAGTATTAAGAAATGGTGGACTGTGCTCAACGAAGGGGGAAAGAACCCCGATCCCCTGGGCGCCATTTCAGGCTTCGTCCAGTCGATATCCTGGAATTGGAATGGGCCTACACAATGGGATTGTTCCAACATCGGCGAAACCCATTGCAACTCCGTTGTCAAGTGCCAAGAAACCAACGTTCCAGTGGGCGCGATGGTCATGACTTCCTTTGCGAACATTCATATGGTACGTGTTCCCTCTCATAACTTCATGACGACTCGACACAACGAGAGTACATAGGTGACTCACGGATGACTTCGGCAGTTCTACGACAACCTCTACAACGGCATCAAAGGTGCCGAGTCCTCCATGGAGGCCCAAATTGCCCAGTTCGCATCCACCTTTGCACCTCAAAACCCCGATACTATGGCCTTCCTCAGATTACTCCTTGATACCTTCGCCATCAGTTACGGCCTGATCGGCGCCGGCGTCTGGAACAAAATTCTCAAAGACGCTCCAATCTTCAAGAACAGAGGCAACGACCACGGCTGGGCCAAAGACTCTACCAACGCCGCTGTCTCGAGCAGCATCACAATCGCCAAGGATGCACAGCCTGGGGTGCAAGGCCAGGTGGACACAGCGAACGACCTCAGCAGCGAGTTGGGGAAACTCGTAGATGGGTGGGCGAGTGTCACCCAGCAGTACATGACCAACCTGTTCTCCGGGTCCGACGATGCTTTGACCCAGCTGGATGCGTACATCAATGACGGACATTGGGCTGACACCAGTTTCAACAACTCGCTCTTCAGCCTGCAGGGTGTCATGGAGAACGTCCTGTACGGCCAGCTGATCCCGAAAGCGTGGAGCGACCACACTGCTGTCCATCCTGTCGTAGTGTTCCAGCAGGGGAGCAACAATGTGAACCCCCTGAGCGCCATCCAAGGGAGCCTCTTGGCCAATGCCCAGAAGACCTTGAGCGATAATGTAAATTCTGTCGCTCATCTGGTGGACATGGATGCTGACCTTTGCAGGACGCCACAGCTGCGCGTACCCAGTACGGCGGCACAACGCTTTGGCTCTTGGTAAGTAACTTTCGGAGCATCTATTACCCCTTTCTGAGGTTTTCAAGAAGCATGGAACATGTCTGGGCTATATCCGCTCCGAAAAGCATGCACCTCTACTCATTGCATTGGCTGAAAGGAGGAATGCTGACTCCGAAATTTACTTAGGATGCTCATGATTGCAGCAACCAGAATTCAGCTTTCCAAACCGGCGACGGAGTCTGCGACGACCCCTTCGTCAAGCCGCTCCCGGGCGCGACGCAGCTTACCGCTGGGAACCCTTGGGGTGGCGTTCTATTGGACGATATCACAATCAGGTAATCCCTCTTTCGTCCCGCCTGCCATTCCGCATCCTACCCCAACTTGACCCACCCTCATCGGCCGCTCCCTCCTTCCTGCGCAACCTCTATTCACAATCGCAATCCGCCAACTGACAAACCCTTCTTTTCCAGCACCTTTATAGGCTACCAGATCAACGCCAACGCCAACGGCTACGTCATGCCCGAAAACAGCCGCTTCATCGGCGCGAGCCAGACCGCAGACTACCCCTTCCAAGCCGGCATCCGGACTCCAGGCTTCTTCAGCATCCCCGTCTGCGATATCAAGACGGTCTTCGACGTCACGGTCACCAAGGGGGGTAACGTAGGGTCGAAAAACCGGTGCCCGAGTTATCCCTGCTGTTAGGCGAGGACGTCTAGGGCGGCCGAGCGGGGGCCGAAAGCTGCAGGAAAAGGGGGGATGCGCGTTCAGATTGTAAGTATGGGCCTAGAAGCACCGGAGATGGCGCAAGTAGGGGGGGATGAAAGAGTGAGTGGCGAGAAAGGGCGAAGAGTGAGTATAGACGGCTTATGTAGAAATTGGGGGCGTTCGTACATATAGAAGTACCATCCAACCACCAACCCACTTCCCGAAACAACTTCTATTCAAGATCTGGACCACACCCTCTTGCTTGCCAGCGGCGACCATTTCCTTCTCGCTCTCGTAGGAGCGTCACACCTTTCCTATCTCGTCCCCCGCATCCCTTTTCCTTCTAGTGAAAACCTCACTTCTTGAAAGGTGTTGAGGGATGTGAGTGTTAGGTTAAGGAGAGTAGCCGGCGCGCTGGGGATAAAGTGGTGCAGATGGCTAAGGTTGTTAATTTAGGGGGTGGGTAGGATGGGTTACAGTAGGATGGTTCCGTCGGTTGAGGATGGGGTTAGTGAGGAGGGGAGATGGCTTTTTGAGTTGGTGGGTGGGTGTGTTGGGTTAAGGTCGGCGGTTCTGGATAGGTTGGGATATGGAATGAGATGTGGAGGATATGGAGAGAAGTGGCTTGAAGTGAAAACAAACCAGCTGTACTGTATCTGTTTGAAAGGGTCTACACCAAGCAGAAGGGATAATGCGCGGTAGGGCTCATTATGTAGGCGCTTCGGATTGGACCCTCTGTTTGGTTGTGAGTGCGCTGAGAGGATGTTTCTTGTGAAGGCTTTTAAAGTTAGAGTTGACTGCTTGAGACCGTGCGGACAGTTTGTTGATGGGCTGATTGTACCGGGAAACATGTGAGCTTAAGAGGAAGTATATCGCTCGTTCAACCAGATCATCCAATATAAGGAAATCGAAGGAAAGAGATAGAAAAATACACATGCGTGGACTGTTAGGGGTAGAGTCAAGATTCGTGAAGGCCCACGAGTGAGATACCAGAGGTTTTGTTGGCAAAGATTGATTTTGTGGGAGGAGTCCGTTTGGTGATCTTTCCCCTAGTCGAGATATCTTTGGATAGAACCACGTCCCTGGCCAATGCAAGAGATGCAGCGGCCGGAGAAATTGACTAGTGTGTATAAGTCTGGCATATGCTGGCAGAAAGCACCGGAAGAAGAAAAGGTGGCGTCAATCCAAAAGAATGAATTTTCCTGCTTTATGCCCTTACCTACACTGTGTCTGTGTAGGCTGTAAGACTTAGAGTTATGTTCCGTGGGTGTGGCGACGAGAAGTCTTGGTCGTAATCCAGAATGAGCTCCCACGGCATGAGTCGTTGAGCCTACTTCTGCGCCTTAATAGTAGCATCAACCACGTCCTTCAAACCAGAGGAGCCGAAGATCATCTTATCCACCTTGTCCAGCGCCTCGGGCCCTTTACTCTCGATCTGTTGCACCGCTTCCAAAACCAACTTTCGTGCGAGCGCGATAACAGGGTCGTCGTCCTTGCCGCCTTCGGCAAGCTTTTGCAACGCCTTTGCTGTCTCGATCTGAGCTTGTTCGACTAGCGGCTTGAGCTGGATATCAATACCGAGGTATTGGTTGAGACCTTCGTCCACCTAGCGAGGATGTTTTGTTAGATCAATGGCCTGTTATCTTTCGCGACGGGTTCAAGAAGGGAAACGCGGAGGAAGGGGGCGGAAGAGAGAAGGGGTTCTACAGGCTTCGCAATAGTAGTGACAGCATCACTAGCAACTTTCAAGACAACGCCGAGAACGGCTTGGTTCTGCTTCTGCCATTCCTCCATGACCTTCTCACCGAACTGGGTCACATCGGTGGCTGCTTTCTCAAGCTCACGTTTGTGAGTTTCGTAGAATTCTTCGACGGCAGGTTTGATGCCTTTGTCAAAGACCCCCTCAGCGACATTCTTAACATTGTCAAAGAGATCGTCGAAGAAACCCATACTGTGTGAATCGGTGGGTGATGGCTGAATATGGAAACTTTGGTGGTTCGAGGATGGTTCACAATAGAGACACAGACGAAGAGACTTCTCTCGTGAGCGAAGACCCAGCTCTATATGCTTCGCAGCCGAGCCGCCCTGGATATCGTCGGAGCTCTAGACGTGGGGGCAACAAGAAACCTGGCTGAAAATGTTGCATAGTTGCAGAATATTCAATTAATTCATGGAGGTCATGGCCCAGAGCAGCATTTCCATAGGCGAGAAGTATCTGCTTGATCTAAACCACCCAGTCCAATTCATCGTTGGCACAATCTAGCGCCGAATGCGCCTATGAGAGTCACACGAAGTCGCCGCTGATGAAGATTTTGGCTGTCAAAGAGCAAAGACCCCCATTGTTGGGCATCAATGCGATGCTGTAAAGAGCGGCCGCGAACCTCAAGCCTGCGGTGGCGTCTACTGAAGATGGGCAGAACAAGCAGCCTCAGCTGGCGTTTGAGCGCCACCACAGCTGATCTGCGGGTGTGTACATTTCTGAGGCTTCATACAAGGCCGTGTTCTGACCTGTCTCCTAGGGGATATGGATCTCGATCCGCAAATGAGATCCGGAACGATCCAGACACCGGACGTAGGCTGCTAATATGAAGCATTGTGCGAAAAGATGTACGGGATAGCGAGGAGGAGCACTGTTTAAGAGCTCGAGACCATGCCGCACCATGCCAATGAAGTGCAGAGAGTGCTATCACCATGCAGCACTACTGCAGCTGGAAGCCTGCAGTAGCGTGTACAACGAAGATCATCATGCTGAAGTGTCCAAGCTACACCGCCTGGAGTGTGAAGAAGAGGAACTTCCTGATCCGGCTCTTCAACTGGTGTGGATATTGTGGCATGTGTAGACCGTGCTACGGCCATTTTGATTCTTTCAGTCAAGGATCAAAGGATCTGCAATCGTGGTCCTCAGCTGGACCTGGATGATTTGACGGACGGCAATTCAGGTGGCAATCGTACGTCGTACCGTCTGGTACTATCCATCGTATCTTGTGCGTGCTCACCGCTTGTAGTGTAGTGTGGTAAGAGGCATTTCCCAAGCGATACGGCTTGCTTTATGTAGTGAGATATTCTCTAGAGGGAAAATGGTCCTAAGACTGACTCTAACCAAACATGGACAATCTAATCTGATTTTAGCTAGCAGCACTCGGAACAGTCCACTCGAAATTGGCAGAGACCAAATAGGATAGAACAGGGATAGCTTCATCTGAATCGATAGGCACATGTCAAGGTTGGGAATAACTTCGAGGCCGACTCGAACTTGAACCTCGAACTCTTAAAGTAACCTTGCCAGGGGCTTGGCACGACCTGAGTGATGATAAGATAAGATCTTGGCAGCAATAGACCACTCCGGTCTTGCTGAACGCCGTGTCCGTTTCTGTTGTACTGAGCCCAACACTTGATTTCTCTAAGGTCTGTCTACATTCTACGCTGAACGTGTCGATGCTTCGATTTTCATATCATGGTGCGGGTCACAGCTGAGTAAGCAAAGGATGGGGGGCCACGTGCCATATATTAGGAGGCTGACTGCGCAGCGATCCTTCCCCCAGTCGTCAGCCTTTGCTTCGAGTCTTTTTATATATTTCTTGGGTTAAAAACCGACCTCTTTCGAATGCTGGACTGTGTTCAGTGCACGTATTGTAGGCGCTGACCTCCATGACTCTGTGGTCTTCTTAATCGCGAAGTTTCTGAGGTATTTTCCCACCTTCTCCCATACTTCTGTATCTTCGTATAAGCTTGTCTCTATTTTTCCTCCAATCTCTCAATCTAAACATGTCTCTCCGTATCGACGTGCCCTCTCACAAGTACACCGCCAATGCTCCGGTCTCTGGCACCGTCACCCTCGTCGGTGAGAAAGACATCGGCGTAGCCCGCATCAGCATCACCTTCTCCGGGCGCTGCAAATCCAAGATCGTCGACACCCGCCACGACAAAGCCCCTACTACTTATCGCGGGCGTGTTCCCCTATTCACCTGTATCCTGGAGCTTCTCAAGGGGCCGCATACGCTGCATCCAAATGAGCACAGCTGGCCTTTTTCGTTCCGGTTCCCCGCTCGATGTGAGATTCGAGGCGGGGATCAACTCCAGGAGCAACATTCACAGTCTTCATTTGATGGATTATCGTTAGCACGCAGGTTCAACGATGACCCGCACCAGGAGCTCCCGAAGAACGTCATACCGTTTGAGAGTGGCTGGCGCATGAAGAGAAGTGGGTATGTGAGCTATCAGCTTGAAGCGGTGTTAGTCCGGGGTGGCACAAAGCTCTTCTCTTCCCATACCGCAACAACAACCAAGTGGCTGCATCTCGTAAAGCCGCGGAAGGAGTCAGAGCCAAGCCCGCAGATGTTTCGACTACTCAGGCCTTGGGCCTGTCACAGTATGCATTTGCTGCCCGGGTACGAAGAGCGGAGCCTGACGTTCAAGGAGAAACTATCGTCGATGCGCTCAAAGAACGTTCCGTGTGCGAATTTCGGCGTAGTACTACAGCTGCCCAGAGTCGGAATCCTTGGGCAAGCTCTACCGCTGTTTCTGAACATCGAGCATGACCGGGAGACGTCTTGTTGCCTAGCTCCTCCGACCGTCTTCCTGAAGAGCATATCCGTAAGCTTACAGACCAACGGCTCTGTTCGCGGCATAAACGACAGTCCCTTGAAGTGGACGTCAGAGATGACCGAAAATTGGGACGAGGAAGTCGAGATCGCGGCCCTCAATCTCAAAGCCACGCCCGCGCCACTCCCTGATCATACAACGACGCCTATGGATCTGAGAGACCAAATGAAGTTGACGTTGCGGGAATCAAGCGCCTTTTCAGGCCTGGTGCCATCGTACTCGACGTTTAACCAGGCAGTCCAGTACTGGCTGTGGGTAGAGGTGAGCGTGGAGTGTGGACAGAAGAGCTTCAAGACTGAGTTCCTGTCTCGAAATTTTGAGCTGCTGGCTAGTGAATGGGTGGGTCATTATAAGAACGTCCCGGTGTCGAATGTCGAAAGAGTAGGTAGCGCGTCGGCGCCGCTGCCCCCTTATGCGCGGGACCCGGAGCTTTGAAATCCTAGTGGTGTCAAAGCCTGAAGACATTTGCTGCCGTTATCGCTGGATGTCTCCCCTGGAGTGATGTATCAAGGAGTTTAGGAAGGGGAATGACTTGTAAGACGCACCCTGTAAAGACAATTGCCCAATTTACACAGATTGTTCGTTCGTACATCTGTAAAGCTTTGAATATAAGTCGCTTGTATGTCGTGTAGGGCACCATACAAGATTAGACTGTCAATGCACGATATTGGGGGACGGCACCATCCTCGTGCCGCGTTGCTCGTTAGCCTGAGGGTCGCCGTACAGCAACAAGATTAGCATCGTGTCCCTCAAAGATCTGTCCGCCTAGTACCAGGCTTTAAAGTCCCTCTTTCCCTTTAGATGATCAGGGGGAGCGTGGGGCTCTGCTTCCCTATCAGAAAGTCCTTCCAGAGTGTGAGTGCAAGAGCGGATCAAACGTCGACGAGACGATGATAAGTAATAGAGCTATAGCCATGCCAATCTCCATTGACGAACTCGAGGGAGGTGTCTCAGAGCTTAGACCACATTATTTCCAGAACCCAAGTGACCCAGATCACACATGAGCCCATCCGTTCTCTATCAGAACCTGCATCTCGTTGATCAAGCACAATTTGCCCATCTCGAAGCGACTCTTGTCTTGGCTTGCCCACTGCTCCAACCGTTTCTCTACGGCGTCCTTCTTGAATCGCGTCGTTGTCACCCATCTCGCTACCCTGTTCCTCCAATTTCCCCAGAACGCCGATCCTACCGCCGGCCAAGGCTCACTTGCATGAACCGCTTCGTAAGCTCCGCGGTTGTACCCCACGCGTACCAGAGGATTGAGCCATACGCCGTGAGAAGGCGTGAGAGGGTTGTCAGCATGTACGAGACAGCATTCTGAACCCTCGAGGTGGTATTTGGCAAGCGAGTCGGGCACGCCTCGGAATTCCAGCTTGTCTATGCCTGTCCAGGGTTCGGCGTCGAATGCTACGATCCCGTTCCAGCAGCTCTGCACGGGTACTGGCAAGCCGCTCAGCATGGCCTCCCGTGACAGCGTCGAACGAAAGTATGGGAAGGTTGAAGTCACTGCTTCGTAGCCCTCATTGTCTCTTAGTGCGAAGGTATCATAGTAGGCTGGTGGCTTGGCGAAGTCGAGCGAGCATGCTGCTGCATAGTCGCCCTCCCTTGTATTGAGTAGCTCAATGACATCCTCGGCCGTGAAGACGACATCATTGATCCAGACGACGCGGCCGTAGCTCCTGCCCTCGTTCGTCTCATTCTCCAGAGGCTTCATGACTTCATTCCTCAAACGGCTGAGATAAGGTATCCGTCGTAGCTCTCGTCTTCCGCGAGGGGTATCGATCCAACCCTCCCCCATCGGTTTTTCTAATTCATCCTTGTGGGTGCTACTGCTCAAGGTGACCTGCTTACTGACGCCCAGCTTCTCCAATGCCCGATCCAGCTCTTTCAAAACTTCTTTGCTCTGATCCCACGAGCCGGACTCAAGAATGCTGATGTATACATTCTCAGGACCGAGTTTTTCGGCGAGGGAGAGGAGGGAGGAAGTCCAATTGGAGGAGAGGACGGCGGCGTTATTCCAGTGGATGGAGGCGAGAAAGACGCGTTCGGCGGCAATGGATGGAATCAGGGCGGTCTGGGTATGGTACAATGCGGCCGAACGGCGAGAGGAAAGCGAGAAGAGATCGACTAGGGAGAAGAGGAGGCATAGTAGAACAAAGGCCCGTATGTAGCGACTGCGAGAGGAGCGGCGGGAGAACACACGGAACATGGAGTTAGGTGCGAGAAAGACATCAATCATGGAAGAAGTGACAACGCTGCGGTGGTGGCAGCATATTTAGCAGTGATTTCCCTATCAAAGAGCGGCATCAGAACGCGAGTGTGGTGGTAGTTGTTCACCGATACAGACAGATTTACTCGGTAGAGGGTTGCTATTAGGGTTTGACTAGGCAATCAAAGCGGCAACAGGGGGTCCAGAGATTTGAGAAACGATCATCAATCGAATCGATGTTGTCTCTGCCCAGTTGCAGTGGTCTACTTGACCGTAGCCTAGAGTCTCTGAAGTCATCTGAGTATTCAAGGCCTCGTGTCACTTATCTTCCATGCGGCTGCGGGCAGGTTCCAGCGAGACCCTCCCTGTATCTTGCATAGCTACACTATGACCATGATGTGCTAGATATAGCTCATCTGTTATAGCACATACCTCGAAACGTTGAAGAGTCGCGTGCAGACTCCGCCTATTTCACTCACCCGAGCAATGATTGACTACCTTACCCTCTATCGGTTTTGACTTGACCGAAGCGCCCCCAATTCGCACAGGGTTACCCTGTTCCAACGCCGTTATTAGGCCCTCCGGTCCTCCACCAATGCACCCAGAAGCCTTGCGGGCTTGCGTTGGTATACATATCCCCAGGGCACTGCGTTCTGAGAAATCATATTTGAAACAGCTGGTACACGGTGAATAGTGGGTAACCTATCGCGAAATGCGGAAGATGCAAGGCAGCTCGACTCACAGGGCTTCGCCTCATCCTGCCTCATCCTCTAAATGGAAATGGCTTGCCGCTCCATTGGCTGTGCTCTAATATTTTCGTCTGCAGTACAGCGTGCAGCGTGCAGGTCTTTCACGTCTCAGCCTGATGGGATATGGTGATTTCGTCCACGTCCGTCGGAGATGTCCTGCCTGGTGACGATATAAGATTGAAGAATACTCCATGGCAGCGATATCCTTTTTTTTTTTACCTCCATAAGATCAAGAAGACATCTATCATAGTCAAATTGATTGCTCGAAACCTGCAATATACTGGCTTCCTGCGTTCAAGGCCTGCCACTTTGGAAGTCATGAATCTTCCTTCGAATACTCTTGGTTTGCTGATCATCTGCCTCGATGTTACTTTTTTATTCCTTGGAGCAGTTGCACTCGGCATACGGCTCAAGTCCAGATCGCTACTTAAGCAACAGCTTCGCTTGAACGATTATTTGGCACTGCTTGCTTGGGTAAGACTGATCTTTCCCTAACGAAATGAGAGTGCTGATGGGATAAAAAGCCCCTAGCAGCCGGCCATGTCTGTACGGTCGTCATAGGTACGCCCAGGCACTTGATGGGGACAGCGAAGCTCATCCTTTAAAGCTGTGGTACACGGTGTCGGGCAACATGCGCACGAGGTTAGTGTACCCGACATTATTACGATTCTCAAGGTAAAATATCCATTGTGGTGGTAGTGGATGACTATTGACACTTTCAGTGCCATCTAATAGCTCAGATGACCTTAAGTGCCACTAACACTGCAATTAAGGTCTCAATCCTATGTTTCTACCTAACACTATTCCACCCTAATCGAGCTTTCCGCCTCGCCACATTCATCATGATTGGTCTAGCACTCTGTTATAGCCTAGGCGTCCTGCTCGCTATACTTCTTAGTTGTCGGCCTGTTTCTAGAATATGGGACCTGATACACGATGGCAAGTGCGACCGCTCACTCGTCAGATCCATTGTCGCTATAGGCCTTGTCAATGTTCTAATAGACCTTGGAATCATCTTGCTACCACTACCGATAGTCTGGAACCTTCAAATAGCAAGATCCAGGAAAGTCGCTTTGACCTTTGTCTTCAGCGTGGGTCTGGTGTAGGCCTCTCCAATCTGTCGCGTTCGAAGCTCTGCTAAAGTGCTGGTGTAGTATTTCTGCGATAACTGTGACAAGGGTCGCTATCTCAACCAAACTCTTAGCCGACGATATCATCTACCATCTCGCTAAATTGGCCCTTGTGACGGATCCAGAGCCGCTGCTAGGGATCATCGTGGCTTGTGCGCCCCTTTTCCGCCCAATCTTCGAGGCCATGCTCGCGTATAAGCGAAGAGCGTTCCCTAAAAGACCTTCCAGCGATTTTGTCAGGCTTACCTCCCAAACCACGCGTGAGGCGCAGCTCCGGTCGTTCGATGACGCTTACCACCTGGATGATATGGAAGGTGGCAGGAATAAAACTTCGGTCACCAGCTACAAAGGTCCGCCTGGTCTTTGTCATCAGGACACTGGGGCAAGTTCAAACGACCCTGGGACCCAACAGCCTGCCATCACTGTTGAAAGAGGCAGGGAAGTCAGAACCACATCCAGTTGTTAAAAAGAAACCAGCTCGCTTGATGCTGGCCCGTGGTGGCTGAACTGTTGTATCCCAAGTAAGTGACAACACAACGGCATCGCCGGGGGGCCAGGTTGATACAATACGTGCAGGGATTCCGTGACGTCCGCCTCGAAAGGAGCTAGACATGTACGATCTACCTTTAGATATCTCATAGGGCATAGCATAAAACTCATCGCAAAGACGCAACAAATCCTACATCAGGCTTCCCACTGTTAGCATTAGCGGGTACGCGACTTGTGAAGCTCTTAACACTTCTTGAGTCTCCCGCAGTTTGTGGCCTTTGTGTTTCTAGGCTGTAGAGTTCCCGAGTAAGAGGATTTCTGCAAGCGAACAGCACAATTTATGGGCGGGAGATGGGAATGGAAGTCGGACTACGGGGGCTCAAGCGGGATGGCGATGGGAGAATTGATCCTGGTCTATACTTTAAGTGACTCTCTCAAGTGTGTTTGCTACCGGTGCGTTGCGTATAGCAATAGAACATAAAAGTAGCGCGGTACCTGAGGCATTTTTGGAGCGTCTTGTCTTTAGCGCTTTCACAACGGTTGTCGCCCCTTGGTCTTATTTTTAGATCCCCGACCCCAACTTCTGGCAAGATAATTTTGGTCAACTTTCGCATTTCGCTACTATTTAGATATATAAAATTAATCAAGTATTACTCTAGACACTATGCGCTTTCTAACACTGCTTTACTTATAAGTTTTGATCACGAATTGCTAGAGCTATAGAAACTGCAGAGTTCGTTGGCATGTACTACTCATCCGCATTTCGGAAACGCAACTCTAGCCAGATCCAGCAGATCTGCTTGAACAAAAGTCTCGAAAAATGTCTTCTAGATCTGCTAGAGTTACGTTTCCGAAATGCGGATGGGTAGTACTTTAAGAAGTTCAAGTCAATCTTTGATTTTGAGACACGCTCCGGAACACAAAAACTTTGCAATTAGATAACTTTCTCAATATTGGTTTAGACTCTATCAAAGATGTGCTGTTGAAAGCGCAAAGTTCACTCTATCAAATGTGAGATTTTGATAGTAATAAATCAAGAAATGCGAAAGTTGATCAAAAGCATCTTGACAGAAGTTGGGATCGAGGATCTAAAAATAAGGCCAAGGGGCGACAACCGTTGTGAAAGCGCTAACTCCTTTTTAGCTGAGCTTGCCTCCATTACCAAGGTACCTATGCATCCTTCCCGTCCTCCCTCCCATCCGCAGCCCCACCCGCCCTAACCCAAGCCTCATGCAACCTCTTCTGCGCCACCCACTCCTTCCTCAACTTCTTCTCCCTACTCCTCGTCACCTCCACCCCCTCCCTATCCCTCGTCGGCACCCCCTCCTCATCCCAAGCACTCCACTCCCCCGTCCTAAACATCTCCAAATGGCTCACCCTTCCCTTATCCGCCTTCTCCTTCGCCAGCCGCTCTCTCTCCTCCTTCGCAACCCGCTTCTGCCGCTCTCGATCCTCTTTCTCTGCTCGAGCGGCGCGGAGTTCGCGCGTCACGGGGCGGATGAGCGCGGGTTCGCCGTCCCGGTCTTCGAGGTAGATGCCCGTGTTCCAGAGATCGAGGTCGCGGATGCGGTCGCAGAGGGCGAGGACGGCGTTGGGGAGGTTGTCGGAGTCGTGGAGGGCGGCGAGCGAGGTCTTGAAGTCGAGCTGGACTTTTTGGTAGGGCGCGCTGCTGGTGGGGGGTTCCTTGGTTTCGAGATTTGGGATTTTCAAATCTCGCTCCAGCTCCCGGATTTCTGGGGCCTTGATGCCCGCGGAGGACCGTGCGCGCGTTCGGAGCTCGTCTCGAGTTTGGGAGATCATGGAGACGTAGAGTTGGGCGTAGGCGGGGACTTCGATGCCTGACCAGCCGATTGAGGTGCTATCAGGGGCGGCTTTTCCGTTCAGGCCGAAGGTGTTGACCATGGTGGTAACCCATTTGGCGATGTCGGATGTTGCGCTGTTTGCTATCATGGCTTTGTCAATGGAGTTGTAGTCGGTTACTAGGCTTGATATTCTTGCCATCGCCGTTTTTGTGTCGAAGGAGTTGCAAAGTGCGTCGTAGGTGGCAGACTTTGCATCCTGGAGCAACTTCATCAGTCTTTCGTTCGGCTGGCTATCTGATCGATCATGCGCCCTCTCTAACTTGTCCTTGGCGTTCATGAAAAAATTCTAGGCATGTATTAGTAAGGTATCGAGCCACCAATTCCGTGACACTGCAATGCAGCCTCAAGGTTTCACTTCAAGGTTTCACTTACGTCCAATTTGTCTTCCCAAGCAGAAGCTTCCTTTGTCAACTCTTCAGTGATCTCTATCCCATCATGCCAATTACCGAGCAAGAATACTATTCTCAAGCCTCGCGGTGTCCAGTCTCCTCTCGAGAGAGCCTCACGTATGGTTGTGAAATTCTTCAGCGATTTCGACATCTTTGAACCCTGAATTGACAGATGTCCCATGTGCATGAAGTAGTTGACCCACTGATGCGAGTGCGATTGCCCCTTCTCAAGCCAATAAGCCTCACTTTGGGCGAGTTCATTGTCGTGGTGTGGGAAAGCAAGATCAATTCCCCCAGAATGTATATCGATCTCGCTTCCTAGCTTGTCCGACGCCATGGCCGAGCACTCAATATGCCAACCTGGTCTCCCTTCACCCCACGGACTGGGCCAGCTAGGTTCTCCTGGTTTGGACGATTTCCAGAGCGCGAAATCTGCCTTTGATCGCTTTTCCGACTTTGATAGCTTACCAGACAATGCGCCTTCCCCATCTGCCAGCAGATCTTCGTCATTGCGATTCCACGGCTCGAGGCGCGCGTAGTTGTTGTTGGCGGCCTCGAAGGCTTCTATGTCGAAATAGACCGAGCCATCTGATGTGCTGTAGCTGAACTTGTTGTCTTGTATTTTCTTTACGAAATCTACAATCTGTGGCCCGTACTCGGTGGCGCGAGTAATTTCATCAGGATCTAAGCAGTTCAACGCTCGAACATCCTCCATAAAGCGTTCCTCGAATTTCTGCGTAAGTCTTGTGAAGATGCTGTGGTCGTTCGAGTTAATGGTAGAACCAAACAGCGAGTCTAAGTAAGGCATCACGACATCTTGGATCTGGTTCTGGAACCTTTCCGACGAATTAGATAGTCGCCCGGAATTTAATTCCAGCATGGCTTCTGATGCAGATAATAACGTCTTTATGTGCATTTTGATCTTGGCTTCTCTATCGCCCGGAATGCCTTGACCGTCCACTGCTTGACCCTTTAGTACGTCGGCGTAGTTCTGCTCGACTTGCTCCTTGAGAGAATCTGCAGAGGCTTCTGCGTCTACTCGCGGTAGGTTTTTTGTAACGTATGCTTCCAGTGCAGATATCAAAACTAAGTCTTTCCATTTTTCTTCCCCCAGACGTCCTGATAGAAATTCTGATAGTAGATATTGCTGACGCCCTCGTACGATGATCTACAAAGGTTTTAGAGACTGTACTCGCTTGTTATGAACAACTAAGTCATCATGCATTTGGCCCTAATCTCGCCTTTACAAGCTATTACGGAGTACCAGAGTTTACGAAATCAGAACACGTACCTTGTCATCCACATCGGTGATATTCATGACAAATCGAACATTGTACTTGAAATAGTCTCGCATTACTCGCCTAATTATATCCGTACTGACATAGTTCCTAGCGTGGCCAAGATGGGCATCATCATACACTGTCGGACCGCAAGCATACCACGTGACCTTTCTGTCTCTTGAGTCGATGGGTACAAAGGCATCCAACCTTCTCGTCAAGGAATTGAAAATCCTTACTGGAGGTAGCTTGGTGTCCGCAGGGGGTTCTGGTGGTGGCTGCCAGGGCGGCTGTTGCCGTGAGGTTGACATGATTCTTGATATAAGGAATTGGCGCGTTGGTAAAGGGAGTTTGAGCAGGGCGCAAATACTTAGGGCTGGACTGAAGCTCTTTCGGGATGACAGTGAAAGAACAGTTGGGGCCGTCATTCGCGACGCAAGCAGATGCTCAGCTCATCACAACGCATCGGCATGCATCACATTGACTTTGTAAATCCGTGATTCACTCATTTCTGACTACCTTAGACATCCAACGATGTGTTGCTTTACTCTCCCACACTAGGCTGCCTTGCATCTCTTGGCATCAATTTCCATTCCGGAGTTTTGCCGGCTACACGTCCAAAAATGTATTACGTTCGATCACAAATCGTTTATAGCGCGCGGTCATTGGTTGGGATGCAAAATGCCTGAGAAGAAAAGGACGGAGAACTGGGACTTATTTGGATATGAGAGGATCTAACGGGTCCCACACATCACCGTATTCGTCTCCCATCCTCTGAACCCTCGTCCAGTACCATGCCTTCACAAATTTCTCCCTTCCTCAGTCCCTCGCCCACTGCAACAGCAGACACTCTCTCCATCCTACACCTGAAACGCGACCTTCACCTCCCGACCATACTGCGGAGCCACGACAACCTCAACGAAGGCTACGCCGAGGGAAAGGTTACTAATACCCGCTTCGGCTCCTTTCCCCACTCCACGCTTATCGACGTTCCTTGGGGTACACAGGTCAGAGCATCAGAGGTAGACACGGGAACTAGAGGAAGGAAAGGTTGGGTCGGGAAAGGAGCAAAGAAGAGGAAGAGGGGCGAGGGGAATAGGGAAAGGGAAGGGCAGGTGGATGGGCCAGTGAACGCGGGGCTAAAGGAGGCCGAAAACAATGAATCCGAGTTTAAGAAAGCAACAGCAGCGTCTACGGGGTTCGTACATCTGCTGCCACCGACGCCGGAACTATGGACAGCAAGCTTGCCCCATCGAACACAAGTAGTCTACACGCCCGACTACAGCTATATTCTTCAACGGCTACGAGTCAGCCCTGGTAGTATTGTCATAGAGGCTGGCGCAGGCAGTGGGTCGTTCACCCATGCGGCAGCGAGGGCGGTATTCAACGGTTATCCAGACGATCCCGCTTCTATGCGAGCCGGAGCGCAGGCTGCGCGGATCCGAAAGCAGATCGGGAAGGTTCATAGCTTTGAGTTTCATAAGCAGAGATTTGAGAGCTTGGGAACCGAGATCGAGGAGCACGGATTGAACGGGGTGGTAGAACTTACGCATAGGGATGTCTGTTCAGACGGATTTATGTTAGACGAGAATGGAGAATCCAGTCCAAGAGCCAACGCAATTTTCCTTGATCTTCCAGCGCCTTGGCTTGCGCTCACGCACCTAACACGGAGACTGCAGTGGAACGGAAAGAGCTCCAATGAAGCGAACCACCAATCCTCGTCCTCCCAGCTTTTCGATGCTACCGACCCCATGATCGATGGATCTTCATCGGCATCTCTACATCCAAATGCCTCGACGCGTCCGTCTTCAGAAAGTCCTATCAATCTGCCTACATCAGCCTCGTCTCCAATCACCGTTCCCTCCGCTGTGGATCCCAGTACTACAGTACACATTTGCACTTTCTCGCCCTGCATTGAGCAGGTACAACGTACAATCAGCACTCTCCGCTCACTAGGCTGGCACTCCATCTCCATGGTTGAGCTCTCCTCACGGCGCATCGAGGTTCATCGGCAGCGCGTTGGTCTCCAAGAGGAAGGCCTGCGCGGGGTAGACCCTTCTCCTGCTAACGTCGAAGATGCAGTGAGTCGGCTGCGCGAGGTCGAGGGACGTAGTGCGCACTTCCACGAGTTGGAAAGGAGAAGGAAAGCCGAGGGGTCTGAATGTTCGAATGCAAATGTGAAGATGCAGGATGCTGCGATCGAAGCAGGGGACGGAGGGTATGTGAGTAAAGCGGAGCGCTTGGAGAGAATCAAATTGCAAGAGAAAGAGCGCAAATTGTACAAGGAAGGCCGACTCATCCACCGCTCAGAGATGGAGTTGAAGGCACATACGTCATACCTAGTGTTTGCTTTCTTGCCTCAAGAGTGGAGCGACGAGGACGAGAAACGGGCGCAGGAAACCTGGTCAAATGGCACTAGCGCTCCGGAAGAAAAGAGCAAAGGCAAGCAAAAAGAAGAACTGTGGAAGCCGACCAGCCAGAGACAGCAAAAGAAGGCCTCGAAAGCCTCTGCAGAAAAGGATGTGCAAGAAACACTTGAGCAAACTTCCGCTGACGTCTGAATGGCAATGTGCCCTTTTATTCATGCTCAACAACATCCGATCCCCATGGAGAAGTTGAGCGCTCATGGTCTCTCGATGCTCTCAAGAGCCATGTCGATGGAGTCACAACACTGGTCAATCAGCGATGACCCATAGCTAAAAAGGCAGACTCTCAAAGCTCACCGTGCATCTACGTCACTCTTCGTGTTACTCAGCGAAGGAGTTCAGAGAGAAGGAGCTCAACCGAGCAGTACTAATTTGAGTGCAACAATGCTTGTCGGCGCAGCGGATAGTGATGTTTCTGCAGCGTCAAAAAGCAGGATACTTTGCAAGATCACGACTTTGATGAGCGCACTTACTTTAGATTACTCATCGGATCTGGAGAATACCACGCGACACTTCTGAGCTAGGAAGGGCCCATCCGCTCATTTCCCAGATCTAATACCCAGAAATGAGATCTTGTGATCTTGGATCGGGGTTCAAAGTAGGTTATATCTTTCCACGCTTTCACATGATGACCGCTATGGTGCACATGACTTATCTCCTCCTTTGTTGTACGTGAGATCTCTAACAACACGGAACAAAGACATAGTTTCCAGGCTAGACAATCGTCACTTCCTTATCGACACCTTCTGAAGCCCGATTGAGCGTTGATGACAACACTTCAATCTAGAACACATGGCGTCTCCACTCTTATTCTCATCAAGCAGCTATGGCAGCATCTCAAAACCTGCCTTCGTGCCATGTATTATCTCAGGATGTTTTCGGCAACAATGTCGATGCTCGTCCTACCGCTCGCACTAGGCTATCTCGTTGGTCTGTTCCTCTACCACTTCTTCTCCAAAGACAAAAACGACTCTCGCGAACCGCCCCACATACCCCAAAGCTTGCCCTTCTTTGGTCATATTCTCGGGCTCCTTTCCGATGGCCACATCTACCTCGAAAACCTCTCTGCGATCTACGACCTTCCAATCTACACTCTCCGAGCATTCACCACTCGCGTTTACGTCGTCAACTCCCCAGAACTCGTCATCGCTGTGCAACGGAATGCCAAGAACATATCCTTCACGCCCTTCGTGGTTGCAATGCTACCCCGCCTCTTCGACGTTAGTAGGCGGGATATAGATATCGCCAGTCGGAACCACGACGAGGAGGACGGACACTGGGGCTACATGTTTGACGTACATAGCAGTACGTATTCGGTGCTTGGACCAGGGGTTGATTTGGACAACATGGTCAGGTCACTGCTGGAAAACATGATGATCCACTTCGACGAGCTGTCCAACAGCCCAGGCGGTGAAGCAGTGACGATTGAATTGTTTGCCTGGGTCCGCCGCACCATCACGGCAGCAAGTACTTCTGCCGTCTACGGTCCCGAGAACCCTTTCACATGCGAGCAAGGGCTCGAGACAGCGTTTTGGAATTTGGAGCAGCAATTCACCGTGTTACTGCTCGGCATACTGCCAAGGTTCACAGCAAGAAAGGCTTGTCGAGGTCGCGCCAAGCTCGACGCAGCGATGCAGCGGTATTTTAAGAGAGGAGGGCACGAAGAAGGAAGCGGCCTTGTCAAAGCTCGGTATCATGCTGGGAAGACACACGGTTTGAGCTTGAAGGCTATCAGTGCCTTTGAGCTAGGAGACTGTATCGGCGTTCTAATCAACAGCGTCCCTACAACGTTCTGGCTCCTCTACCATGTCTTCTCCTGCCCTGAGCTGCTTTCTTCGATTCGAGAAGAGTTGATATCATCAATAACCTTCACTGGAACAATACCTGTGCTCAAGCTCCAGAAGCTTTGCCCGCTGTTGCTAGCGACCTACAAAGAAGTCCTCCGGTACCGCACACACTCTTCTTCCTCTCGCTACGTCCGCCACGAAACCCTGCTTGACGATCGTTACCTCCTGAAGAAAGGTTCTATTATACAGATCCCAGGGGCAGTCATCCACAGGAACCCCGAGCTCTGGGCCGCCGACGCCAAAGATTTCAATCCCCGTCGGTTCCTTAAGAATCCCATCTCCGCCCTCTCCTCTTCCGCCTCCCTCAACAGCACCGGCTCCGATCGTAGCATTGACTCCGCAAACGATCTCCCAAACAATAGCCTCACACTCAAGAGAGCTTCATTTCGGGCCTTCGGTGGTGGTGCGACGCTTTGCCCGGGCAGACATTTTGCGACGAGCACCCTTCTGGCTGTAATAGCGATGATGGTGCTACGTTTCGATATAACACCTGTGAGTTATATTCATTATCCGAGCATCTTCGGCCCTGTTTGAGCGTAGCAAGAGCTCTAAATCATGCCCTTGGCTCCAAGGACATGTCTCTTTATTCAATCCTCTAATTCAAAGACGGAATGCTGACTCCGCAATCATCCAGGCCGCTGGAAAATGGGGCTCCATTAAACAAGGAACCGGAAGGCTCGCAAGCACCATACCACCACCGGACGGAGACATCAAGGTCTATGTACGCAAGAGATCGAAAACGACGGCTGAAGGTGGATCGAAGAATGGTGTTTGGGACTTGGACGGCAAGGTGCCGCGATTCGAGTTTTAGTGGCAAGGGAGCATGATGCTCTTGTGGAACCATAGAATAGTAGCATAGAGCTTGTTAATGACTTACGAGAAATGACGAATATGCCTGTTTCTTACTGGTCGAGCAATTGCTAGAAGTACTTGCTCGCTCATGTATGGTTGTCCTAAGTGCTAACAGGGTGCTAGTCTAGGAAATAGGAATAAAAAATCAACGGCTTGGCATATTGGAATAACGCTTTGACGGAATGGCGGATGGGATGAATGACCATTGATGGCCCATTGGCAAAACGTCAAGACGTCAAAGCATAATCAGTGAAGCTGTCGAGGGACCATCAACCCATTATAGCAGCAAGGGTATGATTCCCAGAAGAGATGCAAAGCAAACTTAGCAATTATTGACGCCAGTGCATGGCATATCTCCTGCTGTAGTTCTCCATGAATCTCGCTAATATACAAGTAGACAAGTTGAGACCCTCATATTATAGGACACCGGTCCGCACACCCCTGCCTAGGTCGGCGGCTATGGCGGTCATGGCGGAGGAGGACGGTGACTACGAGGACTACGCCGATGAACGTACAATAGGTGGCGCCGGCGACGATATGCGGCGGGGACAGAGGTGTGAGGTGATAATGCCTCTATTTAGACAAGGTCTGGGCCAGAACTGAGTTAGGTCCCGAATGGTGGTTTAGGGGTCGACTTAAAGGTACAAATGGATGTCGAAATATTTAGTAGTATATCTAAATTGACCATTGAACAATCGTTTTAATTAGACACAAATCAGGCGGGAAGACTAGGGAGTAGGCATGTTTTTAGGTTGGGAAGTGGTCGTTTTCTGGATTCTATGACGTGAGTTTTGGAAGTGTGATTATGTCTCTTGGTGAATGCGAGTTGAAGCTCTAAGTTGACGTTGATAGATCGATATTAGAGATTGAGAAAAGTAGCAGAAGATAACTGCCTCTACACCAAGAAACAGGTAGGGGGGTATGGTTACCGAAAAGGGGGGTTGTGTAGACTGGTTTTCTCTTTTTACGTTCACTCTATCTACTCGATTCACCGTCATCGCCTCTCTTACACAAAAAGAGCTCGGTAAATTCCCTTCCCATCGGTATTCTTAGGTCCTTTCACACGGAGATCTCAGTTCCATGAATATCCTCCTCTCATCGACAACGGCCCGCTTCACGAGCATCATCGATTGGGCAGAGGCCGGGGTCTTACCATTCGAGCTCGCTCTTCACGGTCTAGAGAATCTACTAGGATACGTTGATCGTTTTGTTGGTTGATGAGAGGCCAATGAGATGAATTCGTAGTGAGACGTTTTCAGTGGACACGGAGCCCTTAGCCTTGCGATCTATGATGTTCCGTTGTGTAGTCGCATGTAGCAGCTATCATGAAAGATCTTCTTAATCAACATATTGGCCGCCTCCGATAGAATTCACTATGATGATCAAAGTCACGTGCTTGCTATCACATGCAAAATCATGCCCGCAATGTTGTACAAGATCATGCACCAGACTATAGCCCTCACGATGCCCATATATCACCACTCAAACAAGCATCTCAGAGCCTCTTTCCCTCTTCAGCAAGAAAATCCACAGTCCATCTCCCTCTTGTCCTGATCATAGCCACCTGAGCTACACCTCTGATTGTTATCGCTATCCCAAGCATCGGCCCCATACCTAAACTGCACTGGCTGAGCATCAGTGTTTTCAACCGAGCCCAAAGGAACCGTGGAGACGACCATGACCAGTGGCAGCTTGCTATCAACGCCGATAGAGTTGTCCGAGTCAGTCTTGTCAAGGTGGCCGATGAGATTGCCGTCGTTGTCTTTGATCTGTACCTCGAGCGAGTAGTGGTTGTTAGGGCCTTTGGGCACCTGGTGCTGGGTTACGTGGATACCACACCGGCCGCCCTTGAGGGGCGAAGCGTCGTTCCCAAGGTCAGACTGTCGGCCGTCTGCGGAAGCGCCTGCTTTGGGGACGCCACAGGCCCAAGCCAACTTCTTGCCGTGAAGGCTGCTATCGTCGGCACCGCCTTCAAGACCTTTCCGGCAGAGTTTGCCGTCCGTAACTTTGACATCGCCTTCGATCATGGTTTTCTCCACGACGAGTGGCGCCCAGGGGCCGACGTCCTTCAGCGCGATCACAGGACCGACGAGGCCGTTGTTGTCTTCGGTGAACTTGACGGAGAAGTCGCCGATGCGGTCGTCGGTGAAGTATTGGTTGCCGCCTACGTAGCATACGTTCCAGTCTTTGTAGTCTCTTCTCTCGTCCCCACATTGGACAAAGGCCCAGCAGTTACCACCGGCTTCGGTGCCCATGCCGAGCTGGCAGACTTCTGGTCGGGCGTGTGGGTCCTATGTCGAAATCAGTCCGAATATCGTGGAGATGTGTGTAAAGCGCCTGGGAAATCACGATGGAAATAGGCGAAGTGATTGGCTTACCCAAGCTGGAGGTCCATTCATGAGCGCGAGGAGTTTTCCCATGATATAATCGATCCCATGGGTTTCGCCGACCTGTCTGGCCACCAGAGGGCTTGCACGAGCAAGAAGGGGTAACAAAGAGGCGTAAAGAGCGCTGGTCCTCATTTTGGAAAGGAGATGTATAGCTTTGGAATATATCTTGGGTTTTGGCGAAAAATACGTGTGGTATCAAGGTGTGTCAAGTGTTTGAGGTTGGAGTTCGGTTGCCTTGTCAATGGCGCTGTGTCTGTGGATATGTGTGATGCTTCACAAAGACAGACTGAGGGGTGATTGAAGACCTCTTTATACCTCGTATCCCTGACTTCCGAGCTAGGGGACGCATGTTGCTGGGCCAGTGTTACAATGTTGGAGAGGCGAGAATGGCACCATCCATGCTGTAGACTAGATGGGAACAAGACTAAGCCAGAGCTAGAATGCTAAGTGGCTTCCGCTATTGCTGTAGACGCAATGCACCAAAGGATTCTGTACTTGTCGCTAACAAGATGTTGGTTTGAGGGGAGACCTGGTAATGTGCTACTTCTTACCCACGGGGTTATATGTTAGCGTGACAGGGTTCTTTTGGGTAAGAGCTGGTCAGAATTAACCCTATCACGCTAACATATAAACCCCCCAATAGGAAGTACAAAGGTTTCAAGCAGTGGTAGTAGCCAAGACGGGCTGTGAGTGAAAGCATACTGTGCTATGGAGCACTCGCCATTGAGGGCGGTGAGTCACGAAGGATTTTGGGGCCGTCTCCCGTTCCAAGAAAAGATTCGGAATGCAGATACCAAGTGGTTCATAAAGGTTATGAAGCCACATACACATTGATTGTGAGCAAGAACAGTTGACACATTTGATATAAGCCCCTATCAACACCAAAGAAGATAAAAAATCCTAGAGACGGTCTTACAAACTGCCAAAATGTGCGAACGCTCCTCAAAGTGATGGTTGATTGACTGGACGATCGATTTCCACAAGCGGGGAATAACACAGACGAGAACTTACTTGACCCGCCTAGGCATCCTTTCCCTTTTGTCAGCGCGTGTTCCGATACCAGCGTCTCGCAAAGAGCACTTGGCTGCACCAACACCTCCTTCGGCGACCCCGACCGGCGCGTACTGTAGGTTGAAGCGACAGTGGCTGAAGAGCTGGAAAGTACTTCGTACTCGGGTCGCCAGAAAATAAGTTAGTTACCAGATCAGGTTAGCCGACAGCAGCTCGTTTGTCAACCAATCAATTCATTCGGGTCATGCGTGCGATCGTGTCTTCATGGAATGCCGATCAAGAGGTTGGCCGGCAAGCGTACGGTAGTCGGCTAACCGTATCAGGTAACTAACTTATTATCTGGCGACCCGAGTAGAAGAGAAATCGAGAGGTACTTTGCCATGCGGATATAGCCGATTTGGGCTGTTGTGGATTCCTGCGCCACCACAGCGAACTCAAAATTTAGAGAAGAGAATCACGTGATTTACGAATCCTCGAATCATGTTAGCTCGCGTGGAGGAACATCGCCAAAACACGGCTGGCTGTTTGCACGATGGATCAGTTCCTTGTCGAAAAGCTGCTAGTGTGACGAATATATAGACCATTGAAGTGAACCCACCAAGGCATGAAGATCGCCAACATTTGCAAGCAAGTGAGTACCCTACGGTAGTACACCTGCGCCCGAAGGATGCAGTCCCAGGTCATTGAGCCCTTGTGTATAAGCGACGATTGAAATACGGCAGCGATGGCTGGACGGATGGGTCAGGAAGTTGTCTCAGGGCCGGAAAGGGACCATTTCACAAATCTTGATGACTTCACCAGTCATTCTACAGCTTCGAGCTCTTCAGCCTAGGGAACCCTGGTCTACCATTCACAACGCCCCCAGCGTCCTCCCGTCGTCCGAACATCTTCCTCAAATCACCGGCGAGATCGTCTGGTGGCTCCTATGCTGCAAAATGGGCCCCCTTGGTCATGAACACCCTCGGAAACGACTAAGGCTAGAATCTCTCCCCACGTCCTTGGTGCAACGCTTAGTTCTTTCGGAACTAACTTAGCCCTAATTTTACGTGTGGGATGTACAGCTCGGTTCTACCACGACCATATACAGGGTCTTGTAACGACTTGTAATAGACCCGTAGACTGGCTGTTGGACCCGCTGTCGAGAACCAGTAGATGTTTACCCATGTGAGGATCTCGTCGGGTTTCCAGGGATAGTTGTCAGTCCAGTCGTGGAGCTTTTCATAGATCCATGCAAGGAGACCTATAGGGCTGTCTGACAGCGCGAAGCCCAGCGTCTGCGGCTTCGTAGCCTGCGACGGATGTGGTGTAGGATTGTATTGGCTACATCATCCTGAACCAATTGAGTAGTAAGAGTACGCATCATAGATGAAATTGTAAGTGTGCAGCTGCTGTGAGCGCGCGAATGCATTTACGCTCTCTACATCGAACAACGCTTCTATGGATTGGTGATGGAGTGAATGACTAGTGATGGCTTATCGTTAAAACGGCAAAACGTCAAAAGCATAGTCAGTGATTTCATCGAGAGACCATGAAAAGCTGGAAGCGTAGAACTTCAAGAGAAGATGTGAAGTAAATATAGCAACTATTGATGCCAGTGCGTAGGATATAGATCCCGTAGTGCTACGTGCTGAAGAACCAGTGATGGCACATTATTAAAACGGCACAGCGGCAAAACGTCAAAAGACGATCAGTGATGTCATCGAGATAATCAATATAGAAGCAAGAGAAGAGTTTCAAGAGGAGATATCGTAGTCTTATATGAGCCCCTAGCGGACAAACAAGCAGATAAGCTCATAACCTCAGCCATATCCTCATTTCATGAGCCCCTTTTCCCCCGGCCCTCCATACCCAAGCATAAACTTCGGCTGATACGCATTTCCCCTACAAACCTCATGTTTCACTAATTTTACATCCACAAGTCAGCCATGCCCCTCGTCCTCGAAACAGTCAGCCCACCCCCTCCCCCCCCCAATCCCACAAAAACGTCAAAACGTCAAAACGTCAAAACGTCAAAATAGAACAATACAAACTCTCCGCGCTCAAGATGAAAGAAGAAATAACTCACCATTCCCCAACCTCGCAACCATCTCCTCCACCTTCCCCCCCTCACCCGTACTCCCCAAAACCACAAGCGCAAGATACACCACCCCCTTCGCCTCTCTATTCGCCACCGTATACTTCCCGGGCGGTTTGGCAAACAACTCCGCTTTCTCAATCAGATCCACAACCCCCTGCAGCGCCACGATCCGCCCTAAGTAGGTTTCGAGTCAGCATTCCTCCTTTTGGATCCGGAGATATAACGCTTCTAGCAGCGAGATTGACTCTTTTACCCATCATGTGTTTCAGTCAATAGGTGCATGCTTTGGGAGCGATACTGCTGAGACACGTTTCAACGCTCAGAAAGGGGCAAGAGATGCTCGGAAATCTACTTACCTTGCCGCCGCGCTGCTTTCTGCCTTTGCGCTTCCTTCTTCGCCGCTCCATTAGCACCAGCCTTCTTCGGAAACTCCTTCGGAGATGATGAACTTTGCGCTGGCGGTGGTGGCGACGGATCAAAAGCAAGCCACGCCTCCACCTCCCTCTCAACATCGCACCCCGCACAATCCCTATACTCCGGCCAAACCAAATCCTTATACCTCGTCGCATGCCTGCACATCTCAATCCTATAATTCAGCAGCCCGCTGAGCAAGAGCAGCAATTCCTCGCTCATAACCGTCTTTCCGAAAAATCGTGGGGGGTGGAGCTGGGGTTTGCGGAGGAGGGGGAGGGAGGAGGGGATGGAGGGGGAGACGAGGTGCTCGAGGTGGGTGGTGAGCCAGGGTTGGGAGCGGAGGGCGTAGGGTTTTGTGAGGAGGTAGGCGCGGGCTTGGGTGCTGACGAGGAAGGTGAGCGAGGTGATGGTGTGCACGCGGGAGGGCTCGGCGGTGAGGATAGTGTGGGCTGTGGTTGCCATTGTGTGGGGTTTGGTATTTGGGAGGTGGGTTGTGGGTCGGGGTTTGGATTTTTTGAAGTGGGTGTGGGAAATGGAATTGGTGGGAGTTGGGGAGGGAAATGGATGCTAGATGGACAGCATGGGCGGTTGGGGGTGGATGTCTGTATTTGTGTGTGTATACGTCGTGAGGGAATATTGGAGGATTGCCATTTCTGGGCATGCAATTGTTTGGGGGATATGGCTGGAAGGGGGCAAAACGTGCTCGAAGATGGAAACTCGCTCGGTGCGCCACATAATGGTCAAAGATATGAGAGACGCTAGAGCGGATTTCGGAGATTCTGACTGTTCGAACAAGCAGTGGCTGTTTCGAGTACCGAAAGGTATGTGGTAGATATGGAACGAACACAGATGAAGTAGGCTCAGTAGGTTTGGTATGAGAAGCAATGTAGTGATTTGCTACTACCATCATAGAGTATGAGGGGAGAAAAAGAAATGAAGAGAGGCACCCAACATAGCTTTCCAGGTTCAATTAGCTTAAGCTGCGTACAGATGGCTGTCCCATCCGCTGATTGTAGCACAGTCATCTGGTCGATGATACTGTAGCTCTGCCAGCTCGTCATACAAGACTGTAGCTTCGCCTGCCGTACACACTTCTAGAAGCCATGTACCTTCCACTGGAGACATTCTTCAATCAGCTGACATCGCTGTTTGAACTCGCTATGTAGGATGTAAGTACCTTCAACGGTAATGCATCCAGAATTCTAGCGTCAGGCATTCGAGCAGGTTCCTACATCTTGCGGCCGCGTACGGTGGCATAGCTGTAGCCGACGTACTCTCTGCCTCCTACATGATCATTGTGTTCCGCTAAAACTGCGAAACCGGCCTTAGCAGGGAAGCTGGTAACTTCTCCTTTTGTAGATTCGCCGTCGCGATCGGAAAAGGCGTATTTCGACACAATCTTCCGAGCAGGCTCAAGAAGCCGCAAGAAGCCGCCGTTGTGATCGTCGGAAGTGTTGATCGTGGGTTCCTTGGGTCCGTTATAATCCCCCTCTAGCTTCGTCTGATAAAGAGTAGAGCCATCGAGCGGCAAAAGTGGGAGGAAACTTGTCAGTCCCTGGCGTGATACACGATAATCGATGTCACCGCCAGGCGAAATAACAACCTCCTGGGTAGCGACAGCGACTTGCTGAGCCGGTCCCTCATGAGTGGTGAGCTCCTCCTTTGACATCTGCTGAACCTTTCCTACATGAGTGGCAGCCCCCTCCCTGGACATCTGCTGAGCCGGCTCGTCATGAGTGGCAACCCCTTCCTTTGACATTTGCTGAGCCTGTCCATCCTGAGTGGCAATCCCCCCCTTTGACATCTGCTGAGCATGTGGTCCCGGAGTGGCAGCATCATCCTTTGACATCTGCTGAGCCTGTCCTTCTTGAGTGGCAACTTCCTTCGACATCTGCGGAGTAGAATCCATCTCGGTCGTGTTCACCTTGTCTTTCATGTAGTAGCCCACGTAGTCAGACTTGGGTTTGAAGTAGTAGCCGATGTAGTCACCTTCAGGCAGGACAACGCTGGGTCTGCGACTGACGCTAACGGGTGGACTGGCGCGTTGATGCTGTGCGAGCATCCATTCCTGGTACATGCGCTCTTTCTGCTGAGACAGAGCGCGATTATGCTTCTTGATCCAGCTCGCGTTGACGTGTTTGCCAGGGTGTGGATGGGGCATGTTGTTGTAGAACATTCGGGCATCCATCTGTCCAGGAGGCATTTGATAGGGGCTCTGGTATATCATAGGATGTTGGTGTAGGAAGGGGTTCTGCAACATAACTGATTGAAGTGCGTGATGTTCCTGGACTTGCGTGGGGACGAAGGGCGCAGCCATGGCTGACAGATTTGGGGTGGAGGTCGAGGACGTGCTGCGCATTGCAGCAGTAGCAGTAGCTAAATGACTTGGATGCGAAGGTGCTGCTGCCTTGAAGGAGCCCTGACTTCCCATATTTGGAGTTCGCAGGAGGTATAGGCGAAGAAAGATTTCAAGGAAGGAACAGTGGTTGACAACGTGGAGTGTTTGCTTGGAGGAAGGACAAATTTGTAAGAAAGTGGGCTAAGAAGTATGGCAGCTAGTGTGAAGGAAGCCATGTTGTGATCGTGGAACTGACTTTGCTGCAAAGTGTTGCCAAGGTGTCACGTAATTCACAAATAGGCTGCACCTTCCTCCATCACAGTCACTGTTCAGTGAAGCTGGCAGCCTCAAGAGAACAGCAAGAAAACAGTGGGCTCGGCCATCGGGGGAAAGCAAAATTCGATGTTGCAGATCTCGCCCCATAATCTTCTATGAACGCTTTGGCTTCTTATTACCTCTCATAGCCCTGGTTTCTCTCTGCTCTTTGACCTTGGCAGTCCGCCGCCTCCAGGCTGCAAAGCGATCATTCTTATCGAACTTCCTGACTTCAATGCCCGCTCTTTCGGCCGCGCGCCCAATATATGCATTGGTTTCTCGGAACATATATCCAGGTCTCAATTTTGTAGCCTCCTGCTCTGCCGGTACTTCCTCACGTACGGCTTTTGGCTGATCCCGAAGACGTGTGCGCTTTCCATCGACCACTGCCAGATCAGCGACCACGGCCTGATCTCCCGCATATTCAGTTTCCAATGGTGTGCTCGTCGACATCTCTCTGATCTCCATGCCCAATCTCCTCCTTCGCGCCGCGTTTCTGGGTAAGGGCAGCTTCATTCCCCGTTCAAAGACCACGCCAATGTACTTTCGTTCTGGATGTCGTTCTGGGTCTTTGTAGTACGTAACATAGCCTTTTGCCGTCGCGAAGATTGTATGGTCCCTTCCCAGGTCGCAGTTCTCGCCTGGAAACCACTTTGTCCCGCGTTGCCGGAAGATGATGTTACCGGGTACAACAAGCTCTGAAGCACCCTTCTTAGCGCCCAGTCGTTTGCCAGGGCCTTGCTTCGCTTTGTTGGCACGGCCTTCGGTAGCGTGGGCTGCATTGCGGGCGAAGATGGGGGTGAGGAAGGGTGCGAGTGTTGATGGAGAGGGAATCTGAGGGCGGAGAAGGGAGGATAATGGACGCAAGAAGGAGGCCGCCATAGAGGATTGCCTCAGCCTGGACGAGGAATGAATACAGTTTCAAGTACTGATGATCTTAGGATGAGCATGCTTGAAGCTTCATCCTGTCTGAGATCGCGAACAGATATGAGCAGCAAGTACCAGATTTCGTGACATCGAGTTTGGCTTTATTAACAGCGAACTAACCTGAAGGGTTATCGCGCGTCTTGGCAAGATCAACTTAGAGCAATAATATTGTGCCTTTATTTTCAGGCTTCCGACATTTGGTCATCTCTGGTTATCGTCAGAAATCTAGTAGAGCTGATACTAATCTAACCAGGGGTCTCCTATAAAGCTTGAGCATCTTGAATCCGATCATAACTGCTTTAACAGCCAATCCTGAACACCACACATCTCCATCCCCCACCGACTATTGACCGTCTTAGCTTCGTCCCAAGCAACGCCTTTGCCTTCCGCAAATACGACTCGATACTTTTTCAAGCCATTATTTGGGTCTGATTCCAGCTCATGCTTCAGCTGATCAACGGTTGCTATCTCCCTACAGATCGTGACCCCTCGTTTTTGTTGCACTTTAGCGACGGTGTCCGCTACGTCTTTGTAGCTCACGGTTGCGCCCGCCGTGTAGATGACACCTTTCACTGCCGGTGCCAGCCATATTACCTTCGCAACAACTCTTCCAATGTCTTGCACACTTGTCACCGTGACTCTGGTGTCCCATGCGCCCAATGCGGTGACTGCCGTCCAGTCACACTCCACAACGCCAAAGGTGGGCTCAAAGAGGAAGCTCATGAACATCCCTGTGGATATAATGACCCAATCAGTGTTACTTTGACCCCGTAGCAGATCTCGGACATCCAATTGCTCGCTGAATAGGTCCTGTGAGCTTCCTCGCCCAATGACGTCGTAATCAACGCCAAACTGCCAGGGGAGGTAGCGGCGGACGCTGGAGGCGAGGACAGCTCGAGCAATTTTCAACTGTGTACCGGGCGGATAGGTCGTGCCACTGCAGCCGATTATGGTGTGATATTGGCCGAAGATGGTTTCTAGGATAGACTGGCTGTCTTCGGCAATGTTTGCTTCTAGAGTCGAAATGCCCAGGGTTTTGAAATGTGCAAGTTGCTGTTTTCTCCTTGATGTGGCTTCAACGTCAGGCAGACATGGCCGGAGCAGGACAGTGATGGGTCTCGAATTGCGGTGATGGTGAGAGGCAAGTGATCGCAGCACCTCGGTGCCAAGCTCGCCGGTACCAAGAACGAGGATTGATTCATTGATAGACATATCTTGTCAGTTAATAGGTTGAGACCAAGTAGACAAGAATGGAGAGCACGATATCACCCTTGGTATTGACAAGGGAAGAGGTTGACAGTCCAAAAATTAGAGACTGTAGTTAAGTGAGATTCGATACAGTACCATTACAACAGATTCTGAAAGCAGCATTATATGGGTTGCCTCAGTTTTCACATGTGTCGCGCCACGGCCTTCCAGCGACACTGCTCACTTTAGTCAGCATTAGTAATGAGAATCGGCCGCCATTCTGTAGGATTTGGAAGTAATCCCAACGCTCAGTGTAGCATCATTTGCGGCCTTGCTGATTGCTTGAGTGAGTGACCGGAATATCCAATCGCTGAGGATGTTAGCCTTTGCAGCATTACAAGATCAATCAAAGAGGAGGTTGGACTGTGGTTTCCAGCCTTTCTGTCCCCTCGGATTATCGTGCCAAGCAGGTTTCTATGCCGCAGCCGGGAAGATGCCAAGGTTTTGGTGAGGCCATCACACAAATCGTGATTTTTCGCGCAATTGAATTAAAACCTCTTTCACCTGTTCAATTAACATTTTGATTAGGCAATATTTGAAGTCTTTAGTATAAGCGTGTAATCTATATGTTTTGTGACTCTCTTCTTGTTATAATACTTATTCTAATCTAGACTGACCGTCGGGCCGGGAATCGGTACCAACTTTCTGACCCGGCCCGAATACTCGGTACCAACTTTCTGACCTGGCCCGAATACTCGGTACCAACATCGTGACCCGACTCGGAATCGACCCGGGTCAACGATTTCTTGACTCGGCTCGATCGACCCGCCAAGCAATCGAAAATGACGTCAAAATGCCAAGATTTTCTATTTTTAAAAAAATTCGCATTATTTGAATTACTAAAAATAGTTTAAAAATAATAACGCACAAATAACGTACAAATGCATTACCTAAATGCATTACTATATAATATTATAAACAAATTAATTAAACTAATCAACTTGATTAAGTTGATTAATGCACTTTTTCAAAAATAATCTAAATTTTTCGAGTCTTGGCGAGTCGAGCCAAGTTATACGCTAAGTACTTCATATCTATCCTTTGACTCGACTCGAATACTTGATATCAACATCGTGACCCGAATCGACTTTTCGATATCAAAATCCTGACCTGACCCAGGTCTTGGCGGGCCGGGAATCCGGCTCGAACTCGATGACCCGACCCGACGCGATCAGTCTATTCTAATCGACGATCAAAGAATTGCAATAGTTAATCGCATTAAAATCGATAAAAATATTGCTTAAATATTATATCTAAAGAGTGTATTTAAATATCAAATACGCAAGATAAAACGTAATATCAAGTTGTATATTTTTGTTGTTATCTCTTAATATCGAAGAAATTCTAATAAATTGATCGATAAAACAATAAAGAATAGTCTTCTAAATTATATTAATCTTTGTCTTATTGTTTATCTTGACAAGATATGTCTTTATCTATATAACAAATTTGATATTATTGTTAATATCAACACAATTGCGAGAATATTTCGAAGAGAGAAATAAACGCATAAGAAAATTAATATATAAATGTCTTTTGTACTTGCATACTAACAAATGTTTTGCAAATCTCTTATTGCGCTTTGCAAAAAGATTAGATATAACATAATATCTAACAAATACAATTATGTTAATAAAAAATATATTAATTAATATATTTAAATAAATTTGTCGCTTACAAGTTACAAAAGAATTAACAATAGAAAATATAAGTAATTGTTGCAAGATTGCGAAGCAAAGATATATACAATATTTAAACAATTAAAGAGATAATTAATATTGTCGATATTTATAATTAAAAAATATATTGTCTAAATTATTTATTACAAATCTATTATATAAATAATCTTTAATAACTTCGTTCGCAATTACGTTCTTTTACTTATTATATTAATAATTAACAAAAATTCTAATTTAATACTTTATTTAAATAACGTCTTTGCTTATAGAAGTAAAAAGCTTCAAGAAATATATAATAATATTAACGTTATATTAACGTTTCTTTCTTTATACTTTTGCAACTTTAATTTTATCGAAATCTTCTTTGCAATACTTAAAAAATAAATAAAATATTATAAACAACGCGCGAAGAATTACAAGACATTCGAAAAGTTCTTGCAAAAGATTATTTTAATATAAGAATAAAGACACAACTCTAATAGACTCTTTAAAGTATCAAAAATAGATTATTCGTATTGCAATAATATATATAACTAGATATTTAAATAAGAACTTCGTAATTTGTAATTTCTTTAATTCTTAATTATTCTTATGTATTTTGCGTTAATTTCTTCTTCTTTATACAATTAAGCAAGTTATTATTCGAATTTTTGTTCTCGTTTATGTTTTTATGTTTTAATATATTATCTTAAGTCTTGTTCTTATTAATTGTAAAAGAAGAAGTTTGTTGTAAAGAAATAATTAATATTTGCGTTTATATTTGCATTATAGAAGAAAAATTTATTAAAGTCTTGTTTATAAGATTCTTCGAAAACAATTGTAATGCGATGCGTTTAATATCATTTTAATTGCTTGCATAGTCTTCAAAATTTATAATTTAACTATTTATAAATTTTCTTAATTTTATCGATAAACAAATATATAAGAATTAAGATTTTGCAACGACAATAATTATAAATTAATATATATATATTTAGAAAAAGAGTCTAAAATTCTTATGCAACTCTATCGAAAACTGCATTAATATTAATTTAAAATTTAATACTTGTAACGCTAAATCTTAAGTAATTAAACTTCGTTAATTCGCAATGTTATTAACGATAATAATATTTTTAAGTCGCATTATTATTATCAAAAATTCTTCTCTAATTAACGCTAATAGAAAAATACGTATTTTTTGTTAACAAATGTCAATGTAGACATCTTAAAGAGATAGAAAATAATATAGATAAAAGAATAAAAGATTTAACTTATTATTTATATTTCGTATCGCATTATTAAAGCTTTTATTAATTGTCTTTTTATTAAATTGCTTAATTCTTAAATAATTCTTGTAAAATTTAATTTTATAGACGAGAGTAATATCAACTTCAAGTAATATATTGATCGATAATTATTATTTAGTATTTGTTTTTTAACTCTAAATTATTCGCAATATAAAGAATTGCTCGTTTAGAATATTACTTGTCTCTAATATTGCATTGCGAAGAATATTATTAAAAACAAAATCTTTCTTGCGAACAATTTAATTAACAAAGTTTATTATAACAAACTTATCGAAGAATATTCTAACAAAATTGCTTAATAAAGCGACGAGAAAATTGTTATTTGCATTAAACAAACGTATATAAGCTCTAAATTTGTCGCAAGAATATTCTTTATTTATATTACTAGTTGCTTGTCGTTTGCAACGACGATTCTTAATATGTTCTTGTTCGAAATCGAATTTTATTTAACGCTCTTATTTATATTTGTAAGTTCTAGTCTTTTGCTTGCATTTGCAATTCTCTATTATATTTATAAGATGTAAATTGAATATTATTTTAACAAAATCAATAATAGAACTAGTTGTTAAAGTAGACGTCAATATAGAAATAAAAGTCTTAAAAAAGACATATTTCTTTTCTCTTAATATGTCTCTTTTATTATATATATTATTATTAAGCTTAATTATCTTGTATTAACGTTTAACAAATTTAGAAGATTTAATAAAAGTGTATTAATCAATTGTATGCTCTTTAACTTAGTTTTTAATATTCTCTTAATTAAGTTTATAATGTTTATTATTATTTAAATAGCATTTCTCTTTGCTTTTGTTTATATATTTACGATTCTTATTTTTGTGTATATTTACAATCTTTTTTATCGTCGCAATTTCGTTGCTTTTAAGTAAATCTATAATTAATGCTTCGCGAACTACTTTGTTCTTCGCAATTTTTATCTTAATTATTGTTATAAAAAGCGACTTTTCTAAAGAAAAAGACTTTTTTAAATGCAATAAAAGTATATTTAATTCGATTCTATTGTATAAAAACAAAATATATATTAGCATCTTTTATTTTTTAAATCGCAAACAAAAGCACTTCTTAATATGCGAAATTATATTAAATAGTTAATCTAAATTGTTTCTAAGTTTTGAAACTAGTCTTTAATTAAACTTTTAATCTTTTCAAATAATTATTGTCTTTAATTCTAGTTTATAATACGAAATTTTATTGTTTTTAATATGCAACTCTACTTTATCTTGTATTCAAATTTAAATTGTTGTATAAAATTAATTATTAATATTACAAACAACAATCAATTTACTATCTTATTTAAAGAGAATATTATCGTCGAAGACAACAATATAAACTAACGTATAATTCTTTAAAATAAGCAATTTATTCTTTTTTCTTTTTTTTGTCTTGCTTCTTGTATAGTCTTAAATCTCTTATCTAAAAGACGATATTTGCAACGACTAACAATTTTGCTAGCAATTACTCGATCTTTCTTATTTAAAGAGATCTTCGTTATAATTGTTATATCGATAAATGTCTTATTGTTTACATCTTTATTACTATTAAATTTATTATTATTTGCAATATCAAAATTTGCGTTAAAATTAAAGAATATCTAATAAACATTAAAGTTAAGAAAGAGAGTTTTGTTTGCAAACTTCTTCGCGAAAATAAAGAATCTTGTTGTCGATTGTCTTTTAACTTTGAGTTTTAATTTAGTAACTTTAGACTTTGCAAACAACGAGAAATTATTGAAAACGACGACGACGATCTTCTTGAAGAGCTTTTTTGTTTTGATAAACTTGTTTATAGCGACAACGACGAGAGAAATCAAGAAGATTATCGATGACAAGACGAAAATAGAGAGGAATATCAACTATATAGATATACTAAAGGCTTTACGATTGCATGTTAATTGAACAGATAAAAGAGGTTTTAATTCAATTGCGCGAAAAATCACGATTTGTGTGATGGCTTCACCAAAACCTTGGCACCTTCCCGGCTGCGGCATAGAAACCTGCTTGGCACGATACACGCGCTCTAAGCGCCCAACCAATGAACATCGAGCTCTTTAGAGGAGCTGTCCTCTCTCCATTGCAACAAGGAAGAAGCACAACACGAACAGCGCATCGAGATCTTGCCTGAAGATGCTATTGCGCTTCGCCCTCCTCCTATTAGGTGCTTTTACCACGCTCGGCACCGCCCAATTTCAATTCTTCGAGCAAATGTTCCAAGGGCAGCATCAACAGCAACAGCAACAGCACCAGGAACCCCAAAACGTCGCCAGCGACTCAACCTGGTATCAACAGACATATGAGAGCGGTATATATCCCCTCTTCAACCCGCTCTCCCTCTTTTCCAGACTGCCACCCCTGGAGCACTATGACTGAGCTGACTTTACGCGCGAAGCCCACTGCACAAATTACCTCTGCCCTGGAACCCTCGCCTGCGTCCATTTCCCTCATCATTGCCCTTGCGCTTTCCCAGCGGCAGAGGACAAGCTGGAGCTTGGAGACGGCAGTATGATTTGTGTCAGTAAAGGCGGATACAAGGCTGGGGAGGCGGCAAGAAAGATTGAATTAGCGAGAAAGGGGGTTTTGTAGTCAGATCAAGGTGGAGGGGCAAAGGCATGGCGTTGAGTAGGAATCTTATCATGCGAGACACGGTAGACGGTGGGTTTAAAGGATCAAAGAGATACGGAGGAGCCTTTTGAGCTCTAATTTTGTTCGGAGGTATGGACAGTCTGAGCGCAGCATCTAGGGAGGGATGCTCGAGGTTTGTCGGTAGCTTGTTGCTTCCCCGAGGATTTCAATGTGCATTTGTCCCGTCTGTACACTGTACGTTGTCTTCCCTCCCCTCGCTTTCGCCCGCTCACATTGTTTCGTCATAAGATTTCTTAGTTTTCCAACAATCTCTTTTTTTTGGAAGATCATACTGATTTCTATCACGGTAAGGACAGTCTAACAAATCTGACAGCTAAAGCAAAGCAGTCTATATCGCATGCAAGAATAGCAAGCGAATTCAATTACTCGATCGCAAACAGATCCACCCTCTCCAACCCCGAGTCTAGTACCGTTCAACCTCCACACTTCTCAATATCATCCCCGTTCCCCACCCTGATCCATCCACAGCGTTGTTTATCTGTTCTCCCCAAGCCTCTCTTTCTCGGCGGCAATCTCGCGGGGCCAGTCGTGCTTTCCCCACTCTTCGGCGCAGCTGGTGCAGGAGCCTTTGGTGGGGGCGCCAAAACAGGAGCGGGCGTCACTGGCGCAGGTGAAGAGCTAGGAGCCGGCGTTGTGCTTCCTTTTCCTCCTCCTCCTCCTCCTCCTCCTCCACTCTCACTATTCGCGCAGACAAGACCCTCTGCAAACCCGTATGAGATAGCTACCGCCAGGTACTCAAGGCCAAGGCAGGGGTAGGGACCTTCGGGGGTGCAGGGCTTCGGGGCCGGCGTCGAGGAAGGCAACGCAGAGGGAGCTGGGGGTTTCGGAGGAGCCGCAGGAGGGGCGGGAGAAGAAGGCCAAGGCGGATCTGGCTGACCTTGCTGTGCGGCCTGCTTCTCAAGTAGAGCTCACAGTAAGCCTCGTTCCCATCCGGCGACCGCGAACATGATCGCACAGTGGATGCTAAGACCTTGTTGTTCGGCAAGCGCAATCTGATGTCCCTGGTTGGGATCTGGGTTCTCTTTCACGCGGGTCGGAGGGCGCGCTCCCTCCAGAGGCTTCTTCGTTAATCTAATCTTGTTCTCCGATGCCACCAGTGCCGGTAGAACTTCCGCTACCACCTTCTTCGCCTCTCTCCAACGCCACCTCCTTCACCCCCACCGCCACCCCCTCCGCCGCATCGACAAGAAAGACGACCGCGTTTCATTGCTTCTTTTGGGGTGCAATCTACTTCGAACCTAATCAACAGTTGTCTAGGAACTATCTCGGACCTTTCGCCGCCACTAGGGGCAAGGCCTATCATACATGGTGTCAGCTTTGCATAGCCACTAGAGACAGTATCGATGTCCTGAAATTATTATTTGGGCCTTCTATTGAGCCGGGATAATAGCTAAAGAATGTTGTTCTCATTGGAGGGAACAAGCCATCTCTTATATCTTTATAGGAAGAAACCGCTCTTGTTATCTCTTCGCAGATGTTTCGAGCTCGCTTACTCATACTAGAGAACAGTCCAAGACTCCTTATCCAGCACAAAACGGAGATTCTCGATGTGCACAGTGTATCTTGATTGTTCTGCATTCACCAAGTCTATCGACGGAGATGTTCTCAAATTTAGATTATGGGAGTGATCAGCAGAATCACCATGGCCGACTAACTACTTAATATTCTTTCAAAACACGAAGCAACATCAGAACCATCAAAGGTGTGGAGATAATCTCGTTAAGCAAGCCAAATTAGCAAGCTACTCCAAGATCAGTCCACTTTTGTTCCTTGATCAGCATACATGCCAAGCGTTAGCATCAACAAGTCCAATCCGCACAAGCTGACACCCCCCCCCCCATCGCAGTCTCGTACTCAAACTACCATCTCCTTCGTCCAGAGGCCCGTCCTCCTGCTCCCCCGCGAGATCAGACGCACCGCCTCCCCGTCGATGTCCACCGCCGTGGTGCTCCATTTCCTCAACATCGGAAAGGCCATCGGACTCTTCCTCCCCGAAGCCATGATCCAGGTCCTCGTGGTGCCCTCCTCTTCCCCCACCCCGCGTCCGAGATCCCCCGCCCCGCGTCCGAGAT
>JAABUQ010000526.1_pt1 | contig 88727 bp, 57 predicted proteins | sample 5560001 | NCBI WGS metagenome assembly JAABUQ01 (sample SAMN10711888, study PRJNA513371) | rock metagenome | isolation source: Antarctica rocks | place: Antarctica: Victoria Land, Finger Mt nord | collected 2015-12-18
CTCTCCTCCAGCTGAATAACGTAAGTAGAAAGACGGAATGACAGCTAAATGATGTAGATAGGACCCGCCAACACACCCCTCCTATCGAGCCCAATGGATTTGGGGTTGGGGTTGGAAAGCGAGCCACAAATAAAAGCGCAAGGGAGGCGGCGGAGCGGAGTAGAAAGTGTGAAGAAACTAACAGGCATGGGGCCAACTCCTCACCATAGGAGAGGAAGAAGGAGATAGAAGATTGTGAAATCACCTCCTCGTCCTTTGTTGGTAGAGGATGTCTGGAACGAAAAAGGTATTCCGCAGCTGTGCCCGCTGAGACCCGCTAAGTAAAGGGAGGAGAATGAGATAGGAGAGCAGCGGATATTCGATAATGCATGCAAATGACTATGTAATTTTGAGCCTCTATCGACATTTCCGTCTTCGGTACGCTCTTTTTGTAACCATTAACGACCCGTTCTAATCTATGTACAGCTACAAAACTGCAAAACGCAAACCCTCATCGTATTATCCACGGTCCTTTCTTCGGTATAAGGACGGTTCAAGGTTGTTTCTTAACATCACCCTCGACTTCTAGAAGGGCGCTGAGGCCCTGGAGCGAGAAGTTGCTGGAGGAGAAATGCACAGCGACGAGCCAGGCGACGACGAGGTTGACGAGGTGGTGCAGGAGGTAGGCATAGGTGACGCCGTAGATGGCGGCGTAGAGGGCGAGCGAGAAGAAGAGGGTGGATGTTAGGTAGTGGAATCTGGGGAAGAGGGTGTCAGTGGCGTTTTATGAACGTTGATTGGTGGGGGAGAAGGGGGTGGGTAAGGAAGGAAGACGGGCAAGCATACTTCGAAGTCACTCTCGGGATCATCTTCCCGCTCGTCAATGTTTCGACGAGAAGGATGAAAGGCATTATCGATAAGACATTATGGTGTGAGGAGAACGGTGTCAGCCAATGCACCGCGAGATTATGTACCCAGACGACCAGAACCGGGCCGTTGATTGGTAGAAGCCAGAGCATGAGGATTAGAATGGAGTGAGCGTAATTGTAGAAGTCGTAGTGCGCGCCGGATCGCTGCCATGGTATTAGTGTCCGCGAAAGGGAACATTAGGAATATCAAAAGGAGAGAAAGGGGACAAGCGGACAGGGGTCTTACTGTTTCTCTGGCCAGTCGCAACGCTCCTGCACATGTTGCTAGCTGTACCAGACAGGCGACCAAGTAAGCGAACTGGTAGGGAATGAAAGTTGAGACCAGCAGAAGTAAGATGCTGGTGGTGATTATTCGCCGTCGTGGGGAGTTGGCACTCAGAACAGGCGCAGTACCCCTCCTGTACACGAGTCAGTGGATTTTATGTTGATCGAGCTTCGTCGAATACATACCGGCCATCGTCAGTCTTACTCCAGGGCAACTTGGATATTAACGAGGTATACAGTAACGAAATGAAGTAGGTCAAGCTCAATGCTGCATAGTTGACCAGCACACAAATGCCTGCACTGAGTAGACCGGATAAGGGTACAATGAACCAGAAGGTAGGATCCTGTGAGCCTAGCAGAAGATCGTTCTTCGTATAATCGATCGCTGCTTCCGTGGCATTGCCTCTCCAATGAAAGAGGGTGGGTTTCGGGGGCGCGGAGGACGCTATGGCCAGGGACATGGCCAGGAATATTAAAGCGAGTAGGAGTAGAGGGAGAGATGTTCGAAGACAGAGGTCCATTGCCTCCGTAAAAGTCATGAAGAAGCCTGCGCAGGTCAGCCTGGTCAATGCTGGTCGAGCCTCAAAACTTACCACTTTCATCATATATCTTGAACTGCTTCCGAAGTACCATCGCAACGACTAATAAAGGGAAGGCTGCCAACACCATCCTGTAGCGCATTACAAGCTTGCCTAGAGTCCCGAGAAAATCTACTTTGAGGGAGACGTCGAGCGACGAATCGCATGTCGGGTCAGACCAAAGCTGCAACGACACGCCGTTGCTCAATGCCTGGTGACGCAAGGGTGGCGGCATGAACGGAGCAACTCCATGAAGACTAATGTTGACCTCTTTGACATTGACAAAGTATTTCGACTCGTGGGGTTCCGTCATATACTGCCGTAAGAGGGGCGTAAAGAGCTCTGCTTGGTCACCGCATGCTTGTTTCCCTAACTTGAGCTTGAAGGCTAGCAAACTCGACTGCAAGGTGGGAACGTGAATAGTTGTCACCAATGGCCGTCTTGACGGAAGCTTGAAGTGTGCGCCAAAGACCAGCAGACTTTGCAGGCCAATGCTGGAATCAATACTTGATGCGGTGTTCTCGCTGAACTCAGCAATGACCCAACCATCGCTAGGCGTCGAAGCTTTATCGACCATAGCAACAAATTGATGCTCGGCTACATCGTCCAAAGCATATTGAAGATAGGAGAACGGAGGGTCTTTATCATATGGATGGACTGAGCTTCTCCTTGATGCTGGCAAGTGTATCGTGTCAGACGCTGCGTTCTTGCAAGCTAACCTTGTCGACCCGGAAGTGCCATCCGATAGGTCCATGTTCATCGAGAACAAGGTTGCTGAATGGCCGGCTGCTAATGGAAAGACGCTGCAGAACAGGACTTCTAGAAGCCCACCCGACTCCGGATGGTCAATGGGTTGATCAGACATGAGAGTGAATCTCTGAGCTCCTGGAGTGGCCTGCGGCGGTATGGGCAACAGATGTGCTTTGGTTTTCTTCGTCTGACCAAAGCTCCTTAGGACGAGCCTCCGGCCCATTGGTAGTATAGAGTTCGAGTTGTCCTCCAAAGTCAGTAATGTGGATGGTTCCTTCTGAGGCAAAGTTCGTTCGGCGTTTTCTTCCATTCCGGTCAACAGCCACCGCTTGAAGACTCGCATCCGTTCAGCTCTGGGCTTTGTCTGTCCCGGGCGACGTACATCAAGCGTATCGAAAATAGATCGTATGATAGGCTTCACCAGCTGAGCACACCAGACCATAGCCAGATGATCTGCACCAGTCCATACATTCGGCATCGAGGAAGTGAAGACAGTGAAACCATGCGTAGATGGGACTAGGGAAGACAGACTTGCGTAATCTGAAGGAACGACGGTATCCAAGCCACCCCCAGCTATTGAAATGAGGGTAACGTGCCACAGGGGGTTGTCGTTCGCCCACTTTTGGGAGTAGGCTTCCCTCCAGTATTTGTTGGTCTGTTTGTATGTCCGAACGATGTCTCCATCAAAGGCTACTGGGGGCCGCGCATGTGGGGTCGACATCGTCACGATTGTGTTTACTGAATTTGACTGATAGTTGGGCATGATGAGCATGGTGCGGGCGACCATACCACCCATGGAATGGCCAATCAAAATGACAGAGCTTGGATCTGGTAGCGACTCATCTCGCTGCGAGCGTCGAGGATCATGGTAGAGTGACAAAATGTATGCGACAGCATCATTGAGGTATTCAGCTTGATCCAGAAGCGTTTGGCCATGAAAAGCTGTGAAGTCTTCGTTGAAGTCGATGGTAAAGAAATCGATGCTTGTTGCGCCGTCCTTTAGCGCACTCGGATTCGGGGCAATGGTGTTGTAGTAGTATTGAGCAGACTCGGATCCTAAAGACCTAGCTTGTCTGTAGCTTCCTGCATTCCCAGGTATGAAGAGTACGGGGACGCCTTTGACCTGCAGAACGTGAGATTCAGGCGCTGAGCGTAGTCTAGTGTAGCCCTACCTTGGGATCTTCGTCGAAGCCGCCTTCTCTGTAAATATGTAGGGAATATTTGCTGGCGAATCGAGTGTGTTCGGTGTCGAAGTCGGCAAACTTGATGAACATAGCTCGGGACCAGTACATCTCGCACCCTTTTGGGTCCAATTGCCGAGTCAGGAAAGAATGGATAATGGAGAGGAGCGTGACAACAGCCAGGGCTGTGGCCGCCAAGGTCAGCAGCGAGCAGGACCATGGATTCCTGGCGCGCGAGCGCCTCCAGCTCCGGAAACCGGACATGTTGTCTGTCGGGGGGGCGTCTGGCGCCAAAGGGATTTTGGGGAGGCCGTCTCGTAGCCCAGTTGCGGGCTTCCAGCCATTGCAGGCCGGAGGCGTGGACAATGGTATCTTGTCAGCTTTCCGTCGATCCAGCGTATCCGAATGTCGTTTTACATCAAATTTGGCTGACGTAAAGCTCCTTCTCTTATCATTTTGGTGGCTGGGTGTGGGCGGAGCTCCTTCCGCCGAAAAGGCTTCGGTATAGTCGTCCTCATCGGAGGAGGATCTTCTTCGCATTGAACTGGGTGACGAGCTGCATCCGGAACGTGGCGAGAAATCAGAGGAAATTATGGGAGGCAAAGGGAACGCACAAGGGAGAGCCGACGTGGAGAAGGAAAGGTTTAGGTGAATACAAAGGGCCGGAGGCGATCGTAGCGTGACGAACGAGATACGGAAGGATTAAGCGAATGTACTCTGGGGTCATGGGGTGGGATGGCGAAGAGTCGAAGGCGCCCCTATGAGGTTTCGAGGACGATGCAGCGAGTGTGTTCTGAGGTACTCGGTCCGTTCAATGATTGTTTGATCACTATCGAGACTATCTTTGCGCCGAGAACGTGCACGCTGTGCACAGGGAGACTACTGCAGGCGCGACTGTTCACTCGGTCTACTGATTGGCTGCACGAGCCTCATCCTGGGTAGAATTGCTTTCTCTCCAATCCGTAAAAACGTGAAATCATCGTAGACGGGCCTGGTCCTGACTCCTTGATCATTTCATCCCTAAAATAGATTTCCGCATTCGGGGTATTACTTATGCACCGCTGTATGTGAAATGGGATGAACAATCCGGTGCTTTTGTATGCGCGGTACGATTGTTGACCGCAAGCAAGTATCTATCGTGGCTCGTGCATATCGCGAGCCCTCCCTCTGGCCGATGTCCCCTTCCTCAGCTCGTCTCTATGCCCGCCCTTGGCGAACGCCTGAAAATGCATCCGTATCGCTCATGAGAGGCGATCGATCGACAACAATAAGTACAAGAAAGTCGCAGGACATCGCCTGCAAAAGTGAGCAAGGGCCGCCTTTCCAATCGACCATGCAATTCCCAGCCTTACCTATTCACTCGTGATTGTTGCTACCACCGCCGAAATGCGAACGGACCCATCCCGTGAAGCCCCCAGTTCCATTTCCGCTGCCGCTGCTGCTCGCGTCGCCACTGTTTCTCATATCCCTCGCAGCTGACCTGCGTCGACTCCGAGAAGACGATGGCGAGTGTGGACTGCGCGAAGACGGCGAGCCTGGGCCTGGACCCGCATGCCACGCGAAATGAAAGCCATTGTTGCCATCCGGGGGACTGAGAGGCGCTTGACTGTTCCTAGGTTCCTGCCCTGGTTGTCTTGGTATGTTCGTGGAATTTGGATGATCTCCGGGGTCTTTGGCCATGATGCCTTGCCTGCAGTGGGGACAAGTGTCATGCTCCTTTAGCCAGGCACCTACGCATTCACCATGGAACCAATGGCTGCAAGGTAGTACAGTCACCTCGTCTCCCAATGACACATTGTCCATGCAGACTGAGCACTCAGCTTTACCTTCTGCGCCCAATATTGACTTATCTGCCTTCTTCTTGGGCAACGCAGCAATTGCGGACTCGGAAGCTGGACCAGGTGCGGTCTGCCCATTTTGTGCGTCCATAAATTGGGTGATAATACGATCAAGAGCTTCTTCGGTATAGACCGCATCGCCGTGCTGGGCGTTCGCCGGATTTAGGAACTGGGTGAAGAAGTGCAGTGGTGGGAAACCAGGCGCTCCTTGGTTGTTGTGTGCACCCGGGCTACCCTGCATGTCCTGCATGCCGCGAATCAGTGTCCCAAGTAGTCCTTGCAGGTTGTCGACTGGGAAGGCGTTCGGTTGTGGATTATCGGCATCCCTTGGTGTCAGACGTGGCGTAGCCGGCATTGAGCCTCCCATGGCGAAACCATGCCTAGCTTGGCCCTCCTGCAACGGGCTCGTCGATCCACCATGAGGATGCATCGTCTGTTGGAAGTGTTGGTGGAAAGCAGCCGGGAAGGGCATGGTTGCGGAGCCACGATCCCCATTTTGTCGAGCCGCTCCTCCGGCGCCTTCTAATATGGTCGAGAAAGTCTGAAAGAATGGAGCAAAGGGATCGTTCATTCCCGGACTAGGACGAGCGTTTGGCGAGCTTGATCGGTATGAGGTGCGCGAAAAGTGTACGCCTGGTCCTGGGCTCCACTCCACATGAGAAACGCCGCCTCCATTGTTTTCGTGTGGATGCTGGTTTGCCCAGGGATTATGATTGTGGAATGGATTGGTCGTGTGTATAGAGTGATGAGGTAACCGATCAGGATTTAAATCACCAGCAACGTCGTCCTCTAGGTCTTCGACATGGGTGTCTCGGGGATCGTGGTCTTCCTCGACCTAGACCATGTTAGTAGGTCATGACAAGACAGATGGCGGGCGGCTGGTTCCAGTAGTATCGAGAGCTCGTGTATTGAACTTACCACTTCAACGAACTCGGAATGACATTCTGGGCATTCTAAACCATGCTCATCTCGATTCCACTCATTCTGACACTGATGGCAGAACACCAGCTCTCTTCCACGATTCTCACGGTCTGCCATATGGACTTCTTGTTATTGTTCGATTCAGCCTTGAAAGCGGCAGTTGTAAGTACTTCAGCGAACGCCCATCGATGACCTTTAAGATCTCATAGAGTGCTTATCGTTGAAGTCGAGTATGAAAGGAGGATGTAGTGTGGCGCGGTATCCAAAGCGCCGCGATGAATTGTGGTAGAAATCGCCCCAGCGACAACGCTAAGAGGAAGTAGACGCAGTGAATGTCAGAGATAAGGAGTGAAATTGTAGGGGGTAGAACTGCAGGATGAAGTAGGATCAGTGCTTCAAAGAATCGGAAACGTGCTTCTTGTTCGTTTTGGTAACGTGAGCATTCGGAACAGCTGTAGGGCTGATGTGACTGCCTTATGCGGGATGACGTTTCCAGCTTAGCCTAGTGGATCTGCTAGTGCTAGTTTTGGCTTGGGGATCACCTATTTAACGAGTCGAGCTGGTTCTCATGTTGCTAAGGTGTTCAGCACTACTCTGTGTACCAGAGACAGAGACTGTTTGGGTGCGCCAGTCTCAGGATTGCCAAACACGGATGCAGATTCTAGCTTATTCCAGGAACTTCTAGACCAGGCACAGCCTGACGACGGCTTCACCACAACAGGCAGTAAGCGAGCTGATTCATACATAACTGTCATAGAGGACTGGTATCGACTCATGTTTCAAATGCAATATGATGCGAGTCGACTACTTCACAGAGTGCACAATAGAATGATCCTCAGGGCAGACAACTCCAAAATCCGTAGTAACTAGAGTGTTTCGGTCACCTACTTTATCTCCTTCTCGAGGCACCCTTGAAAAGCATCCCGCCCACTATTCCGGCCGTGATAGCAAGGCCGCTCACTATCGCAACGCCCATGAGCCCTTCCTTCGCCACCTTATCATCGATCAAGCTCCTCAGGCTGCTCGCTTGTAGATTGGCCGGCTCGTGATCAAGAAGCAGCTCATTGTATCGTTTGGCTTCCGCGTAATTTCCTAGCTTGTAGTTGCCGAGCGCAAGGTAATAGAGGCATTCGCGTCGTCTTTCAGGGGCGTTGCGGAATATGTCTGACAGTAGACGAACGCCCTCCTGTTGCTCGCCGCGAGACGATGATTTGATCAAACCCTTGGTGAAGTCTTAGTCCAGGTTGTAGGATTTCAGGTTTCTGAAGCGTACCCAGGCGTAATTGAATTTTGTTTGAACGCCCACATACTCTCCCTCCTTTTCGTACTGCGCCCGAAGAACCTGGAGCTCATCTAGCTTCAGAGGACTGTAAGGTATTCCAGATCAGACTTTGATGTCGCTGGAGCTTAAGGTAGCCTACCTGTCAGCATCCGCTGCATCTGGTAGTCCCGAAGACATATTATCAGCAAGCTTGCTTCGTTCCAGGAAACAATCATACGAGAGAAGGACAAGAACGGTCACCTACAGGGTAGGCTGGAGCCCATAGTGGTGAAGTGATGTGCCTTCTAACCAAGCAACATCAAATGTAACACCTAGCGAGCGTTGAAATATTCGGCAAAAGAGGTGTCACTGAGGAGGTAAAGTGAGACTGGTTAACGTGCGTCACATGCTAGCATTCCCGAGGGGGCACATGTTCTGTGGAACATGGTCAAGGAGCAGGGGTATGGAAATAATGGGGCTAAGTCCGTCGCTCTGTTTACACCTCCGTTTACTTTAGACCCGGTTGGCGCAAGAACAGCATTAGATCTCCTTGAATCGTAGCAATCCCTGTAAAAGGAAATTAAGAGCTGTATTCCGTTCAATCTGTCCGCTGCATTTCAGACTCACGCAACGCATTACTCTGCAAGTTTCCGCCGCGCGCAATGCTGCTCGATGAGGACCCAGCGACCGTGAGTAATAGCGATGCCTGAGAGTCTTGACTCTGATAGCTAACCGCATTCTATAGCTCATCCATGTTACGATTAGCAACTTCAATATACACCCAGACAAGACAGCAATCGGCCGTATCAATGAATCCCTCTCCACCCTACTGCAAGCTCGCGACATGCGCATTAGAGAAGCTGAGAGCGCCCTCAAGAGTACCGAAATATGCCACTCCCACATACTTTACACAATCATCTAACATGGTCCCTAGAGCTCTCGCGAAACCATGCAACCATGACAACTCAGCATAACGAGACTCTCTTCGCGCACAACACCGCAGACCATGCATCTCAGATCGTCGAGCTTGATACGCAGAAATTCCGTACCGCCAAAGCCGCATCAGACCTTGAGATAGATAGCGAAAGACTTGAACAAGAGCTGGAAGGGCTGAAGGGTCGCTTGCACGACCTTGATATCCAAGGAGTTGAAGGTAGCGAAAGCGCAAAGGCGCGGAGGGAACAAGACGACCCGACAATGTGAGTGAATCCGAGGCACTATAGAGTGAGAGCAGATGCTGATGGCCTCCTAGACTCAAACTCAAGATCTACCGCTCGCTTGGTATTGACATTGACCCGGATAGTGCAGGGAATTACAATAAAGCCGTGATCCGCAACAAGCGGAAGGGGGATGTCCATGTGGTGAACATCGATCCTAAATTCTCTAGGTTCTTCTACGCAAACTATTTCTGGCAGACAATATAGGAGCGCAAGCGGTATGGTTGACTGGGCTTCCAGGCGTTCGAAGATTACAATCTGTGGACTGTGAATTGTTAAATAGGGTCCGGCAGGACTTTTGCGCAAGTCTTTAAGCCACTAATTGTGGTCTTGCATTGCTGCTCCCGAGTTGATGTGGCTGGATGTCCGCGCATAAGTGAAAAGATTTATATCTTAATCTGTTAGCAAATTTTGGTGGTATGAGGACCACTGAGTATCACTTACGTATAAACGAATACAGCAATGCCTCGAATTGAGATGGATAATGGAAGGAACAGGAGCAGAAGCTTTTGAGGATCTTCATGTGGAGTAGTGTGGGGAATCTCATTACCTTAGCGCTAAATAATTCAGCCGAATTTAAACCGTGTCTACGTCAAAGTGTCCCAGTTTGCAGAAAGCCCAGATTATATAGGGAGCATGCCTCGACATAGACCCGCGACCTCTGGATATGCCCGAATTGCCCAAGCAGATGAGGAAGATGGCTATGTTGACGATTCCGATGGAGATACCGCCCGGCCCTTCCCAACCATCTCGACTTCTGTATCCCAATATGCTCCTATTCAACCCCAACCCCACGGACAGATGTACGCTGGTCGGTCCAGCAGTCCGTATGGAAGTAACAAAAGAACGAATACGTCGAAGAGGCGGATCCGAAGAAGGTCGTCTGGAGTGGACATAAAGGCGATTAACGCGCGACTTGAGCGATGGGCAGAAGAAATAGCTTCGAAATTCAAGATCAACAGGGTCAGAGGGAAGACCGCTGAAGAAGAACATTTAGAGATACAGCACTCAGTCTTCCAGGCGCCTGAAGGAATGAGGCCAGCGAGTGCCGAGACACTAGCCTCGGATTTCTCAGATGAGCAAGGGGACCGAATGACCAAGCTCGGCTTCGACGATGTAGTGGAAAGCGTCAAAGTCGCGATCGAACTTGGCGTGCACCCAAAGATGATCTCTCAGGGCAGCTCGGGGAGCTACTTTGCCCGCAACAGCGAGGGAAAGGTGGTTGGAGTTTTCAAACCCAAGGACGAGGAACCATATGCATCTAGAAATCCTAAATGGACGAAGTGGATACACCGCAATCTCTTTCCATGTTTCTTTGGCAGGGAATGCTTGATACCCAATCTCTCTTACGTTTCCGAAGCTGCAGCCTATGTTCTAGACACGCGGCTGCGGACCCATTTGGTGCCATACACAGATATAGTTTACCTCTCGTCCAAATCATTCTATTACGACTTCTGGGACAGAACGACATACTACAGAAAACGGAAGCCCTTACCGGCAAAGGTGGGTAGCTTCCAAGTCTTTTTGAAAGGATTCAAGGATGCAAATCTATTCTTACGAGACCACCCATGGCCCGATCGAGCCAATTCTGGCTTCCGGCCCCAAGATGCGCCAAAGAGGAAGAAAAGACCTTGGGGCGAGGCCTGCCGTCCCAGTGGACCTACGTCAGACGATGATTACGAGGAAGAGACCATGAACGAAGCAAGATCTACGACTGGGGTGGAGGACGCGCAAAGCAGGCCTTTTACGTGGACTGAGACACTGCAACAATTATTCAAAGAGGAGCTGGAGAAGCTCGTTGTCCTAGATTATATTATGCGCAATACGGATCGAGGGTTAGATAATTGGATGGTTAGGGTGGACTCCCTGAATCAAGAAGTGACCATCATTTCTGCGCCGCCGAGGCTGAACGGTATCAGCAAACCTCACCCTCTTCCAGTACCAACGGACGCGAAACCCTACAAGCGTCAAGAATCTATGACAACCAAGAGCAGATCCGGTACGCCATCGAACTCGTCGGACCCAGGCCAGGGTGCTTCAATCTCTATAGGAGCCATTGACAACAGCTTGTCTTGGCCCTGGAAGCATCCGGACGCTGTAGGTTTATTCTATTTCCCTAGCCGACGGTGATGCTAATATGTTACCAGTGGCGCAGCTTCCCGTTCGGCTGGCTGTTCCTCCCCGTTTCTCTAATAGGGCAGCCGTTCTCGCAGAAGACTCGAGAGCATTTTCTACCCCTGTTGACTTCGAAGCAGTGGTGGAGTGAGACGCAAACGGCTCTTCGGCGGGTCTTCAGCCAGGACTCGGACTTCAAAGAGAAGATGTTTGCCAGGCAGATCGCTGTCATGAAAGGGCAAGCCTGGAATGTCGTGGAGACACTAAAGATGCCGGATCATGGACCTCTTGAGCTCACACGACGCGCTCGTGTCTGCGTCTGGGATGACCTGGTTGACATTCCGGTGGCGATACCCATGAGGATGCCGTCAGCAGAGGTGCGGCGACGTAGGGATGCCGAGTTTGGTGCAGATGCAGAAGAAGAAGAGATGGATATCAGTGCTGTCAACAATGCTGGACCAAAGGCTCAACATGACTTACTTGGTTTGTCTTCACCTGCAAAGGAGCTACCAAACCCAAATCGCTTTGACTTAGCACACAACGAGAGCGCCTCAGATCTTGGTCAACTTGGGCCCGAATCGCCTGCCACTGTTCAAGGCGTCCCAATGGACCATGATGCCCAGTATCACGACTTGCAAAGATCACACTCCAAATCTGAGCGACCGGAAGCTGGCAGGTTGAGGACACGATTCAGCTACGAAACACATCGCAAACAACCGAGTACTGGAAGTACGCGCCGGCGGTATTCTCATTCACACAGGTGGGGAAGTTCAGCTTTCTTTGACGACGTGGATGATCTGGAAGGAGACCTGGGTTATGCGGCGGCAGAAGGTATGGAAGGGCATCAACGAAAGGTCATTGTGGAAAGGCTGGAGACTGTCAAAAGCAAAAACCCCGTATTTACATGGTGTTAAATTCAAAGCATGGCGCTGCACGAGATTGTCAATTTGATGAGCGTAGCTTAGAGCAGTCGAAATCGTTGACGGTCCGGATGCCAGAAGCGAAGCAGGCTAGATAATGCGCCCCTTTCTGGAACATCTACAGTTGTACTAAAAGTAGCACAGCCGGGCGTTGCCTTGCTACTTGTACATTGCATCAGGCTTTCTTATCTATTTCATGCCAAGTAATACTGCTAGTATGCCAAGATTCTGGCGTTTCAGCCTGATATAGATTAAAAAGTCTCGACGACGGCAAGGTAGTCCGCGATCTAATCAAACAACGCTAGAACGTTTTGTCCTTCCACGACATACAATTGTAAAGTTCAGAGAAGATATATTACATGACTCTCTTTGCACCTTTAAGAATCATCTAATCCTGGGTCTCTAGGGTCTGTTCGAGGTTACAGAATCTGAAGGCGCTAGGGTGGGCTGGATCTCTTGCCTTACCCGTTTTTAGTGCCCGCCAATGTACAACATCCGATCTTCGGATACTTTACTTCGAGGTATTTTAAGTAATGAGCCGCGCCTCGAGTCAAATTCACTCGTGAAGCTTCAAAATCTTTTTAAACCTCACTTCGTTCACTACGAACGCTGAATGCTCATCACTACATGGCATCTGAACCTATAAATACCCCACCCGGCCACCACCTCCAACTTTCCTTCCACAACATCCACTGTCGAAGCAACATCAGACATGGATAATCGCCCGATTACCAACGGGTATTTGACCCATGCCGCAGGACAACTATCAAGCGGCTCTAAGTCGACCGGACAAGATGGTCCGAGTATGTCAGCTATGCTAATGGACCCTCGAGGACATAAGAACCCCTCGTCCAACGGTAACCCCTCGTTCACTACTTGTCGCAATATGGATTCAGAATGTGCTCGCCACAACAGCGAGCCTCCTCTTACGTTTGCTCAATCTAATTCCATTATGCCTGGCGACTCTTCATCTATCTCTAAGGATGATGCTCACACTTTCTTTGAAGGACACGGTCGAGGTTCGAAGAGCTCGAAGCCGCAAGCTGCGAGCCAGCCGCAGCAAGGCTTCAATCCGCTACAACTTCTCGACCCTAAAGGTGCTGCTTCCAGTCAGCCTCGCCCAAATGCGGGTTCACTTTCTCGCTCAAGTCCCTCGAGGAACGGAGTTTATGAGCGAGCTTCCGAAGAGCCCGAAGCCCAAGGTATGGGGAACTTGATCGAGCGCATACACGGCATTACCCAACGTGACGGGCGTCCCCAAAAGAGACAGAAGACGACAAAAACGGATGAGGATGACGACGACCAGAGGAAGGCTACATTCGCGGGTGGCGGCAAGGGTGGCGAGATTGGAGAATACATGCGAGAAAAGCGCAAAGAAGCGCAAGCAGAGTCCGGGCCTAACGGCACCGTGGTCGATCTAACCGCCGGTATGGCAGCTACCCCTATGTGATGATCTGGACTAATCGCGATGGCAGATGACGACGACGTTGTGGTGGTGAGCGAAATTCAGGATAAAGAAGTCTGCTACGGCTTGCTTATCGCGAAAGTCAATGCCCACATGCTCCCTAATCCTAATTCAAAATTATCCTACCACGGCAGGTCGCACTGGCCGGCTATGAAATTGCAGCTCTCAAGATATCCCGGTAAGGATAATATCATTCGTGTTTTGGATCCTACTGCTAAGGATTTTGGTAACGTCGATGTTAAGACATCAATGGGTCTCGCGCGAATCATGGATGCTAGGTCCCCTAGATTCAGGGTCCAAGCTCGCCTCAACATGCGAACAAAGGCACCGCAAGAAGTTCCCTATCAACCGTGTTCTTCCTACTTCGACATGCACATCAACCTCTATGGTCCAAAGAGTCGTGTCAAGCAGATTGGGACTCACCTCAGCCAAAGGAACCTTTGGCTCAAAACTCCATATAGTTCAGACGGGGGCATCGAGATCTGCAATCCTCACTTGAAGGAGCCGCTCAGTTTCAAAGCGACTACGGCCTCTAGCTCGAGTATTTCTCGAGAGCCAGGCTCTGTATATCGCACCGTTGAGGAAACTCGGAGCGAGGTGCTGGGTATGTTCGACACACTGGAGCAGTCTGACACGCTGCCAGAAATGGAGCCAGACGCGTCCATCGTGACACCTCTACTGAAACATCAGAAGCAAGGTCTATATTTCATGACGAAGAAGGAGCAAGAGCGTGTCTTCAGTGATAAAGATGAGGACAACAGCTCGCTCTGGCGCTTGAAGTTGCGACCTGATGGCCAACGTCGGTATTACAACGTCATAACCGGCAGAGAAGAACACCAGAAGCCTCCAGAGGTCCTGGGTGGCATACTCGCAGATATGATGGGGCTTGGAAAGACCTTGAGCATCTTGGCCTTGGTCGTTGGTAGCCTTGACCAAGCACCTGCGTGGGCGGAGAAAATGCCCCCTGGACCGGAGGACGGCGACATAGCTCTTGAACGTAATGCTAAGACTACTCTACTTATTGCGCCCTTGAGTACTCTAGCAAATTGGGAGGAGCAGATGCGCACACATATCAAGCCTGGAACACTTACTTACAACGTGTACCATGGAAGCAACCGCTCCACGGACCTTGATCTCCTTTCGGGGTATGACATGCTCATCACGACCTACGCCACTGTGTCCAGTGAGTACAGCCGGCGGAGCAAGAAACGCGCTGTCAGTCCACTTTTCCAGCTGAACTTCTTTCGCATCGTTCTTGACGAGGCACACATGATACGAGAGCAGTCGACGATGCAGTCTCAGGCCGTCTGCAAACTCTCCGCTCAAAGACGCTGGGCAGGTAAGAAAATCCTATATAACCTACATTAATAACTCTTTGGACCCACGTTAATGTACAATCTTTAGTGACCGGCACTCCCGTCCAAAATCGGCTTGATGACCTTGGTGCATTGATTAAATTCTTGAGAATCAGGCCCTTCGAAAAGAACGGCTTTACGCTACATATTCTTGGCCCTTTCAAGAACGCCGATCCCGAAATTCTTCCCAAGCTTCGATTATTGGTAGACAGTATCACCTTGAGGCGTCTCAAGGACAAGATCGATCTTCCGCCACGTCACGATGTCATGGCCCGTCTAAAGTTCAGCGAAGAAGAGGCTCTTTTATACGACTGGTTCATGAAGGACTCTAACCAGAAGGTCAAGGCCATTACCCGCGGAGAGAAACAGAGCCTTGGAGGTCGAACATACGTGCACATTCTACGAGCCATTCTTCGTCTACGCCTCATCTGCGCTCATGGTCGCGAGCTTTTGAGCGAAGAGGACCTGAAAATGACAGAGGGGTTTACGGCCAAAAACGCCATCGATCTCAGCGATGATGATGACAACGACGGCGACAATACGAAGAAGGATATTCCCGCCATGAACCCCCGTCAGGTGTATGAGATGCTCATGCTTTTCAGAGAGACAGACGGCGATACCTGCGCTCAATGCGCGCGAAAGATCGGAGACGAAGACGGATCCCCTGCGCCAAAAGAGCCCGGAGGTGTCATAGGCTACATGCTCCCCTGTTTCCAAATCGTCTGCCGGGACTGCATTACAGCTGTGAAGCCCGTCATCGACGACCAAACCGCCAACGGTGACGGCCGCTTCACTTGCCCCTTTTGCGAGCAAAACCTGCGCGGCGCCCTGTTTGAGCTTACCCAGTCCGGCATCGACGCCGCCGAAGAAGCGAAAGCGCTTGCCCGCGAGGATCCCCGTCGCTCGAAAATCATGGCCCGCTACGGCGGGCCGCACACCAAGACCAAAGCCCTCATTGCCGCCCTCCTCCAATCCAAGGAAGAGTCTCAGGCATTGCTAGAGCAAGGTGAACCCCCCATCAAATCCGTCGTCTTCTCCGGCTGGACCTCCCACCTCGACCTCATCCAGATCGCCCTCGCCGACGCCGGCCTCACGCACGTCCGCCTGGACGGCACCATGTCCCGGCAAAAGCGCAACGCCGCCCTCGACGCCTTCCGCGACGACCCCGCCACCACCATCTTCCTCATCTCCCTGACCGCCGGCGGCCTCGGCCTGAACCTCACCACAGGATCCAAAGTCTACGTCATGGAGCCGCAGTTCAACCCCGCGGCCGAAGCGCAGGCCGTGGATCGCGTGCACCGCTTGGGCCAGAAGCGCGAGGTGACGTGCACGCGCTTCATTATGGAAGATAGCTTCGAGGAGAATATGCTCAAGCTGCAGCTCAAGAAGACGAATCTCGCGGAGCTGAGTATGAGTAAGGGGAGGCTGGATAAGGCGGAGGCGGCGAAGCAGCGACTGGAGGAGTTGAGGAGTCTCTTCCGTTGAGCATGCTGCCCTCTGAGAGTCTGCCATGCGCAGCTTCCCTCTCACCGATTACCCTCTACCTGACCCACATCTCCCTTCACAGGACATAGCAACCGGCGTTTCACATAGACTGGCGTTTTCTTTCCCATCCCCCTTCGTCCGCTCTTACAACTTCCCATTTCCTTATTCCACTAAATCCACAGCTTTTTTGTCTTTTTGCAGCTTGATACCCCCGTGCGAAACCGCACAGCTTTACCAATTCGGTTTGTCGCGCAGCTTGGGCATTTGGCATGGGAGCGCACGTGGCGCTCAGAGGGGCGGCATCCTGAGAGTTGCTGCTAGCTAGATTATGACATAGCTTCGTCTAGCTATTAGTATTATCATTATCATGATTTGAAAGTGTTCTTTGGTGCGGACGTGAATGAGTTTGTGAAGCTTCTTCCGAGCGGCGATTATGCAAACCGCCTTTAGCTTGCCTACATGAAAGCCCTTGCACGCCCGATTTGGGATATTGATAGGCCCACTGCTAAGAGTAATTCGCGAGCCATGCAAACATGAAGAAGTACAGTGCCTCCGCAAAAGTCTCCGCCCTAGCCCCTGTTGACCGTAACAGCTCTATTGATATCCAAGTTTTGAGCAATGAGATGAAACGAGATGGACTATAGAGAAAGGAAGACAAGGGTGGAACAGGCCAATCTTACAGCCGGCGGAAATATCGATGCACAAGAAATCATGCAACTATCCACAAGAATTAGCCTCGGAGAGGACAAGTCTGCAATACCACCATCTACTCCCCCGTCTCCCTCCCACCCCCTCCTATCCCTCTTCACTTCACTAAGAAGCAACATCAAAGTCATCCTCCTCCGCGACATCGAAATCTACTTCCCTCTCCCTCTCCCCACCACCTCCACCCCTGACTCCATTCCCATTCCGCTCTTGCCCATCGTCCATGCCCTCCATCTTGATGTCGTCTTCCTTTTTTGTAGGAGTAGAGGCGGCAGGGTCGTTCGCGACCCAGGACATCTCGACCTTGCCCACCCCAGGGATATCGCGCGTGCCGAAGAGGAGGTTCTCGGCTTCGAAGCGCTGCTTGAATGTTATGACCAGCTGCGAGGGGTTGGTGGTGGAGGGCTGCAGGGCTTCGTATTCGCCAAGGCCCTGAGCGTCCAAGTCAGCCACTTGTCTATCTATCATCATGAACGGACAGCTTACCAGCAAATACTGCCGCAATCCCTCATCCCTCTCCCCCGTCCATTCCACTCCCGCCACCGCAACCCTCCTCGGCCTCAGATCAAGAGCGTATCCTGCACCGGTAGAGCCACCGCCCCTGCCTCTATGACCGCCTCTTCCTCTGGATGTATACCCCCCTCTGCCCGTAGCAAAGCCTTCCCAGCCTCTATAGCTGCCTCTTCCTCTTCCCCTGCCCCTTCCCCGCGATTGTGCCGTCCATGGATCCTCACTGAGCGCGTGGTCAAGCCCTAAACTCTTAGCTTCGGCTTCCAGCGCCGCGACTTGTGCTCTCAGCGCCTTGGTCTGGGCAGAGACGTTCACGTCCTTGTCGCCGTTGGCGGTGCCGTTCGTCTGCTCTTCGGTTTTGATAGCGGGAGGACTGCCTTGGCCCTTGGCAGCGAGTTTCTCCTGCAGTTTGCGCTTCTCCTCCGCTTGCCGACGGGCGAGCTCTTCCTGCTGTTTCTCGAGTGCCTGCCTCTTACTCTCTGCGTCCTTCATCAGCGCCTTCTTCTCGTCGAGTTTTTTCTGTGCGGCCTCCGCGTCACGGGCAAATTTTTCTTTGTCGTAGTCCGGCTCGGATGCAGCATTCGTAGACGTCGGCGCAGGTTTGCCGTTGGGAGAGGCGGAGGTGTCGGCAGGAGGAGGTTTGTACCAGAAGACCTTGACGAAGCGGTTGTCGAAGATGACTTTTGGACTATTGTACGCGCGGTTGGCGCTCGCGTTGTCGGCGTATTTCACCAATGCGAGGCGCTTGTATGGCCTCATCTCGACGGACTCGATGGTCCCAAATTGAGTGAAGAATGCGCGGACGGATTGCTCGTCGAAGTGTTCTTCGGGGATCTGCTCGACGACGATTGTGGTGATAGATCGATCGAAGTTCGGGCCGGAGTGAGAGAACTCAGCGCGGTTGCGAGGCCGGCCGGGAGCGAAGCCTCCGCGGTCTCCTCGACCTCTACCACGGCCTGAACCGCGAGTGTAGCCGTTGGCGTGTGGGTCGCTGAGTGGGAGGTCAAGGCCTCTAGGTGTCGTTGGAGACATTTGGACGTCGGTCATGACGGCGTTCTTGGGGTCGTATTCCTGATCGGGCATGACGACGCTGTTTTCGTGTATGAAAGGGCAGCTGGCGCTGCGGGTACAGAAGCCTCTGGTGTCGTAGTCTCTGCAGCGAGAATTGATGTGATTCTTGACTGCCTGGTTTGGTGAGCTTTGACCATATTGAGGAGCTGGTGGAGACGATGTGGATAATGGATGGGGAGGCATTCCGGGGAGTGGCAGGCCCATTGCCTGCATGGCCAAGATTGCAGCCATTGGATCGTCGAAGGGTGCGCCGGGGGGTGGTGGCAGCGGCAAATTGGGAAAGCCTGGAAGGGAGGGGGAAGGTCCGCTGTGGGAGGTTGGTGGTGGGTAATAGTTTCCTCGGCCGCCTCGTCCGCCGAATCCGTCCTCCCTGCCGCCTCTTCCACTGCCTCTTCGCATTTGCTTGAACTGCCTGTCTCCTCTGGCGTAACCATAATCACCGCTACTTCCACCACCGTTGCTGTCATTGTAAGATCGTTTGCGCGACTGCTGGGAGTTCCCATTGAAGACCCCAGCGCTGGGCGCAGGAAATGTGGCACCGGTTATTGCTGTTATAGGTTGGAAGATAGGCGACGGAAGTGGTGATGACTGTGGAGGTACATAGCCGGGCACATAGGATTTCGCATGCATGACGGCGAAAAGCTCATCGACGAAAGGAGCAGTGTCTGTTTGCGCAAAGGAGCAGTTAGCAAATACTCGACTGGGGTATCTGTTCAACAATGGGGTATGGTCACATACTCTCCCTCAGAAAATCTTCCAGATTCTCGATAGCGCCTTTCCTCAATTCTAGCTCGGGCGAGTCTGCGCGGATGAGGGCGAGGACATAGTCGGCTAGAACGTCGGAGTCTGCGTCGGAGCTGAGATGGTGTGGGTCCTTGTCAGTATTGCGTTCTTGAGCGGAGACGGAGCAGCCTCAAGCTGTAGTAAGTTGAGGGCGAACATACATGTCTTCTAGCTTCTTCACCACCCAGATCTTCAGCTGGGCTGCCTTTTCGTCCGAAAGTATCATCTCGACCGACTTGTGTCCGGTGTAGATTCAATACCCGCGGATCTTGACGGTGGTAGACTTCAAGTACCAAGCAAAATTTAGTGCAGGCACTTTCAGTGTTGTTCTGATTATGAGAAAGGTACAATATATGATCGTTTGCATTTCTTCAGTCCCCGGGTTTCGGTAGAATGTTTCCTGAGGAACTAGTCTGGATCTGACCTAGCTGCGGGTCGACGTTCTACCTTACCTCAATATTCAGAACGTGGTTTCCCCCAAGCAACTTTTGAAAATCGATTTTTTTCTTCGCCCCGAATTGCAAATACCACCAATTCCTCAACACCAACGCTATTGTTTGATCAAAAACTGCTCTTATATAGAATTAATATATCTACAAATACTGCTGTAGATTTTCAAGAGCTTAAATCAACTTGCGATCGAAGTTATATGCGTAATTGCGATTTCAACGCTTTGTCTCGACACACTTTGAGCATCACCAGGTGTCGGCATAGTGTGACCGTTGGGTCGGGTCGATCACTTTTTTCTCAACCCGACCCACCCTTTTGGGCCCCGTAGGGTTGGGCCAAGGTTAAGGCGCGAATCCGACCCCAGAGTCGAGTTTCGTCGGGTCAATGCCAAGAACTCAAGCTAACTTCGTCGCGTTAGCATTCGCTTATCTTATCTTATCTTATCTATGCCCTAACTCGATTGAGCTAGCGCAAGATTCACGCTAATCGCATATAATTAGCGCGTTACGTGACGTCACGTGATCGAGTAAGTCGAGTTGAACACTTGACGCGCATTCTTTGCTCGTCTTACTTTGTCAAGCTAGAAAATTTGCCTAATCTTAGGATCAAGATTGAGCGAGTCAATTCGATTGGATTGAAACTCGATCTAAAGATTACGCTATATTGGCAAAAGTTATGTTTCATTCAATTTTAGGCGATCAATCTTATCACTTATCGAATTTAATTATTTATTATCCTTATTATTAATTATTATCTAATTTGATTGCATTTATGACTTCTATAACGTCTAAAAAAAACAAGCAAGAAAGCGTCAATTAGAATCGTTATTAGCGACATTGTATTGTTCAAAACGCATGCGAAAGAAGTACAATACTAGATTGATTATTAATTCGATTTTCGATTTCAACTTCTAGAATCGATTCGAACTAACAATTCAACTTTAGAAATCGAATCGAATTGTTAAGAATGCTAAGAAAATTAAAAATAATATAAATTAAGGTTTTTTTTTCTTTAATTCGTACTCGATTTAACACCCCTGGGGACCTATCCGAGACTATATGTTTTGGTCAAATTCTAATCAATCACGATTTGACGAGCAGTTTGACTTCTATCTCCTAAATCGTGATTGATCAATTCAATGATCTTGTCGTTTTTTGCGCAATTGCGCTTCTTTCGTCTATATCTTAATATCTATATACAAAGAAATTCTTTATTAAAATGTAAAGATCGTGTTGATTTATTATTTACAAAAAGAAAATTTCGTATATTGTTCGACAATCTTAAATTCACAGAACTTGTGCATATCAAAAACAAGAGCTTTAAGAACTTACATATAAGGTCTCTTGTAAATTGCGATTATGTAAAGATTGTTTCTTAATGCGTAGTGTTTATATATATCAATGTTTATATAGTTTCAATGTTCAAATTCAATGTTAACTCTTTTTTGTACACTTATATACGTAGCGCTTTTAGTTCGAGACGTAGCGAAGACGTTGCTCTCGACAAAATTAAATCTTCTTGTTGTCGCTTATTAAGATAAACAAAATTCTTTATCAATTAACTTCGAATGCGCAATTAAATATGTATATAATTAAGATAGAAGACGATTGCGACAACTAAAACACGTAATCTTAACGTAATTAATTTATGTGCAACAAAAATCTCTAACTTCTTGTCTATGTAATATATGTATATATAACTTTTTTCTAGCTCTTCTAAACTTATACGCACAACGCTTCGAGACTTTCTTGCGATATTTTAAAATGCGTTTTTCGTAATCGTAATATAATGAGCATCGTAACAACAATCGACGCGTACGAGAAATAAATAATAATAATTATAGATAATATTACATGTTCTTAATTACACGTATCTTATTATACGTGAAAGATTCAAGATAAATTGATAATAATAATAATAATTGTTGTCTTCGAATTTGAAAGATCAATTTGTCGTAACGATTGTATCGAACGTTTGCGAACGTCTTGCTTGTCGATATTAAGAACATTTGACTCTATCGAATATCGCAATATTAACAGGTTCGTAGCCAGCATCACGTACAGGTAGTTCTCTTGCTGGTCTATAAACTAAGTTTAAATTTAGAATTTTTATTAATTACTAGATAATACTTAGTAGTAATGCATTTATAAAAAGAAATTTCTAATATATTTGTTAATTAATTTAAATAGATCAACTATTTCTATTAAATAATTAATTAATTGTTACTAAAAATAATTAAATTATTACTAAAAATAACAAAGCTTACTACAAATAGTAGTCTTAACAATTTGATTCGATTTTTTGATTTAATTTTCGATTTTAAGTTCAAAATTAAATCGAATTGTTAATTTCAACTTTAGAAATCGAATTATTAAGATTCAATTTGATTTCTTAAATCGAACTCGATTTCTCAAATTGACGCAATCAATTTATATAATATATTTGCGTAAGCACGTTATTTTAAGACTTTTACGACTAGATTAGAGCGCAACAAAAGCATTAAAGATATCGATAAAGAGTATAAAATAAATAGAAAGATCAACTTTCGTTAACGTCGAAATGCTAGTAAAAAGAATCTCGAGAACGTACAAAAATATCTTAACTATAATGTTAGCGATCAATAATCTAACAAACACGTTAATGTTAAGCTCTTGTAATAGCGACTTAACGTCGTATAGAATTTTCTTTCTAAGAATTTTCTTTTAAAATTCTTACAAATTAAAGTTTTTCTAAATTATAGTTCTACATATTATGTAATCTCGTTTTGTGTACGTCGATATAACAACGTCTTGTTATATGTTTGTATACAATCTTATAATATTAATTTGTCTCAATTTATAAGAACAATTGTTCGACAAAATAATTAATACAATATGCAATACAAGACAAAATCTAGATAACAACAACAATATTGCGACGTCTTAACAATTAAAGAACAAAAATAATGCAAGAATTTAGTTTGTATTAATTTCGAGTTTTGAAATTATATTACAAGAAAAATCTTCGCAAGACAACAATATTATATTGTTGTTATTGTTCGATAAAGATATTAATTATAAAAAACTACTTATTAAGAAGCAAGCAAAAAGACGTAAATTTTAAATAAACCAGAATTTTTGTATTACTTAAGTAAAAAACAAATATCTTGAAAAGTTTTTTTGTTAAAACGAAATTAAAATATTTAGTTCGCGTTGCTTTTGCAAAAACAATTTCAATAATAAAAACAACAAATCGATGCTTAAGAAACAACGCTTTGTACAGTTTATAAAATCGATCAATTTAAATTTATATTATAAAAAGAACTTTAAAAAATAAAAAGATTAAATTTGAAATATTAGAAACTCTTTTGAAGTTAATAAAGAATAATTTTTAAAAAAAATTACAAAGATTTGTTAAATTTAATAATTTCTTTGCGATATATTTGCGTTGCAATAAGAGAATTACAAAAACAAAAATAAGAACAAGATTAAGAAATAAAATTAAAAGCAATTTACTAAACATTTAACTAATTTTATTAAGAACTTAAAGAATTATTGTTTTGTTTTTTCTCGAAAATATAAGAATATTAAGCAACAATTGTTGCAAAGCGTTAATAACTTTGTAATATATCTTGAAATATTCGAAGCAAATTTCGACAAATATATTAAATATTAATAACATAATTATTTTTTACATAAATTAAGAAATTTTTTTCGAAAAAAGATTAATAATGTAATTTAAGTTTTTAAAATAAAAGATATGCTTATCGCGTTAACGCAACATATAAAGAGTATAATATTTTTAAGATTCGAGATATTAAATAAAATTTTTAAGAGAGAATTATTCTTTAGATCTTGCAACTTTAAAGAAAATTCTTATAATTAAAGACAAGAAAAAATTGTATTAACAAGTAAAACTTGCGACGTCTTTGCGACTATAAGTTGTTAAAAAAGTATAAACAAACCTTCTTTTTATGATTTAGAAAGAGTTAGCAATATTGTGCGAGATAAGCTTATCTATTATAATTGCAAAAAAAAAACAAATATATTGCGAGAAATTGTCTTAAATTTTCTAAGAAAATGCAAGTAAATATAATAGAGAACTCTTAATTGAGCTTTGCGACAAACGCTTAAAATATACTTTTGTTGCAACTTATTATTAAGAAAGTCTTTAATAAGTTAAGAAACTAAATAAGTTTACAACAATTGTAATCGCAATTCTAAATTAAAAGCACAAAACAAAGATATTTTTTGCAAAGTTATTAATATTTGTTGACACAAAGTAATATAAACAAAAAGATCTTCTTAATAAAGACGCTTACATTAATTGCATTAACGAACGACTAACAAAATTATAATATTTTGAAAAAATCTAATGTCTTGTTATTAAAGCGAAAGCATTTACAATTTAAAAGACTCAATTTGCAAAATCTTATATTGCAAAAATCAAGATTCGCAATAATAAAAAACATAAATATGTCTCGAAACAAATCTTTTATGTCTTTGACAATATTGCACACGATATTATTATTAATCTTTTCTAAATAATAAAGACAAACTTATATGTTAATTAATATACACTAATCTAGCGCTATCAAGTTATTAAGAAGATAATTGTGTTAAAATTCTTAAAAAATTTGTTTTTGTGTTTGCTTTTATTTGTTGTAATTTTAATGCAAACAAGAATTCTTAATTGCGCGACGTTTTTAAAAAAATGCGACATATTAAAAACTATAATAACGTTTTTAATTTAAAAAACGCATTTACTCTTCTTAATTATAAGAAAGAGAATTATAATATTAATTTATTGTTAAGTAAAAAGTCTTTCTACAAATTATTATACTTTTTTTTCAAGAAAAAACTAAATATTTTGCAAAAGTATTTTTTAAAGAATTTGACGCTAAGCAAAATTTGTAAGTCTATTAATCTTGTTAATATATTAATATTATTAATATTAAAAAACGATAGCAACTTAAGATTGTATGTCGATTATTGTAATCTTAATATTATAATTATTAAGAATAGATATTCTCTATCTTTGATTAAGAAGACGCTAAATTGTTTAATTAACGTTGTTTACTTTACAAAGCTAAATCTTAAAAACGCTTATTATTAAATTCGCATTTGTTAAGATAATAAATAAAAGATTGCTTTTCGAATACAATACAATAATTTCAAATATGCAATAATATTATTTAAATTAACAAATATATCAATTATTTTTCAATCTTAAATTAATAAAGTATTGCGAAAATTAATTAGTTATATTTGTATAATATATCTTGATAATATCTTAATTTACTTAAAGATATAAGAGAAATACTAGAATTGCGTTTATTAGATTCTTGAATGCTTGCAATTGTATAAGCTTTATATTAAATTATCAAAATGCTTCTTTATAACAATCTTGATTAAATTCTTAAAATACATTATAAGTAATTATAATATATTGATAAATTTGTGTTATGTAAATTTTATTATAACGTAATTTAAGTTAATTATTCTTTGTAAAATTTAAGTATTTCTAAAATTTGCAAACTTTTATAAACAATTTGTTCAATATTATACAAAAATTACTTAAGCATTAACAAAGTTGCTAAAAGACAATAAGCAAAAGAAACAAAATAAGTCTTTTGTATTTAACAAGAACGCTATAGCAACGTTTAAGAAACTTATTATTGTTTTTACGCAAATATCTATAGTAGTGCTAGTGTAATCGTTGAATCGAATCGAACACTTTTTTCTTAATCTAATTTATTCTCTTGAGTCTTGTAGAATTAAGTTAGAATCAAGACGCAAATCTAATCTTAGAGTCGAATTTCGTCAAATTAATGTCAAGAACTTAAGCTAACTTTGTCGCATTAATATTTGCTTATTTTATCTTATTTTATCTATGCGCTAATTCGATTAAACTAGCGCAAGATTTACGCTAATCATATATAATTAGTGCAAAATTTATGCTAATCGCATATAATTAGCGTGTTACGTAATGTTATATAATTGAGTAAGTCGAATTAAACATTCAACGCGCATTCTTTGCTTATCTTACTTTGTTAAGCTAGAAAATTTGTCTAATCTTAGAATTAGAATTGAATCAATTAACTCGATCGAATTAAAATTCAATTCAACGATTACGCTAATTAGTACACTTTGATTTCAAGAATTATATTTATATCGAAGCAAACATCTCAAAATTTGTTATTGTTGTTATTTTCTTTTAATTGATGTATCTTGTAAGCGAAGTCGAATAAATAACGTAACATTCAATTGTATTCTACTTGAGAAAAATAATTTTTGCAAAAATACGATACAAAACTTATAATTAAGAGTTGCTCGCAATTGTTACGAGATTTAAGCAACAAAAATACTATTTTAAAGAAAGTTCATCCGCGTTTCGGGAGACAAATCGAGCTTCATAGGTCAAGATTCTCTCAAGATTTTGCAGATCTTACAAATCTAACTATTCTGCGTACTTAAATTAGTATTGTCGAGGCAGAACTTGCTCGAAGAGCTCGTTTTGTTTTCTTTATGTTCGACAAAGTTGCGAAACCTTAGTTGAATTAGACTACGTCTTGACGCGTAAAGTTTTGATGTTCGCAATACGCACAAACGTTTGCAATTGCTCGCTAGTTGCATAGTTGCGTCAAATTTTTACGTTTTTCGATTTAAACGTCAAATTTCGTCGATTTGAGCAAACTTTAATTTTGAGACGAGTTTGATAAATCAAGAGAACGTGTGCGCATCTCACGCAAGCAAATCATAATTGTCATATAGGACGAACGCATCTACGAGCGCAATGTTGAGAGATGCCAAGATCGTCTCTCGCAAAGCTTGACTTGAACTTCTAGATTCTCGCAGATAATGCAAGATTTATGAGCTCTAATCTTGATCTCGCACAAAGTCCAAATATTAATAACAAAAAACTGCGACTTTTGTTATTATAGATCTAGATACATTTAGGACTAAAGTTAGGATTTATCAAATGCGAATGTTATTATTCAATTATTGTGCTAACAAATTATAACAATTTGCGCTACTTTATAAAGATAACGACGTTAAACTATTATTAAACGCAATAGATTTTCTCTCTAGCAAAATATAATTTCGAAATTAAATATCGCACAAAAAAAATCAATCTCGCAAATAAGTTGTTTCGACAATCTAATTATAAGAAAGATGCAAATAACGAGATTTTCTTACTTATTCTTTAAAATAAGTTAAAAAACATTATAATTGCAATTATTAAAAAAATCTTAATGCTAATTCGAGACGTTGTTAGAGCGCAATCTTTGTATTTCTAGAACAAAATTAAGACTTTTGTAATTAAGAAGCTTAACAATAAATTATTTAAAGAACCTTTTTACAATATATTTACAAATAAGAAGATTATAAATATTAAGATAATAATAAAAGAAACTGTAAAAATTGCTTAAAACGTTATAACATAGTAATTGCGTTAATATAATGCTCGCTTAGCATACAAAGAGAAAAATTATTTAAAAAATTTCTTCTTTTTATTGTTAATCAAGATTAAGAAGTTTTAAAATAAGAACTTAATAATTCTCAAGATTAGAGAACAATTAATATCAGACAATATGTGTAATATTTGCGCTAAATAAGAGTAATTAATTTACAAAAGAGTATTATCCTCCTTTTACGCAATTCTTATTTCAAATAAAGCATCTCTTAAAGAGAAGCTTTTTAAATTATATTACAATAACTTGTTGATAAGATATTTCGAAATTAAGAAAACAAGAACTCTAATAAGCAAAAAGTTCTATTAATTTAAAATAACGTCGAATATTGACACATATATTAGAGAATACAATATATATTAACGTAACAAAATATCGCACTATCGCTTATACGATAAGTTGACATTACTATCAATTTTAGCTCGATCTTAAGCAAAAATCTCTATAAATTTTATTATCGAATTATTTATTAATTGTTGTAACAACAATATCTACAACGCTATCTTAATAATTGTTAATTAATATTTAAAGATATCGTTATATATACTTGCAAAGTCTATATAAATTGCAAAAGATTTAGCAAACATATTGTTTAAAAAGATGCTACTTATATATTTTAAAATTCGAAAGATTGTTTTTGATCAAAAATTGCTCTTTATTAGTAATTACTAGTTCGCAATATATTATTGCATTTGCGCTAAACAAAAGTTAAGCATAACTTTTTATTTTTGAATTAATAATTAAATCGAACAACAAAATTAAATACTAAAATATTATTTGCAATATTATTGCAATTATAAACAAGATAATTGAGACTTGCTTCTAGCTTTAACTTAACATATATATAATAACGTCTTGTATACGTTTATTGAGTTGTTGCTCTTTAAAATAATATTTAATATTGTTGCGAATTTTAAATTCAATTAGAATAACAAAAATTGTTTTGATATTTTAATTGTTCAAAAACAAGTTTAATCTTTATAAGACAAACAAGATCAACTTATAAATTATTTGTAATTTATATAATAAACATAAGTTCGCAATTATAATAAAACAATTATTTCAAAAAAGTATTAAATAAACAATAAGATTATACTTTTAACAAAAAATCTTTCGAATATTTGTTTAAAAAAAAATTATTTTATAAATTTACAAAATTGTTCAAAGTTAAAGATATTATTAAAAGATAAATATATTGTTTTTGTCTTTTTAAAAAGTAACAAATTTATTTTGTTTTTTATATTTTATTGTTAAAATTGTATTATCGAAATGCGAATATAATCGCATCGAAAAATATAATATTTATTAACAAAAATTAAAAATAAAAAGTCGAGAATATTTTTAACAAACAATATTTGCTTTCGAAGAATTTGTTAAATATAATGCGCGCAATCGACGCAATATTAACTCTTTTTTAAGAAATTATAATAAAAGATTATTAAGACGCTTAAATTACAATCGACTTATTGTTTGTTACAAGAGAAATAGCAAATCAATTAATATATTGCGATATAAACAAGAAGATAAAAAACTTATTCAATTATTTTTTAATAAAAACAATATTAAATCTTCGAATGCAAAAGAAGTCTTAACGTTGTTTTAAACAAAACTAAAAAGTTATAAATTTAGAAAAATTCGACAATATATTAAGAAATTTATTACTTAAATTAATATTAAACAATTTAATAAAAAGAGACAACATTAATAAGTATACAACAACGTTGTTCGATGCTTCAAAAAAAACTATTAAAGACTTTATTTCGTAAGCAAGATTACACAAGAGAATCAAATTTAAATAAATAACAAAGTGCACAAAGATAATTAAAGAAATCAAAAGACTATATTGACAATATTACATCTTTAGCGAGTAAACAACGTACGTTCGAATATGCGACAAGAAGAGCAAGATTTTGAAGAGATACAAACGAAACGAATTTCGCAAACAAATAAAAGTTTCGAAAAACATTATTAAGAATCTTTTTAAGATAACAAAGTAAATCAAAAACGCAATAACAAAAACGTTAATCGAATTTACTATATTATTATTACAAATTAATACAAATATTGCAACGACAACAAAGAACAAAATCGAAACAATGTTTTGATTTTATTTTTATTTTTTGTTTACAATTTTAGTAGATAACTTGAACGAATTCTCTTATTCGACTTCTATAGAAGATAACGAGATAGTATCGAAGCGCAAAGTAATAAAAGCAATGCATAAGATAACTTCTAACAAGATATTAAAAATTAACAATATAATTAATTATGCGTCGCGACAATTAATTTGCATTGTTTTATTTTAAAACAAATTTTTTATTCGATAAACATATTAAAAAAGAAATGCAATTGTCTTATTTTAAAAAGACGATTACAATAATATTGCGCAAACTAAGAAAAAAGAACTACTCTAAATTGTTATTTCTTAGACTTATCGCATTATTAAATACATTAAATAAGATATTAGAGTTAATAATATTAAAGCGTCTTTGTTACGTTGTAAAGACGCACAATACTTTATCAAATATACAAATAAAAGTTAGAAGACAACGTTTAATCGACACAACGTTGCAATTAATTACGAAAAAGATTTACACAATATAAAGCAATCAAAAGAAAAGAGTAACATTTTTACTTAATTTTGATATATTAGACGTATTCGATTATGTATCGCATGTTCGTTTGCTTTACAATACAAAAAAGAGACGAGTTTCTACTTATTTGCTTAAATAAATAAAGAGTTTTTTAGAAAACGTCGTATTATTTTAATTATAGACAACTATATAATAAAGAAGCGCAATGCGAACGTAAACATATTGCAAAAATCTTTTTCTTTTTAGTCTTATATTTGTTTTACAATGCAAATCTATTAAAGATATACAATAACATCAAATTGCAAGTTAGCGTTACGAATTTCGTAAACAACATTAATATATTAATATATAAGAAATCGATCGAATGTAATTGCAAAATGCTAAGTTAAATATACGACAAATACGAACAATAAGCACGAAATTACAAATTTAAATTCGCGAAAAAGAAGCATAAATTAATTTATTTTTCGCGAACTTTAAAGAGATTCGATATAAGCACTTATATAACACTAACAAAATACGAGATAATTGTCAAATCAAATATTAGAATATTGAGAGTTCAACTAAACTTAAAGCTAAGATAGAGAATTTACTTACGTCAAATAAAGATTAAGCTAATAATTAGACACAAGAACGCATTAATAATAAAAAGTTCGATATTTAACATTTCGTTAAAGACAAATAAGTGCAAATATATTGTTATCAAGAAATCAATAATAGTTTACGATATTGTCGCATAATATACGTTTAAAATTATTAAGAATTTAAGAAAAAAAGTTATTTCGAAGTTGCGATCGATACAAAATTGTGCGTTTTGACGTATTACAAATATTTACAAGACGACGTTTACAAAAGTTTTACAAGTCAAGATTAACGTATCTTTTATTAATATGCATCTCGAAAACCTAATATAAAGATTAATAGTTATTATAGATGTACAAAAGTTAAACAAAATAATAGACGCAACAATATTGCGCATACGTAACAACTTAATGTTAAAAAAAGAACAAAAACCAAGACTTAGAATAATATTTTTGCAACTTAAGAGAAAATAAATACAAATAGAATTCGAATTGACAACAATATTGTAATAGTAATTCTATATAACTATCTTATAAGTAAAATCTTCTAAAATAATTATCGCGTATAGCAAGAAAATAGTTAAAAAAAGCACAATGCGAACAAGTTTAATCAATATTAAAGAGCGTATTTTGACAAGAGCAATCGCAATAAAAACGTTATCGTTATCTTGATAAAAGCGAATTAAAGAATCAAAAAGCGATTAAAGAACGTCAAAATAACATTTACGCATTATAACGAACTCGAAAGACTTATAAGAGCGATCGAAAAATTAACAAAGCATTGCGAGACATTTACTAATTTGCGAGAACAAATTTACAAGATATATTTCGACAATCAAAATTTACTAAAGATTATAAAAAAATTAAATTAATATTAAATTAAATATGTTTTAGAAGAAAGCAAGAAATATATAATGCGATACAACGTCGCGACGTTATATTAAAACTTTATTGAATTTCAAAATATAAAGACATAAAAGATAACGAGATTGCAAACGAAATCGTTAACAAAACGCATAAATAGCGTTTATTTCTCGCGAATTAAATATTAAATAAGCTCGTCGTTAAAAAGACGCTTATTTAGAACAAGACTCGAAAGAAGTAACAACTAAGATAATTAAAAAACAAGAACAACGCAAAGTATCGCAAGCTTGCATTTAGAATTACGTATAAATATATACAATTACATATTAATTGTTTCAAATTATATAATGTACTTCTAATATAACTAAGAATAGACAAAATTAACTTTAATTAATTTTTGTGCGAACGATAAATGTTTGAAGTTACGACAAAGACTTATTATTGCAATTGGAGACGCATAACAATCAAGCATATTTTGTTAATTTGCTTCAAATAATAATAAGAAAGAACATAAATGCAACAAAAAATCAATATTACAAATTTATAACAATTGTTAGACGAAATCAAATTTGTCGTTGCGACAATGCGCATGATTTTAATTATCAAATTGTTGTGTCAATTTTAGACGACAATATTGTTAACAATATTCGAGCTTTTCTTAGATTTATAAAGTTCTTGTTTAAAGATTTTTTTTGTATCACAAATATCACGATATAGAAGACGAAGATATAGCGTTGTTATAACAACTTGTTACGAACAAAATAATAATCGCGAATTCTAGTCAATTATAATTAAATAAGCAATATAGTTCTCGCATAGACTCTTAGAAATGTTAAATCGAATATAAAATAAAAATAAAAAAATTATATATTAATATTAAGTTCTTGTAATAGCAACTTAACATCGTGCAAAGTTTTTTTTAAGGATTTCTTTTTAAAATTCTTACAAATTAATGTCTCTTTAAACTATAGTTTTATATGTTATATAGTCTTGTTTTATGTACGTTAATATAACAACATCTTTGTAATGTTAGCGATCAATAATTTAATAAACACGTTGATGTTAAGTTCTTGTAATAGCAACTTAACGTCGTGCAAAATTTTCTTTCTAAAAATGTTCTTTTAAAATTTTCACGAATTAATGTTTCTTTGAACTATAGTTCTACATATTATGTAATCTCGTCTTGTGTGCGTCGATGTAACGACGTCTTGTTACACGTTCGTATACAATCTCACAATATTAATTCGTCTTAATCTATAAAAACAATTGTTTAACAAAATAATTAATACGACACGCAATACAAAACGAAATCTAGACAACAACAACGATATTGCGACGTCTTAACAATCGAAAAACGAAAACAATGCGAAAATCTAGCTTGTGTTAATTACAAATTTTAAAATTACATTACAAGAAAAATTTTCGCAAAACGACAACACTATTTTATTATTATTGTTTAATAAAAATATTAATTATAAAAAGTTACTTGTTAAGAAGCAAGCAAAAAGACATAAACTTTAAACAAAACAAGATTTTTGTATCGCTTAAGTAAAAAACAAACATCTTGAAAAGTCTTTTCGTTAAAACGAAATTAGAACGTCTAATTTGCGTCGCTTTTGCAAAAACAACTTTAATAACAAAAACAACAAATGACGCTCAAGAAATAGTACTTTGCACAATCTATAAAATTGATTAATTTATATTTATATTATAAAAAGAACTTTAAAAAATAAAAAGATTAAATTCGAAGTACTAAAAAAAATTTCGAAGTTAATAAAGAGTAATTTCTAGAAAAAATTACAAAAATTTATTAAGTTTAGCAATTTCTTTGCGATGCGTCTACGTCGCTATAAAAGAATTACAAAAACAAAAATAAGATCAAGATCAAAAAATAAAATTAAAAACAATTTACTAAGTATTTGATCAATCTTATCAAGAATTCGAAGAATTGTCGTTTTGCTTTTTCTTAAAAATATAAGAACGTTAAGCAATAATCGTCGCAAAGCGTTAACAACTTCGTAATATATTTAAAAACGTTCGAAGCAAATCTTGACAAATATATTAAATGTTAACGATGTAATTATTTCTTACATAGACTAAGAAAAATTTTCGAGAAAAAATTAACAACGTAATTTAAATTCTTAAGACAAGAAGTACGTTTGTCGCGTTGACGCAACGCATAAAGAGCACAATATTCTTAAGATTTTAATACTAAATAAAATTTTTAAAAAAGAATTATTCTTTGAATTTCGCAATTTTAAAGAAAGTTCTTATAGTCGAAGATAAGAAAAATTTATGTTAACGAATAAAATTCGCGACGTCTTTGCGATTACAAGTTGTCGAAAAAGCACAAGCAAGTTTCTTCTTCGTAATTTAAAAAAAACAAATAATATTGTGCGAAATAAACGCATCTACTATAATTGCGAGAAGAAGAAACACATCGCGAGAAATTGTCTTAAATCTTCTAAGAAAACGCAAGTAAATGTAGCAGAGAACTTCTAATTAAGCTTTGCGACAAACGTTCAAAATGCGTTCTTGTCGCAACTTATTTAATAAATGCATTATCTTGTTCCATTATTATTGTAATTACAAGATTTAATTAATATTTTACTCTATATAGATTCGAATCTTGCGACAATTTACGTCAAACGCGTGACGATCTAACTTAAGAATTGTTAATTCATTAAGCGTTTAATGAAGTAATTCGATCTTTTTTAATAGTAGAAATTCTAAAATAATTCTATGTTTTTTTCTCGAACAATTATGATGTGTTCTTTGTGCTAATTGTGAGTCAAATTTTCGAGATTTAATTATTAATAGCTTTTTTCTAACAATCGAAGTTATTAAATGCATTATTTTTTTGCATTATTACAAATAAAATTTGTTTGTTTATATTGTAATTGTAAATGCGATATGTTCAATAATACAATACGTCTATTAATAAACTTAATTTAGAACGATTTCGAACTTTATTCGAAAAAAATTCTCTTCTTTATTTATCGTTTGATCATTATTCTTTTCTTTGCGATATATTTTTACGATTTAACAACAATCTTTTCTAAGTTTAAATTCATAATACGATTATAGTACTTGATCATTATAATTTGCTCAATTATTTGCGAACTCATTTAAAATTGATTTTATCAACACACTTTTCGAACAAGACTAAAAGTTCGTTCAATATCTATTAATAACATTAAATATAAAAACACATCTCGAGTCATTTGCGTTAACTTGAGAAAGTTCGAAGTATTATCTCTCTAATACTTTTAAATTAAATATTTATTCTTTATAATATTAGTTCGAAGATATCGATCGTCTTTATTTTGAGTCGAACGAGAGCGTTAAAGCTATCGAAGTAAGAATCTCGCAATAATCGCAATAGATTACAAAAGTGTTAGCAAAAAATTATATGCATTATTATATTGCATTATCTTTTTAACGATATTTGCTCTTTGTGCTTTTGCTCTTAAACTAGCAATTAAATTGTAATAACGTGAAGAATAAATTTTGAATTCGATCTTGTATTATGTCTCGTAGTTGACAACATTATTATTATTATTATTATTTTATATCTTGTAAAGACTTAATTTCTACGTAGAATTTAAAATGTTAACAAGATTATATAATGTGTTATCAAATTTTTCTATTTTTGAATAATATTTTGCAAGTTTTGTTGAAGCTTTATTGCAAGCTCTTGTTACTTTTTTGTTAAAAAATAAACATTAATTTCAATTGTTTTCTTTAGATGTTCAAGATAATTAAATATGACATCGAATATTTAAAATTTTAAATAAATGCTTGTATTAATTGTTCGTAAAACTATAAAAATATATTTGTAGAAAAAATTTAATATGTTGTCATCAAGTAAAATCAATTGTTATTCGCTTTCGTTTAGTTTAATTTGTTGTATTTTTTAATTTTAAGAGTATTTCTCTATTTAAAGATTAATAAAATCGCGTAATTAATACGTACGACGAAGCATTAAATAGATAGAGTTTTAACGAATACAAATATTTTGTACTAGTTTTCGTAATATTTTTTCAATTTGCTTCTAAAAGACTTTTGTTACGATATTGCACTTATGTTTAGACTACTTATTACTAGATGACGAATCAAGAATTCATGATTAGATGATGCGATGACCCTAGTTAAACCTCGATGCACCTAGATGAGCAGGCGCATTTGACGCATTTAACAATGTATATAGTTATCGTTCATAGCTTCGATAGACCTCAACTCTTTTACATCTTATCAAATGATAGCTTCAATACTATAGATCATCATCGTTTTATACGATTGATCTTGATCAATTAATTCGTAAGCATCATATATTGTTTCGAACAATTAGTTCTTAAAATTATCGATCATCATTTCGATTCTTGCTCTCATCGTCAAGTTGTGCTCATCGCCTCGAACTAGATAATTGAAGTTTGCTCAATTATCACTCACGTCATTGATCGTAAAATGATTATTATTGTCACATTTGTCACATTATTGACAACGTTAATCAAGAGTCTTGATTAGATTATCTAGAACAATGTAGTTAACTAAATTACTTAAGTTGACTTTTCTCGACAACAACATTGTTATCATCCCCTTTGTTATTAACGCCTTCATCAAGTCGTTTCATTAATATGCGAAGAATCTCAATATCGTTATCACTAGTACAATAGAGACTATTGTAGCGACTCACTTTCGCTCTTTAGCATCTTTTCGATCTAGTCGAAATACGCGAAACTTTGCTTCAACAAAGTCTTCAACATATCTCGTTGAGTGAATCATCGACGTTAGTGATTTTCGAACGATCATTTAACAATTTTTTAACGTCATCGCCCTCTATTGACAAACTCTTGTCTACGAAAGCTTTTTGCAATTTCATAATTCAAATAATGTGAATAGTTTGTCTTTTATCGAAGATATCTCACCTAATGAAGCATTCGCTTCACGAATCAAGACTAGATTTCTTAACGATTTAAACGACACATCGATTCACGAACGCAACAAGAGCATCTTCGAATCTATTAAAATAAATATTGATAGCGATAGACTTAGATTCTAGAGTCTATCACTATCTATCGAGATCGACGAGACGTTCGTAGAGAAAGCAATCTACGACACATTTATAGAGTTTTAGAGCATTATGCCTATCGATGTAGCCATTTAAGCAATCGTTGACATCGCGATTAACGCAAAAATGAATCGCGTTCTAGCTCGCATGCAAGAAATGCTTCAAGGTACGAATAACTCACAAAGTTCATCAAAGTCTATTGAATCGCCTAAATTTCTCGAATTATAAAAAATGACAAATGAAATAAGCAATGATTCATCTAGATGACATGTCAATAATATTGATTTCTTCGACTCTCATTACGACGACAAATCGATATTAGGCGATCTTATTATCGAATACGCCAAAAAGAATATTATCTTTCGTGACGTACATGTCTTCGTAAATCGCGCTAAAAATATTGCGTCGATTAAAGATGACGAATTAGTACGCAATAATCTTTTTATCTACTTGCGAGAGCAAGCACTCATCTAGTACATCTCGAAACTTATTGACGATAAACGTCGTTTGCTCAAATATAACAATCATCTAGACGAATGAATCAATAGTCTCGTGCGTTAGTTTCGTGAGTCTCTTGCCAAAGCAATGAAGATGATCACTAGTGAACAATACATCACTTAAGACGTTCGTCGACTACGAGAGCCTCGTAAGTACGCTTAGATCATAGTGAGAATCGCGAGATCGACGAAGCTATTTATCTACAATTAGCTTTAAATCATTTGAAATGAGTTAAATGCTAAATTTCAACGCGATGTATCTATGTCACGAATCAACATTATTCTAAATGCGTTTCTTAAGAATCTCGATAATCGCAAAAACATATAATAAAAGCTTGTGAAAATACGTTTTGAGCTATCAAAGCAAAAGAAGAAATTCGCAACGAACAACAATTATGATAGAAGCTATAATAAAAATAATCAAGATTACGATCGTAACATAAGTATCTTTTTCAACAATTTTAGATTTCGCTTTAACTAGCAAGATAATAAGTACAATTAATTCTTTCGTTTAAAATTGCAATTTGTCTTTTAATTCTTTATGTTAAGTTACGTCGCTTAGCAATCGACGTCGTCATTTTTTTATCAAAATCGTGCTTATTAATTTTAGAACGAACAACAATTATACTAGCAACGAGATCAATTCTTAAACGATCAATCGTCATAGCGAGCTTTGCTTGCTTCATCGCAATCGAAGCAAATCACAATTAGTTTTGTTGCTCAAAACGCACTTCTAAACGAGTCAAATTTCTATTAGAATCAACGCCAATCATTTTGATGCTATGATGGCAATCGTCGAGTCTCTTTTTAGGCACAATTAGCTTATTGAAGCATGAAGAATCAAAAGAATCGTTCGAAAGATTACAATTAAAATGCATACTATGAAGACGAAGATTACTACAATAATGAAAAGTATAATGATAATTACGAGACTTACTCTACTTAATTTAACGAAGCGAAGAGTGAGATAGATAGCGATCAAGATATTGCGAACGATAAAGCAATTATTGACGTTCACTTCGTTACGATCTCTAGGCAATTATCTCTTCTTTATCGTCGCTATTAGCAAAAGTTCATCTTTAACAACAAGCTTCATCGACATGTTCGAACATGTCAAAAAATCAACGTCGTCGATGCTCATTATATAGATAATAAGATCTCTATGAAGCATACGTTTGCCATCATCATTAAGTTCACTACTTTATTTACTATTTAATCTAAGTACAACTTTCGTTTCTAGCATTACGTTCGTATCTTGATACGTCACTTTATCGACGAAAAAGAAATAAAGAAGTGTCTCGACTCTAAATGCGATATGTTATTAGCTAATCGCGAGTTTCTTGCTTCGCAATCATATAAGTCGATCAAACGAATTTTTTTTTAAGATACAAGCAATAAATGATTGCGAATACGATACGTCGAAATATTGCGAGCTTGATTTCTACATAATTGAAGTACATAATGAAGCATTTGTTATCGCACATTTTAGGCGAGAAATGCACGTAATAGATGATTTACGAACGAAGATGCTTATCAACATCAATATATTGAAATCAAAAGTTATAGTTTTCGACGTAACACAATGTTACGAGCCTAGCGGGCTCCAACAGGTATATGAAGTACGCAGTACGAGCAGCACAGAGTACGGCTACTTGCATTGCTCTTGCGTCTCCATCAGGGAGCAACAGGAGCTTGCTCCCAGCGCTCCTTGGAGGAGCAGCAAGAGCAGAGGTACCAGTGTCCCATTGCTCTACTAGGGAGCAAGAGGAGCACGATGGATCTCCTTTAGTATATAGAGATCCGAACACGACTCCCTTATGGATCGTGTTCAACTCATCTTAAGTCTTGACTTATTGTTACGACTGACCCAAGCTGCAAACCCCTTGTTACCAAGTGATTGCTTGCATCACCTGAAGACGCCTACAGACCTCTCCAAAGCATAACCCTCTCTGATACCTTCGAAGGAAGTACCAGCGTAACACACAAAAGCAAATCGTCATAGATAATTGTGATGTGATCGCATCTCTCTTCGTAATATCAAGAAAAGAACGCGTCGAACGCAAGCTACGTAGTAGAAAGCAAATAACAATTTCTTCGCATATTGTTATAACTATATCGATCAAGTATTGCAATAAAATTATATTAAATAATCGCGACTACAACTTTCTATTTAGATTCGACATTGCACTAGAATTTAACAATGATTTCTTCGCTCACATTGTAAATGCGAATGTTGAGGCAATTTAAGTTAGAAACGTTTCTAGTAAGATCTTTGTAATATCAAAGAATCTTATGATCGAAGAACTAAGAGATTACGATAAGAATGATTGTTATCTAGCTCATTCGAAAGATGCTCATCTAGCAATAACGTTTTTATCGAGATGATTTAAACGATTGAAGCAAATCGCAAAGCATGTTGTTGTAATAGATCTAGCAATCGTTGTCGTCTTCGACAACAACGTCGTCGATACATTTATCTCTCAAGAATTTATAATATCTTAGATCAATATTGCGACGACATTGTTATCGACGTTCTTAATGATCACTCCTAATCTCTATATAAATATCTCATTGTTTGGGTCATCACTTTCACAATCTTGCGATAGCAACATTATCTTTATTAAAGTACTAATAAAGATAATGATGTCTAACGAGATTATTATCTACGATAACAACTTCGCTTACAATCGTCTATCTATTGTCGCAAAAAAGTATTAAAACATCTTTTGCAACTTTAAGAATACAATTGATCTATTTAAGAAGTAATGAATGCAAATATTTATTCTTTCTAACGCGAAATCAAACGCCTCTCAAGTGTATCTCTTAAGCTCAAAAGACAAACAAGCAATTGACAAAAAATTCAATGGCCTATATATAAAAGAGAAGATGTCATAAACAATTTAATCTATTTTATACAACTATCTTGTCTTCGTAATGTGACGTATCGTTAATGAAATACGTAAGAAGTGCGTCGTGATAAACATAAGAGATCTTAACAAGATTTTTATGTTTAACGTCTATTTCATGTCTCTACAATCGAACGTTCTAGCTACAATAATAAGATTTTCTTACATTTCGATCATGAATTGCGCTAGCTTCTTTCATCAATAACTAATGCGTTATTAGAATCGTCACAAACTTATTATGATTAATTATCGCAATAACGAGCAATAAAATGTGACAATTATGAGTTATTGAAACTCTTCAATCTATGTGCAAAGACAAATAGATGCTATGTTGCGTTTATACAACTTCGCCAAAGTTTACGTTGACGACGTTGTCGTATATTCTAACATCTTAAAAGAGCATCTACGTCATTTAAACGAGATCTTCAAGCTATTTAAACGCATGAACATAGTTATCAAATTAAGCAAGATCTTTCTCGATTACTTTATTATCGCACTATTCGATCAAAAAATCGACAATTTTGAGCTCATCATCGCAAAAAACAAGTTGACGACGATTTGAGAACTTCGATTTTTTAGAACTTTGAAATATCTCGAAATCTATTTAGGCAAGACGAGCTATTTACGCCAATACGTGCTCTATTACGCACAAAAGATCGAGTCTCTTCAAAAGCGCAAAACGCGTTTGCTTCGAAAAAAATCTATCAAAGACTCTACTCGAAAGCGACATTCTCGTTTCATCATAATCATCACGTCTAATTAGATCGAATTCGACTCATTCAATTAGCTTTAAAATGCATTTATTAGAGTCTTCTTTTTGATTCATTACGATAAAATAAGAGTCTTGTTCGTCAACATAGACGCATCTAAGAAACGAAATTATAAGATAATAATATATCACGTAAAGCGAAGCAAGAAAATAGTGAAATATAGCAAGTCTTCTCGACGCAACGACATCGAATCTATTATGTTTCTTAATAAGATGCTCTTCGAAACAAAGTTACGAATATTGATCGATCGAATTGAAAATAATCACATTAGTGTGAATTATTCGTAAGATACGACTTATAATTGTCCATTTCAATCACTTTACGATGATGTATATAGATCATAACGCAAGCTCGTTAATTATGAATCAAACAAAGCTTATCTTTAGCAACATCGATCGATTGAACACGAAACTTGTACGAGCATCTATTTATTTATCTTAATTTCGCCTAAACGTGCATCACAAGTTCGACAAGTCTAATCTAATATCTAATGCACTAAGTAGGCTACTTATCAAATCAATCAAAGTGAACAATATCGACGCTTTTGATATCGATGATAAGATCTATGTATACAACCAAATTGTGATAATAATAAATAATGCTTTTCGCGCCATTATCTAAAAAGAATATTAAAAGAATTTCATATAGAAGAAGCTTCTTTCGATGCTTCGCAAACTCGTCGTCGCGATCGCTAAAGAAGCATCAACGACAACTATTAAAGCATCGTCTATCGTTGTGAAAGCAATATTGACAACTATTGAAGCATCGCTTATCGTTGTGGAAGCATTTGCTAATATGAATGCATTATTATCTTGTTTTGCATCGTTTATACATGTTACTACAAGAGCAATTCTTTCTCTTGCGATAATTTCGATTCTAATTGATATTGAGATTACGATCGATAAATCTCTATTATCATTTCGTACAAGTATCGATTTCTATTTAATGAATGATCTTATCTATTACATCAAGAACGACAAAATACGTTTGTACATATTTCAAAACACTAAGAGTATAGTGATGAAAACAACACATAATGATTGCTTTCATGCAAGTTATTATAGAGTTTACGCTAAACTAAGTGACACAATCTACATTCACAAGCTATTTAAAAAGCTTATTATCTACATACAACATTGTTCTCAATGCTAACTTAATCAAATACGTCGTTATCGCGAGTACGAGAAATTAATGTCGCTATTCACTTCGTTCATTTTCTTTCACACAATAGTTATGAACTTCGTTCTAACTTTACTCGCAATTAATTCGCAACAATACGACTATGTGCTTAACGTTATCAACAAGTTCTTTAGAAGAATTTTGCCAATATTAGAAAATTTTACGTTTAACGTCGCTAAGTGAGCCAACAAGATTCTAAATAAATTGCAATTCGCGAACTAAAATATATTAGCGTCAATTATATCAAATTGCGACTCTAAGTTTTTATTAAACTTTGGAACTATCATGCTTCAAAGATTGAACGTACGAATGCTCTTTAGCTTCGCATATCATTCTTAAATCAATGATCTTTCGAAGCGCACTAATTAGATCTTTGAAATAGCTTTTCGCTATCTTATTTCGAACAATTTCGAGACTAACTAAATTAAAGCATTATTATTTTTGCAAATGTGTTTCAGTAACTTCTTTAATGCTTTCACAAGTCAATCTTTTAACGAGATATGCTATAACTTCAAGATTAAGAAGACAGTTTACATCATCATCGCAATCAAAAATTTTAACAAGAACATTAAGACGCAATTCGATAACTTCGAAGCAAAGCGCTTTCGTTATTAATAAGAAGTTGCGAACGTCATTTTCTACGCTAGCATTTTATTCAAAATCAAATACAACTTTATGCACATTTCATTTTTGTTAAAAGCAAGCAATAGAGCGTTTCTTCGACTTTATCGTAATTATACTCTTTTCAATGATAAATACAACAAAAAACTTAATAATTAATGAATTGAGTTCTTTCTTATTAAACGACGCATAGATCGATTAGCATACGAACTCGATTTATTATTTAAATGACGTATGCATCTCGTAATATCAATTACTTAATTAAAATTAATTCTTGAGAGCGACGATCTTTACAATCGATTACGTTTAAACTATCTTGCAAAGATTAAAATCGAAGACGTTTTTAACATTTCATGAATGAAGTTTTACGAGATAAACAAGTTAGTTGATAGGCGCACTAGAAAGTACGATTTTACACAAACGATTCAATATCTTTTACGTTAAAAGAGTTACGAATCTAAGTACAATAAGTAAAAATTCATTATCGCACTCAAAGAGTTCGTCGATCTAATGAAGAACTACGAGCTTACTTATTTTTCTAACATTTTTATAACGAAACGATCACTTAGAGTTACAAGATTTATTGTTTTTTATCGAAGCAAACGATTGCGAAGCAAGTCTTATCTATTATTCTATTCGTATTAAGACAAATTGCGACGTTTATTATCGAAGCATTTTCATCGACGTTGTCGCAACAAGAAGTGATGCTTCGTCGATCACAAATGCTTATTCACGTATCACTCAAGACATTTCTACAAACATCAATATTATTGATAACGAACGAGAACGTTACTTTGCGACGAAGCAATCGCCTTCAATAACTTTCTTTTCATTGTTTTTATCGTTAATTTACGACTTATGTTTATAATATGACACTATGACTTTCGCGAACTTACTATGACCATTCACAACGAAGGCGTTGCACATTTTTTGATTAACGACAAGTTGTTACGATATTGCACTTATGTTTAGATTGCTTATTATTAAATAACGAATCAAGAATTCATGATTAAATGATGCGATGATCTTAGTTAAACCTTGGTGCATCTAGATGGGCAGGCGCATTTGACGCATTTAACAATGTATATAGTTATCGTTCATAGCTTCGATAGATCTCAACTCTTTTACATCTTATCAACTTTGAAGCGAAGCAAACGTTAAGCTAAGTCATTAATAACAACTATAAGAGTGCGAACTTAAATAAAATTTAGCAAATGCATTATCTTTTTGCATTATTACAAAAAAAAATCCTTTTAATTATAACAAACAAGTTTGTACTTCTTGCAATATTCTAAATTTGTGCATTCTTTAATTGCACAACAACATTGTTAATTATTGCTTTTAATTTTAAAGTCGCAATAAAATCTTAAATCACTAAATTAATAATATAAGTTAAACAAGAAATAGAGTTTTGCTATTTGTTTCATTGAAATTCTTGTCGATTTAAAGCTCTTTTGAGTTCGTTTTTTAAAATGTCATTATTGTTCGCGTTATTAATAACGACATCAAGAAATTTGTTTTTAATCTTAAAAAACTTTAAAATCTTCATAAGCTCTAACATTAATTAACAATTTATATGTTCAATATTAAGAAAAATAAATTTAGTAAGATGTTCGCGAAATTGAAATGCGATGTTAACTCAATATATTAACACTTCTAAGTAGATAATTCTTTAAGAACTAGATTATGCATTTAAAGCAATAAAGACACGCTAAACATCTCTAAAATTTATCTTGATTTTTTTACGAATTTGATCGAAATTCGAGAAAATTATTTTCGATAATTTCGTGCGATCTAGAAGTACTAGCTTTGATTAAAGCATTTTTAATAACTTTCGAAAATAAAAGTTATTAATAATTCGAAAAAATAAATTTAAATTAACAAAAGTCTTGCATAGTTAATTTTCTTAATCATTTTAAACAAAGAAGAACGACAAATTGATATAATTTTTCTTCTAATAATATGTTAGTTTTGCATTATTTATTTGCATTACTAATTGTAATTTACGCGATTAAAGACTAGATCGATCGCGATTTGCAATTTAGATCTTTTTCGTTTTAAGCAAAAGATAAATTGAAAATGTTTTTTCATATTTGTTGTGCTTAAATGATCGTAAGCAATAGAATAATTCAAAAGCTTATGACAACTTTTGCAAATAATCTTAGAAAAACTCTTTATAGTCGAAGCTACTTAAACAAATCTATTTTAAAGCTTAAATTGTGCTCTTGCATTAATCTTTCTTGCTTAATGTGAATTGACAAGTCTTGATTAAGTCTTGTTTAAAATACTCTCGTTAATCGCAATTTGTGATCATTATTCTTGAAATTAAATGTTAGTATTTGAATTTTATTCGATATATTCGTTTCTCTCTTTTAATATAAGCAACGAAAAATTGTCTCTAATTTTGTTCAATACTTCGTAAAAAATTCTTTTTCTATTATCGAAAATGAAATTAAGAAAATTTTAATTGAATTGATTCGCGAATTGATTAAAACTTAAACTACTAAATAATGAGTTGCGCAAAATAGATTCGCAAAAATTATCTTCGATTAAAGATAATGATTGATTTGAAGCTTTTGAAGAATTAAACATGTTGCAAACAAAAGTAATAAAAACAATGTCTTTAAACAATGTATAGAAAATTTCATCGAAATAAAAGAGTAATGCAAAATGATAATGCAAGTAACAATTAAGTTAAACAAATTATTATAGAATAAAGTGTAATTGTAAATTCGAAAATGTTAAAAGAATCTCTCTAAAATAAAAGAGTAATGCAAAATGATAATGCAAGCATTAATCAATTCGAGTAAATTATTATGTAACAATATAAACAAGTTTGATTGTAATTTCGAAGTATGTCAAACTATACTCTAGTCAAAATTCCATAGTTATAATGACATAAATCTAAAAATAGTAATTTTTGACATAATGACGTGATTTTCGATTTCTTGATAATTCGATTCGATTTTAATTTTTGAAATCGAAAATCGACTCGATTCGATTCGAATCGATTTTTAATTCGATTTCTAAAGTTGAATTGTCGATTCGATTCGATTTCAAAGTTGAGATCAAATATCGAATCGACAATTAGTTTAAGTTCTAACTTAACAAGATAAAGCAAACGAGAAATGCACGTTAAGTATTTAATTCAATTTATTCAATTACGTAACATTACGTAACGCGCTAATTATATGCAACTAGCGTAAATTCTGCGCTAGCTTAATTGAGTTAGCGCATAGATAAAATAAAATAAGATAAGCAAATGTTAACGCGACGAAGTTAGCTTGAATTCTTGATATTGATTTGACAAAACTCGACTTTAGAGTCGAATTTGCGTCTTAATCCTGACTCAATCCTACGAGATTCAAGAGAATAAGTTGAATTAAGAAAAAAGTGTTCGATTCAACTTAATGATCACACTATATAAAATATACTCAAGCAACGCGTATATTATTATTCGTAGATATTGCAAGAGCAATTGATAAAAATTATGCAACAAGAGTAATAAAAGATATTGTAATAAAAGATATAAAAGTACTTTAACGAAATATCTATGCAATGCAAGCGCATTGCAAAGAACAAAGAAAAACTTATTAAAATTAATCTCTAGTAGAGCTTGTTCCCCATATATTAGTTAGCAAATACCATAGAAAATACCAAAGAAATGCCTAGTGTCAATGCGTGAAAGCGTTGTTTCGTGATCCAGTATCCCATAAATTTTGGTGGGGTGGTGGGGTCGGTCGCCTAAAGTTGAATGGGGCATGACTTTTGCCGGCAAGCCCATCAATGTGTCCGGTTCTGGTCTATTAGTCTGATTAGGTTCGATTCATAATGGCGCTGGTTCAATGGTGGAGTGGCTTTTAGTTCTAGTTTCTATCAAAGCCCCATCAAGCCCCCACCAAATGTGCTCGATCAAAGTCTTCTCCCTTCTCCACTCACTCAGAATTTCTCCTGTGCCGGCCTCAAATCCAATTCATGCGTCCACAGACACGGCTCCTGCTGGCTCAACCACAGATACGTCTTCCCCACCGCCTCCGCACTCATCGTCTTCCCCTGCTTCTGCGCCTCTCCATCCTCATCCTTAATCGCCCCGTTGGCAATTGTATGCACCACATGGACCCCCTTCTCACTGAATTCCTTCGCCAGCCCCTGCGCCAGCATCTTCACACTCGCTCTCGACGCACCATACGCGCTGAACTGTGCATTCGTCCTTAGCGCCCCTAACGTGCCTGTGAAGATGAGTGTCCCTTTTTTCTCACCACCGTCGGCCAGAGCTTTGTCGCCGTGGTGCTCAAAGAGGAGTCTGATGGTTTCTTGAGCAAAGGCCATAGCGCCGCCGACGTACGTATTTAAGCTCGAGGTGAAGTCATCATACGTCTCTTCCAGAAAGGGCTTCTTTGAAGCGTGCTTGACACTATACACCGCGACCTTCAGCTTAAGATCTTTGAACGAAGACTGCGCCCGGATATCTTTGAAGGCTTTGGAAAGGGAATCGGCCGAGGTGTCTGTGGGGAAGGTTTCAATGGTTGCGTTGTCTGTCTGCGAACGCAGGGTCGAGGCGAGGGATTTGAGGTTGTCGGGGTTGCGGGCTAGGAGGGCGACGGCGAGGTTTCCGTGCGAGGGATGGGCGAGGATACGTGCTATGCCGGCGCCCTGGGCGGAATCAATGGGTGTTTGGCATGGGAGGCGGGGGGTGTTGCGGGCTTACGGTGGATGGCCCGGCGCCGATGAGGATTGCGAGGCCTGTTGGTGCCATAATCAGACTGAGTTGGAGCAGTGTTGAAGTCTTTTGGTAAGCCCTATGCGAAATGACACAACACTCGTAGAGTATATATAAAGCTTGTGGTGTGCAATTCTAGTTCTGACGATAAACGCGTACTCCGACCACGAGTGACGTATGTCTGCCCTCACACCAACCCCTAGCAAGCAAACAATGCAAACACCCTCACAACAACAACCCTCTACCATCCACCTAAAGTAGCCATCATCAACCCCTTGAAACTCACCCCACCATGGCCGATATCCTGACCCAACTCCAAGACTGTCTCGACCAGGTATCTTCCCCTTCCCCACCCCTTTCCCCCATCTCACTAAACCCCCCTTCCCCCATAGCTCTCAACCCAATTCACCGCCTCCCTATCTCACACCCTCCACCACTCCCCCCCCACCCCACTCACCCATCCGCCCGCCGGCACCACCACTCCACCTCCATCCCACAACGCCAACCCCCCCTCCACCGCCCCCTCCACCGCCCCCACCCCCCTCACACTCACCCAGCGCGAACTAGCAACCGACCTCCTCCACAAAACGCACCAGATCGAGATCCTGATCGCGCATCTCCCGACAACAAACTCCCGCCCCCTTCAAGAAGCGCGTCTTCGGGCGCTGGAGGGCGAGTTGGTGGCTGTGGAGGTGGAGAGGAGGGGCGCGGTAAGGCGGAGGGAGAGGGCGCTGGGGGGGTTGGAGGGTGTGATTGCGGGGGCAAGAAGATAGGAGGTCCTCATCGCGCACGTCCCCACAGCAAACTCCCGGCCGCTTCAGGAAGGAAGGATACGGGATTTGGAAGCTGAGTTGGTGGCTGTGGAGGGGGTGTTCGGGGAGACGAGGCGGTAGGGGGGGGAGAAGAGAGAGTGGAGGGGATGGGGGATGAGGAGTGGGGGCGGTTGCTGGAGAAACCCAATCCTTCCTACGCGCGCTCTATGGCCAAGGACCGGAGGCCGGATTACAAGCCGTGGAGACGGAGAGAAGAGGCGCAGTCTGGGGGCGGGGGGGGGGTTCCTTTTGGTGGGGGGGTTGGAGGGGTATCGGTGGGAGAAAGCTCCATCCTGGGCGCCGGGAAGTACTGGTTTTGGTGGCAATTCGTGAAGGGCAAGCAAAGCGGGGCTTTCAGTCTGGATAGGGATTCTCTGCAATAACGGCGGCGAACAAGGATCAGAAGCTGGTTCAGGACGATAGAGGGGGGGGGGACGATGGGGCGGTGACGGGGTCATCGCGCCGTGAAGGCAGTAGGGAGATGGGAGAAGGGGGAGGAGAGATTGGTCCAGCTGACACGACATTCTTCGTCAAAGAGTCAATGCGAGAAGGTCATCGTCAACATAACAAGCCAGTCGATGTGTAACATTGTCATTGGAGTCCACATACTAAGTAAATGGATCTAACACATCGAGTTAAAAAAGGCAAAACAAGCACGCATTCCACACCAATCACCCCTTTTATCGCCTGATGGACGAATGCATCTATTGAACCATGCCGCATACGTTGTCTCTTCCTCGTATCCCATAGGTCTTGGCATAGCATTGTTGTAAGAACAACCGTGTATCCATTCTTCGTGATCGTTGTTCGGGCAGCTTCTGTGATAGATGAGAAGCGAGAGCTTTACAGCTTGTCGTAGAACTAGTAGAACACGTTAGTAGCGACTTTAAGAGAGGTGATGAGAAAGACTCACATTTTCCACACCCGGTACAATTTCCTTGATACCCTTTCGCTTACGCATAGCTTGGACGATCTGACCAGGCTTCGTTGTGGTATCAAGAGGCGAGCCACCGGGCAAGATTTGCCAGTGATCGAACACCAACTGGGGGAACGCCTGTCCACCAGTATGCGAGCGGAGGTCGGCCGTGAAGCCGAAGGATTCGTTGACAGGGAGATAGGCCTTGACGTTGAACAGTGGTGTTCCTGGGCGCTGTTCTTCGGTGAAGACGTGACCTCTTCTTCGTGTAAGCACACCGTAGATGCCACCCATAGCCTGCTCAGGCACCTGGATTTCGACCAAGAAGACGGGTTCGAGAATACCGGGATCGGCGAGAAGGGTTGCGGCGAAGAGAACGCGACGGGCGGTTGGGATGATTTGACCGCCACCGCGGTGGATAGCATCGGCGTGGAGAGTGACGTCCATGATGTTGAAGCGAACCGAGCGCATTGGCTCTTCGGCGACTGGGCCTTCTTTCGTAGCCCATTGGAAGCCAGAGACAACAGAATCTTTGATTTCGCTCAGGTACTGTACGGCCTTGGTCTGATCAACGAGCAGGTTGGCACCAGTGGTTTCAGGACCGAAACACCAGATCTTCCGTGCATCGGTGACATCCCATCCGTGATCATCTGCCAGGATACGAGCACGAGCCTTGAAATCATCGCGAGGGCCGATTTTGCCCGCCTCGATGTCACTGGACACCTCCTCACCCAAGGGCTGGGCGGTGACGTACAGCCGATTGTGCTTATTGGGTGACTTCGATAGCGCGGTAATACTTGATGGTTTGCCGACAGACTCGCGGTAGGACACGACGGGATCACCAATGCGCAGCGGGATACCAGCGTGGTCTTCTTCCAGATCCTTAAGACAAATCTCCAGGTGCAGTTCACCAGCACCAGCGACGACGTGCTCGCCAGATTCCGAGATGTAAGTCAGCACGCACGGGTCGGACTTGGACAAACGCTTGAGACCTTCGACGAGCTTAGGCAGGTCATTGGCATTCTTGACTTCGACTGAGCGCCGGACGACAGGTGACACTGAGAATCTCATGACCTTGAGATTGTGGGCCGTCTCGGATGTTGTGAGGGTACCTGACTTCAGCAAGAATTGATCGACTCCGACCAAACCAAGGATATTGCCCGCAGGTACATCCTCAATAGGTTCAATGAATCGACCCATCATAAGGATGGTGCGCTGGATAGCCTTGACGAACAGATCTTCTTTCTTGCCTGGAATGTAGTTGGGGCCTTGGATACGGACCTTGAGACCGGAGCGGACAGTACCAGAGAACACACGTCCAAATGCGTAGAAACGGCCTTTGTCCGAAGTCGGTACCATCTTCGAGACGTACAACATGAGGGGACCTTTAGGATCACAGTCGCGGATACCGATTGCAGACTCGTCATCCAGAGGACCTTCGTAGAGGGTTTCAGCACGATACTTCTGAGCGGTAACGGGCGATGGTAGGTGGATGACCATCATCTCCAACAGGGCATCAGCAGCGGGCAAGAATTTTCGCATGACGACTTTGAGCATCTGCTTGCCTTCCAGTTCTTTCTCTTCTCCGGTCAGCTTGATTTCCAGCTTCTCCAGGAGAATCGTGACCTCGTCCTTCTTGAAGTTCATGACAGCGGCGAAGACCTTGAAAATGGGGTCGAGGATGAATTGATTGAAGGCGCGCTCAAGCGGCTTACCCTCGTGCTCACCAACCTTGGTCCACTTCTTGGTCTTGGGGTTGAAGTAATTGTCGCCCTAGCCAGATCAGCAAAATTCGGCAGCAGCATGGGCATGACCTACCCATAGACGCTCCATCATCTTGCTCTTGTCTACACCAAACTTCTTGGCGTACTTGACCGCGAATTGACGGATAGTAAAGCCCCATCCATGAAGACCGGAACCGAAAGCGACAGTACCATTGTACGGCTGGACCTGGACATCACCCAAGGCCTTGTCGAAGTAGGTGGATATCACCACGTTGACAGATTCGATGGTCCTCGAGAAGGACTGGTACAGGTCTTCTTTCGATACCTGCAATTCCAGGAGCGCACGGTCGACCTTGTTGACAATGACCACAGGCTTGATGCGTTCACCAAGAGCTTGACGGAGCACGGTCTCGGTCTGAACGCAAACGCCTTCCACACAATCGACAACAACAAGGGCACCATCAGTGACACGAAGAGCAGCGGTGACCTCAGATGAGAAATCGACGTGACCGGGGGAGTCGATCAGGTTGATCAAGAAGTCATTTCCTTCAACCTTCTGAGGGATATCTTTGAGATCATCTTCATTCGCCATGTGGGCATACAGGGAGATGGCGGTCGACTTGATAGTGATACATCGATCTTGCTCATCCTTGCGCGTATCCGTAAACCGAGCTTCACCAGCTTTCGACGCCGAGATGATACCAGCACGCTGGACGAGGGAATCGGTAAGGGTGGACTTTCCATGGTCGACTGTACACAGAGAACAGATTAGCCAGAGCCTGCAGGGATACAATTGGGGAGATCGTGATGCAGCTTACCATGCGCAATGACCGACATGTTTCGGATATTGGCAGGCTTGTCCATGAGCTCACGGATCTATATCGGTGTCAGCCATGGCTGTTCCCATACCTTGAGCTAGAAGTCGAGTAGAGACGTACCTCTTCGACGGTAAAGCTGTCGGCAGGAGACAAAACTTTAGTAAACGACATTTTGAAAGTTGAATTAAGCCCTCGAGGGATTCTCGTGCTCATTTCGTCCATCCTGATTGTCGATGCCAGAGCAGGATCGCAGTAGGAAAGAGGAGTGAAGAAGAACTTACTTGACCATCTTGACGGTGTTTTATGTGGACTCGGAGGGTGACTCCTTCCTGACGGTTGGGGTGACTCCTTCGTGGAGCTGTTGAGGGGCGTAAGGAACCCCGCTTCGCAGGACCGAGAGCTTGCTCGACCTGATGTGATGTCTTGTAGACTGCCTTCAGGGCTTAGAGGAGGCTCGAGGCAAGTGCGTCTGTGACTTGCGAATGTCGTGTACACGATCGTGTAAAAGGAATGTTTGGGTGAGCGGGTTTTGGAGAAGAGTTGTGGTTTGAAATCGCAGCTCGCTTATGCTCCAATCAGATGGCACGGTTGGAAATTTCGCTGTGAGGTCACTGAGGTGACTCAAAGCAACGACCGTGGGGTTCCGATGGATGTAAAGTACTCACACATTATGACTCCTTGTCTTTCAACAATTGCGAGAATTACTTTAACTTAATGTTGGCCAAATTGATTCTTGTTGACGGAATAACATTGATAGCAGGATGAGAGCAATAGGTCTAGAATCCATTTGAGACGCAATATGTAGTAAATCAGGACTCCTAAGACCGCACTATGCACATTTGCTCAAAGCACACCTTAGGGGTATGAAACAAAGACTGTAATACAAGAGCCTTTAGGGTATCTTAGGGATTACTACGCAGTCAATGTTGCCAATCGAACCGGCTCAAGACCCACAAAAACTCCTTGACAACCATAACGCCGGTATTAGACTGTCCCTTGAGTAACAAAATCCTTTCGCAATTATGAGGATCCCAAAATCCTCGTGTAAGCATCTTCGACCTCTTTCGCCAACTCCAGTAAAGACACGATCACGATCTGGTGTGTCAGATTCGGAAGACGCTCCCTGTGCAGCCCGATCCACTCTAATGGTGGTGTGGCATCCCCAAGCTGCGTCAGCTTCGGCGTATCGATGACCGGCTCTTGAAGCGCCGTGTACTGATATTTGGAGAGAGGCACGTTGACCAAAGCTGTGATCTTCTCTTGTCCACCCTCCAAGGGCGTGTCATTTCCGCCTTCCGGTTGCGGTCTACCTGTGATCTGAACGGTTGACTGCGGCAGCGGCTTGCCAAGACGCTGTGCCAAAGCTCGAGAATGGTTGGCGAACATACCTCTCAAGAAGCTGATGCGGGAGTAATTCCATCCCACATCGATGTTTCCTTCAAAGGAGGACTTGAAGATGTAATCAATCTGCGTAGAATGAGGAAGTTGCCAGGTCTGCATTGAAGCAAGGACCTCTGGGACTTTCAAGATCGTCCCACCACGTGCGTCTACGGCAAAAGCTACAACCTCGTCAATACCGATCTCCCCGAGTTTCTTTGGGGTACTCGGTCTAGTAAATCCGGACAGAGCAACGCGCAGCTGACCTAAAGTCAAACTCAGGCTGCTGTGTATCTTCTCGTGATCCAGGAGTACCAAGAATTGCGCAGAGACCTCAAGTGCTTCGGCCTTGAACACCTGATTGTCGAAGAACGTACTCGGGTATACGCCAAGATTGATGGCTCCTAGCCGTATGATCACTTTCGTCTGCAGCCTGATGGGGACCTTGCCCGCATCATCATCCCGGCGAGCTACCGCGATCTTTGAGGCTCCTTGCAGAGAAAGCGGACTGACTGCTGACCTGCGGCGCAGGAACCTTTCAATCTCTTTTAGCGAAGCATCATAGGCTGCTTGTTTCTCCTGGATCAAGCGTTCAACTGCTTGGAATAAGGCAAGACCTTGGGCGGCACTCGTAGCAGTACAGAATGCCTGCACCTTGGCACCCTCGACGATGCATACTAGGCGATCACTGCTAGCTCTCTCAAGGTCCCTGACATTATACATCAAGAATTCGACTGCCGTGCTATTGGCGATTGCAAATGCTTGGTAGTCAAAGGCCGCTTTGACCCTTAGCTGATCAAACGCAAGAGAAGCTTGGACTAAGGGGGTTTGGTTCTGCGCTTGTTCTATCATCGGCCATAGTATCGATGTCCGGACCCGGAGGTTCTTCAGCTCAATAAGGCCGCTCATCCGGCCTGTGCTGTCCATGCTAATCCTGTCAAAGCCGAGACAGAGATTCTGCTCCCAGTCAGACGACTTCTTAGAAGATATCCAGAGATTGGAGATGACAAGCACAGTCCGACCAAGCGATTGGCCTAGGTCTAATTGGATGTCAAGTTGGGTAATAGTAGCAGTGGCATTCCATGGGAAAGCCCCAGTTGCGGCGATCTGTTGATAACGCTGGACAATGAATGCTTGCGGCTCAGTTGATGCACTCGGCGCATGAGCAGCAGGCGCATGCCGAATCTCGGAAGGCGCCCATACTTCGCGGAACAAGAGGAAGTCATGCAACTGCCTCGCATTGATTTGAGCTTTCATAGGGCTTATCTTGAGTATGACGGACAGACCGTTCGCATCACTGACATGCTTGCTACTCATCAACGACACAAAAACAGACTCTACACTGAAGCTTCCTGTTGGATCTCGTGAATATGCATGCTGCACTGAGGCTTGAAGGCTTTTAAAGACGCCGGATAGGGTGTAGAATTGTCCGTGGTCATCGGATTGCACGGTGTTAACCGTTATATAGATATCCTCAAAACAAGCAATTGCGTCTACCTGTGTGATTGGCTGACACGTGAGACTGAACTCCTGCTTGCAGATACGGAGACCGAGATTGACTCGACATTTTCCAAAAATGGCGCTTGGGTCAGCAGAGAGCAGCCGATCATCATCGAGGAATCTCGCAGGCTTCGATTTTGCTGTTGACGTTCGGTCGGAGCCCTCCGCATCGGAAACCATCTCTTTGACGCTTGAAGAGATCTCCATGATCAGAGGCACGACAGTAGGTTGAAGAACGTTGGATGAAGCATCCACTTTGACTTCTGCATTTAAGGATCGCTCCGCAGCACTAGGGTCTTCGTATTCGATCTTGAATGCTAAGCCAGGGGATCGCAGGGTAGTGTTACTACTGGCATTGCCGGGGGTAAATTGATTATATCGTCCATGCTGAGGAGTACTTTTACTATGCAGTGTATTCATGGCGGAGCTCTGCGAATCTGCTACATTTCGACCTTGGATATAGACCACCGCACCGGCGAAATCAGCATCGATCAATACCGACGCAAACTGTTTGTTACCAAGTAGAGCCGTTTTTTGAGTGCCCTTTTCATGCGCCGAGGCATTCCAACTAGCAGTCGCCTCTCGTACTTCTTGCACGGCATGCGCGATGGAGCGCCTCAAATCACTCGCGGGCAGTATGAATTGCGAGGTTAAGCGTAAATCAAGTGATTTCCCTGCGGCCTGAAAAGCCAGCCGGCGATCTTTGCCAGTCGAGAGGTACGCCACGTTAAAGACAACTTCGGGGAGAAGTGCAGAGTTTGGGGAGCGACCTAGCATGACCTTCGAAAGAGGGACCATCTGCAGCTGAAAATTTTCGATGAGAAGGCGAGCCGCATTGTCCCGCCTAGTGGATAGGTCAATCTTGCTGATTGTGATTATCAGGTCTTCGGCCTCCCGCCCCGGCGAGATAGGTGTAGTACTCCCTATCTTCCAGCTAACACGGATGCTTGTCATCTGGAAAATATACGTTGCACTGAACAAAGCGGTCGAGCCTATTAAACTATCGCTTGAGCTCGCATTTGGACCTTTAAACGCGGATACCGTAGTGTCATTGCCCAGTCTTGTGCGTCTTAGAGTCCTCAGCCTATAAAATTCCGAAGACAATTCAATGGTTTTTAACGTGTTCTGCAGATGGCCGATAATGTCAATCATCATGGTTGGTGTTTGGGCGTTGAGGTCCAACTCAAATTTTGGAACCGAAATCCGATATGCACGTAGAAGCTTGCCAGACTCGCCGTCGGTCTTCGACGTTAATTTCAGAACGGCTGCGATTACCATACCACCATTGGGAATTTCTTCCCCTGCTTCAATGCGTAATAGAGTTGCTTGTATGCTATTGAGGTGGACCTCCAGTTCCGGGAATTCGAGAGGGGGTCCCAGACCGGATGCTTTGTTCGTGCCCTTTACCTGCACGGATCCAAGATTGAGGTGTAGCCGACCCGCACGAGTAGCGGCTGGAGAGGTTGGGCTAGTAGCATGTATGCTCAGTCCAGCGACTATGAGATGTGTATCATAGAGGAGCGGTTTGTTCGGGGTTTTTGTAGTGTCCGTTTGGGACTTCGAATCCGTAAAGAGATCTCCCAAGCGCTGCTCTATTAGGGGGATCTCACGCTCAATACCAGTCATAAGATCGCCGACTTCCGGGCGATTGACAGTGACCAGCAACGAGTGAACTGAAGCAGCATCCAATTGGATACTCTCCACCATAGTGTGGACAATTGCACACTTCTGCTTCGGACCTAGCTCAAGACTTAAACAGCCATTGATTGGTGGTATATCCAGCGCTGCGATATCCTCATCCCCATCTCCGCTGAGTGTGGAGAATACATGTCTATGGTCTTTGATGTCGCAATCTATCAGTGTTTCAGTGGCCTGACGTAAACCGTGTTGAACCGTGCTACGTGCAACTCTGCCAGCAACCCTGTAGCTGAGACTTGGTAAAATGGCTATGCTGACAAGGTACGAGTCTACAACAAGAGTTACATGGGCTCTGTTGTTACTTTCTCTTAATCTACTAGGCGGATTTTCGATTTTAAGATGAGCTGGATCTGAGGAGAAAGAGGTTGCCAACCGCCTGACGTACGATGCCTCGTCACGTAACAGTGTGTGTACCGTCTCGATCATGATCAACGGGTCTTGGAGTACTTTGAGCGACAGCTCACTGCAGGAAGCCGCAACCTTCCAAGTGCTATGAAAGCCAGCGGTTGCTATCTGGTCGTCAAGAGTGGCAAGAATGCTCGGTCTTCGAAGCTTCGACTGGATCAAGATTTTGGAACGGTCTGTGGTCTCGGAGGTGGCAGCTTCTGCGGCGATGAGCAAGCTTGTTACCGTTCCAGCCTTGGCGGTTGACAGGAGTGAGGAGATCTTGACACCCTGGCACATCGACGTATTACCCAGGTTTGGGCTGTTCCCTTTGAAAATACACACCTCCAAGGCTAGCACCGCGTGAACCTTGTGATTGACAGTGCGACTCTCGTTTGCAGGTGATAAGTCTGCCGACGACGTGGAATCGATGCTTTCGGTGGTTGATTGTTGATGCAATACACCTAGGACCGTCCCGATGACCTCGCAAAGATCCCAATTCAAGCAAGCCGTGGCTCGCGCGCAATGGAACTGGACCTTAGAGCTTGTCGCGGGTAAATTTCCACTCTGCTGCGCGTACGTACTTGAAAGCGCCAAAGGATCGTGTTCGACAGACAGGGAAAGCCTTTCAAAGACGATCTCATTTAGAGTGTTCGAAGTCTCCAAAGCTAGCCGTACGCTCCGCATGCGGATCGAGGCTTTCGAAGATAAGGGTATCTCGGCTCCACCGATGGGATGGACAGTCTCCTTTCCATACAGTCCTTGCATCAGCGAACTCCCCTTGACATGTGTCACGTCCCAAGCCCTCCAATGTTCAAAATTCGCAATTACACGCAATCTGGCATCGTTAGGAATATTTGCTGGATCTCGTCGGCACTGCTCGAAAACACTGCCTTTCCAACCGATGGATAAAGAGTTGAAGATGTATCTGAGCCTCGACACCATCTTCCACGAATCGCATGTTCTCAAGTGATTCGTAGCACTGCGCAGGACATACGAGGCTTTGGTCAAGAACGGCGGATCCCGAACTTCTTCCCCGTCTGTCGTGAGATGATAGACCAATTTTCGGAGTCGAAGAGCCTGCTCCTTCGCTATTTGAGAACAGCGGTGGATTGTATGCTTGATTTGCTTTACTGCGTTGAGCCCAAGGAGCAAAAGACTATCAAGTTTATAGGGTATAACAAGGACTTCAAAATTCTTCAGCTGCATATCAAGCACAGAACAATAGCTAGTCGTTATCCAAAGTACAGGGTCAAGTAAGGTGAAACGCATCATCGCTTTTGGAGGCAACGTATGATCCATTGCGTCTATAACGGAGCAATTGATCTTGTTGAGAGCTACATGGACCGATGAGGTGCTGCTTGAAGTCACACCTGACGTCTTACGCTGTTGTCCGGACGCCCTGGACGTGAGGTTCAAACTCTTTACTTCAACAGTGAGCCCCACACAACCCCGGTCAGCGTCCAAATCTGCCGTGGCAACATTTAGAAATCTCGCTTGGACGAAGGGTATACGTATATTCAGATCCATGATGTTGGGATCACCATTGTGATCTTGTAGAGAGAGAGAGGTGACTACATCGGCCATTGTCTCCATGTGCAGCGTGTCCAACAGCGCCGTCAGATCGTCTAAGTTCAAGGCGTCCAGTAGAGCTTCAACGTGCAACAATGCGACGGAGGTAAAAAAGGCCCGAACGCCTTGGCTTAGATTGATAAGGAGACTAGCCCTTTCCCTTTGGTCCCCTTGAGTTGCAACATTGATTGAAGCTTCTGCGGAAGCTCTGAAAGTACTGGTGGTAGACTGCAGCTCACTAGAGTAAGACGGCACGTCTCGCAGGTCGGGTTGCAGACCGCAAAGTGGAAAGAAGGGCATCTTGTAAGGACTTGAGAAAGCGAACCCCGTTTGCGCCATCTCACCGCCTGACCTTCCGAATTCAACGTTAGTGGCATGCTTCGTAGATTGTTTGTTGACCGGTTCGCCGTCGCAAGAATAGGCTTTAGATTCGTCAGAATCCCCAATGCCAGCACGAACAGCGCGACCTCGCTCCGACAAACCACTGGCCAGAAACGAGCTTTTGTGGGTCGACACTCGACTTGACGTGGCACTAGAAGATGTCGAAAGCGAAGAATCATAGTCTGCAATTGGGTCTTGGCCGCTTGTTGATGGCTGCGGCATTAGGGGAAATTGCATAGCTGGAGGCCGCATCTTTGTCCCCGGAGTCAGTGTCGTTACCACAGCTGCTTGATCCGAATAGAGGAGCCAGGGAATCCGATGCGTCCGGGAATCGTGGAGCTTCAGATGACTTTGCTGCAGTTGGCGATCTTCATCGGCGTTCTTCTTGCGCTTTAGCATACGTAGATCGACCGTGGCTCTGAAGTATGCCTGTGTGACTTGAGTATTGCGAGAGCTCGCCTTCTCTTGCGACATTCTTTTATTCTCAAGGACCGCAATGATCAAATCAGATACATGAAGATACATTTGTTGCGAGAAGCGGGCCCCAACCCAGTCATTGAATTCGAGTGTGACTTCCTTGGTACTGAAGAGGATAGCCGCTGGGCCGAGACGCAGCCAGACCTCAATGGGTTGCACGCTCAGACGCAGGAAAGTGACATCGTGGATAACAGGCGGGTTCAGAGGAGGCAATGCATTTTCGTCATCGTCGAAAGAGAATCCAAAGCAACGAATACCGGACAGAAATGCCCGAAGGAATTCTGCTGAACATTCACCGGTAATAGATCCAAGGCCAAAGTCCCAATTGCACACGTAGGTAGGCTCAGTCGGAGGAAGACCAAACAAGCGGTGGCCAGAGATCTCCAAGCCATCGATAAACAGTTGGGTGCTTGAATTGACATCCGAGGGCCTCGAGTGCAGAATGAGAGAACCCCGTCGAGCAACCGAGATTGGGCTGAAAGACACAGCAAGGTCCATGTAATAGTTCGTAAACCGGAGATCTGCAATGATTGAAGGAATATCTAGCTCGACACTTTCTGCTGAGGAATACAAACGAGCAGGTAGACTCGCAATGGATCTCTCAGCGACGATCTTGAGAATAACGTCGAGGTCGTTACTGACTTTGGCATGAGGAATACTGTCTGGATGCTTTCGGTTCGGACTATTCTGATCACGTATGTGAGCTTGATACTCCTCTAAAGTCCGGAAATGGAGGTCTTCGCCAAAGTAGTTATCTTTGATCTTCATCAAATACCGTATCAAAAAGCCGTAGAGATTGATCCTTGGAGAGTCTCCGTGGACCTCCATACGCAGTATGTCAGTCAAAGAGGGCGATGTGGTCGTAGAATAGTCGTACAGCCCCTGGATTTTCAACTCTTTGAGTGAGGCAACCCGGGTGTCGTTCAAGAATGTATGTTGTGTGTTCCAGTGCGGTGTACGGAGTTCGAAGCCACCATCGTGAGCTCCAACGTCAAAGGTAATTTCATTTCTTGTCGGACGGAAAGCCTTCAAGGGTATACTGATTTCAGCAGCAAGCGCCTTCCCCCAGATGACCACGAAAGTATTGTCGTCAACATCGGCCGGATTATTGATTATGTTCGAGTCATTAGCATTAACAAAAAGCTTAAAGTCATCAAGGTGAAGGCCAATAGAATATTTGAAAGGAATAAAGGTGTAGTAGTCCGTGGAGGGTCCGGAGGACCAGTCGTTCACTAGGTCTGTTAATAGAAAGATATGATCGCGAAGAAAGAATATATCCAGCTTGTTACATTGCACGTCAATCTGCCACTGCCGCAAAGTGTTCCACCCCAAGGGGTTCGACAAGTCACAGGACACAATTTGCGATTCCGCCCGCCAGAGTAACTCGTGATTGACGCTGGAAGCCATCTCTGACTTTCGAAGATCGAGAACCAGGTTTGTTCGATAACCAGACGATCCAGCCACCATGTCCATGCTGAGGCTAACCGTCGAATCAGGCAACAACTTCAAATCGAGCCAACCGTAGGGGCGAAATTCAGGGTTGAGGTTGTCTTTGTCGCCTTTCTTTCTTTTGTTGCGATGCTTCTTGCCTCTGCTTTTCACCTTAGGGCCATCGCCGGTTGTTGCGCGACCTTTCCACTTCCAGTCTTTGGACTCCTCCCTAGTGGGAATCACTAAGGTCGTTCGCTCCTCAATCTCGACAACAAGCTTGAACACCGTGCTGACTCTCGACTGGCCAACCTCCAAAGGCGTTGCTGGACTAGCGTCCTTGTAGATCGTGGGAAAGAAGATATTTTGCAAATCACTACGCTGCCGATCAGCCCATGGTCCATAATGAATCTCACCGCCTCGGAGACGAAGATCAATGCTCCAGTCCGGTGGCTCGCCTCCGTTTATATCTACGGTGGGTTTCGACACATTGTCGCTCTCAGATGGTGAATGTTTTGAGACCTGTCCGGGGACGTCCCAGCGAATGCTAGCTCCAATACTGGGAGAGTCAACGATCGTCGAAAATCGGCCATATTCCACACTCTTCCAGCGTTCTTGTTCTAGGATGTCGTCTTCTTCATCCATATAGCGCGTCAGACCAAGCCAACGTTGCTGCCCAGGTACACCTTGGTTACCATCGTTGTGAGCAGATCTGACGCGCTTGTTGGTAATGGAAGCCGTAGATCGCGCAGCATGTGGTAGCGCGTAGCGCAGCGAGTCCCATAGTGTCCGTTTCTCTTTCTGATCGTGGAGAGGCGATCCTGACACCACTTCACCCGTTGATTCTCGGTCCCTCGCACGAATTCGGGCTCCTTCAGCTAATTGGCTATCCTTGAAATCTTTGTTGGCTTTGAGTTGAATGACCGGATGAGTGAAGTCAAAGTCAATGGTCTGTTTATACAGGTCTTGGTATGAAGCATTGCGGGCGTCTACAAGCCCATCCGCCTGGTCGAACTTGGCTGTAAGAACGGACCGAGTGTGCTGATTACCCATAACAATGGCGCCTTTTGTGCATTCCAACTTAGCGGGAAGCATCTGAATTGCGATCGGGAGCGTGTCAGCAGTGCTATGACCTCTAGAGCTGGAGCTGGAACTAGTGTTCGTGGTGGAAGTAAGTGGGGATCGACTGTGACCGGTATCTTTCCCGAATGCCCCATTCTTCTGGTTTCCATCTTTCGACCGTGATACATTGTCACCCGGAGCGAGGGTCTTCTCCTCTATCGCTTCACCCTTGCTAAGCTTATTTCTTCTCTTGACTGGAATGTGCTTTGTTGGTACGTCGGCAGTATCCGCCTTTGAGATATTCTCCATGATGGCGTCATATGCAGGAGTCCTGTTGTAAATATACCACTCCAAACCGCGGATCTTGACCGAGACCCGGCATGGTAGATTGGTGGGACTGCCCTGGCCACCTTTTTCCCCGTGGCTGATCCCCGCCGTGGTTCCGTTGTGAACAGGTGGATCTGATGAGGGGCTTCTTGTGTCCTTCTCGGACACACCGGCGGCTCGAACGCGGCGAAGCCAGTATCTCCATGTGATATAGCCATCATTGACAAGAATGGTCTCGTTGCGACCGTGGTAGCGGAACCCTCTGAAGAAGACTCGACCAGCCAAGGGCGAGATCTGAAGGGCCTGGATGTCCACGTAGACGCGGTATTTGTGCCATGTATACTTCCGTATGGTATAGGAGACAATGCATGCGAAAAGTCGATTGAAGTAGAAGAGGAAAAAGATGGCAACGAGAACAGCCAACCCTAGATCTACCACGTAGATGTAGTCAAACCGATCGTCGGGGAGCAATGAGCGCGGTGCAAGTCCATGGTCACTCATGGCCAGTCCAGCTGCGCAAGAGTTGGCAGGTCCATCTTCCACAGCTGCAGCAAAAGAGCAGCTGGAAAGTCTCCAGCATTCACGGCAGGCCTCCTGTCATTGACGTCGTGATCTATCCCGTGAATATGAATGGGTTGAGAAGGCCGTCACTTGCCGAAATTCCAATTACATCCTGCTTGCGGGCAGGCCGAGTCATGATAGAGAAGTGTGTAAAGTACTCTACGAACTTTGATAGAGATTAGGAAAGTACGCGGAGGATGCCACGGAATTATTCCGCGGCAGCAGCATCCCTGATGACCACATTGGCAGCCTTCACCTTGTTCTGAAGCTCATGAAGTAAGAGTCTTTGCTACCAGGTCAAACGACGTATTTGTCCGGATGCCATAAGGTACTAGGCTGCAGTTCGCATACCTCCATGCTAACCATCTCTTGGACTCGTGGATAATTGATGCTCTCGTCACTGAACCGCCCATAGGACAGTCTGTCCAAACAACCAGCATCGAACTTCGTCGCCATGGGCGATGATCACAGCGGTAGTGGCACAGGGGTTAAGCTGACCCGGGCTACCGTAGTCGTCTGCGGAGTTGCCTCACTCGTGGCTTCTGTACTATCTTTCTTGTGGGTAATCTGACTGAACCGTGCCCTTATTCCCCACAGCCCTCGAGTGCTTGCTAATACGTCATCGCGAGTACAGATCAATATGGCTACAGACGTGAGGTCGAGGATCGGCTGAAGAAATTGGAGTGTGATTGACGAATTCATAGCAAGAATTATCGGAAGCCTCTTCTACAGCGTTATGTCATACGCATCCTACTCATGGTCCCCATATACTCTGCATCATCCTTCGCGAGTCTCATGTCCCAGACAGCAGCCTTCTACATCGATCCGTTACGAGATATCTATGAGGTAAATCACCCCTCTGGACGACGTGGTTCCAGGAGCTGCTGGTAACCCATCAACTAGGCATTCACCATCTACACCTTCTTTCAGCTTCTCATCAACTTTCTTGGCGGAGAACGGGCCCTCATCATTATGATGCACGGTCGACAACCCAAGAGCCATCCCTGGCCATTGAATCATTGTCTGCCGAAAGTGGACATTTCCGACCCCCACACATTTCTCACTATAAAGCGCGGCATCCTCCAGTACGCCTGGCTCAAACCTGTACTCGGGATAGCTACGATTGTCATGAAAGGAACAAACACATATCAGGAGGGCTATCTCGGCTTAACGTCTGGATATCTATGGAGTGGCATTTTCTACAATGTCAGCGTCTCACTCAGTCTCTATTCGCTTGCCATGTTTTGGGCATGCATGTCAAAAGATCTGAAGCCGTTCCGGCCAGTTCCAAAGTTCCTTTGCATCAAGCTGATCATCTTCGCCACTTACTGGCAAGGCATCTTCCTTTCGATCTTGCAGGCTGCGGGGGCAATTCCAAACGATGTCCCAGGGTATACCCCAGATAATTTGGCCGCTGCCATTCAAGACGCGTTGATCTGTTTCGAGATGCCTATCTTTGCAATCGCCCATTGGTACGCATTTTCGTGGCAAGACTACGCGGACGTTACCATCTCAGCAGCACGGATGCCGGTCAAATATGCTTTGCGCGATGCGTCTGGCATACGAGATCTCATCGAAGATACCAAAGAGACCTTCCGTGGCGAACAATACGAGTACCGATTTTTCGATACTGGAGACAATGTGCTCGCACATCAAGAGTCCGACTCTCGAGCTGCCCGCTTGCTGCAAGGTATGCGGTACGAAAGAGGCGGCAAAGGCAAGTATTGGATCCCCCGCCCGAATGAGATCAACAGCCGGACACCGCTCCTCGGAGACCATCCTCAGTCCTCTGGAGCTTCCAACAACACTTTCTATTCGAAGACCGGAAGACCAGAGGACGACGACCGAAACCCCGATGTTGAAAATTCGAATCTTGATGCCGAAGATGAACGGTTATTCGCAAGCGCCAAGGTCCTTGAATTCGGCGACTGGAATGTAAGTTCAAATCCAACCTGACCACGAAAAACTAAAGACAGAAATCCATCTAAAGCTAATTCGCGACAGTACCCCGTGATAACCGCCCATGTTCCATCAGCAGAACAATGGTTCGGTTCAGATCCAGATCTCATCACCACATCCACGAACCGCAACCTCCTCCAACCTACCAAGAAAAACAAAGAGCGACGACAAAGCCACCTACAAAAGGACCAGCACCTCGATAAGGGCAAGCATCGGGATCCCAAATCACGAGCCCCTGTCCTCAACGGTCTGCTACGAGAAGATTCCACCTCCTCCGGTTCCACCAAGTCTGGCCGCAGTCAGCTTGTGGACTTGGTGACGGAAGATCGAGCGGCCGAAGAGACTGAACAGGTACGCGCTCGCAAAGAGGGAGGCGCCAGATGGAATGAAGACGAGCAGAAACATTTCGTGAGGAACTACGAAGCCCCTGAGGAGGGGTTGGACATTCGGCATGGCTTCGAACCAGGACAGATTGCGCCACCGCCTGCAGCGGCTTCGGATTCGAATTTCGCTATTGCGGACGAAGATGAGGATGGCAAGGGTAGTGATCAAGAAGAGGCAGAGGAAAATGGGAGCAAGAAGAGCTTGAAGTACGGCGATCACCTCGACGATCGGAATGTGTGGAATGAGTCCTGAAGTGCAGCACTCTGTGAGTCGGTTAAGAGCATAGCGTGGCGTTTGTGGGATGATATTGCAGGTGGTTCACACTTTGGCTGTGGTATAGCGTTTTCCTACATACAAGATACCCTCTCCTAAACCTTCCGAAATTCCACCCTCGAACTATCGCACAACGCCCAAGAAAGTTGCGCCGCTGATATTCTGTGCTGTTTTGGACGACTCATTTCGAAACCTCTACATGGGCCCACGCAATGCTTTGACAGTCTGCCTTTTCAGCTACAACTCTTCCCTAGTCGATCAGCCCATTGCCATCCCTTCAAGACATTTCTCTACTCTTCCTAGAATGCCAAGATACAGTGCACATGGGGACACCAAGGATGGGATCTTATACTCCCTGATACCAAAGTATCTCTCAAGTATGTACGCATTATACACCATTGTACCTCATACTATCAAACATCATGACTACCATATACCCATATACCCAATACCCAATAGTAGTCCTACCCACCCCCCAACAATATACATGTATACATCTCCCTGATCCCTTCTCCACCTGCAAAGTTCCACCCTAACGAACATATAATCATCCAACCAACACCGCCTTCCCACCACCTCTCTCCTCCGCCCCTTCCTCCAGAACATCATCGCCCTTGCTTTGTACGGTCCCATTTGCCTCCTCCTGCCCTACTGCTTTTCCCTCCGCACCCCCCTCACCCACCCCCATCGGCGCATCAAGCACACAATCCAACACCGCCCCCACCCCCCCCTCCACCATCCCAATCGCCTCCCCCAACAACCTCTCCAAATCCCCCACCCCCTCCGCCTTTCCCCCCCACACCCTCCCCCCCGCCGCCGCCACCGCAATCCCCGCATAATCCGGACACGGCCTAAAACTAATCCCCAACGCCTCATCACTCACCCTGCTCCCCATCCCTTCAGGATGCACCAGCAACAAACTCCGCCGCGGGGCATGCCACCCATTATTATTCAGCACGATCGTCAGCACCGGCAGGCCGTACCGCTGCGCGATCCAATACACGCTGCCGGGCACCGAGAAGAGGAACGTCCCGTCCGCCACGATCTGGCACACGAAGCGGGAGGCGCCGGCCGCGAATTTGATGCCCAGCGCGGCGCCGCCGGACCAGCCGAGGCCGCCGCCGCCGCAGTTGAGCCAGGTGCCGGGGATGGAAGGAAGGAGGGCGTCGGCAACGAGGGCGGTGTTGGTGACGGCTTCGATGGCGAAGATGGTGTCTTCGGGGAGGAGGGCGCGGAGGCGGGAGGTGAGGTAGGAGGTGGTGATGGAGGTGTTGGGGTTGGGGACCGCGAGGGCTTGGATTTTGTGCTGGCGGGCGGTGTAGGATTCGGAGAGGCGGGTGCGCCGGAGGGAGTAGGGCTCTGAGGAGAGGCGTTGGAGGTGGTGCGGGGAGGAGGCGATGTGGGTGTTGAGTTGGCGGAGGGCGGTGAAGCTGTCGGCGCGCCAGGTGCCGTGGGACTCGATCCAGCCGACGGGCATTTGCTGTTTCAGGGGGTCGATGTCGATGTGGTAGACTTTGGCGGTGGGTTTGGGGGCGTTCTGGGTGGGGATCCAGGGGACGTCGCAGTCTAGGACGAGGATCATGTCGGCGGTGGGGATGGCGGCGTCGACGCCGTAGCGGAGGCCTAGGCTGGCTGGGTGGGTTGCTGGAAAACACATATCCGAGCCGCCTGTATCGAGCACGCGGAGGCCGGGGATGGCGTCTGCCAAAGCGACGAGTTGGGCGGGAGCATCGTGGTTTCGTCCGCTATACCCTGTGATCACCAACGGCTCTTCCGCTTCCACCAACGCGTTCACCACCTCTTCGACCGCTTGTTCCGGTAAAGCCCCCGGACCCACAGGCCCCCACTTCTCCCTTCTCAAGCTATACTCTGGGATCTCCTCCTCCATCACCTCCCGCGCGCCACACAGATATACCGGCCCCTGCGGCGCACTGGTCGCAAATTGCACCGCCCTCGCAACCATCTGCTTCACGTTCCGCCCCGTCTTGATCTCCGCCGTGTACCGACAATACTGACTTACGATCGCCTTCTGGTCCGGCACATCCTGGATCCAGTGGATATACTCTGTTCTACTACCCCTGTACTCTCCCTGATCCGTCAGTGGGCTGAGTCCCGCGAAGATCAGGACAGGGCACCGGCCGCAGCTGGCGTTGTGCACGGCGGCGCCGAGGCCCTGCGTGCCGACGTCGACGTGCACGATGACGCATTGGGGTTGGCCCGAGAGGCGGGCATAGCCGTCGGCCATGGAGAGGGCGACCATCTCGTTCGGGCAGGTGATGATGCGGGGGAAGGTGGTGGGGCGGGTGGATTGGCCTTTGACGATGGCTTCGAGGATGGAAGGGTGGTCGGAGCCGAGGTTGACGAAGCAGTGCGCTATCCCGGCCTAAGAAATGAAAGGGACATCAATAAGCCTATTGATGAAGGGAGGGAGCAGTGAGTGTAAGAAGGAGATAGGATGTACCTCCCATAGTGCCTCGAAGAAGGCGTCGGATGTAGTATACCTAAATACTCGTCAGAAGGGCGCCAAATGTGATTGAAGCCAAACGCTTCTAGCATATTGTATTTTGAGGAGAAAATCGAAGAGGGCGTAGTATCCCATGCGCCGGCAAGAATTGGGACATCGTTTCTTGGCACTGCTTTAAAAGAACGATATGGGGGAACGGCAATGGATCAATGAATCAAGAACGACCCGTGTTAGAAGAGAGAACACATTGTTCGATTGATGCACAGAAGACAAAGTTGTTACCAAGAAGTCGGTCATCTGATCTGGCCCCTGAAAAGGACAGTATGCAAGCGCATGACATAACCGTAGAGAAAATGCAGAGCGTACATCTTGTGGATATATAGGTACAACACCGAGACAAGAAACGCTGAACTCTGGGAAGGCAAGTTCGAAAGCACCCAAAGCACCTGAAGCGGAGGAAAGGACAACAAAGTACCGTGAGCAACCAAAAAATCCCTACAAAGATGGAGAGAAAGGAACGAGCGACAATTGTGTGGAAGATGTTCTACATGACTGACCGCCCATCCTGAGCGGGCCGACGTTAGCCGGGCGCAAGGGAGAGCGCCATCACTGTATACTTTGAGACTGTGACTGTTGAAGGCTTCATGCGAGAAACTGAAGAGACGATGCACTCGGATCCCTCCTTCGACCTGTGCAACCATCGAAATATGGCATCCAATGGATTTTCATCTGAAGCGAGGTTGTGCAGGCACTGGAGCACGTGACATTAGGTCGACACATTTTATAGCCCTGGCGCAGCCCTGAAAGCCAGATATTGGGATTACGACCATCGTATTGCTCCCGGGCAACAGGAGATCACTGACTGACAGCCCAAAAGCCTGGAGAGTGCTGGGGAAGAGACAATGAGGTACAGCTCGGGCAACATAGGTAATTACATTGAATCAATGAGACGGACAAAGTTGTATAACTCAAGGAACTCACTATTATCTTGGAGCTACCTGCGACCGATCCTTTCCCATGCATTCATCCCAGATTATCCACCACTAGACAAGCGCTAGAACTCCAGCAATGCCCAGTCCTTGCAAATGCTTGATGGAACGCCGTGACCAATGCATTATAGACCATTCATAATTCTTTACATGTTCTCCAGCTCAATGTCGATCTGCCGGTCGAGGAAGGCTTTTTTGTCGCCAACGAGCTCCATCTGCAGACGTTGCTCAACCAATGCACGCACTGTCCCACACGTCAGCGTACTGATCATCCAGAACATAGGTTAAGGCTGAACTTACCTTGTTTCTTGGTCACGTTGTCCAGATCGACCTCGGCAAGACAGCTCTGGATGGCCTCGACGATCGCGCCATCGTCAGGTCCGTTGGTCCCTCCTCGGAAGTCAATCATGCTCACAGGTCTGCTGCCACCGAGTGGGCTGCGGCTTTGTCGGAGAGGCGGCGAATGCATCGAAATGAGGTTGTCCTGGCTTGGCGCGGCTAAACGTTGACCATACGGGCTCGGATGCGCCTGGTCGCTCATGTTGCCCATCGACTGCATTCTCGAATGGGCGTACTGCGGGTTGTCGGTGTACGGGATGAATGTGGGCGTCTGAGATTGCCTTGGAGTGTAGAACGGTGCTGGCGACACGGGAGGCATGTACGCCGGCGGGCGGTTATGGAACCCTGTCAGAACCGTTGAGGCGGGTTTGACAGAAGAATACATGGATCGGATGTCATCCATTTCATATCCAGCGTCTGCAAAACCTTCTTGATATGACTTCTCCATATTCCCAGCCATCCCGCGTCGGCCGGGGAGATTATTTGCGGCGGCATAGTCATCCCACCTCTGGAGAGGTATGCTTCGGGGGTCAAACCCTTCGTCTTCTAGAGCAACGATCTGCTTGTTTCCTTTTTCTCCCAGAACGACACGGGTGTTCCCCCATGCAAAGTCGTCCTGATGCCAGAATGAGAAGACCGGAAGAACGAAGGTGTAGATTGGGAACGCCAAGATGTAAATGATCATCCATCCGACGTGCTGCCACTGTCTCTTGATAATGAAGATGATCGCTTGTAGTCCGTAGACAGCGGCAATCATAACGATTGAGATTAGAGGAAATTGACCGCTGTGCGTCGCCACTCGATAGATCAGGTAGCCCAGATATCCACAGGTAGCTGGCAGAATGATTGTTCCGAACAGGTCAATGAACACGACGAATCGCATGCTGAAGCAGCAGAAGCCACATAGATCCTTCAGCCACACCAACTCAGCCAGGTTATGCACCGTTGAATTGATCCAGCGACGTCTTTGGGAAATCAGCACACCCCACGTTTCAGGAGCTGCTGTGCTCGCGTATGCGTCTGAGATGAATTTGTAAGACATCGAGGGGAAATGCTTGGTCATCAGTGTGGTGAGATATCGATCTTCCCCCAGCGACAGCAAGTTCTTCTTATGCAAAGTGTCCACGTTGCAGGTGGCGTATTCGGTGATGACCTGGTCAGAGATCACCAAAGGCCTGCCCTTGTCGGCGGTACGAAGTCGATACATGCAGAAGCTGCAGTACCATTAGCATCGAACAATGTCGAATATGCGTGTGTAAGGAAAACATACCATCCAGGCAAACAAGTGACCGAGCCAAAGAGCGATTCGAATGCTTTCGCCAAATGATGGGATATGTAGTACTCGTAAACCTGGATCATAGTCCACCAGCTTCGTCCCTCGTTCTCCAGGCTGGTTTCTCCGCAAATGCCCGCAATCTTTGCATCGTTGGCGCAACTAGCCACTAGCCGATTTAGAGAATCCTCTCTGACGCTTGTATCGGCATCAACCATCAGGAGGTATTCATACAGCTCCGGATCCACGCCGATAATGTTATTGATCTGATGAAACATCTCAAGCTCGAGTGGCGACATAGGGGCTCGATGATGGACCCGGTTGAGGAAACTGAGTAAGAGGATCTGGGAATCCCGCTTGCCCCTATTCCCAGGCTTTGGCTTGGTCTGTTCCGACTCCTTGCCTACTTTGACCACGACAATGTAAGGAACCACATTTCCCTCAAACTCATAAAGACCCGAATAGACCTTGCCATAGTTGAGTTGCTCATTGCTTTGGCCAACGGACTTGAACGGCAATGCTGGGGGATCAATCTTGGGATCAACACCCAAGATGTCAAGCACGATTTTGGGGGTTGGGCGATCATTGCCACCACCAACGATCATCCCATCGCACATGACGCAGATTAGCTTTCGTTTATTGTCATACTGGAGCGCTGTAAGAGAATCGAGGCCTTTTCGTAGGTGATCTTCGCCCTCTGTGTAAGCTGGCACTTGACATATCACGAATTTGTCTTGAGCTGCGGGTCTGCGCTTAGATCCTAACTGTAGAGCAGCTAAGAATTTCGTAAGGATGACGGTGCAAAGAATGATGGTGAAGGCCAGTAAAATGTAGTTATTGACTTGACACTTGGCTGTAGCTCTGAAGTCTGACTTGCCAACATAGAAGGTATTCTGCATGCATTGAAGTGCTGCTGAGAAATTGGCAGTTGTCTTCCATTGATTGGTTATGTCAACTCCAGGATTACCCTGTATGAGCTCAGCTACATCATCGGGAAACCATTTGTAGATGCGATCGCTGCCGGTGGCGGTCAATGTGTAGAAATAATCCGTAAGATCGTAAATGGCACCGTTCACCATCACCCATTGGCGACCCTGATTTTGGCCCTGATCTCGAAAGGAGGACATTGTCGTGACAAGGTCGCCCTTGTAGAATTCTTTGATCTTATGCACAAATTTATCTTCATACCATGAGATAGAGTGCAAGGCAGTGTTTGGATCAGGTTGATACCGTGGCCCGGATGTGTGCTTTGCTGTCGGATTGATGACGGTGGTATCGTTCGACTGCAGCTCCACATAATCATCCTTCACCAGATGTGGACAAGACCGTGTGAGAGGGGGCCGGAAATACTCATCCAGATTCAAACCGGCAAACGGTTGCATAGTAGCCGTCGTTGTCTGGGGCTGCATGTCGGAATGCGGCAATTTCCAAAACTTCGAGATATCGTAGACTGCCCCGTGAATGCTGACCCAGAAATCGTTGTCTCCGGTATGGTAGCCGACTTCTTTCTGATTCCACGCTTTGTCCATATTAGGGCAAAGGAGGTGCCCGAATTCGACGATCCAGAAGACCACAGTCCCGTTGAGCAAGAAGATCAATAGGAAGAGAACAACCTTTTCTCTCCAGGCGAAGCGTATATCTGGGCGCTTCATCCGTCCAATATATCTTAGCACGAATGACGGTATCCAGAAGGTCAGTGCCCAGACAAAAGCTACCCAAGCGCGACGAGACTTGGGAATGGGCTGAGATACAACAGCCTTCGGTTCGCCAATTTCCGGGTCCATGTCGTTGATGTATTGGCCTTGCTCATCGTCATAATAGGTGATCCCTCCTTTCTTGTCGTCACCTTTGGCACCAAGGCCATAGTCCCCCGGCATGGTGTTCAGTGTACGAGCCACGGTGGGAACGACTGATCTTGCAGCACTCATTGGGTTCAGGCCCAGAGTTGCGGTGCTCTGATGTGGTTGCAGAAACGGGTCTTGCTCTGCCATGGGTGGGAAGAAGCCGCTGGCCGTAGGATCCGGTGTTGCAGTGGAGTACCCGCTTCCATGATGACCGTAGAACGGATTTTCGACGGGCTTAAGGTCAAGCATGCCTTCAGCTTCCCACCAAGCCCCTTCCCGAATCCAAACGCGTTTTTCGCCCACAACGACCTCGCCATTACTCCAACCGCGCTCGAGAATCCAGCTCTCCACTCCATCGCAACCATCCTGGCACCCGAGTCGCGCGTATCGCTCACAAAACTCGTCGATATCGAAATCTGCGGTGAAGTCAAGGTTCTTGTTCCGTCGATTGGCCCACTCAGGGAGTCGCCACGCACGAAGCTGTCTCGAGACGGTCCCTGCCGACCATGCAGATGTTGTAGATGCAAGAGAGGCTAGACTAGCAGGCGATTCGTCTGTCGGATGCAAAACGAGTTGATACCAGACTCTTGTGCTACCCAGGAGGTCGGGCAGATTGAGACGTGAATCAATTCCTGCCCTGATGCCTTTACCTTCTTGTGGATACAATATCTTTCTTAGAAAACCCCCAACTTCAGCTTCCAATCCTACTTTCTCGAGAACAGCTTCCCGCCTGTCGCGTTCATGGTCACGGTCTCTCGCAGCTAGGCCTTGTGCAACGCCCAAATCGACCGCGACCTCCGCAACGGCATTATGCATATCTTTAGCGACTGATGATCCTGCCGGAATGACCTCAACGCCATCCTCTCTCATCTCAGCGTTTATGCCAAGGGTATCATCGAAGACTCCGCGAAGCGCCAGAGCTTTGCCCAAGTCCTGCCGGGTTATCTCAACAATGGTTATTGTGACTGTGTCACCGTTATCTTCTTCGGTCCGCGGCGTCCGTTCACCAATTCTGCCACTTCCACTTCCACTTTCACTTGAAGTGTCGCCATGCTTTATCCGCTGCAACTCAGCAGCAATGGCTTCATTTGCTTTGCCTAGTACCCAGTCGATGAGGGCCTCGTAGACCCCAGTTATGAGCGTTTCCCGATCATTTGTAGTGCACCTCTTCAGCAGGACCTCCGGCTCGAGACCTAGTAGTCCACCAACGTCTTCGCAGGTCTCCTCAAGAACTTCCTCGTCAACTAAGAATCCTGTCGTTTCACCGAGTTTTAGAAGACCTGCGAGCGTTGAGAGCAGACTGCGGTGAGCAGGCCCTTTGATACCAATAGCCTTCAGGGAAGCGCGGAAATCTTCGGCTGATGCTGCGTCGTCAGCTGTAGGCAGATATGATGGCGGTGCGAATGTTCCGGACCGGTTGAGTAGAGTGTATGCTGACGGGTGCTTCAAGCCAAGGAACTCCCTTTCGGCTGGCGTCGAAGCCGATGTTAAGAGGTAGTAGAAGACATCGAAGGCTCGGTATCCTGCTTCGGGTGGTATGCCAAGCAGTCCGCTATTGGTATCGATACCGGACGATGAGATCGAAAGCGATGCACTACACAGATTGCCGGCTAAGGTAATCTTGAAGGCTGCGGCGAGCGCAGCGTACTTCGGAGCGGTAGGATTGAAGGGAGTAACAGTGTTTAGGAAAGGCCTCAGGACTGCGAGTGATGTGTAAAGACTGGAAGGTACCACGAGAGGTAATGTGGAAATGACCGGAGAAAGTAAGGACGGTGTCGATGGATGCAAGGACCTGTCACAAAAGCCGTCAGCACCAGTGCCAGTATGTATAGGTACAGCGGACAACAGACCCTAGAACCAGGCATCCATCCTCGGCTCGCCGGCGAGCATGTTCCCACGCTTGCCTTGCAAGGTCACCGTCCACGGTCCCCCCCTGATGGTCTTCGACGTTTGGGTTGAAGGCGGTCAGCCATGTATTGACCACGAGACTGGTACTCGCGTCAAGCCTATATGGCTGAGCAGAAGCATAGGTCGTGTGAAGAGCATTGAGAAGCGTGGTGGTGGAGACTTGAGTTGAGTGCTGTGCGGTCGACCGGGGGGCAACTGGAGTAGAAGCGCCTGAGATTGTGGATAGTCGGTTGGTGGCCATGATGAACTTTGAAGATATCCCAAGGCAATGAGTCCTGCCACGCCTAACGAAGACGATGGGATAGCCGCATTGAAATTTCTAGATCCTGGGTGCTTCGAGAATATACTGACAAGCGAGTGACACCTGCAAATCGCTTTAGCAATGACCGAGGGGTTTTCGAAGCGCTCCGGTTGTGCTCGACTGGAAATCGGTTAGAGATTGCGACTAAGGGTAAATCAGAGATCCAAAACGAGCGTGTATATGAAGCAGCGTTTTCTCCCAAAGAGTTGCGAGTCTTGACGATGTCGAGGAACGGATTGCAGTCCAGTCAAGTACCGTAGATCTGTGATGGAGACACACTTTGACTAAGTCTTCGACGCTCGAAGCTAATCCATTTATGTCATGAACCCGCCACCACTGCAGCTGAGCCCAGCAACCAGAGACCGGTCATGCTGCTTTTAGAGCTAGAGAGTTACGTATGTATCCGTACATGTATACGAGGTGACTAGACGAGGCGTTCAGTGCACCAACCAAACGGTCTGCAGCCTCCCATCCGGCAGCTCCAAAGCAGCATTCCGGAAACAATGTTTCCTTCCAAACCCGCTGCTATTTTCGCTCCCACAGGATCAAAACAGCACCAACTTCTGCCTACTACTCTATGGTTCACTGGGCGTTTCGCGTATAACCACATACATGTCTCACCGGGCTAGTAGTATTTTCTTCCTTCGATCGTCGAACCTTCAACTACCAAATGCCATACAGTAACGATACACTCTGTATCGTCCACGCAGGCCCATGGTAAACGCAAGCGATTGAAGGATTGGCGCTAGAATCCCCAGATGGCGCTCACGGTCTAGCTGGAAAGAGACTTGTTGCCGCTGGGCGGACTGCAGTCTTGGATTTGTTTACGGTGCCACAACCCAAAAGTTCTGGTGCACACTTCATATGAGTAGACCCATCGAGTCAATTGATACACAGCGTTATCCAAAGTCTTCTTCGAGCTCTTGGCTTTGGCCCAGAGAAATGCGCGGATGCTAAAAAGTCTTCAGTGCTCACGCATGGGTCTCAGTTTGTCGTTCAGCCCATCGCAAAGCCGTCAACACGTTTTTCCACGAGGTGCCAAGGAATGAGAAACCATTCCTGGCCACTGCACAGGCTCGACAAGGTGGTGTAGAAGCTCCATATCGTGGTCGAGGCTCCATCACAGATACTCGTAGAAGTAATCATAAGTTGGGTGGGGCTGTGGCAATGGGTGAAAGCACGACTCGGAGCATTTTTGATCCCTTAAAGCCAGCGTCCGGCCCAGGCTATTTTGGGCTGCTAGACATACGAGCCCCCAAACACCGACATCGTGCAGTCCACACAAACATATTTCACCACACTCGTTGCCACCTTGCAATTCCTCCACGCCTGTGAGGTCGGTTGTCACTCGCTATCTGCAGTAGATCCATCGTCGCCCCGTCGTTCGTTCCTATCGGTATAAAATCCCAGTCGTAACAACTCCCGAGCGACCTGCGGCGACCTCGAGTAGCAGTCCTTCGCTCCGTTCACAGAGTTGGATTGATCACACCTCACAATGTTGCTTCTCTGAACGGGCTTTTCACCTCACTATAGTTCTATACTCGAGGAAGCGCTCCTCGCCCCTCGCCGTTGGGCGACTGAGACTCCACAACCATCAAGATGGGCCTACCTTCAATGACTGGGCCTGCGCCCACCCACTCACAAGCTTCCCTACCAGCATTACCTTCCCACTTGCAATCCGACACTCATCTGACAGCACATCTAGCAAGCCGGTATGCTCCGCACAACTAGGTCAGGGGATTCCGCACGCTGACAGCTTCACAGGTTTCATGTATCTCTTCCCGTCTCAAGATTATCATCCCAAGCTCTGGTCTCCGTAAATACATACACAACCTCGACAAAAGGTCCTGATGGCGGAAAAGCAGGAAGTGCAATGGGCGAAGCCGAAGATCTGGCCGGAAGGGCTTGGGCCCGCTTAGGTGGGAGAGGGGAGGATCAAGCTATAGTATTTCTGTTAGAACCCTGCCTGGTGGGAGAATAGAGACGTGGGGTATGAGGCTGACTTGTGTCAACCTACAGTGGCGAGTCCGGCTCAGGCAAGACTACAATCCGCTCACATCTCCTTTCTTCCATCCTGTCCTTTTCGTCGACTCCATTATCTACAAAACTGTCACTTGCTGCTTTCGTTTTCGACACGCTCACAACGACGAAATCTCTCACAACACCTACGGCTTCCAAGGCCGGTTTGTTCTACGAATTGCAATATGATGCTTCGTCGACAGCGAACCCAACTTTAATCGGAGGAAAGCTGCTGGACCACAGATTAGAGCGAAGCAGGATAGCTTCGGTACCAACGGGAGAGCGGAGTTTTCACGTACTCTACTATCTTCTAGCAGGGACAAGTCCAGCAGAAAAGTCGCATTTGGGTTTAGATGCCCCCGCTCTTGCTGCCGAAGGTGGGAACGGAAACAGAACTTCTGGGACTATCGGCCACAAGAGATGGAGATACCTAGGTCATCCAACACAACTCAAAGTCGGAATCAATGACACTGAGGGTTTCCAGCATTTTAAGACAGCACTAAGGAAGCTCGAGTTCCCTAGGAGTGAGATCGCAGAGATCTGCCAAATCCTTGCTTGCATCCTTCATATCGGACAATTGGATTTCCACTCAACACAAGCAACCACACCTGCGGCAGATGAAAGCGGTGGCTATTCGCATGAAGGAGGAGAGATGGTCACGTTGGTTAGAAATAGAGAGGTTCTCAGCATTGTTGCGGCGTTCCTCGGATTGAGCATTCAAGATTTGGAGACCAGTCTCGGGTACAAGACCAAGACCATACACAGGGAACGAGTGACAGTGATGCTGGATCCGAAAGGAGCTCGCGACAATGCTGATGAGCTAGGTCGGACACTATATTCGTTACTTGTGGCCTACATCATCGAGCAAATCAACCAAAGAACGTGTGCTATCGATGACTCCGTAGCCAACACAATCTCGATTATTGACTTCCCAGGATTCTCTCAAACATCATCAACTGGGTCAACTCTGGATCAACTCCTCAACAACGCTGCTACCGAATCGCTCTACAACTTCTGCCTGCAAAGTTTCTTCGAACGCAAAGCGGATCTTCTCGAAAGCGAAGAAATCAGTGTTCCGGCTACAAGCTACTTCGATAACAGTGACGCCGTCCGTGGCCTGCTAAAACACGGGAACGGCCTCTTGAGTATTCTCAGTGATCAGACAAGGCGAGGAAGGACAGATGTTCAATTACTTGACAGCTTACGAAAGCGGTTTCAAGATAAGAATCCAGCAATTACTGTGGGCAATGCCACGGCCAAGCTACCAGGGAGCAACTTCGCTACTAGTAACGCCGCAGCGTCCTTTACAATTCGCCATTTTGCAGGCGAAGTCGACTACCCGACCAACGGGCTTGTGGAGGAAAACGGCGAGGTCGTTCCAGGTGACTTGATGAATCTGATAGAATCGACCCGAAGCGACTTTGTCCGCGAGCTTTTTGGACAAGAAGCCCTCAAGAAACTGATGCATCCAAACGAGAAGACGGCGATTATGCAAGCGCAAGTCAGTTCCAAGCCATCGCGAATGCCTAGTATGGCAAGGAGAAAAGGAGAGCGGCCAGGCAGGTTCACTGCTCGTTCACCAAGCGCCTTGCGGTCCAACGATGATATGGACGATGATGACAGCCTGGAGGGAGAACTTCGCAAAAGATCGACATCCAGGAGAAGTGGTGATGCTCGCCGTGGAAAATTCGACCAAGGAGCTTCCGGTCAGTTCCTGTCATCGCTCGACAACATCACAAGATCCATCTCATCCGCAGACACAAATCCTTACTTCATCTTCTGCCTCAAACCGAACGACCGACGAATAGCGAATCAATTCGACAGCAAATGTGTACGAACGCAGATCCAGACTCTTGGTATCGCCGAGATCAGCCAGCGGCTGCGGAACGCGGATTTCGGTCTGTTCCTTCCGTTTGGTGAATTTCTGGGACTCGCTGAAAATGAGCCACTCGTGATCGGCAGTGAAAAGGAAAAGGCTGAAATGATCTTGAATGAAAAGAAGTGGCCGGGCAACGAAGCCCGCGTTGGAAGCACTGGTGTATTCCTCAGCGAAAGATGCTGGGCAGGTATTGCTAAGACCAGCGAGAAGGGTTTCGTTGGCGGGCGCTACTTTGACACAGAGGTCGACAGCGAGTTTGCGGACGATGGTTTAACCCCGAGACTAGCACAGCACGGCTTTGGCGACTCGGATGATGATCTTGTGGCAGCCAAGAACCACGGCTTGTCCCCCGGAGCTTACATCTACGGAGACGAAACGAAGACCGGGGGTTACTTCCCAGGCCGAGAGTTAGATGCGAAGTCTGAAGCTGGCGCTTCGGCTTTCAACTCTGGGGATATGTTTCGAAACCTTGAGACCAGAGAGCAAATGGCTGAAAAGGGGAACGAGAAAAAGCTAGTCGAGGTCGACGATGTCGTCACATCTGGCAGCCGTAAGAGATGGCTGTTCGTTATCTACCTGATGACCTTCTACCTTCCAAGCTTCCTCATCAAATGGATTGGCCGGATGAAGCGACCTGACATTAGGCAGGCATGGCGGGAGAAGTTTGCCATAAACCTCTTGATTTGGCTCAGCAATCTTTTCGTCGTCTTTTTCATCGTCATTTTCCCTCAACTTATCTGTCCACGGCAGTATGTTTATTCCGCGGCGGAACTTGCCTCTCACGACGGAAAGAACGGTCACAGCTCGTTCACCGCAATACGTGGGGAAGTTTATGATCTAGGTGCAATCGTTCCCACCCATTATCCCAACAATCAAATGATTCAACCCCAGAGTTTTCAGAAGTACGCTGGCGTAGACGCCACTGCGCTTTTCCCGGTCCAGGTTTCGGCGCTGTGCGACGGCAAAGGCGAAACTGGGACTATTGATCCCAGTGTCCTGCTCGACTACGCTCCGACAAATGTTACAGGTTCTGCCATCGCTATCAGCCAGTCAGATCCAAATTCTGTTTATCATGACTTCCGATTCTTCACGGGCGACTATCGCCAGGACTGGTGGGGAGAGCAGCAACAGATATTGCAAGCCAGGTTCAGGAAAGGTGACGTTGGATATACGCCTTCCTACATCAGTCACCTTGCATCGAAGCAAGGTTACTCTATCGCAACCCTCAACGGTCGAATTTACGATTTCACAGATTATGTCAAAGGTGGCCGCAAAACCAGGGGACGCGATGGGAAGCCAACGTCGGCTGATGTCAACTTCATGGATGATGTTGTCGTGCAACTCTTCCAACGTGGCACTGGAACTGATGTGACGAAAGACTGGGAGGCTCTGCCCTTGAGCTCGAAGGAGCGGGCGCGCCAGCAGCGTTGCCTGGACGGGCTTTTCCGCGTTGGCACGACCGATACGAGGAACTCTGCACAGTGTAAATTCGCGCAGTATATCTTACTCGCCGTTTCCATACTCATGGTCAGCGTTATTGGCTTCAAGTTCTTTGCGGCTTTGCAGTTCGGCAAGAAGCCTACACCAGAGAATCTCGATAAGTTTGTCATTTGCCAGATTCCTGCGTACACAGAAGACGAGGACTCGCTCCGCCGAGCCATCGACTCTGCCGCCCGAATGAAGTATGACGATAAGCGCAAGCTTCTTGTCATTGTCTGTGACGGTATGATCATTGGACAAGGGAACGACAGGCCTACCCCAAGGATTGTACTAGATATACTTGGAGTCTCAGAAACCGTGGATCCGGAACCCCTTAGCTTCGAAAGTCTGGGAGAAGGTATGAAACAGCACAACATGGGCAAGGTCTACTCCGGTCTTTACGAGGTACAAGGCCACATTGTGCCATTCATGGTGGTTGTTAAGATTGGAAAGCCCTCTGAAGTGTCTCGACCTGGTAATCGTGGCAAACGCGACTCTCAGATGGTCATTATGCGATTCTTGAACCGGGTCCACTACAATCACCCGATGAGCCCTCTGGAGTTGGAGATGCACCATCAGATACGGAACATAATTGGCGTCAACCCCACATTTTACGAATTCATGCTCCAGATAGACGCAGATACTGTGGTTGCCCCTGACTCTGCAACACGCATGGTAGCCGCGTTCCTCCATGACACCAGGCTAATCGGTGTGTGTGGAGAGACCTCCCTCACGAACGGTAAGGCCTCCTTTGTCACGATGATACAGGTCTATGAATATTACATCTCGCATAATCTTACCAAGGCTTTCGAGAGTCTGTTTGGATCAGTCACTTGTCTCCCAGGTTGCTTTACCATGTATCGCATAAGAGCCGCAGAGACTGGCAAGCCGCTCTTCGTCAGCAAGGAAATCATTGAGGCCTACTCCAATATCCGAGTTGATACCCTCCATATGAAGAACTTACTCCATCTTGGTGAGGACCGATACCTAACGACCCTTCTCCTCAAATTCCACTCCAAGTACAAGACCAAATATATTTTCAACGCTCACGCCTGGACCATTGCCCCCGAAAGCTGGAGTGTCTTCATGTCGCAACGTCGCCGGTGGATCAATTCCACAGTACATAATCTCATCGAGCTCATCCCTCTCCAACAACTCTGCGGTTTCTGCTGTTTCTCCATGCGCTTCGTCGTCTTTCTCGACCTCCTATCCACCATCGTCGCGCCTGTCACCATAGCCTACATCATCTACCTTATTGTCCTCATCTCCCTCAATTCCGCTGTCGTCCCTCTCACCGCCTTCATCCTCCTCGGTGCCATCTACGGTCTCCAAGCCATTATTTTCACCCTCCGTCGGAAATGGGAGATGATTGGCTGGATGATCATCTACATCCTCGCCATGCCCGTCTTCAGCATGGGTCTTCCCCTCTACAGCTTCTGGCACATGGACGACTTCTCCTGGGGCAACACCCGAGTCGTGACTGGTGAGAAAGGCCGCCAGGTCGTCGTTTCGGACGAAGGCAAGTTCGATCCGGCCTCTATCCCAAAGAAGAAGTGGGAGGAATACCAAGCCGAGCTCTGGGACGCGCAGACGCAGCGCGATGACGCCCGCTCGGAGATCAGTGGCTTCAGCTACGGGACGAAATCCCATTATCCAGCTACCACAGAATATAATTACCCCGCTTCCCGCGCAATGTCACATACTGGGGATACGCGGTACGGTAGCCGAATCAGTCTTGCACCCTCGGCGATCGAGGCTAGAGGGTATCATGACAACATGGAAATGGCGGACATGGCAGGCCTGCCGAGTGATGATGCGATCCTGGCTGAGATCAGGGAGATTCTCAGGACGGCGGATCTGATGACCGTGACGAAGAAGAGCATCAAGATGGAATTGGAGAGGAGGTTTGGGATCGGGCTGGAGGCGAAGAGGGCCTATATCGGGAGTGGTAAGTCTCTTCTGTCGCCACTTTGGTTGAAAGAATCAAGCTAATGAGGATCATAGCTACGGAAGCGATACTCTCGGGCAACCTGTAATTTGTCTGGAAGCTTTGAGGGCGAAGGTCGAGGATCTGGGAAGGGTCAAGCATTTACGGTAGCATGCAGCGTGTAGCATTAGCTTTTTGGCAGGGCGAGCATAGTAAGGGCGTTGGAAGAGCTTGGTTGGGTCTACTAGTACAGCATTGGGTTGTACATGGGAAAATGGAGATAGGGTTTTATATATGGAGCTTTATAATATAGGAGCTCTTGCTCGTTGTCCATGATCTCCTCGATTCTGAGCTTTCTCATAACTTGGTACTGGTAGGCTCTACACTGTCGAACGTCAAGTTACGTCCACAAGTAGGTTCACCATTATCTTCCATCACCGTCCCACATGCGTTCATGCTACCCACCGCTGCTTCGCCTGCCCCCGTCCCGTGCTATATGTTGTACTCCATAAGTACCGAGTCTTGCACTCACGTCCTGATCAGGTTGGGCCATGATTGACTGTGATGTGACGAGCACCACCTGACTCTCCTTTCAAGCACCAAATTTCTAGATGCTAGCCACATAGGTGCAGGAGCCATGTAGACGTCTCTAGCCGCACGGTGTCGATGTAGCCTCTGTTCTCAAGGTTCTTTAACGTAGGATATGCTTGTGTGTATGATCAAAGGTGATGCTTCCTTCCAGGAAACGCTGGGAGCTGAATGCAAATCAGGCTTTTTGACGTCGCGCATAATATAAGTGTTCCTAAGGATGTCAGGTCAACGGTGTCAGCTTCGACACCCTGATACTCTCGTTCGACCCCTTGTCTCTCGTCTTCTTCCGCCTCTCACCACCGCTCACGTTACCACTACTACCCCTCCGCACGCGATGCCCAGTAGGCCGCTCCTCCAAGTCTGCATTCGAAGGCGTTGTACTCCTCGAAGTAGTTCGAGAATGGGACTCGGTCCTCGCAAAGGACGGTCGACGCTTCTTCTCCACCAAGTGCTTCAGGGCATGCTTTTCTCCAACACCGCTAGTATTCACAGGAAGATTCGCAGGACGTCTCCTGCGACCAAGCCACCAGAACCAGCCTCCGTGCTCCCGAGCTAGCTGTCGCTCGCGTTTGTGGAGCGACTGCCGCAGCTCGGCCCGGCGCTCGTTTTCCTTCTCCCAGTACTCGCTGCGGTATTGTTCCCAGTTCTCGCGGAAGTCGGGGGAGAAGGGTTTCGGTAGGAGGAGGAGTTTGACGTGGTCGCCGCCTGGGGAGAGATCCTCCTCGTGAGCCGCTTCGATGTCGTGTGCGAAGCCTGAGCCGAGACCGGTGTGTTTCTCCATAGAGTGGTCGATGTAGTGGTAGGACGCGCCCTCGGTCGAGAAGAAGGGGAAGAGGAAGGAGAGGTGACCTAGCGTCTCCTTCCACCAGGGGCCCTTGATGATTACCATCTTGACGTTCATGGTACGTAGCCCACGGTTCGCAACGCCCACCCAGCGTCGCGGCCATCGTACGCCTCGTTCCCATTGTCCGGTGCCCCATACTAAGATGCCAGTGACAATACCACCCATCAATGCCACCTTCTCAGCGACTTCCACAACCCAGTAGACGGAGCCACCCATCCCGCTGCCATCTTCGCGGGGACGCAGAAACAAGGCGTAGAAGAAGCTGACATTCCACACAGCGAGTAGAAGGACGAAGAAAGTATGTTGTCGCCGACGAGCCCGTAGGGTTAGATACTGCGAGCGGAGCGACGCTTCGAGGATGAGAAGGTTGAGATAGATCTGATGGGGTGAGGAGGGCAGAGTTGCGAGAGGGTCAGAAAGGGCTGTCAGCGTGGCAGCGCTGGTGATCTCGGCGTGGGTGTGTTCTAGGGGCGGAGCTGGCGAGGAGGAGCGCGAGACGATGGAGGGGATGGAGGTCCCTGGGGGTGGGGCGCCTTTGACGATTTGGTCGAGCTTGGAGCCGGACATGCTGCTGGTCGACTGACTCACGCTGTCATGCTCATAGCACCCTCCTTATGCAAGACGCTGCTTCAATGGCAGGACTGTGGCTATGCCAGGCCATGGTTGACCGAAGAGGATCTCGGAGGTAAAGAGCGGGCCGGAGATAATGGGAGTCGGGCTTTGAGTGCCAAGCCTCCGATGATCTATTTGGCTGCCTCGCTGCCTCGAGTACGTCAATGATGCTGTATCCGGATCTTTGTTTCTGACATTACATTTCCCCTAACAAGATTCCGACCTTGTTATTCTTGCCCAATAACTTCCATCATATGTGACCATAAAGCGATCATAGACGAACCCCCTAGAATACCAACTTCCTAGGCCTGGCTCACCGTTCCGCCTCTGTCAGAGCGGCCAACTTGCGACAAGTCGCCCATACATTTCAGAAAACACGCTGCCGTCGGCTCACCACCCTACGTACTGCTCTCTCAATAAACAGACCAGTCTACCGGCTTACCGTCAGATAGAGCACCTCCGCCTGCCTTCAAGTAGGCAGTATTCCGCGATGGCCGCCGCCACTGCGAATGGCAGCGATGATGACTATAGCACGAAAACTCAGCAACCGATGCTCGCCTCGCAACGGGCCAAACAGAACGCCGCGGCTCAAAAGGAAGCCCGGACTGGTCCGCGCGGGGGTTACTTCCCTCTTGGATACAAGGAGGGTTTCAGTCAATGGGTGTGTCTCTTGGTATCCCCCAATGTCATTCCAGTTGCTGATAGCCTACTCAGTGGGCAAATATACCGGCCGCTGTCGCCGAGCACCAAGTCATGTCCTTCATTCCATACCTTCGGCAGCCGCCTACGCAAACCCAAACCAGTACCAAGCCGCCCACTGAGATCTCTGCGGAGTCGTCAGAATCCGCACCAGATGCTACTAAGGGCGCAGCTGTGAAGACGTCTTCCAATACCGATCCGCACGGGCCTCGGCAGTGGAACTCAAAGCTCGTAAAGCTCAGTGGCAAGAACAGAGCACTCAACGAATTCTCAGTCGAACGACTCGAGGAAGATACCGAGCAAAATCTGGTAATGCTGCACGGGTATGGCGCCGGACTCGGCTTCTTCTACAAGAACTTCGAGGGTCTTAGCCGAGTTCCAGGCTGGAAAGTATATGCGCTAGACCTTTTGGGAATGGGAAGGAGTAGCAGGCCTCCTTTTCGGATACACGCCAAAGATCGACAAGCTAGCATCACGGAGGCGGAGAATTGGTTTATCGATGCTTTGGAAGAGTGGCGCATAGAACGGAAGATTGACCGCTTTACACTCCTGGGCCATAGCTTGGGCGGGTACATGGCCGTCGCGTACGCCTTGAAGTATCCCGGGCATCTCAACAAGCTAGTTCTAGCTTCGCCCGTAGGTATACCAGAGGATCCATACGCAGTAAGTGCGGAAATGCCAGATCCTAAAGATACGGATGACACTATGAACGGCTCAGATCCAAATTCATCGGATTCTTCAAGAACAGCGGACAACAACAACTTCCTCAACGCGAGAGACAAAGCTGAGAAGGCCATTAAGAAAGGTGACAAGGCGCCAGCCCAAAGGAAACCGTATCCGAAATGGCTGATCTATGCTTGGGATGCGAATATTTCCCCCTTCAGTCTGGTTCGTTGGGCAGGACCCTTGGGGCCCCGATTTGTGTCTGGCTGGACGACACGTCGATTTTCACACCTAGGTCCCGACGAATCTCAAGTCTTGCATACCTACGCCTACTCGCTGTTCAAACAACGAGGTAGCGGCGAGTACGCGCTTGCGTACATCTTAGCTCCAGGTGCCTTTGCTCGCAGCCCGCTCATCAGGCGCATAGCCGGCGTTGGACGACAGATGATCGCGAGAGACGGTTCAACGACCTCGAGTGTTGCCTCGACCGAGAAGAAGCGCGAACATGGCTACCCGGTCGTTCTTATGTACGGAGAGAACGACTGGATGGATATCGCAGGCGGCTATGCTGCCGAACAGAAAATACTGGAGGAGAAGAAGAAGGTTATGAGGAGTGCTTCGGCCGAGGACAAGGCTAAAGATGCAGGGTCGGCGAAGGTGGTGATGATCAAGGACGCCGGTCACCACTTATATCTCGAAGGCTGCGAGGAATTCAATGAGAAGATGCGCGAAGAGATGAAGGAGGTTTCGAGGCGGGAGAAGAGCAAGCAGAGCTCATCATAACGGGCATTTTCTATGTGTTCGATTAGCGATGGCGCATTATTGGGGCTGGATCCTGGGCTTAGTTATAGACTTACAGCGCGGCATTCCGGGAGCAAGCTCGTACAACATGGTTGGATCATTCCAGTAGCATAGATTCCTGCTTCCAAAACACTAGCATCTCCACCTTTTTACAGGAGTATGTCTATTCCCAACCCAGATCCCCTATCAATCCTGACTCATCTGCAACGACCTCACCGAGCTCGGCCTCAAGGGCCCTCTTCCCCCACCGCCCAAGTCCGTCGTACTCCCACTCATCCCCCTCGCCACAAAATAGCTCTCTGGACTCTCCCCCCCTCCACGCCTTCCTCCCCCCTCCATCCTCACCTTCTCCGGACTCCTGGCCACCCCAGCATACCCAAACCCCGCACTTCCCCCCGTGAGACTCCGCTGATGATGTCTCCTGTGCCCCTTCTTCTCCTCAGCCGGCAGCTCCAGCCGACTATTCATCCCCGTCCACAGCACATCCTCTTCCTCATCGTCGTCGTTGACCCGCCACCCGCCTACGCCTTCAAAGTCCCGGCTCGGGTTGCTGCCGGAGTAGATCCCTAAGCCGCTGGTGGAAGGGGCGAGGGGTGTTGTGGAGCCGCTTCGCTTGTCGCCGGCTTTGAGCGTGGAGGAGGCGCCGCTGCTGAGGCGGCGCGGGTAGAGGCGAGTGGGGGATGGCGGCTGCGTTGTGGGCTTGTGGGGTGGGGTAAGCTGTTTGGTGGGAAGGCTGGATATGGATGTGGGGTGTGGAGTCAGGTTCGTGCGGAGAAGGGCGAGGGCGATTTCGGCGTAGATGAGGAGGACGCGGATGAGGAGGGTGAAAATGGTGAGGGAGGTGGTTAGGATGGCGGAGAGGAAGAGAGGGATGGAAAGGAGGAGGAGGGGTGGAAGGAGGATAGTGGAGAGGAGGCGGTTAGACATTGTTGCCGATGGTGAGGGAAACGGAAGGAAGCCATGTTGTGGGGTTCATATGGATTTGATTTCGAGCTGCGGTGGTCGGGCTCTTGATGAAGCTTCTGTGTTGACTATGGATGAAGCATGTGAAAGTGGGGCAAGTATGAGATGGTCATGTGATCTCGTTTCATGGGATGATAGTTTGGATCCTGCTATCAAATAGCTCTGTGATGCGGATCTGCTAACAATCAATGTGACCTCCAATCCGTCCTTTACTTTTTCGTCTTCCTATGCCATGAGCTGGGATTCAGCGAGTGCAAAACGCCTCTTATCCCTTGGCATTCCCTACCGTCACACGTGGATGTATTCAGACTGCCATTGTTCCGAAATCCCACGACCTACCTCAGCCGCGGAAGATGGCGGACACTATGCCATGGATCCACGACGTTTTGAACAGTGCCCCAGGCGATATACCAGGACAGACTCTTCCTTGGCATTTGGGGGTCTTCGATGCCCATTGCCATCCGACTGATACACCCTCGTGTCAAGGAAAGATTCCTCAGATGAAGGCGCGGGCCCTAATAATTATGGCTACGCGGGGCGAAGACCAAGATCGTGTTGCGCAATTTGCTGAGAGCTGTGGTGTGACACAGATATCAATCCCTCGCCTGATGAAGCCAGACAGCCACTGCCAGATTATTCCTTCATTAGGCTGGCATCCCTGGTTTTCTCACCAAATCTGCGACGACTCGATCTTGGGCTCCGAGGGTACTATCACTCAGTCTAACAAGCTTATCCATTATAGATCAATCATTTCTCCACCTCCAGAAGACCATGAATTTGTCCGGTCCTTGCCTGATCCCCGCCCACTGTCTCGCCTTCTGGACCAGATCAGGGGCTACCTACGGCAGCATCCTTATGCACTTGTTGGTGAAATCGGACTTGATCGCTCGTTCCGACTCCCAGAGAATTGGCTACCAAATAATCACACTGAGCGGCATCCTGACATGACACCAGGCGGGCGGGAAGGACGCCGGCTTTCGCCTTTCAAAGTTAGGATCGAGCACCAGAAAAAGATACTGAAGGCCCAGCTCAACCTTGCGGGCGAGATGCAACGAGCGGTATCTGTACATGGCGTGGCAGCGCATGGTGTACTCTTCGAGACGATACGAGATACCTGGAAAGGCTTCGAAAGGGAAGTGCTAAGTAGAAAGGCTCGCAAGCAGAGAGAATCTGCTATCAAGGCCCACGCAGGCGATGAAGAAGATGAGGGACGAGTCCTTCAGTCAGGCCCAAGTACCTCTCTACTTTATCCACCTAGGATATGTCTTCATTCCTACTCTGGTCCACCAGATACTTTGCGACAGTATTTTCAACCTTCAGTCCCTGCTGAGATCTTTTGCTCTTTTTCTGTTCTTGTGAACCTCAAACCTTCGACCGCTGCGAAGACAATTGAGGTCATCAAAGCGGTGCCGGACGACAAGATCTTGGTGGAGAGTGACCTGCATTGTGCTGGAGAACATATGGATGAATTGCTGGAGCGTATGGTCAAGTGTGTCTGTACTGCAAAGGGGTGGTCCTTAGAGAAGGGAGTCAAGCAGCTGGCTTCGAATTGGCTCCGCTTTACTTTCGGTAGAAAATCTGAAGAGCTACACAAGATTCTGTAAGCCATGCTCCCTGAGCTTATACCAAATTGGTCTTTCTCGTCATCCACCCCTCTCACTTTGCTTATTGATGCTCAACAACGGTTCCACAGCTTCGATGGGTGAGTTTTCTAGTGGTCTCTCCTAGTTTGAGTCGTTTTCAGTATGCGAAGCAGCTTCCCTCTTGAGTAACCCATGCGCTGGCAGGGTGCTAAGTCCAGGGGCTGGCCGTACCATGGAGAAACGTATTGGCGAAATGGCGATAACAAAGTAGCGAAACGTCCGGAAATATCAGTCGCACGATCAAAGGTCCTCAAGACGCAGCAGGAAAAGGGTTTCTCTAAGAGCTGTGAAGAACATGAGCACCCACTGATGCAACCACATGGGATACTCTCTGTATGTCACCACTCCGACCCCCTCATCCAACGTTCTCTACTCGTAGTACGTTCGGGTTGAGAGGATATTGCCGCGCCCTTGCAGTTCGGTATTCTTTGCTTAATTGTCGTCTTCATCGATCACACAGAACGTACTGAGACAGGCGTTGTACGCAGCTCCTCTCATCTCTTGTGCACTGGTTACTACTCTCGATTTAGTACAGCCTAACATCGCTGACCTACAACATCTCTAGGAATCATCGAATCTCTCATCTAGTGAATACTCTCATCTCGTCAATCAATCCATCTCATCAACATTATTAATCAACAACACCTCCAACAACTCAGTTGTTCACCAGTCCTTGGCAGCGAATGTCAACTCTTAAGGCGAGATACCTCCCCCCTAACTTCTTCTCCTACATCATATACTAAACCAGTCACCCACCATGGCAGACTTAGCGCCCTCCAACCAGCGAAAGCGTGTAAGGGCCG
>JAABUQ010000527.1_pt1 | contig 88677 bp, 83 predicted proteins | sample 5560001 | NCBI WGS metagenome assembly JAABUQ01 (sample SAMN10711888, study PRJNA513371) | rock metagenome | isolation source: Antarctica rocks | place: Antarctica: Victoria Land, Finger Mt nord | collected 2015-12-18
CCCGCGTGTCAGAGCTGGCCCATCATTACCGACGGGCCGTGCCCGCCGTCGAGGTGGCCTTGGCGGTTGAGTGGTCGCTGCGCGCCGCCCGCCAGGCGCTGGACGTCTTGGCTTATGAGGATTCCGCGGCGCACGCGACGGGTGCCCTTGAGCTGCAAGCCGGGGGGAGCGAGCGCGTCGAGTTGCTGCTCGTCTTGGGCAACGCACAGATGGCGACGGGAGAGACGGATGCTGCCCGCGCCGCGTTCGCGCGTGCGGCGCAGACGGCGCGCGAGCTCCAGGCACCGCAGCTGCTGGCCCGTGCCGCGCTGGGGTTCGGCAGCGGCCGGGCCGCGTGGGCCAAGCGCGGAGTCGACACCGAGCTCGTCGATCTCCTGCAGGAGGCCCAGGCGGCACTCTGCGACCCGGGACTGCGAGCGGCGCTTCTCGCCCGGCTGGCTGAGGAGCTCCTGCATTTGGGGAACTCAGAGCGGCCGGATGAGCTCAGCCGGGATGCGGTGGCGCTCGCCCGCGGAGGCGCAGATGACGTCGCGCTGACCCGCGCGCTTGGCGCGCGGCTGCTCGCGACGCTGAGGTCAGGGTCGCTTATCCACCGGGGGGAGCTCATCGCGGAGCTGCGCGCCAGCGCCGAGCGAAGTGAGGACATCGAGGCTCTGCACAGTGCCTATCTGTGGCAGGTCAACGAGGGCCTTGAGCGCGGGGACCGGGCCGCCGTGGAGGAGGCGAGAGAGCGGCTGGGTGAGTTGGTCGGGCGTACGCGCCAACCGCATCAGCTCTGGAGCGCGGAGATCACCGAGGGCATGCTGGCCCTGCTCGATGGCCGCCTATCAGATGCCGAGCGCCACGTAGAGGCCGCACTGTCCGCCGCCGAGGGCGTGGTTCCGCTGGCCGCCCAGATGCACGGGACTCAGCTCATGGCCCTGCGACGCGAGCAGGGTCGCCTGGTCGAGCTCGAGCCGGTCGCACGTGAGGCCGCCGCGTCTCATCCAGCGGCGCTGCCCTGGCGCTGCGCGTGGATCGGCCTGCTCTGTGAAACCGGCCGCGAAGCCGAGGCGCGACGGGAGCTCGCCCGGCTGCCCGTCGACGCCTTCGAGGTGGCAGCCATGAGCCTGGCCTGGGTGGCCGTGGCTATACAGCTCGCCGAGATCTGCGCCAGGCTTGGCGAGTCCACCCGCGCGGGAAAGCTATACGCGGCCCTTGCTCCCTACGCCGGGGAGGTGGCGGTGGTTTCCTTCAGCGTGCTCTGCTGGGGGGCCAGCGACCGCTATCTTGGCCTGCTCGCCGGGGCCCTCGGCCGGTGGGAGGACGCCGAGCGCCACTTCGATGCCGCTCAGGTACTTCATGCGGGTCTGGTCAGCTCCCTGTGGACGGCCCGCACGGAGGCTGACCGCGCCGCGGTCCGCATGGCCAGCGGCGATGACGCCGGGGCGCGTGCAGCGGCTCAGGTGGCCCTGGCACTCGCCGAGGATCGCGGGTTGGTCGCGATCGCTGACCGGGCGCGCGCCGTGCTCGCTCGCCCGCTCGCCCGCTCGCCCGTCGCGAAGCGCGCGACACCCTCGCCCGAAGTGCTCCTGTTCCGCCGTGAGGGTCAACTCTGGACGATCGGCGATCCCGCCGCGCCTGTCCGCCTGCCCGACTACCGGGGCTTGAGCTACATTGCCGCGCTGCTGGACCGCCCCGGCGAAGAACACCTGGCGGCCGAGCTCGCCGGGGCCCTCTCGGCCCGCGAGGAGCCCGTCCTGGACCCCGCCGCCAGGGCGGCGTTCGCCGCTCGGCTGGACCAGCTGCGCATCGACGCGGAAGACGCTGAGCGCTTCGGCGATGGCGAACGCGCCGCGCTGGCCCACGCCGAGCTCGACGTACTCGCCGCAGAGCTCGGCCGCGCCGTCGGGTTGCGCGGGCGCGACCGCCGGCTGCCCGGACCAGCCGAACGCGCGCGGTCGAGCGTCACCAAGGCGATCCGCGCAGCGATTCGCCGCATCGCCAGCCAGGAGCCCGCACTCGCCGAGCACCTGAACAACTCCATCCGCACCGGCACTTTCTGCTCTTACCGGCGCGACACGCGCCACCCGGTGACATGGCAGGTCACAGTGTGAAACCGGAGGTCACGCCACCCAGGGTATGAGGAAGAAACGGCTCACCTCGCCCCTCAGCCGCGTCGCGCAGGTCGGGGCCGAGAGGTCGAGAAGCTAAGCCGTGGGACAGTCCTGGCTCGAGTTGCCGCGAGCCTCGCTCGAGGCCACCGGCGAGATCGCGCAGTTCACGGGCAAGATCCTGCGCCAGGTCTATGGCCTGCGCGTGTTGCGCTTCTTCGGCGAGGGGCTGCGTCAGTCGGGGATCCTGATCGTCTCCTCGACGATCGTGATCTGGGGCTTCGTCTTCCTCATCGGCCTGCAGTGTGGGATCGAGGGGGCGTACTTCAATCGTTCGGTGGGAGCGCCCGCGTATGCGGGGGTGTTCAGCGCGTGGTGTGATCTGCGTGAGCTGATTCCGTATGCCTTCGGGTACATGATGGCGGCGAAGGTGGGGACGGGGATCGTGGCGGAGCTGGGGTCGATGCGGATCTCTGATGAGATCGATGCGCTTGAGGTGATGGGTATCGACTCGGTCACGTTTCTGTGCGCGACCAAGCTGCTGGCGGCGTGGCTGGTGCTGCCGTTCGTGTACGTCGCGGCGATCGGCGCGGGCTTCCTGGCTTCCTATATCGCGGTGGTGCAGCAGATCGGGGAGGTCTCCTCGGGTGGGTTCTTCTTGATCTTCTGGATGTTTCAGAACCCTCCCGATCTGTTGTTCAGCTTGACCAAGGCGATGTTCATGGCCACCGCCATCGTGCTCGTGGGCTGTTACTACGGCTATAACGCGGGGGGTGGTCCGGTCGGGGTGGGCACGGCCACGGCCAAGTCGATGGTCTTGAACCTGGTGCTCATCCACCTCATCGGGATGCTCGGCAGCCAGCTCTTCTGGGGCGCCAACCCACGAGCACCGATCGGCGGCTGACGGGTGTCGCCTCGCCTCACCGCCAGCTGAGTGCCGGAGGAGGTAACCGAACCCGCGACACGCCGTCAGGACCGCCGGGCGTCGGTCGCTCGGAGCTCTCCTTCGCCAGCGGCGGCGCCTTCGCCCCGCGCCACGCCCGGCGACAAGCGAACGGTCTCAGACCATGGTCGTGGAGATGTGCGGAAAGCTGGGAAGCCGGAAAGCGCCCATTTACAGGGGGGTGTTCGTAAGTCGCAAGGCGACGACCGGAATCGAACCGGTGTAAACGGCTTTGCAGGCCGCTGCGTAACCACTCCGCCACGTCGCCGCGAGGCGATCCAAGGGTAACGTCCCGATGGTACGCTTGGGCCCTGCCCAGGGCGATTAGCTCAGCTGGGAGAGCGCCGCCTCGACAAGGCGGAGGTCACTGGTTCGAGCCCAGTATCGCCCACTAAACAGGCGAGTGCGTCGGAGCTCCTGCAAATGCGTCGGGGTCCGACGCTCTGGGGAGAGGGCGCCAGCCCTCTCCGTCTATGTGCTTGCGGTCGATCAATCCGCAAAGCGGGCTGTGTGGTGTGGCACTCGCGGTGAGTAAGCGAGAGATCACAAGGCTCATGTCCCGGGGCTGGTTGCCGATGTCGGCCTCGTTGGGTCCGCCCGGCGCGTTGGCGTTGCCAAGTGGAAACACGGGTGCCGCGACGAAAAATCCCGCGCGCGTCCAAGCCCGCAACTGGCTGTTGAAGATGGCGTGGGTCACGGCGAAGCCATGACCAGACACAATCAGCGGGAACGGGCCGTGCAGCGCAGGCGCCCTCCACTGGTCGCCTCTTGATCTGAATCCCTGGGCGGGGTAGCGGACGTAGGTCACGACGGCTCGAGCTTGCCGCCGACCGTCCGGCAAACGTATCGACCGACTCCTGTCCACGAGCCGCACGATGCGCAAGCCCACAGCAGTCTGCGCGCTGTTCGGCGCAACCGTGCTTGGCTGAGGAGCCGACGGCACGAGGTGAGGTCTGCTCGGACGCGTCCTGACCACGCCTACCCCGTGCTTCTCGCCCCCGCTCAGCAGGACCCCGGCGAGGGCGCCGGCTGACGCCAGGACGAGCGCACATCCGAGCGCGATCCATGGCCTCCGAGCTAGCACAGTGGCGGTAACACTCTCAAACCGAGTATCGCCTAGGTCACGGCGATCGGTACCGCGGAGACCAGGAGCTCAACCACGTGACCCGGCGCCGAGACCGGCCCCGGTTTCGGGAGGTCTCTGGGCTCGGGTACGGCACGACGGTACTCGACTGATCGGCGCGCACGGTGTATATCTTCGGCAGTGACGCCAAGTCTGCGGCCGCTGCGGATCGGGGAGGTCCTCGACGTCACGATCAAGCTCTACCTGCGCAACGCCAGGACGCTCCTGCTGTTGGTCTTGGTGGTCGCCGCACCGCTTCACCTGCTGGCCGCACTGATCGGCCTATCGACTGCCCCGTCCGATCGCGCTGGCGTGAGCTCGTTCGGACGGAGCAGCTCGCCGAACGTCCACGTCTCGGCGACCTCCGTCACCGGGCAGGTCGTTGTCTTCGTGCTGGGCTTCGTGGTGACGACGCTGGCCACGGCTGCCTGCTTCAAGGCGGTCAGCGACGCCTACCTGGGCGAGCGACCCGCAGTGGGCCCGTCGCTGCGGTTCGTTGGTCGGCGCCTGCTCGCCGTAGGGTGGGTGACCTTTCTGTTTTACGTAGGGCTCGTGCCGGCCTTCGTCTGCCTGGTCGTGCCCGGCGTCTGGCTGGGGGTCGCGTGGACCGTCGCGGTGCCGGCTCTGCTCTTCGAGGGCTGCAGAGGCACCAAGGCGCTGCGGCGCTCGTTTCGCCTGATTCGTGGGCGGTGGTGGCCAACCTTCGGGACGCTGACTGTCGGGTATGTTCTCGCTGGCGTCGTCAGCGGCATCCTGGCTGGAGTGCTCATCCTGCCGTTCGCCGGTTCGGGCACCAATGATGGAGCAGTCATCGCTAACGAGTTGGTGAGGGCGGTGGCGGCGGTCCTGGTAACGCCGTTCACAGCGGCGCTGACTGCGGTCATCTACTACGACCTGCGAGTGCGCAAGGACGGTTTCGACGTCCAGCTGCTCGCCGAGCGCCTTGGGCTGGCGAGGCCGACGGGAGCCGAGGGACCTGACCCCGATGAGCCGCCGCAACAGGCGGGCGAGTCGCGTCCGCCTTTCTGGCCGCCGCCGCCAGGCTGGTCAGCGGCCGGGGAGTGAGCAGCACGCTCGTAGCGGTGGCTGTCGCGGCGCTGCTGGCCACGGCCGGGAGCGCGGGCGCGAGCGTCTCGTTGGTCTCCGGCCACGAGCCTCGTACCGCGACGGGTCAGCGTGCGCACAACGCGCCCGCGCTGGAGAACCCGCGCGCTGTCGCGCGTCAAATCGTCGCTGAGGCCCGCTTTCAGGAACATCCGCTGCCGCGGCCGCTAAAGCGTCCGCTCGACTGGCTGTCCGATCGTCTGCGCCCGATCGGACAAGGTCTGTCTGACGCGTTCTCCGCGCTGGCTCGGCTGCTGCCGGGCGGCTCGGTGACCGGCTGGGTGGTGCTCGGCGCCGTTGTCTTTGGGCTCGCAACCGTGGCGGCGGGTCGCCTCGCGCGCCGCCGAGTGGGTGCGATTGAGGCGCGGCGTGTCGCGGCAACCCCTGAGGCACGCGATCCTCGCCGGCTCGAGCGTGAGGCCGACGAGGCGGAGGGAGCCGGAGACTTTGGGCGCGCGGTGCGCCTGCGCTTTCGCGCTGGGCTCCTGCGGCTGGACGCGGTCCGGGTGCTGCACTTCGATCCGTCCCTCACTACCGGTGCGGTGGCGATCAGGTTGCGTTCGGCGACGTTTGACGCCATGGCGCCGCGCTACGACGAGATCGCCTATGGCCGACGTGAGCCGCAGGCCAACGACGCCCAGGTCGCTCGAGAGGGCTGGGAGCGCATCCTTCGCGAGGCGCTGCGGCGATGAGCGCGCGGGGTCGACGGGTCGCGGGGCCGGTGTTGCTCGTCATCGGGATGATCGTGTTGCTGGTCGGGGTTGAGCGCCTGACGCGAGGCCCTCAGGGGCCTGACTCATCGAGCTATGCCACCGCGCAGCGCGGCGTTGGCGCCTACGCGGAGCTGCTCACTCGCGCGGGGCACTCCGTTCGCCGCCTGCGAGGCACGCTCTTGGAGGGTGCGATCGGCGGCACTAGCACCGTGGTCGTCCTCGATCCGCGCGAGGTGCTGCCCGCTGAGGTTCGCGTGGTGCGCCGTTTCCTGCAGCGGGGAGGTCATGTGGTCGCCGGTGGTAGTCCCCCGGGCGCCTGGCTGCACGAGCTTCTCGGAGCGGCGTCGCCAACCTGGAAACAGGGCGGTCCGTCGCGAGCCGGTGTGATCGCTCGGGCACCTGAGACCGCCGGCGTCCAGATGGTCTTCACCGCCGGGGCGGGCACATGGATGCGGGCTCGCGGTGCGCTCCCGCTGCTGGGGGGAGCCCAGGGTGCCCTGGTCCTTGCGTGTCGGGTGGGCCGCGGGCGCCTGGTTCTGCTCGCCGATGCCTCCCCGCTGCAGAACCGCCTGCTGCCGAGCGCCGACAACGCCGCCTTCGGCCTGGCGCTCGTTTCTGCGGGCGGGGTGGCGTTCGCCGAGGGAGTTCATGGCTATGGACGGGTCAGCGGCCTGGCCGCGATTCCGATGCGCTGGCAGCTGCTGCTCGCTGGGTTGGGGGCGGCGACGCTGGTGCTCGTGCTCTCGCGCGCGCGGCGACTGGGCCCGCCCCAGGAGATCGCGCGGCCGTTGCCGCCGCCGCGCGGCGAGTACGTCGACGCGCTCGCCGCCGCACTGAAACGCACGCGCAGGCCGGATGAGGCCAGCGCCCCGGTCGCCGCCGCTGCGCGCGCGCGACTGGCTGAACGTGCGCGCCTTCCCTCCGATGCCTCGCCACAGGCGTGGCGGAGCGCGGCGCGGCAGGCAGGGCTGGCCGATGATGAGGCTGCGGCCCTGTTTGCCGGCGTGACGCGCGAGACCGCCGTCCTGGCCCGGGGCCGGGCTCTGGCCAGACTCACCGGGGGAAGTTCGTGAAGGGGCTGCACGCATGCGTCGCCGCGGAGGTCGGCAAGGTGGTCGTCGGGCAGGACACCGCCTTGGAGGCCCTGCTCGTCGCGTTCGCGCTCGGTGGTCACGTGCTGCTCGAGGGTCCCCCAGGTGTGGCGAAGACGCTGCTCGCGTCGGCCACAGCACGCGCCCTTGCGCTCGACTTTCGCCGGGTTCAGTTCACGCCGGACATGCTTCCGAGCGATCTGACCGGCACGATGACTCTGCACGGTGCGGAGCTCAGCTTCCGCCCCGGTCCGGTGTTCACGAACCTCCTTCTGGCTGACGAGGTCAATCGCACGCCGCCCAAGACGCAGGCAGCGCTACTGCAGGCCATGCAGGAAGGCGAGGTGTCGGTGGAGGGCCGGCCCGAGCGCCTGCCCGAGCCCTTCCTGGTCGTCGCGACCCAAAACCCGATCGAGTACGAGGGAACCTACCCACTGCCCGAGGCCCAGCTCGACCGATTTCTGGTCAAGCTCGAGGTCGGCTATCCCAGCGAGCAGGACGAGCGGCGCATGCTCGCGCTCCCCCGCCAGGGCATCGTGCCGGCGGGACTGGACGACGTCCGTGCTGTGGCCGGAGCGGAGGACCTGCGACGCGCCCGCGAGGAGGTCGATGCGGTCAGCGTCTCCGACGCGGTCGCTGCCTATGTCGTCGCCGTCGTGCGCCAGACGCGCGAGCTTCCCAGCCTCACATTGGGGGCGAGCCCTCGCGCGGCAGTGCACTTGCTCGCCGCCGCGCGCGCCGGAGCAAGCCTCGCCGGCCGCGACTTCGTGACGCCCGACGACGTCGCGCGCATCGCCCTGCCGGTCTTGCGCCACCGCTTTGTGCTCAGCCCCGAGGCCGAGCTCGAACGCTTCGGCGCCGACGACGCGGTGCGCGCCGCGCTCGCGAGCGTGCCCGTGCCGCGGTGAGCCCGACAACCCGCAGCGCTGGCTTGCTGGCTGTGCTGGCCCTGAGCGCTCTGGTGGTCCCCCCCGCCGGCGTAGCGCTGCTGGTGGTGGCGCTCTGCGGTGCAGTGCTCGTCGACGCTCGCCTGGCTCGCCGCAGGCCGATGCTCGTGCGTGCGGTGCCCGCGGTCCTCTCCCGCGGCATCCCGGGCGACTTCGCGGTCTCGGTCGATACGCCGGGTCAGCGATCACCGCGCCTGCGCCAGGCCGTGCCCCCCGACCTGCGGGTCGATCCGCCCGAGGAACGCGACGGCCTGCATGGGAAAATCGTCGGACTCCGTCGGGGACGCCACGTGCTACCGCCGGTGGCCGCCCGCGCAGAGGGACCGCTGGGGCTCGCCACGTGGGACCATGCTGGCGCCGGAACCAGCGAGGTCGTGGTGTATCCCGATCTCGTGACGGCACGCCGGCTGGCCCTGGCGGTGCGCCAGGGAAGCTTCCGCGACCCCGGCCGGCGCGCGCACGGCCCCCTCGGTTTGGGGACGGATCTCGAGTCGATCCGCGACTACCAGCCCGACGACGACGTCCGCCAGCTCAACTGGGCAGCAACCCAGCGCACCGGACGCCCGATGTCGAATACCTTTCGCCTCGAGCAGGACCGCGACGTCGTCTGCCTCGTCGACGCCGGAAGGCTGATGGCCGCACCGACCGACCACGGCGCGCTCGGTCGCACGCGCCTGGACACTGCGGTGGACTCGGCTGCCGCAATCGCGCTGGTCGCCGACGAGCTCGGCGACCGCGTCGGCGCGATCGCGTTCGACGCCGGGCTGCGCCGCCACCTGCGACCGCACCACCGCGGCGCCAACGCGGTGGTCCAGGCGCTTTTTGACGTCGAGCCGACGGCCGTCGACAGCAACTACGAGCTCGCCTTTCGTGCCGTCGTGGCCGGCAAACGGGCGCTCGTGCTCGTGCTCACCGATCTGCTCGACGAAGCCGCGGGCCGGGCGCTGCTCGACGCGCTGCCGCTGCTTGCCCGCCGCCATCACGTCGTCGTCGCCAGCGCCGCCGACGCCGATGTCGCAAGGCGCACCACGGCGGAGCCTCGCACGCCGCTAGACGTTTACGCTGCCGCCGTCGCGCTCGACGTCTTGGCGGCGCGCCGCCGCGTGGTCACCCGGCTGCGGGCGGCCGGTGCCGACCTGGTCGAGGCACCGGCCGACCGCCTGCCCGCCGCCTGCGTCGGCGCCTACCTCAGGGCCAAACTTCGTACTCGCCTCTGACCGGTCGACCTCGCCAGAGCACCAGCGACCAGTACAGCGCGCCCAAACCGAGCCCGAGCCCCAGCACCCCGCCGAGTCCCAGAGCAGCGGGATCGGCGAAGCCCTCCACCAGCCCGCAGACCCCCAACCAGGGCACGGTCCCGAGCACGATGAGCACCGAACGACGAGCCTCGGCGACCAGGGCCTCGCGCCGACGGCGGGTTCCAGGATCGACAAGCGGCCGACCGAGTCGCAGACCCGCGGCACCCGCGACCACGGTGCACGACAGCTCGAGCACTCCGTGCGGGGTGACAAGGTCGACAAAGGAACGCAGGTTGCCGGCGCCGGCAGCCAGCCCCCCGACCGCGCCGAGCTCTAACCCGTTGGACAGGAGCACCACCACAGAGCCCAACCCTGCGGCGATCCCGCCCCCAAAGGCCAAGAAGCTGACCTCGACGTTGTTGACAAAGACCTGGGAGGAAAAAGCTGCCGCAGCGCCGCCCACCAGTCCGCGTCCCCCGACCGGCGGGTCGGCCGCGCCCTGGAACATCGCAGGAACGACACCGAGAGCACCCGCGGGGTCATCCCGAGCCCACACCCACGCGAGCACCGCGGGCGCGAGCAGCAGCACCCACGCCAGCACGAGTGCCCACGAGTCGTCCCTGACGACCTCCCAGTACCCACGGCTGAAAAACCACCACAATGAGATCCGCCGCGCCGACCCGTGGTAGACCGTGGCGCGCCCGGCGCCCACCGAACGCTCGAGGCGCTCCACTACCGGATCGCCGGGGAACGCCTGTCGCGCAAAGGCCAGGTCGCCCGCGGCCTCCCGATAGAGCGCACCGAGCGCCCGGACGCCCTCCGGTCCGAGCCGCTCGGCCCGGCCCCGCGCCCGCGCCACATGGGCGTCGAGGTCAGCCCAACAAGGCGCCCGCTCACGCTGAAAACGCTCTAGGTTCACGACGCGATGGAGTATGAGGATCTCCTGACGATCCAGACGCCCGAAGGCGTGTCGATCGATCTCGTCCTCGCCGGCTATGGGTCGCGCTTCATCGCGGCGTTCCTCGACGGCCTGCTCAAGCTGATCGTCATCGGCGCCGCCGCGCTGCTCGCGCTCGCCCTGGACGGCCAGGTCGCTCTCGCTGTCTTTGTGGTGCTCGCGTTCGCCGTCACCGCGGGCTATGACATCCTCTTCGAGGTCCTGGCCGCGGGACGCACGCCGGCCAAGCGCTGGGGCGGACTGCGTGTCGTCCAAGCCGACGGGCGACCGGTGACGCTGTCAGTCAGTGCCGTGCGCAACCTCATCCGGCTCCTGGACGGACCGGCGACGGGCTACGCGCTCGGGACGATCGCGATCCTCGTGACCGAACGCAACCAACGGATCGGCGACCTTGCGGCAGGCACGATCGTGGTCCGGGAGCGGCCCGTAACCACGCCGTTGCCCGCGGCGTCGCGCCCGGCCGGCGGCGAGGGTGCGCAGCCGGACGAGGCGTGGGACGCCACCGGCGTCACGGACGACGAGCTCGTGGCGGTGCGCAGGTTCCTGGCGCGGCGGCACGAGCTCGAAAGCGTGGTCCGCGACCGCCTCGCGCGGCAGCTCGCCGCCGGACTGCGCGAGCGTGTATCCGGCTCGCCGCCGGCCCTCCCGGCCGAACGCTTCCTCGAGCAGCTCGCCGTCGTGAAGAACCGCCCGGTTGACGGAGCGCCAAGGGGATGGGACGCTTAGCCTCATCCAACTGGAAGGAAACCGTGAACTTTCAAGGCACGCCAGAGCAATACGGAACCGCGCCGCCCTTGAACCAAGACACGAGCGGTAATGGCCCCTCCGGGCCGCGAGCCGGGTTCTGGCGCCGCTTTGGTGCCGCTCTGCTCGACGGCATCCTCATCGGCATCGTCAACGCCATCCTCATCGCCGCGCTCAAGACGACCGGCAACGCCTTGGCGATCCTGATCTCCCTCGCGTACTACACCTACCTCGAAGGCGGGCCGACCGGCCAAACACTTGGAAAGCGGGTTCTGGGTGTCCGCGTGATCAGCTTCGACACGGGCGGCCCGGTCGGGTACGCCCGCGGATTCATCCGCTGGATCGGGCGCATCCTGTCCACCATCCCACTGTTCCTCGGCTACTTCTGGATGCTCTGGGATCGCGAAAAGCAGACCTGGCACGACAAGCTGGCAAGCGCCGTCGTGGTCCCGGTCTCGAGCTATCCGGTATCACGCTAGAGCAGCCGCGAGCGAGGTGAACTGGCGCGAACCGGCAGTGGCTGGGCCCCGCAGGGCGCGGATCCTCGCCGATTACCGGCAGCTGCTCTCGCGCCTCTCGGAGCTTTATGGCAACCGCTGGAGCTTCCGGCTCAAGCGGCCAGAATCGATTCAGTGGAAGACTTAGGCGGCGTGTCGGCCCATGTGGCGCGGCCGGTCGTCGGCGTCGCCTGCCGGGGTCTCGCGTTCGGTCCGTTGGCTAGGGCGCCGCGTCGGTCGCCTTGCTCTTGTCCGTCGCTTGTGGTGTCCCGCTCGTCGGCAGCGTGCGTATCTGCGCACGACCCGCACACGCCGCCCGTTCCGGCGCGTCCCTATCACCGTTACGCGCAGCCGCGCGCCACGCGGCGGAAGCGAGAGGACCACACGGCGTCCTCCGCGCGAGAACCGCCGTACCAGCTTCCGGTCGATGTAGATGGCCACGTGCCGAAGCCCGCGTGGAAGTCGAAGCACCAGTCGTCGGCCCACGCACTGTCGCGTGGGTGGCAGTCCCAGGACCGTCCGAGTACCGGGCCCAACCGCCGAACCGACCGCGGCCGCCGCGCTGCAGCTGGGGGTGCTGGCTAGCGGGTGGTCCTGCGCTGGCACCGTGGCAGCGGAGCGATAGGCGCCGCGTATCTGAGCATGGGCCAGGGCGGTCAGGCGAGACTGGGCGGCCGGGGTCAGCGAGCTCAGGCTCTTGGGGTCAGGGATGGCACGGTGGGCTGCCGTGCGCAGTCGGGCGAGCTTCGCGTGGCTGGGGCTGGGTGCGCTCGGGGTCAATGCGGTGAAGGGCCGCAGGTCGGGCTGACCGGCGAAGAGGCCGGTCAAGGGCGCAGCGGCCGCGTCCAGCTGGGTCAGGGGCGGAAGCCCGAGGAGCTGCTCGATCGTGCGGAGCATCCCGGTCTGACTGAGGTGCTCGGTCACCTGTTGGCCCGAACGTGCCCAGGGACTGACCACCAGTCCCAGGGTCCGGTGCTGGTCGACGTGGTCGGTGCCCGACTGCGGATCGTCCTCGGTCATGAAGAGCGCGGTGCTGCCCCAGTAAGGCGAGTGTGAAAGGTTCTCGACCAAGCGTCCCAGGGCAAGGTCGGCGTCGGCCACCTGAGCCTGGGGCGTCGAGGAAAGCCCCTGGGTTGTGTGGTCCTCGGGTAGGTAGAGCACCTCGAGCTGGGGCAATGTTCCGCGTGCCACATCCTGACGAAAGCCCTTCTGCCAGAAGTCGATCCGTCTGGTGTCGGGGACGTCTGGAGAGAAGCCAAATCCGGGGAAGTCGTGGACGATGTGGGCGTCGAGCTGTGGCGTGACAGCTGGACCGTCGGCGTCCTGGGCCTGGCGGTAAAACTCGCCGTAGTCACGGAAGCTGATGTGCGCGCGTAGTGCGGCATCCAGTAGGTAGTCGTTGGGCGACCAAAGGGTGCTCGACCCGTTTCCGAGCTCGCTGCCTTGCCGGGGGGCGCCATCCAGCCCGTAGGCCTGCTGGCTGAGGCGCTGGACCCAGTCGTTGGCTAGCGAGCCCATCACCGCCTGATGGCCAGTGTCGCTGACCTCTTCGTTCGCATAAAAGGCCTGTAGTAGCCCGAAGCGCTCGGCCAGCGCGTGGGCGTTGGGGGTCACCGGCCGGGGATACATGAGGTTGCTCGCCGAACCGCCGGGCTCGTCGCCGAATTCCTCGTCGTAGGTCTTGTTCTCGCGAATGACGTAGATCACGTGGCGTATCGCCGGCCGCGGGCTGGTCGGACACTGACTTGGTGGTGCACGCCCGAGGTCGGCGTTGTTGCGATTGACCTGGGCGCTGTAGGAGACCAGGCCAGGCGCGTCAGGCACGGGAATGGACTCCAGCGAGCCGCTCACGCCGAGCCCGGTCGGGCCGGGAGCTACCGGCGGGCTGGCGGGAACCGGCGATCCGATGGGAGTGCCGACCTGGCCGTCTACACCCTTGCCGGTGGTGACGAGCAGCGCGGAGTGGGGGACATCGAGGACGACGGACGTTGGGTATGACCCGGTGGGGATCCGCCCGGACAGGGTCAAGTCCCCGCTCGGCGGCCGAGAGACGACGGCCAGCGCATTCTCCGAAGACAGAGCGACGTACGCGCGTCGGCCGTCAGGTGACAGGGCCATGGCGCTGGGGGAACTGCCCAGCAGGGCGGCCGGCGGACCCAGGGCCAGTCGCCGTGTCACCTGACCGATGAGCGGATCGATCTCCACCAGCTTGTCGTCGAGGCTTGCCAGGACAAGCAGGTGCCCGTCGGGCGTGAACGTCGGGGCGGCAGGGTGGCGCCCGACCGGCACTTGGGCGAGTTGGGCCAGGGTGTGGGCGTCAAGCACGGTGACGGTACCCGCGGCACGATCGGCGGTGGCCACCAAGGGGCGTCCCCGCACTGTCCCGACCGCAACGTCCCAGGGTTGGCCTCCGGTCGGGACGGTGCTCGAGGGCCCTCCGAGGCGGTCCAAGCGCGCAAGCAGATGCCCTTTGTCGTAGCGGTCGCGTGGGTCGAAGGGCAGCGTGGCAAAGACGTGTCGTCCGTCCGGGTCCGCCGCCACGCCCCCCACGAAGCCGGGAGCGGTGAGCGTCATGGACTGAACGAGCGCTCCCGGCCCAGCAACCGTGAACGCCTCGACCCCGCCGGTCGCTCCTCCCGCCGCGTACAGCGTCAGTCCGTCACGGCTGAGCGCGAGGTGTCCGGTCTGTGCCCACGGCGCCGCTCCTGTCGAGACCAGGCCCCAGGGCATGGTGCGTCCAAGCGGCGCCAGTGTCCCCGGATCAAAGCTCAGGATCTCGTTGGGCTGGCTTCCCGTGGTGTCCACGAGCAAGCCCTCTCCAGCGGTCAGAACCGCGCCGCCCGGGAAATCCCCGGCCGCCACCATGCGCCCAGCCGGGGAGAGCCCCCTTCCGTCGGGAAGCGTGACCGGCGCGGCGGCCCCACGGGCCGCACCCGGAAGCCCAGCGGACAACAGAGCGACCAGGATCAGAGCGAGGCGGACGCGCGCGATCGCAGCAGACTAGACGTCAGGTGGCGGCCGTTTCCGGCGTGTTATCCGGATCGGCACATCCGGGTCACGACGACATAACACCCGCGCCCCGGTGAACGTGGGGGTCGCGGCCGAGATCAGCCACTGGTGCTCGGGTACCGGGTCCCCACTTGTCGTGCGCCCCCGGAGTGCGGTTCGTGCGGTGGATGTCGATGCTGCGGTTGCGGACGAGGGTCGATATCCATGTCTTCGTGGTGCCGCGGGCTCGGTCGTACTGCGCGACGCGGGAGGACAAGGCATTGGTCATGCTGCGCGTTGGCACTGTTGACGTCGCCTTCTCTGTGCCCTCGCGCGCGTTGTCAGCCCTCGAATCGATCTTCAACGGGAGCTGCGCGTCTGTGACCTTCAGCCGTCAACGCCGGATGCGGGCGGCCGTGGGCTCGCTCGCGCTGCTCATCGCAATCCTGCACGCCGGATCTGGCGCACCCGGCGCATCGGCGGCATCCGCCCAGTCCTGTCTGACGCCCCGCGCGAGCCGCGCCCTGAGCCACGCCGTGGCTGGGGCGCGTGACCGCTATCACCGCGAGGCCGTTGGTCCTGCCGCCCATAAGGCATTGCGCGGGGTGGTCGCCGACCGCCGCTTCGTCCACGACCTGGCCGCGGCGCGCGCGGAGGCCGACCGGCTCCTTGTTCACCACCTGGTTCGCCTGCGGGTGGTGCGTGGTTCGCGTGTGCTCGTCAGCGCAAACCGCACGTCGTTCTCCGTTGCCGGCCTTTCCCGCACGCTCAGATCACCCGACGGTTACGTGCTCGGACGGGTTTCCGTGTTCAGGATGTGATCTGCTTCGTCAAGCTGGTGCGCCGCCGCGAAGGCGCGGACGTCGTCGTGCGTGGTGCGCGAGGTCAGGTGCGCACATTGCTGACCACCGTGCCGCGGCGGCTGCCGCGCTCGGGCTGTGCTACGGCGGCGGGCCACACCTATGCGGTGCAGTCGTTCCCGGAGAAGTGTTTCACCGGCGAGCCTGTGACCGTGTACGTGCTCATCGCGGCGTAGCCGGCGCCCGAACAGCCGACCGCCCCGACCGCGCCGGCGGCGCGGCCAGAGTGGCGACGCGAACCCGAGCTACCGCCTGCGCCCTCCGCGGCGGTCCCAGAGCCATTTCAGGGTCAGGAACTCCATGATTCGCTTGAGCATCGCGCCTCCTGTCGAACGGCTTTCGTTAGCCACCGTACTCCGGGAGGGCCGGGCGGCAACGCGCCCATGTCGGATGCCATACCTGACGACGCTCGACAGCTTGACGCCAAGGTGCTCAGCCATGGCTCGGGCTGTGCAGCTTTGAGCCATGCAAGGGGCATCCCGGCCCCCATTGCACACTGATCTGTGCGGGTAGCTTTGTGCAAGACGCCCGGGCAGCATCCGGGTCCTGTGTGCGCAAGGAGGCAACCGCATGACCTTTGGTACTTCGATCTTCCTGATCGCGGTGGGAGCTGTGCTCCGCTTCGCGGTCTCGGTGAGCACGTCCGGTTTCAGCATCCAGACCATCGGGCTGATCCTGATGATCGTGGGCGTGATCGGGCTGGTGCTCTCGTTCCTGTGGCTGAACGTCGGCGCCGCCCGGTACGGGCGTTCTCGGGTCGTCGAGCCCGCCGGCGATGTCGTGGTGCGCGAGCGCGAGATCTATTGACCGTTGGGTAGGGGGGATGGTCGGCCGCTCCGCCGGCGGCCGACCATCCGGCATCGCGGGGCCAGGCCCCTAAACGTGCGCTCGTGCGCTCGCGGCCCCTAAGCTCGGGGCGATGATCGCGGCCCGCGCCGATCACGTCGGGAGCCTGCTGCGCCCCGAGCGGCTGCTGCGAGCCCGGCGCGCTCTGGCCTGCGACGAGCTGTCCGCGGCCGACTTCAAGGCGGTGGAGGACGACGCCGTGCGCGAGGTGGTCGCGCTGCAGGAGCGCACCGGACTAGACGTGGTCACCGATGGTGAGTTGCGCCGCGAATCCTTCCAGAGCGAGCTCGCCGCTTCGGTCGAGGGCATCGAGGGCGCTGACCTCGACGCCTGGCTGTGGGGTGATTGGCACTCCGACGTCGCCGGCGTGGGCGACAGACGCGCCGAACGGCCCGCAGGCCTGGCCGTCACTTCCCGGCTGCGGCGGCGGCGCTCGCTGGCCGGGGAGGAGTTCACCTTCCTGCGTGCCCTGACCGACCGGGTGGCCAAGGTCACCCTGCCCAGTCCGAGCCTGTTCGCCAACCTGTGGTCTCCCGAGCGCTCCACCGGTGCCTATCCGCGCTTTGACGACTTCATGGTTGACGTGGTGGATATCCTGTGCGACGAGGTGCGTGAGCTCCAGCGCCTGGGCTGCACCTACGCCCAGCTGGACGCGCCCCACTACCCGCTGCTCATCGACCCGACCTGGCGCGCCTTCTACGAGCGGCGGGGCTGGACGGCCGAGCGCTGGCTCTCCTTTGGCATCGAGCTCGACAACGCGGTGATCGACGCGGCACCCCGGATCACGTTCGGCTTTCACCTGTGCCGGGGCAACCAGGACTCACGCTGGCTGGTCGCCGGCGGCTACGGCGCGATCGCCGCCCAGGTCTTCGGCGGCGTCCACGCCCAGCGCCTGCTGCTCGAGTACGACGACGAGCGTTCCGGTGACTTCGACCCGCTGCGCCTGGTGCCCGACGACAAGTGGGTGGTCCTCGGCCTGGTCACGACCAAGACGGCGCGGGTCGAGACCGAGCTGCAGCTGCTGGGACGCATCGAGGAGGCGGCGCGCGTCATCGACCGCGAGCGCCTGTCCCTGGGCACGCAGTGCGGGTTTGCCACCTCGGTGGTGGGTAACCGCATCTCGGTCGCCGACCAGGAGCGCAAGCTGACCACCATCGCGCGAACCGCCCGCCGCGCCTGGCCCGACGGTTAGCGCCCGGCGGGGGGAGGACGCCAGGTGCGCGTGCTGGTGTGGAACCTCTTTCACGGCCGTGCCGTTCCCCCGGCGGGACGGGGGCTGCTGGGCGAGTTCGCCGCCCTGATCGCCCGTTGGGAGTGGGACGTGGCCTTGCTCCAAGAGGTCCCGCCCTGGTGGCCCGCGACCCTGGCGCGCGCGGCGGGAGCGCAGGAGCGCACGGCGCTCACCTCCCGAAACGCGCTGTTGCCCGTACGCCGGGCGCTGGGCGCCCGGCGCCCGGACCTCGCGAAGTCAAACGGAGGAGGGTCCAACGCGGTCCTCTCTCGTTCACCGATCGTCTACCACCGGGCGGAGCGCTTGCGCTTCCGTCCGGAACGTCGCGTCGCTCAGATGGTGCGTCTGGCCGACGGGACGTGCTTGGTCAACTACCACGGCAGCTCCATCCCCGGGCTGGCCAGCGAGGAGCTCAGACGTATCTGGGAGCTCGCCCTGCCCTGGGCCGGCGACGCGCCGCTGGTGGTCGGGGGCGATCTCAACCTGCGTGACCCGTGCGCGCCGAGCCCGACGATCGTCCACGTGGCCACCCGGGACGTCGACCATGTCTTCGCCCGTGGACTCCTGGCGGAGCAGTCCACGCAGAGACCGGACCGGTCGATACGCCGGCCCGGTGAGCAGCCCGGCACGCTCGAGCTGTCTGACCACCCGCCGCTGATCGTCAGCCTCGCCCGGCTCGCCTGACCACGGATCTTGCACGTGCAACTATGTTTGCGTGCCGATCGACGTCACCTGCTACTCCGATCCCGGCTGTCCTTGGGCCTACTCAGCGAGCCCGATGCTGTCTGTGTTGCGCTGGCGCTACGGCTCCCAGCTGTCCTGGCGCTTGGTCACCATCGGACTGACCGAACGGGGCGCGCAGTACGAGGAGCGCGGCTATACGCCGACGCTTGCGGCGCGCGGCTACCGTGCGTTTCGCCGCTACGGGATGCCCTTCGCCACAGAGCCGAGAACGCGCATGGTGGCCACCGGACGCGCCTGCCGCGCGGTTGTGGCCACGCGCCTGCTCGAGCCGTCCCGCGAGCTCGAGGTGTTCCGCGCCCTGCAGCTGGCGTGGTTCACCACACCACTGCTGCTCGACGAGGACGCAGGACTCATGGCGGCGCTGGAGCGGGTGGAGGGGCTCGACGTCGGTGGCGTCGTCGCCGCTCTCGACAGCGAGGCGGTGTCTAGGGCCTACGAGGCCGATCGGACCGAGTCGCGCAGCGCTGCGGGGGGTCCCACGCACTTTCAGGGCAAGGCCGCCCAAACCGATGGCCACGTGCGCTACACGGCGCCATCCCTGATTTTCGAGGTCGACGGCCGCCGCCTGGAGGGTGGTGGCTTTCAGCCCCTGGAGGCCTACGACGTGCTCGTGGCCAACCTGGACACGAGCCTTGAGCGGCGTGAGCCACCCGCGGACCCGCTTGAGGTGCTGTGCGCCCTCCCTGAGGGTTTGGTCACGCAGGAGGTCGCCGCGGTGATGGCTCACAACAACGAGCAGCCCGACCGTGCGGCCGCCGAGAACGCCCTAATCGGGCTCGCCGGCGAGGGCCGCGTGCGTCGCACACCCCTGGGCGACGATGCCCTGTGGCGTGTGGACTAGCCTGCCGCTCCGTGCCTATCGAAGTAACCCTTCCCGACGGACGGCGCCTGGAGCTCCCCGACGGCGCTACCGGAGCCGATGCCGCCGCCGCAATCGGCCCAGGACTGGCCCGCGCGGCGCTGGCGGTCGAGGTCTCGGTGGCACCGCACGGTGAAGCGGCGGAGCTGCGCGACCTGAGCGCTCTGCTTCCCGACGGCGCCCGCATCGCGATCGTCACCAGCCGTAGCGGTGAGCAGGCCCTGCAGCTCATCCGCCACGACGCCGCTCACGTGCTGGCCGCCGCGGTGCTCGACCTGTACCCGGGAGTGAAGATCTCCATCGGCCCGCCCATCGACAGCGGCTTCTACTACGACTTCGAGTTTCCCGCGGGCACGCCGGTGTCGGACTCCGACCTGCCCGCCATCGAGCAGCGCATGCGCGAGCACGTCCGGGCGGCCGAGCCCTTCCGCCGCCAGGACGTGGCGGTGAACGAAGCGCGTGAGCGCTTCGTCTCCGAGGACCAGCCCTACAAGGTGGAGCTCATCGACGACCTGGTCAGCGCTCAGGAGCGCCAGACGGTGTCCCTGTACACAAACGGTGCGTTCACCGACCTGTGTCGCGGGCCCCACGCGCCTTCGACCGAGACGGTTCGCGCCTTCGCCCTGCAATCGGTGGCCGGGGCCTACTGGCGTGGGGACTCGGCGCGCACCATGCTCACCAGGATCTACGGGACCGCCTTTTTTTCCAAGGAGGAGCTGGATCTCCATCGGGAGCGCCTGGAGCAGGCGCGGGCACGCGATCACCGCAAGCTGGGGCGCGAGCTCGACCTGTTCATGTTCTCCGAGCAGTCCCCCGGAGGTCCCTTCTGGAAGCCGGCGGGGATGGCCATCTGGACGGAGCTGACGGCGCTGTGGCGCTCGGAGAACCGCGCGCGCGGCTATCAGGAAGTAAAGACGCCGATCCTCTACGACGTCGAGCTGTGGCGTCAATCCGGACACTGGGACCGCTACCAGGATCACATGTACTTCACCGAGGTGGAGGCGCGTCCGATGGGCCTCAAGCCCATGAACTGCCCCGCTCACATCCTTATCTACCGCGACGAGCGCCACTCCTACCGGGATCTGCCGATTCGCTACGCCGAGCAGGGCCTCGTGCATCGCCACGAGCCCAGCGGCACCCTCATGGGTCTGCTGCGTGTGCGTCACATAACCCAGGACGACGCCCACATCTTCTGCACCGAGGACCAGGTCCAGGAGGAGGTGGTGAAGTGCCTGAGCTTTGGCTTCTTTCTCTATGAGCTGTTCGGATTTGAACCCCGCCTGGAATTGTCCACGCGCCCCGAACACCGCATCGGTAGCGACGCCATGTGGGATCAGGCCGAGGCGGCGCTGGCCGGCGCCCTGGACGCTCGCGGGCTGCCCTACGAGCTCAACCCGGGCGATGGCGCCTTCTACGGACCGAAGATCGACCTGCACATGACCGACACGCTGGGGCGCTCCTGGCAGCTTGGCACCGTGCAGCTGGACTACTCCATGCCCGAGCGCTTTGACCTGCAGTACACCGGTGCCGACAATGCCGAGCACCGGCCGGTGATGATCCACCGTGCCCTGCTCGGATCGTTTGAGCGGTTCATCGCCATCCTGATCGAGCACTACGCGGGCGAGTTTCCGCTGTGGCTGACACCCGTCCAGGCCGTGGTGCTGCCGATTGCCGATCGACACGTGGCCGCCGGGGCTCAGGCGCGCGCGGCCCTGGCGGCGGCCGGCGCGCGGGTGGAGCTCGACGAGCGCAGCGAGTCGGTCGGGCGCAAGATCCGCGACGCCGAGCTTCGCAAGATCCCCTACATGCTCGTCGTGGGCGACCGCGAGGCCGAGGAGGGCAGCGTGTCGGTCCGCGAGCACGGTGGCGGGGACGCAGGCACGCTGCCCGTGGACCAGTTCTCCGAGCTCCTGGCCGGCCGGGTGGCCTCGCGCCACTGACGCGGCGCGCGTGGCCGATCGTCTCGCCGGCCTTGCGACGACGCCGCAGGCCGGGGTTAGCTCTCGTTGTGGGTCAGCCGGTGCCTCGGCGGCCGAACATGCCCTCGCGCTTCCAGCGCGAACCGGGGCGTCCGGGGAGCAGCAGGATGAGGGTCAGCCCGACGACGCTCAGCATCAAGCCGGCGGCCAGTCCCAGGCGTTCACCGTAGCCCTTGCGGTCGGCCACCCAGGCCCCGGCGGCAGCGGAGATCAGCCAGGCGAACAACAGGTAGAGCGCCTTGGCGCCGATCAGGGCGAGGACCGTCATGCGCCCAGGTAGGCCCTCTGTACCTGGGGGTCGTCGCGCAGGCGGGCCGAGTCATCGGCCACCACCACGCGTCCGGTCTCCAGGACGTAGCCGCGGCTCGATATCTCCAGCGCGTAGTTGGCGTTCTGCTCCACGAGCAGGATCGCCACACCACCGGCGTTGATCTCGCCGATCGTCTCGTAGATGCGCTGCACGAGGATCGGGGCGATACCCATCGAAGGCTCGTCGAGCAGCAGCAGCCGCGGGCGGGCCATCAGCGCCCGGCCCATGGCGAGCATCTGCTGCTCGCCGCCGGACATGGTGCCCGCCTTCTGACGTTCGCGCTCGTGCAGGCGCGGAAACAGAGTGAAGACCCGCTCCAGGTCCTCGGTCACGCCGTTGCCACGGCGCAGGTAGGCGCCGAGGTCGAGGTTCTCGCGCACCGTCATGCGCTGGAAGCAGTGGCGCCCCTCCGGTGATTGAGCGACGCCCAGCCCGACGATTTCCTGGGGTGGCAAGTGCGTGATGTCGCGCCCGTCGAAGTGGATCGACCCCGTGCGCGCGTGGCTGAGACCGGAGATCGAACGCAGCGTGGTCGACTTTCCGGCTCCGTTGGAGCCGATCAGCGTCACCACCTCGCCCTCCTCCACGGTCAGCGAGACGCCCTTGAGCGCCTCGATGGCACCGTAGTGCGTGTGGATGTCCTGCACCTCGAGCAGCGCCATCAGACCGCCCGCTGCTCGTCCTCGTCCTGCTTGCCCAGATACGCCTCGATTACCGCCGGATCCGTGCGCACTTCGACCGGCGAACCCTCAGCGATCCGCTCGCCGTGATCGAGCACGGTGACACGCTCGGACACCTCCATGACCACCCTCATATCGTGCTCGATGAGCAGGATGGTCAGGCCAAGCTCGTTGCGGATCTTGCGCATGAATTCGGTCAGGGCTCCGGACTCCTGCGGGTTCATGCCCGCGGTCGGCTCGTCGAGCAGCAGCAGCGTCGGCTCTGACACGAGCGCGCGGGCAATCTCCACGCGCCGCTGATCGCCGTAGGAGAGGTTCACCGCCAGCTGGTCGACGTACCCTGAGCCCAGGCCGACGTACTCGAGCACCTCCCGCGCGCGCTCGCGTACCGCCCGCTCCTCGCGCCTGACCCCGGGGGTGCGCAGGATCGAGCCCCACAACCCCGCGCCCATGCGCCCGTGACGGCCCACCATGACGTTCTCGAGGGCGCTCATGGCGCTGAACAGGCGGATGTTCTGAAACGTGCGCGCCACTCCCAGACCGCTGATGACGTCGGGCCGCGCGCGCGTCACGTCGCGGTCGCGCAGCAGGATGCGGCCCGCGCTGGGCTTGTACAAACCGGTGAGCATGTTGAAGAAGGTGGTCTTGCCGGCGCCGTTGGGCCCGATGATGGAGACGATGGCACCCGTTGAGACGGCGAAGGACACGTGGTTTACCGCCACGACTCCGCCGAACTCCTTGGTGAGGGCCTCGACGAGCAAGAGCGGCTCCGCGGTCGTCGCCGCGGGGCCTGGGGAGACCGCCTGGACACCGTCGCTGCTGGTCACGGTCCGCTGCCCGCCAGTTCGCTCGGCCCTGCGCCCACGTGGTCGGCGAGCTCCAACTTGCGCCGACGTTCAGGGAACAGGCCCTGGGGCCGCAGGACCATCACGATCACGAGCACCACGCCGTAGATCCCGAACGACAGGTCGGTCAGGTTGAACTGCAGCCCGACCTGACTGGGAAGCGGGTCGAGCACGTCGTGGATCAGGTAGTAGTTCACGTAGGAGAGCAGCAGGGCGCCGAGCACCGCCCCCCAGATCGAGCCCACGCCCCCGACGATCACCATGCCCAGGACGAAGATGGAGAAGGAGAACGCGAACTGGTCGGCGTTGACGGTGTTGAGGAACGCGCCCAGGAACGCGCCGGCGATTCCGCCGAAGGCCGCGCCGGTGGCGTAGGCGAGTAGCTTGGTGCGCACCAGCGGGATGCCCATCGACACGGCGGCGACCTCGTCCTCGCGCAGGGCGATCCAGGCGCGTCCCAGGCGCGAGTCGCGCACGCGCAGCGCCACGAACAGCACGAGTAGCACGATGACCAGGATGGTCCAGTACCACGGTCTCAGATGCAGCTGGTCAAACGGCTGTGCCGCCAGCGGCAGGGTGATCGAGTCGACCGGGGTGATGCCCTGGCGCCCAGCGGTCAGCGTGGCGCCCTTGGTCAGGTAGATGCTGTCGCCGTTGATGGCGAACACGCGGATGATCTCCCCGAAGGCCAGCGTGACGATGGCGATGTAGTCGCCGCGCAACCGCAGCGTGGGTAGGCCGATGATCGTGCCCGCCACCGCTGCGAGGACCGCCGCCAGGGCCACGATGAGCAGGAAATTCAGATGGATACCGGGCAAGTGAAGCGCCTGCCCGCTGACGAACACGTGCAGGTGGGCGCCGAAGAAGAAGCTCGAGCCGAACCAGCCCATGGCGTAGGCGCCGATCGCGAAGAAGGCCACGTAGCCCAAGTCCAGCAGGCCGGCGAAGCCCACCACGATGTTCAGGCCCAGGGCCATGACCACGTAGGCCAGAGCCGTGATCGTGGCGTTCAGGAACGGGCTGGTCTGTTGGAGGAAAAGCGGTAGGACGAAGCCGACGATCACCAGGGCGACTGCGGCCGCGCGCGACCACCACGCGGGCAACCGGCCCTCGATCGTCGTGCGCCATTCCCTCCACTGGGCCGCGAGCTCGCTCATCCGGCTTCCCGGGTCTCCTCGCCCAGCAGCCCGCGGGGGCGCAGGACCATGATCAGGATCAGGTACCCGAACACGACCGCCGCGGTCCACTGGGGTCCGATGCGGCTGTCGGAGATCTGCTGAATGCAGCCGATGATGATGCCTCCGAGTACCGCCCCGCGTACGTTGCCGATACCTCCCATGACCGCCGCGGTGAAAGCAATCAGACCGGCCTGGAATCCCTGAAAGAACCAGAGCGTCGTCTCGTAGAGCGCGTAGATCAGGCCGGCGGCGCCGGCCAGCATGCCTCCGAGCAAGAAGGTCAGCGAGATGGTGGTATCCACGTTGATGCCCATCAGGCGCGCCGCCTCGGGATCCTGGGCGGTGGCCCTCATGGCGCGCCCCAGGCGGGTGCGCCCGATGAACACGGCGAGCGCGATGACCAGCGGGACCGTCACGGCGATGGCCAGCAGGTCGGCGCGCCGGACCACTACCCCCAGCACGGAGAACACCGTGTCGTTCTGGCGGATCAGGTCGCTTACGCTGGCCGGCGAGCCTCCCAACCAGAGCAGACCCACGTTCTGCAGGATGAACGAGAAGCCCACGGCGGTGATCAGCGGGGCCAGCTTGGGGGCTCCACGCAGCGGTCGGTAGGCCACCCGCTCAATGAGCACATTGAGACTGCCGGAAACCAGCATGGACACCACCAGCGTGACCGCCAACCCTCCGATCAGGCCCAGCGGTCCGGTCGCCAGCCCCAGTCCCAGCGACGCCCACACGCCGGCGGCGGTGAAGGAGCCGATCATGAACACCTCGCCGTGGGCGAAGTTGATCAACTCGATGATTCCGTAGACCAGCGTGTAGCCGACCGCGATCAGGGCCCAGATCGACCCGTTTGACACCCCCTGAACGAGGTTCTGGCCGAGCTCGGACAGGTTGTGATGAACGACGCTGTGGCCGGCTACGGAAGTCGTGTAGCCGGCCGTGAGGTCTCTGATCCCGTAGAAGATGGGAAGCGCCGCGAGGACGACGATCAGGCCGTAGCGTCCAGCCACCCTGCGCACAGCGGCCAGGGCCGCGGCGGCGGGCGAGGGCAACGGCACGACGGGGAGGCTTTGCGCTTCCACTCGAGATGTGGGGGAGGAAAGGGGAGGGGGACGCGCGGCGCCCCCCTCCCGAATGTCCGTTAGTGGATGGTCTTCTCGAACGCCGGAACGTGGCCGGAACCGACCTTGTACAGGCCGTAGGCGGTCAGGGTGGTGTCCCCGTTGGCGTCGAACCCGTAGCTGCCCAGCGGCGAGTTGCGGTTCTTGGTCGCCAGCAGCGCGGCCAGGATGGCCGCCTTGTCATTGCCCTTTGCGCCCAGACCGGCCACGGTGTCGAGGCCCAGCTTCATCGCCTCGTACCCGTAGATGGCGTACGGATCGGGCTGGGCACCGCCGTAAGCCGCCTTGTAGGCGGCCAGGAACGCTTTGCCACCCGGGTAGCTGGTCAGATTCTGGGTGGCCACCGTGCACTGGAAGTGCGGTCCCACCGCAGCGGGGATGCCGTGCTGCGCGGGATTGGTGAACCCGCTCTCACAGATGCCGTCCCCACCGTATATGCGAGCGCTGGGCAGGGCGGCATTGACGTCCTTGGACACCTGCACCGCGCCGTTGGCCGTAACGCCCGCGAAGACGAAGCAATCCGCGCCCTGTGCCTTGAGCGTCTGGGCGTAGGAGCGGAAGTTCGGGGCCGTCTTGTCGATGCCGGTGTTGCTGACCACGCTCACCCCGTACTTGCTCTTCTCGAGCACGATCAGGGCGGCCAGGCCCTGGCCGTAGGTGTCCTTGTCGTTGGCGATGGCGACCTTGGTGCAGCCGTTGGCCTTCATGGTCTTCAGCAGGGCAGCGGCCTGGATCGTGTCTCGTGGCACGATGCGCAGGTAGTTGCGCTTACCCGTCGGGTAGTACTTGGCCGGTTCGCCCGGGGCGCTGCCCGGCTCGCTGGTGGTCAGGCCCACGTAGGTGTTGGCCGGGCTGATCTGGGGCACCCCGCCCTGGTTGAGAATCGGAACCGAGATCTTGCTCGCGCCCGAGTTGAACTCCCCGAAGTAGTAGACGGCCTTGGGGTCCTGGACAGCCTTGCGCGCGTCGGCCGCCGTCTGACCCGGATCCCAGTTGCCTGCCTGCGCGGTGGAATCGTCAAGGGAGGTGTAGTTCACCGTGAAGCTTCCGGCCTTGCCGTTGGCCTGCTTGAGCGCGAGCTTGGCTCCGTTGACCATGGCGGTGGTCTGCGCCGACGAGGCACCCTGCAGCGGGAGGCTGGAGTAGAAGTCGACAGTGTTGGCGCCGCCTCCCCCGGAACCCCCGGAGCTGCTTGAACCTCCCGAACTGCTGGAACTGCTGCTACTGCCGCATGCGGCGAGCCCAACGGCGCCAACCACCAGAAGGCAGCCAAGTGATGCCTTGGTAAACACTGAGAGATCTCCTCTTGTTCTTGGTTGGACGGGCTTTATTTCCCATGCCTGATGTGCCTGCTGCAAGCGGCGTCAGCTCACTTTCCGTGACGGGCGCTCGGGGCGCGCAGACCGAGCGCCTGGCACACCGGCCCCGACCGCCTCTTTACCGGATGGCGCCTGCGCCCACGGGCCGGCCCGGCCGGCAAAGGCGCCGCTGGGGCCAACCCAACACAGGCCACTTGACGACCGAGGGTTGTGGCGTTTGCCGACGATAGGCGCTTATAGAACACCACCCGGCGGCTGTCAATAGAAGGTCAAGGGTGGTTTGACGATTGCGTGCCGCCGGTTGCGGGGGGTTTGTGTCGGACGTCACGCCGCTATACTCACCGACGTTGACGAACTCGTATGCCCCCCGCTGCTGCGCCTAGCCACCGCTTGACGCGCCGCCACCCAAGCTAGTGCCGGTACCTCGCAGGTTCGACCGGCGCCCCCCCGAGCGGGACCTGACCCGGGTCAACGATCGTATTCGCGTGCCCGAGGTACGTCTGATCGGAGACGACGGCCAACAGGTGGGTGTGCTCAAGACCGAAGAGGCGCTGCGCTACGCCCAAGAACGGGACCTCGACCTGGTGGAGGTGGCCCCCGAGGCACGCCCACCCGTGTGCCGCATCCTGGACTACTCCAAGTACAAGTACGAGCAGGCCCAGAAGGTCAAGCAGGCGCGCAAGCATCAGCAGCAGATCACCATTCGCGAGATCAAGTTCCGACCCAAGATCGCGCAGCACGACTACGACACGAAGAAGGGCCACGTCGAGCGCTTCCTACGCCACAAGGACAAGGTGAAGGTCACCATCATGTTTCGCGGACGCGAGGTGACCCACCCCGAGCGCGGGCGCGCCATCCTCGAGCGCCTGGCCGAGGAGCTGGCCGAGCTGGCCCAGGTGGACCAGCGCCCCGCTCAGGACGGGCGCAATATGACCATGATGCTCGGACCGTCCAAGGCGGTCCTGGCCGGAACGCTGGAGGGCGAGGAATCCGCCGCGGCGGCCCCTGCGCCCCTCCCCGACAGCGAGCCCGCCGTCCCGGCGCCCGCCCCGGATAGCGAGCCCGCCGCCGCCGCGCCCGCCCCGGACACCGAGCCCGCCGCCGCTGCTTCGCCACCCAGCCCGGCCCCGTCCCCCGAGACCGCCCCGGAGTCGCCGCCGGCGCAGGACGCAGAGACCCCGCCGGCGGCCCCCGGCGACGGCGACGCCGTGCCTGCGCGCGCCGGGGCCTAGCCCTCCCGCCGCCTGCGATGCGCCGCCCCGGCGGCCGGCGCATCGCAGGCGGTCTGCCATAATCACCCGCCCCGTCATGCCCAAGATGAAGACCCACTCCGGCGCCAAGAAGCGCTTCAAGCTCACCGGCTCGGGCAAGGTGCGCGGGCGTCACCCGTTCACCAGCCACATTTTGGAAAAGAAGTCGCCCAAGCGCAAGCGCCATCTCGGTCAGGCCAAGATCATGTCGGCCGACGACACGCCCCGGATCAAGCGCATGCTGGGGGAGGGACGATGACCAGGGTCAAGCGCTCGGTACACGCGCGCAAGAAGCGTCGCGCAGTACTCGAGCAGACGAAGGGCTTTCGCGGCGAAGCTCACTCGAACTACAAGCGCGCCAAGGAAGCGCTGATCAAGGCGGACTCCTACGCCTACCGCGACCGGCGCAACCGCAAGCGTGACTTCCGCAGGCTGTGGATCAGCCGCATCAATGCCGCCGCGCGCCAGAACGGGATGACCTATTCGCAGTTCATGCACGGGCTGAAGCTCGCCGGCATAGAGCTCGACCGCAAGGTCCTGGCCGACGTTGCCGTGCGCGACGCCGAGACCTTCCGACGTTTTGCCGAGGCCGCCCAGGAGGCGGCGGCTGCCTAGCACCAGCCGCCGACAGACCGCCACCTCCGGGCGCCGCTTCCTGACTGGGACGGCGCCCTTCTTTTTGCCCTGACCCGATCACCATGCCCCCCCTGACCTCCCCTCACAATCCTGCGCTCAAGGAGCTGCGGCGCCTGCAGCGCCGCCGCGAGCGCGACCGCAGCGGCTTGTTCGTGGCCGAGGGGGAGGACCTGATCGACGCCGCCGAGGCCGCCGGCCGCTCGCCGGTCACCGGATATCGCGTCGCGGGAACCGGGCCGCCGCAGTTCACCGAGGTGAGCGAAGACGCCCTGGCCGCCGTCTGCAGCCTGGGTTCGGGCGCACGGGTGCTCGGGGTCTACGAGCAGCGCCTGACTGCGCCGGTGGGTCCGCTGTGCGTCTACCTGCACGGCGTGCGCGACCCGGGCAACGTGGGCACCGTGCTGCGCGGCGCGCTGGCCTTCGGCGGCTCCTGCGTGGCGCTGGGTCCCGGGTGTGCGGACCCCTTCTCTCCCAAAGCGGTGCGCGCGAGCATGGGCGCCGTTTTCGCCGTCTCGCTGGCGCGGATCAGCGGCCCCGCCGAGCTGCCCGGCGAGCGCGTCGCTCTGGTCGCGCACGCCGGCGGGCCGATCGGGGATGTCGTGCATCACGGAGCCCTGTCGCTGCTGATCGGCGGCGAGCGAGCCGGGCTGCCGCCCGACGTGCTGGCGATGTGCGCAAAAACCGCGCACATTCCCATCGCCGGGGACTCGCTTAACGCCGCCATGGCCGCCACCGTGGCGCTCTACGCGGTGACCCGCTCACCGGGCGGTGCATCTAGGGTGGCGATGAAGTGATCGATCGCATCGCCACCCTGCGCGCTGAGGCCGAGGCGCAGATCGCCGCCGCGTCGAACACCGACATCCTCGAGGAGTTGCGGGTACGCCACCTCGGACGCCGCGCCGAGCTTCCCCAACTCCTGCGCGGAGTGGCCGGGCTGGCTCCAGAGCAGCGTGGTCTGATCGGGCGCGCCGCTAACCAGGCCCGAGAGGCGCTCGAGGCGCAGCTCAAGGCGCGAGCCGAGCAGCTCGGGGCGCAGGAGCTCGACGCGCGGCTGGCCTCCGACCGGGTGGACGTCACCCTTCCCGGAAGTCCCGCCCAACCCGTCGGGCGCCTGCATCTGTTGACGGCCACGCGCCGCGAGCTCGAGGACGTCTTCCTCGGGTTGGGCTTCACCGTGCTCGAGGGCCCCGAGGTGGAAACCGTGCACTACAACTTCGATGCGCTCAATCACAGCCCCACTCACCCCGCGCGGGCGCGGACCGACACCTTCTACCTCGCAGACGACGTGGTGCTGCGCACGCACACCTCCCCGATGCAGATAAAGGCCATGGAGGCTCACCCACCGCCGCTGTACGTGGTGATTCCCGGGCGCGTATACCGCCCCGACAGCGACGCCACACACACGCCCCAATTCCACCAGGTCGAGGGGCTGGCCGTGGACGAGGACATCACCCTGGCCGACCTGAAGGGCACCCTGCTGGCCTTCGCTCGACAGATCTTCGGCGCCGAGCGCAACGTGCGCCTGCGGCCGCACTTCTTCCCGTTCACCGAACCAAGCGTGGAGGTCGACGTCTCCTGCTTTGAGTGCGGCGGGGACGGCTTCGTCCGCGACGGGTCTCGCTGCCGCGTGTGTCGTGGCGAGGGGTGGCTGGAGATCCTCGGTGCCGGGGAGGTCGACCCCAACGTCTTCGCCGCCGTGGGAAATACGGCCTATGACCCGGCGCGCGTGCAGGGCTTCGCGTGGGGCCTGGGCGTGGAGCGCATCGCCATGCTCAAGCACGGCGTCCCCGATCTGCGTCTGCTCTACGACAACGATCTGCGCTTCTTGGAGCAGTTCGGATGAGGGTGCCGCTGCAGTGGCTCAGCGAGTACTGCGCGCCCGACCTGGACGTGACCGGGATCGAGGAGCGCCTGACCATGACCGGCACCAAGGTCGAAGCGGTGCACCATCACGGGGTGGACGAGCTCGACCACTTCGTGGTGGGCCGGGTGCTCGCCTGTGCGTCCCATCCCGACGCCGATCGCTTGAGCGTCTGTCGCGTCGACGTGGGTGTGGACGAGCCGGCCGAGATCGTCTGCGGGGCTCCCAACGTGGCCACGGGACAGACGGTCGCCGTTGCGCGCCCGGGCGCGGTCATGCCCGACGGCACGCGGCTGCGTTCGGTGCGCCTGCGTGGGGTGGCCTCAGAGGGCATGATCCTGGCCGAGGATGAGCTGGCCATCGGCCCCGACCACGCCGGGATCATGGTCCTGGATGAGCTGTTCCTCGACGCCGCGTTCGCGCCCGGAGCTCCCCTGGCTGACGTGCTGCCGATATCCACAGAGGTAATCGAGCTCGAGGTGACGCCCAACCGCCCCGACTGCCTCGGGGTCTTCGGGGTCGCTCGCGAGTTGCACGCCGCCAGCGGCGCGCGCCTCACTTCGCCGCCGTGGGCCGACGACCCGGGCACCGAGGGCCCGATCGCCGGCGTGCACGTGCAGGTCGACTGTCCGCCGCTGTGCCCCCGCTTCACCGCGCGATTGTTCGAGGGAGTGACCGTCGCACCCTCGCCGCCATGGCTGAAGGCGCGTCTGAGCGCGGCCGGCCAGCGCCCGATCAACAACGTGGTCGACATAACCAACTACGTGATGCTGCTCTGCGCCCAGCCGATGCACGCCTTCGACTTCGACAGCGTGGTCGGCGGGCATCTGGTGGTGCGCGCGGCGCACGCGCAGGAGACGGTGCAGACCCTCGACGGCCAGACGCGCACGCTGGACAGCGAAATGGTCCTGATCGCCGACGACCACGGGCCCACCAGCATCGCTGGCGTGATGGGCGGCGCACGCTCGGAGGTGGGCGCTGACACCAGCCGCGTCCTGCTCGAGGCGGCCACGTGGGATGGGCCCAGCATCCACCGTACGTCGTGGGCCCTTGGCCTGCGCAGCGAGGCGTCCGGGCGCTTTGAGAAGGGCCTTGCTCCCGAGCAGACCATGTACGCCCAGGCGGTGGCCACCCGGCTGATGGCCCAGCTCTGCGGCGCCCGGCCGGCGACGGGCACCGTGGACGTGGGCGGCCCCGGGCCGACAGCTGCGCGCCTGCGCCTGCGCGAGCGCCGCGTAACGGAGATCCTCGGTGCCCCGATCGGACGTGAGCGCCAGGCCCAGATCCTCGAGGCGCTGGACTTCGAGTCGGTGCGCGTGGACGGCGGACTGGAGGTCAGCGTCCCTCCACTGCGGCGCACCGACGTTACGCGCGAGGCGGACCTGATCGAAGAGGTCAGCCGCATAGACGGACTGGACCGCCTGCCGGCGACCCTGCCCAAGCGCCGCAACGCCTACGGAAGCCTGAGCCGCGAGCAGCGGCTGCGCCGGCGCGCGGTCGATGCGCTGGTCGGACGCGGCCTGCGTGAGGTCATGGGCTGGACGTTCTGCGCCCCGGCCCTGGCTGACCGCCTGCGTTTGGATCCCGACGATGTGCGTCGCCGTGCCGTGGCGGTCCAGAACCCCCTGTCGGTCGATCAGAGCCTGCTGCGCGCGACTCTGTTGGGCTCGCTGCTTGACGTGGCTGCTCATAACGTGGCCCGTGGTCTGGGAGACCTGGCCCTGCTGGAGGTGGGCACGGTGTTCGCCCAGCGGCCAGGATCGTCGCTTCCGCACGAGCATCAGGCGTTGGCCGTCCTGCTGCGCGGACAGGTGACGCCCACCACCTGGGCCCACCCGGCTACCCCACCCGCCGACCTGTTCACGGTTAAGGCGATCCTCGAGGCCCTCGGCGCCGCGCTGCGCGTCGAAGTTGAACTGGTGCCGGGCGCCCAGCCCTTCCTGCATCCCGGACGCAGCGCGCGCATCCTCGCCCAGGGCGAGACCCTGGGTTGGCTGGGCGAACTGCACCCGCTGGTGGCGCGATCGTGGGACGTACAGGGCGCCGGGGCCGCCCAGAGCAGCCTGGCCATCCTCGAGCTCGATCTCGATGGCCTGCTCGCCGCCACCCCGCCCGATCCCGAGTACGTCGACCTGATCAGCTACCCGGCCCTGCGGCAGGATCTGGCCGTCATCCTGCCTGCCGACGTTCCTGCGGCCGAGGTGCTGGCCGTCGTCAAGCAGGCCGCCGGCAGCCTGCTCGACGACGTTGCCGTGTTCGACGTGTACGCGGGAGCGCAGGTGGGGGAGGGGCGCCGCTCACTGGCCCTGGCGCTGTCCTTCCGCGCCCCCGAGCGCACGCTGAGCGACGACGACGTCGCGCCCCTGCGCGCGCGGGTGGTCGCTGCCCTGGCCGGCACGCTGGGAGGCGAGCTGCGTGCCTAGCGTCCTCGTGGCGGGAGCGAGTGGCTTTGCCGGCGCCCTGGTCGCGCACCTGCTCTGGCGCCACCCCGACTTCGAGCTGGCCGGCGTCACAGCACGCGCCGAGGCCGGGCAGCGCCTGGATGACCTGTATCCCCGCTACCGCGTCCCGCTGACCCTGGAGGAGCTCGACGTCGAGCGCCACGGCGACGTGGACTGCGCCGTGGTGGCCTACCCGCACGCCGCTGCCGCCCCGGTGGTCGCCGCTCTGCGCGCCCGCGGAGTGCGCGTGGTCGATCTGAGCGCCGACTACCGCCTCAGCGAGCTGGCCACCTACGAGCGTTGGTATGGCTCCCATCCTCACCCGCAGCTCATGGCCGAGGCCGTGTACGGCCTGCCTGAACTGCACCGCCATGCCGTCGCCCGGGCCGACCTGGTGGCCAACCCGGGCTGCTTTCCCACCGGCGCACTGCTCGCGCTCGCGCCCCTGGCCCGGGCGGGGGTGATCGCCGACGTGGTCGTAGACGCCAAGACGGGCGTGTCGGGTGCCGGTCGTACGCCAACGGCGGCCACGCACTTCTCCGCCGCCGGGGAGAACGTGAGTCCCTACAAGGTTGCTTCTCACCGCCACACGCCCGAGATCGAGGAGCAGCTCGCCCTGCTGGGCGCGCACCTGCCCGTGCAGTTTCAGGCTCACCTGGTGAGCCTTGACCAGGGTGAGCTGACAAGCTGCTACGTGACCCCCACGCGCCGGGTGGAGGCCGACGAGCTGGCCGTACTCTTCGAGGATCTCTACGCTGGAGAGCCCTTTGTGGAGCTGGCCGCCCGGCCGCCCGGCGTGCGCGACGTGCGCGAGAGCAACATGTGTCGCATACACGCCGTGGCCGACGATCACACGGGCAAGCTGCTCGTCTTCGCGGCGCTTGACAACCTGTGGAAGGGCACGTCCTCGCAGGCCGTGCAGAACCTGAACCTGATGTTCGGTCTCGACGAGGGAGCGGGGATCGCGTGAGGGCCGACGCCGCCTTCTTCGTCTCGCGCTGGGTGCCGGCGCCCGCGCACGTGAGCGACCTCGGCCGCGACGCGGGGCTGCCGGCTGGCTTTCGCGCCGCCGGTGTGGCCAGTGGCCTGAAGGGGAACGGGGACCTGGACCTGGGCCTGCTGGTGTGCGACAGCCCCATGGCCACCAGTGCCGCCCGCTTCGGCCTCAGCGCCGCGCTTGCCGCCCCGGTGCTGGTCTGCCGCGCGCGCTGTCGCCTGGACGCCCTGCGCGCCGTGGTCGCCAACTCGGGGTGCGCGAACGCGGCCACCGGTCGTCGTGGCCTCGACGAGGCGGCGCGGACGCAGGGGGCGGCGGCGGCGGCCGTGGCCGTGGACCCCGCCCAGGTGGCGGTGGCCTCCACCGGAGTGATCGGCGTGCTCCTGGACGGGAGAAAGGTGGTCGGCGGTCTGCGCGACGCCGCGGCGGAGCTGCGCGCTGACGGAGACGGCGACTTCGCGCGCGCCATCATGACCACCGACGCCTTCGACAAGCGCGCCGCGCTGCGCGTGGAGCTCGAGGAAGGCCCAGTGCACCTCAGCGCGCAGGCCAAGGGCGCCGGCATGATCTCGCCGCGCTTTGCCACCATGCTCTGCTTCGTGCAGACTGACGCCGCGCTGGCCGCCGAGACGGCCGAGCTGCTGCTCAGCGTGTGCGTCAAGCGCTCCTTCGACCGCATCTCGGTCGACGGCCAGCTGTCGACCAACGACACCGCCGTGCTCATGGCCTCGGGCGCCAGCGGCGTGACGGTCGCCCCGGAGAGTCCCGACGAGGTGCGCTTGGGCGAGGCGCTGGACGCCCTGCTGCGCCAGCTCGCACTGCTCATGGTCAGCGACGGCGAGGGCGCGCGTCGCGTCGGCCGCGTGGTTGTGCGTGGCGGCGAGGACGTGGAGGTCGTGGCCCGAGCGGTGGCCGGATCGCCCCTGGTCAAGGCGGCGCTGCACGGCGGTGACCCCAACTGGGGGCGCATCGTGCAGGCCGTCGGCGGGGCTCTGTCGGGCACCGTGCAGGTGCCGGTGGATGTGACCATCGAGGGCTTTGAGGTCTGCTCTGCCGGCGCCGCGGTGCCCTTCGACCAAGCGGAGCTCGCCCGCGCGGTGGACCGCGCGGAGGTCGAGTATGAGATCGCGCTACCCGGCGAGGGCGCGGAGACCGAGGTCTTCTTTTCCGACCTCTCCCACCAGTACGTGACCATCAACGCCGACTACACCACCTGATGGGCAGGGCGCCCTGCAGACCAACGCCCGCGGGAGCCTCCTAGCCATGCGCGACGTCGGCACGCTGCTCGAGGCCCTGCCCTATATCCGTCAGTTCCACGGCAAGACGGTGGTCATCAAGTACGGGGGCGCCGCCATGGAGGACGCGGACCTGCGAGAGGAGTTCGCCCGGGACGTCGTGCTGCTCAAGTACGTGGGCCTGAAGCCGATCGTCGTGCACGGTGGCGGCCCGGACATCACCGCCTACATGGAGCGCCTGGGCCTGCCCGTGCAATTCGTCAGCGGCCTGCGCGTGTCTGACCCGGACACCGTGGAGGTGGCCAAGATGGTCCTGGTGGGCAAGGTGAACAAGGAGATCGTCCTGCGCCTCAACCGCCACGGCCAGCCCGCCGTTGGCCTGTGCGGTGATGACGGACTGCTATTTCGCGTCGGTCGACGGGCCGCTCCCAGCGGGGAGGACATCGGCTTCGTCGGGCGCATCGAGCGCGTCAACGTGGACGTGCTCCTGCACATCGCGCTCGACTACATCCCGGTTATCGCCTCAGTGGGCGCCGACCGCGAGGGCCGCTCCTACAACGTCAACGCCGACGAGGCCGCCGGTGCCGTGGCGCGCGCACTGGGCGCCTACAAGGTCGTCTTCCTCACCGACGTGCCGGGCTGGTTGGCTGATCCGAACGACCTGTCCACGGTCATCTCGCGCGCCACCGCCGACGAGGTGCAGACGGCGCTCGGGCGCATGCAAGGCGGCATGCGCCCCAAGCTGCAGGCTTGCCTTGACGCGATTCACGGCGGGGTCAACTCCGCCCACATCATCGACGGGCGCGCTCCCCACTCGCTGTTGCTCGAGCTGTTCACCAACGCGGGAGCGGGCACGATGATCGGGGCCTCACCGTGAGCGTGGCCGAGCTTCAGCGCCTCGAGGCGGCCCGCTTGGTCGGCTCCTATAAGCGCTATCCGGTGGAGTTCGTGCGCGGTGAGGGCAGCCGCCTGTGGGACGTTGAGGGCCGCGAGTACCTGGACTTCCTGTGTGGGATCTCGGTGACCAGCGTGGGTCACTGCCACCCGCGCGTCGTCGCCGCCGTGCATGAACAGGCGGGCCGGCTCATGCACACCAGCAACCTGTTCTACACCGAGCCGGCCATGCGCCTGGCTGAGCGACTGTCGACCAGCAGCCTGCAGGGCAAGGTCTACTTCGCCAACTCAGGCGCTGAGGCGGTGGAGGCGGCGCTCAAGCTGGTGCGCAAGGCGCGTCCCGGTGGCGACGTGGTGGTGGTGCACAACGCCTTTCACGGGCGCACCTTTGGGGCCCTGTCGGCCACCCCACAGGAGGCCAAGCAGGCCCCGTTCGCGCCCCTGGTACCGGGCTTTCGCGCCGTGAAGCCCACGCCAGAGGCGGTGGCGGCAGCGGTCGACGGGCACACCGCCGCGGTGCTGCTGGAGCCCATCCAGGGCGAGGGCGGCGTCCACGTGCTCTCCGATGAGCTGCTGGGCGCGGCCCGCCAGGCCTGCGACGAGCACGGCGCCGCCCTGGTCTTCGACGAAATCCAGTGCGGCATGGGCCGTACGGGATCGCTGTGGGCCTTCGAGCAGGTCGGTGTGATACCGGACGCCATGACCACGGCCAAGGCGCTGGGCGGAGGCATGCCGATCGGCGCGCTCATCACCGGACCGCGCCTAGCCGACACCTTGTCGGTGGGCGACCACGGATCGACCTTTGCCGGCGGCCCGCTGGTGGCCGCGGCCGCCCTGGCCGCTCTGGACATCGTCGCCGACCCGGCCCTGCTGACCCGCGTGCGCGAGCAGGGCGCAGAGCTGCGCGATGCCCTGGCTCAGATGCCCCACGTCACCGAGGTGCGCGGACGCGGCCTGATGCTCGCCTGTCGCGTCGACGTCTCGGCGCCCGCAGTGGTGCGCCAGGCACTGCTCGAGCACGCGCTGGTGGTCAACGCCACTGGGCCCGACACCATTCGCCTGCTTCCCCCGCTGACCCTCGACCCGCCCGACCTCGCCGAGGGTACGCAGCGGCTGCGGGCCGCCCTCGCGGCTGCGTAACGCTGGGGCGTCGCTAGGCTGCGCGCCACATGTCCGAGGAGCACACCGCCGCCCACCTGCTGCGTACCGCCTCCTACGAGGCGTCGCCCGAAGAGGTGCATCGGGTGTTGCTGCTGTACTCGGGTGGCCTGGACACGAGCGTGATGCTCAAGTGGATTCAGGACGAGTACGACGCCGAGGTGGTCGCGCTCACCGTCAACCTCGGCCAGCCCGGCGAGGACTACGGCGTCGTGCGCGGCAAGGCCCTGCAGCTCGGGGCCCTGGAATGCCACGTCGTCGACGCTCGCGAGCAGTTCACCCGCGATTTCGTTGTCCCCGCCATCAAGGCCAACGCCCTGTACGGGGGTGGCTATCCGCTCTTCACCGCGCTGGGTCGGCCGCTGATCGCCCAACTGGCGGTTGACTACGCGCGGCGCAGCGGTTGCGACACGATCGCGCACGGGTGCACGGGCAAGGGAAATGACCAGGTGCGCATCGAGGCCACGGTGGCCACCCTCGCGCCCGAGCTGAAGATCATCGCTCCGGTCCGCGGGTGGCGCATGGGTCGTGACGAGGAGATCGCCTACGCGCGCCGGCACGGTATACCGGTCAAGGGCGGAGTGGAGGCCGCGCCGTACTCGATCGACGACAACCTGTGGGGGCGCTCCTCGGAAGGCCGCTGGATCGAGGATCTCTCCCATGCCCCCGACGAGGACGTCTTTGCGCTCGTGACCCCACCCGAGCGGGCGCCCGACGAGCCTCAGACCGTGGCGGTGACCTTCGAGCACGGTGTTCCCGTGGCGCTGGACGGCGAACGCCTGGAGCTGGTGGCACTGCTCGAGCGCGCGGGTGAGATCGGCGCGCGCCATGGCGTGGGCATCGTCGACCACGTCGAGGATCGCATCGTCGGCCTGAAGGTACGTGACATCTACGAGGTCCCCGCGGCGGCGATCCTGCTGCCCGCCCACCAGGAGCTCGAGAAGCTCGTGTGCACCATTCACCAGAACCAGTTCAAGCCCCAGCTGGACCAGCAGTGGGCCTACCTGGTCTACGCTGGGCTGTGGTGGGAGCCTCTGCGCTCAGACCTGGACGCCTACATGAATGAGGTCAACGAACGGGTCAGCGGGACCATCGCGCTGAAGCTCTACAAGGGCCACGCCCGCGTGGTGACGCGCGAATCCGAGCACGCCGTCTACGACAAGGCTCTGGCCTCCTTCGGTGCCTCCGGAGGTCTCTTCAGCCAGCAGGCGTCTCCCGGCTTCATCGAGCTGTGGTCGCTGCAGTCGCGTATGGCCTGGCGCCTGCGCCACGACGGGGCGCCGCCCCCCGGCGCCGGCGCGGCCGGCGAGGGCGCGGCCGGAGGCGAGGAAGGTGCCTGAGCGCCATGATTGTCGGGTACGCTCTTAAGAGATGAGCGCTACCGGTTATCAGATGCTGGGTTTCGTGGTCTGGCGGGCTGCCAAGTGGTACGCCCGGCGCAAAGTCACCCGCGCACTGCCCTCGGGGCGCGCCGCGGGCGCCGCGGGTGTGGCAATCGGCGCGCTGGCGTTGGTCGGCGTCCTCGCTGGCCGCCGCGCGTCTGACTGACCGGCCCTCGCGCGTATGGCCGCAGGCCCCACGCGGCGGCACGCCGAGTCACCCCTGAGCAGCCGACGGGCCGCGCCCGGCTGACGGCTGTCGTCCGCACGGAGCCCTAGCCTGGCGCCATCCACAGTTCGGTCACACTGACGCCGGGGTCGTCTCCGGATAGCGGACGCGGAGGGGCGCGCGGCGGCCGTGGGCGCTGACGCCGTGCAGGGCCCCGGCGAGGACGGGCCACCCGAAGGAGTGGCACCGGCGGACGGGCCACTGGCGGCGGACCGGGCAGCCGGGCCCTCGTCCTCGGGCGGCTCGGACCTGCGCGGCCAGCTGACCGCAATGCGTATGGAGATCGAGGCGCATCGCCGTGAGCTGGAGGCGCGTCTGTCCGAGCTGCACGAGCAGGCCGAGCGCGCGGCGAGCGCGTCGAGCGCGGATGCGCTGGCTGGTGAGCACACCGCGAGCCCGGTCACCGACGACCCGCCCGGCGCTCCAGCGCGTGAGCTCGCGGCACTGCGAGCCGAGCTCGAGCAGGCGCGCGACGCGGCGCACGAGCACGCTGGTCGCACCGTGGAGGCCAGCAGCGTCCTGAATGACCTGCACCGGGGAGTGGACGATCTGCGCAACGAGCTCTCAGAGCTCGAGCGGCGCCGCGCCACGGTGCAAGCCGAGACCCACGCGCTCCAGCGACAGGTCGGCGATCGCACCGAGGAGGCGACCCGCGCCAGCGAACGGGCCCGCGTGCTCGCGCACGACCTGGAGCGCGTGCGCGAGGATGAGCGAGGCCGCGCGGCAGCCCTGCGCCAGGCCGAGGTATCCCTGCGCCGCCTGCGCGCATCGGCCGCCGACCTGGGCGCTGGCCTCGAGCGCGAGCGCGAAGAGCACGCGCGGGTCGCCGCCGCACTACGCTCCGAGCTCGAGGATCAGCGCCGCGTCCACGAGGCCGCGCGGCAGGACCCCGGACAGTCCGCCGGGTACCCGTTTACGCCGGGGGCGGGGCTCGCTCCGGCGGCGAGGGCGCCCCGCGAGGCGGGGACGGAGATATGTGAGCGGCTACGGGGCCTGGAGCGCTCGGTCGGCGGCCTCGGCGACAGCCTGCGGGAGACAGTCGAGTACCTCGAGGCTCGCGAACGGCTCCCGTGGACCCACGCCGTGCCCGACGACGCGCGGGTCCGGCCCGGCGGTGCCGGGTCATCGGAGGGTCGGCCGGCCGAGCAGGCGCGCACGTTCACGCTGGAGCGCACCGCGCGAGAGCTGATCGGCACGGCCCGGCAACTTCGCTGGGAATACGAACGCGAGCTCGGGTCAGGCCTCGAGCGCGAGCGCGAGGCCCACGCACGCGAGCTGGGCGCGTTGCACGAGCGCGTTGAGCACCTGCGGCGCGAGCTGGGACAGGACGATCGGCTGCTGCGCACCGAGCTTGCGGCCGAACAGCGCGCTCGCAGCGACGCCGAGCAGCAGCTGGCCACGGAGCGCGAGCGGGCACGGGCCCGCGAGCGCGTTCACCTGGAGCTCGAGCGAGCGCTGGAGGTAGAGCGCCAACGGGCCGCCGAGGACAGGAAAGCCGCCGACGAGATCAGCCGAGCGTTAGCCCAGCGGGTCGGTAGCGAGCGCCGCGCTCACGAGGAGCTCGACAGGCTGCGGGCACTGCTGGCGCGCGATCCCGTGCACGCGGCCGCGTCACGGCATCCGGGCTCCGTTCCGCCCGACTCACCGGCGTCGGGTCCGCCGGCGGGCAACGCACCGCCGGGTCCGCCGGCCGATGACGCACCGCCGGGTCCGCCGGCCGATGACGCACCGCCGAGGGCGTCAGCCCAGAGCCCGGGACCGAGTCTCCTGGAGATCCCGACGGAACAGGCGCCCCCGGGGGCATCCTCCGATGGCGTGGCTGCCAACACCGTCTCTCTCGCCCACTCATCAACCGGCGCGACGGGCGGCGCTCAGGATGCCGGTATGCGCCCGGGCGGCCAGAGCAACGGCGCCTGGGACGGCGAGATCTCCGCGGCCCGCCTCGGCGCCGGGCACAGCTCGGTCGCCACCCGACCGCTGACCCCGCCTTCGTCGACCTCCGGGGTGCGGGGCGCCAACGCGGGCGGGGCGTCCGAGGGTCAGGGATCCCCCCCGGGCACAGACCTGGCCGACGCCCTCACTCGCGCCGTCCAGCGACTGCGCGATCGAGCCGACGCGGCGCAGGCCGCTCCCGGGCGTGGCGTCCACGGTGGACTGAGGCGTCCCGAGGACCACGCTGCAGGAGCCGACGGTCCCCGCTCGGCTCCCGCGTCTTGGCCGCCGTCGCTGCGCGGGCCGTCGCGGCTTGAGGCGCTGCGGGGTCGTCCGCACGCCGCGGTGGCGGCGCCGACCAACCCCGTGCCCCCAGCGGTCATCCCCGGCGCCGTGGTGCTGTCAGCGCCCTCGTCCTTCGCTTTCACTCATACCACGCCCCAACCCTGGCTGGCGGATTCCATACGCCACCTGGCCGCGGGTGGCCAGGGCGCGCTGGCCGGCGCCCTCCTGGCCGAACTGCTTCCCGCACAGGGTTTGCGCTGTCGCCGCCCGCTGGACTTCGAGATCGACGTCGAGGGGACCGGAGCGTTCATCGTGGCCGCCAACGGGCGCGGACGCACCGAGGTCGTGGCGGGCCGCCCTCAATCCGAGGCCACGGCGGCGCTTAGCCTGCGCGGCACGCCCTGGCAGCTGGCAGAGCTCATAGCCGGCGGCAGCGGGCGCGAACTGCCCGGCGTGCAGGTCCAGGGTCGCCGAAGGGTGCTTCGCCGCCTGTTGCGATCCCGGCGGCTACCGCTCTCCCTGGCCGAGCTGGCCGTAGCCGGGGTGTGCCCGTGGCCCGGCCTGCTCCTGGCCGCCTTGGCCCGGGCGGTGCCCGGCGCGTGGACGCACGGGGAGGACTTCACGGTGGCCTTTGCGATCAAGGCCGACAAGAACTCCGCAACCGACGACGACGCGAACACCGTTGCCGCGCAGGCCCGTGTCCTGCCTGCCGAGGCCATCGAGGTCGTCGACGGGCCGCCGACCGCCGAGCCCACGGCCACCCTGCACGTCCACGAGCGGGCGCTGTTCGATCTCCTGGGCGGAATCGTCCGGGGCTCACCTGCGCAGGCGCTGGTGACCGGCGACCCGCAGGCCGCGCACCGTCTGCTCGCCTGGTTTCATCGGGTCCAGGGCCTGGCGGCCTGACGCCCCGTGATCCCGCCTCGGCGGCGCCGCAAAGTGCGGGCAGCGGATCGGTCGCCATCCGCCTCGACGCATACCATTCCCGGCCAGTGAGCACTCCTAACTGCGCCCATCTTCACGTTCACTCGGAGTATTCGTTGCTCGACGGTGCGTGCAAGATCGAGGCGCTCGCCGCACGGGCGGCCGCGTTTGGACAACCCGCTCTCGGGCTGACCGATCATGGGGTCATGAACGGCGCCGTCGAGCTCCACCAGGCCTGCGCCCGGCACGGCATCAAGCCACTGGTGGGCTGTGAGATCTACATGGTTGACGACCACCTGGCCAGCGGCCCCGGCCGGGTGGAGCGCAACCACCTGACGTTGCTGGCGGCCAGCGACGTGGGTTATCGCAACCTGGTCAAGCTCTCCTCGATGGGCTACCTGGAAGGCCTGCAGCGAGGCAAGCCGACCGTGGACCTGGCCCAGATCGAGAACCACGGTGAGGGCGTCATAGCGCTTACGGGTTGCCTGGCCTCGCGCTTCTGCCAGCGGCTGCTGGAGGACCGGCACGCTGAAGCTCGCGCGCACGCCGATGACCTGCTGCGCATCTTCGGCCCCGAGAACGTGTACTTCGAGATCCAGAAGAACGGCCTCGCCGCTCAGGAGAAGGCCAACGAGGGGATCGTGCGCATCGCCCGCGAGACCGGGCGTCCGCTGGTGGCAACCGGTGACGTGCATTACCTGCGGCGCGAGGACTACGACCATCACACCGCGCTGCTGTGCGTGCAGACCAAGAGCACGCTGGCGGCGCCGAAGATGACCTTCGACGCCAACGAATTCTACCTGCGTGACAACGCCGAGATGGCCGCCGCCTTCGCGCAGTGGCCGCAGGCGCTGGCGAGCACGATCGAGATAGCCGAGCGCTGCTCGGTCGAGATGGAGCTCGGCAAGCAGCTGATTCCCAGCTACTGCACCCCCGACGGAAGCTCTGAGCGCGATCACCTGCGCGCGCGCGTACGGGAGGGTCTGTTCCTGCGCTACGGCGAGCCGCCGCCGGCCCAGGCGGTCGAGCGCATGGAGATGGAGTTGGGCGTGATCGACGGCATGGGGTTCAACGCGTACTTCTTGATCGTGTGGGACTTCGTGCGCTTTGCCAAGGAGAACGGCATCGCCGTGGGCCCGGGACGGGGATCGGCCGCGGGCTCGATCGTGGCCTACTGCCTGTCGATCACCGACGTAGACCCGCTGCGCTACGACCTCCTGTTCGAACGCTTTCTCAATCCCGAACGCGTGTCGATGCCTGACATCGACATCGACTTCTCGGTTCGCGGCCGCGAGCGCGTCATGCGTTACGTAACCGATAAGTACGGCCGCGACTCGGTAGCGCAGATCGTGACCTTCGGCAAGATGTACCCGCGTGCGGCCACGCGCGACGCGGCGCGTGTGCTGGGCTTCGACTACGGGGTCGGCGATCGCTTGGCCAAGTTGATTCCCGACCCCGTCATGGGCCGTGCCCCTTCGTTCGACGACTGTCTGCGCTCGGGTGAGCCGCTGCGCAACGCCTACGACGAGGACACCACCGCCCGGCAGATCGTCGATGTCGCGCGGGGGCTGGAGGGCATCGTGCGCAACTCCTCGATCCACGCCGCGGCCGTGGTGATCGCCGATCGACCGCTGACCGACATCGTGCCCCTCCAGCTCGCCGACGGCGGCACCGACGAGCAGGGCGAACGGGTGTGGCGCACGGTCACCCAGTTCTCCATGAAGCCCATCGAGGAGATCGGCCTGCTCAAGATGGACTTCCTAGGCTTGCGCAACCTCGACGTGATCGAGGACGCGTTGGACATCATCGAACGCTCCAGCGGCGAGCGTCCGGACATGACCACGCTGCCCCTGGACGACGCCAAGGCCTTTGAGATGCTCGCTCGTGGCGATTCCGTCGGCGTGTTCCAGTTCGAGTCCGAGGGCATGCGCGAGGCCCTCAAACGCGTTCGACCCGACGAGTTCAACGATCTCGTGGCGCTGGTCGCGCTCTACCGCCCCGGAGCCATGGATCAGATCCCGGTTTATGCACGCGGCAAGCGCGATCCCGCGGCCATCTCCTATCCGGACGAGCGCCTGCGCGCCATCCTGGAATCCTCGAAGGGCGTGATCCTCTATCAGGAGCAGGCCATGCAGATCTCCAAGGAGCTGGCCGGCTTCTCGGGCGCCAAGGCAGACGACCTGCGCAAGGCCATCGGCAAGAAGAACCGCGTGGCCATGGCGGCGCTGAAGCCGGAGTTCGTCGAGGGCTGCCGTGCCTCCGGCACACGCGAGCAGATGATCGACTTCCTGTGGGCGACCAACGAGAAGTCCGCTGACTACTCGTTCAACAAGTCTCACGCTGCCTGTTACGCGCTGATCGCCTACCGCACAGCGTGGCTGAAGGCCAACTACCCGGCCGAGTACATGGCGGCGCTGATCTCGTCGGTCATGTCCACCAAGGACAAGGTGCCGTTCTTCGTGGCCCGTTGCGAGGAAATGGGCATCGAGATCCTGCCGCCGGACGTCAACCTCTCAGACCACGAGTTCACGGTGGTCGAGGGCAACGTGCGCTTTGGACTGGACGCGGTCAAGGGTGTTGGTTTTCAGGCCGTTGAGGCGATCAAGCGCGCGCGTGTGGAGGGGGGTCCGTTTGGCTCCCTGTGGGAGTTCTGCGAGCGGGTGGACAACCGGACAGTGAACAAGAAGGCCATCGAGGCGTTGATCAAGTGTGGAGCGTTCGGCTCGACCGGAGCCAGCCGGCGAGGCATGCTGATGGTCCTGGAACAGGCCCAGGGGGCCGGTCAGAAGTCCCAGCAGGATGCGCTGATCGGTCAGGGATCGATCTTCGATGTGGGAGCGGGGCCGGATGGCGCCGCCGCGGGCGGCACGTCCCTGTTGCGCCCCACTCACCCGTCCATCTCCGGCGACGAGTTTCCACAGTCAGAGCTACTGGCCGTGGAGAAAGAGGCGATTGGGCTGTTTATCTCCGCGCACCCGCTCAAGCCGGTACGCGAGGCGTTGCGCGCGCGTGTGGACTGTTCGCTGGCCGAAATCGGCGAGCGTCCCGACAAGGACTGGGTCACCGTCGGCGGGATTATCACCGAGGCCAAACGGATCCGCACCCGCAACGGGGACTCAATGATGTTCGCCACTCTGGACGATCTCGAGGGAACCGTCGAGATCCTCGTCTTCGGGAAGTCCCTCAGCGAATACGAAGGGGCGCTGGGAGTCGATCAGCTTGTGCTGGTGCGCGGACGCGTCGATCACAAGGAAGCCGGGAAGACGTGCGTGGTGGTGCAAACCGTCGACGCGTTCGCTCCCAGCGACGCGGAGGTCAGTCGCGCCCGCGAACGCGCAGCGGTGCCTGCGGTCTCGGCCGTGCTGCCGATGAGGCTCGCCTTGGACGCGGCCCGCCTGCCGGCCAGTGTCATCGAGGAGCTCAAGCACGTGCTCGAAAGCTCTCCTGGCCCCTCCGAGGTCGTGCTCGACATGAGCACCAGCGCGGGATCGCGCCGGCTGCGCCTCGGTGAGGCCTACAGGGTGGCGCCAACGGCCACCCTGAGAGCCGAGCTCGCCCAGATACTGGGGCCCGCGATGCGGGCCGTGGCCTGAGGGGCTCGCGCCAGCCGTCCCAACGCGTACACTGGCGCACCGCTCGTCGCCCGGTCGCGAGCGGCTCGTCCCGCAGTCGCCGGTCGCCGGGGTCACCCGCCGTGGAGGCCCCGCGCACCCGTTGCGGGTCTCTTCGTCCCACGCTCAAGGATCTGATGCCCAATGCCCAAGTGCGCTTCGCTGGTCGTCGCTCTCACGGCTGTGGCCCTGGCCGGCTGCGGCTCCAGCGCTCCCTCGCAGGCCACCTTCATCAAGCAGGCGGATGCGATCTGCGCCAAGGGCGACACACAATTCAAGAGCATCCGCCAGCCGCAGGTCTACGGCCTTCCCCAGCAGCAGATCTTGGCCAACCTCAGCGCCTACGTCGATCAGGTCCTGCCCGTGACCCAGCGCGTTATCGATCAGCTCAAGGGGCTCGGACAGCCCTCCGCCAATCAGGGCTTGCTCCACCGCTATTTCGCGGCCCTCGATCAGGCTGTGGCCAACCTGCACCAGCTGAGCCCCGCGGCCAAGCGCAACGATCTGCCCTCCGTGCTGAAGGGTGTACGCGCCCTGAGAGCCACCCAACCCGAGCAGCTGGCCAAGCAGTACGGGTTCAAGACCTGCGCGGCAAGCGGCGCCACGGCGGGTCGCTGACTCGGGCCCGCACAGTGCCGCGCCGCCGCGATCCAGTGCCGCTATCCACGCCTCCTCGCCGCCGAAAGCGGTTGGCGCGCGCGCCGGCCCTCCTCCCGCAGGGTCTCGGCGAGCTCGATCGCCCGGCGATCAGGCCCCTGGCGGTTCTCGCCCGGTGTCTCAAGCACGCAGGGGAGCCCGTCGAAGCGCGGCTCGGACAGGAAGGTCGCGCATCCCTCACGCCCGAGCTCTCCCTGTCCCAGGTTCGCATGGCGGTCGCGGTTTGAGCCCAAGGGGCTCTGCGAGTCGTTGAGGTGAAGCGAGCCCAGGCGCCCAACGCCCACCAGGCTCACGCAACGGTCGAGCACGTTTCTCAGGGCGTCGGGTCGTCGCACCTCAAAGCCCGATGCCAGCAGATGGCAGGAGTCCAGGCACAGACCAAGCCGGGCGTGGGCGCCGGCGGCATCCACGATCTGGGCCAGCTCCTCGAAGGAGCGCCCCAGCGTCCCGCCCGCGCCGGCGGTGTTCTCCAAGTGAAGCGGGCAGTGCTCGGATTCGGCCAGCGCCTCGGCGATGACCGCGCCGGCGCGAGTGATGGCGGGCTGGACGGCCCCTGTCTTGGCGGACCCGGGGTGCAGTACGACGGCGTGAGCGCCAATGGCATCGCCCACGCGCAGGGAGTGCGTCAGGGCGGCGAGCGACTTGTCGGCGATCTCGGGATCCTCACTGGCGCAATTGAGTAGATATACGGCGTGGATGAGCACCGCCTCGATCTCTGAATCGGCCCGGGCCTGCACAAAGCGTGCGAAGTCCTCCTCGCTGTGGGCCGTGGGTCGCCACCTGCGGGGAGACTGGTTGAAGATCTGGATGGCCCTACAGCCACGCTCGCGACCGCGCAACACCGCCTGTTCCAGACCGCCCGCAGGAGATACGTGCGCGCCAATTAGCATGGGTGCGCCGCCCGGTCCACCAGGCCGACCGAGACACCTTCGGGCGCCCTGGGGCGCGCGGTCCCCCTGCCGATAGATCTGCCCATGCGCGTCCGCTTTGCTCCCTCTCCGACCGGTGCTCTGCACATTGGGGGTGCCCGCACGGCCCTGTTCAACTGGCTGCTGGCCCGTCACGTGGGCGGTCGGCTCATCCTTCGCGTCGAAGATACCGACCGCGAACGCTCGAGCGCCGAGAACGTAGAGCAGATCCTCGACGCCCTGCGCTGGCTGGGGCTCGACTGGGATGAGGGTCCCATCATGCAGTCCTCGCTGGCCGAGCGCCACGAGCAGGCGCTCGGTCGGCTGCTCTCTGAGGGCCGTGCCTACCGGAGCGACGCCACCGCCGAGGATGTGCGGGCCTACAAGGAGCTCCGTGGCCACGACCGCGGCTTTCGCGGGGAGCCCGCCGCGGGCGGGGCGGTGCGCCTGCGCGTCTCTGAGCCCGGGGTCACCGTGGTGCACGACGTGGTCCTGGGCGACACGGTTTTCGACCACGCCCACATGGACGATCCCGTGATCGCGCGGGCGGATGGTTCGGTCCTCTACAACTTCGCCGTCGCCGTAGACGACAGCGATGCCGCCATCACCCACGTGGTCCGCGGCAACGACCACCTGTCCAACACCCCCAAGCAGCTGCTCGTACTCGAGGCTCTCGGCGTTGTTCCGCCCGTCTATGCCCACCTGCCCCTCCTGCACGGGCCGGATGGCAAGAAGCTCTCCAAGCGCCACGGCGCCGCCTCGGTGCAGGAGCTGCGGGCCGCCGGCTTCCTGCCTGAGGCGGTGCGTAACTACCTCGCGCTGCTGGGCTGGGGCAACGCCGACGATGCCACCGTGCTGTCCACCGAGCAGCTGGTCGAACGCTTCTCGCTGGACCGCGTGAGCCGTAACCCAGCCCGCTTTGACGAGGCCAAGCTGCGCTGGCTCAACGGTCTCTACCTGCGGGGACTCGACGCTCCGCAGCTCACGGAGCGCCTCGAGGCCTTCACCGCCCGCGAAGGCCTCGGACCCGCGGCGGCCATATCGCGGGAGAAGATTCAGACGCTGCGCGACTTCTGGCCCCTGGCGGGCTTCATCTTCGACGGGCCTACCGACGATCCCGCGGCGCGCGAGCGCTGGCTGACGGGGGAGGGAGCCGACGCGCTGGCCGAGGCCCGTGAGGCGCTGTCCCGAGCCCCTGACTTCGACGAGCAGGCCGTCGAGCGGGCTTTGTCTGCGGTACTGGCGCGCCGAGGCGGCAAGCCGCGGGACGTCTACCAGCCGCTGCGTGTGGCCGTGGCAGGTACCACGGTGTCTCCGGGGATCTTCCAGACGCTGGCTGTTCTGGGCCGCGAGGAGACCCTGCGCCGCATCGACGATGCGCTCTTGCGCGGGCAGGGTGACGCCGCGCCTGCGGGCGCGTAGGCTGCCCTCAGCGCGGACGTGGGTCAAAGCGTTGGAGTGCCCCGGGAGCGCGGGGTTCTCAACCCAGCGTCAACAGCTGCCGATACGCCCTTCAGAGCATCCCCCCGAGCCGACCAAACGCCCGAAAGGGTAATAACCACATGTCCTCAGTGAGCACCGCCGCGCCAGAGCCTCCAGCCACAGACCGCCCCGGCGCCGCCGGCCCGTCGGTCGGGCGCCATCACAACGAGGGCCATGGCCGCCGCCTGACCGCCGCGTTCGAGGCGTTGGAGGGCTTCCCGGCGCTGGCCGAGTCTCGCAATCGCGTGCTCTCCCTGGTCTCCCAGGAGAACGTGTCCGCCGGCGACGTGGTCAGCGCGGTGGAGTCCGACGTCGCCCTCATCATCGCCGTGCTGCGGGTGGCCAACCGCGTGGCCAGCGACTCCCGCGGGCGCGTGGACAATGTCGTCCAGGCGGTCGAACTGCTTTCGCCCAAGGCCGTGCGAGCCCTGGCCGTGCGCGCCCGTACCTTCGACTTCTTCGAGCGCACCAGCGTGTGGGAGGCGGCGCCCGAGCGCTTCCGGCTGCACGGTCTGGCCACCCAGCACGCCGCCGATCGCGCGGCCAGCGAAGTGGGCTATGAGCACCGCGACCGCCTGATGGTCACCAGCCTCCTCCACGACGTGGGCAAGCTCGTGCTCATGCACGCCTACACGGGCTATCCCGGCGCGGTGCACCGGGACGCCCGCACGCCCGAGGAGCGCCTGCACCGCGAGCGCCGCGAGCTGGGGGTCGACCACGCGCTGGTCGGTGGAGTCCTCGCGCGTCGCTGGGGCCTACCTGACAGCATCGCCTCGGTAATCGAGCGCCATCACTCCGCAGACGGCCCAGGCGAGGCCGCCTTCGTGCGCCTGGCCGACATGCTGGCCCACTACGAGCAGGGCGCCGCGGTGTCGCCCAGCGAGCTGCTCAAGACGGCGCGCATGGTGGGCATCGGCCCGTCCGAGCTGCGCCGCGTCATGTATGAGCTGCCCAACCCCGCCCAGGCGCGTCAGCGCCAGATCGAGCCCTGCCCGCTGTCAGCACGCGAGCTGGGGGTTCTTCAGCGTCTGGCCGAGGGCAAGGTCTACAAGCAGATTGCCCATGAACTGACGCTCTCCACCAGCACGGTGCGCACCCACCTGCACAACATCTACGGCAAGCTGGGCGCCGTCGATCGGGCCCAGGCCGTGCTCCTGGCCAGCGAGCGCGGCTGGCTGTAGGCCCAAGCGACGGCGACGCCGTCGCGTAGGATCGTCGGGCTCCGCGCCGCCGATGATCTCCATCACCACCAAGTCGCCCTACGCCGTTGCGGCACTCGCCGAACTGGGGCGCGCCACGGGCTCGGCTCCCGTACCGATCGGTGAGCTGGCCCGCCGCCGTGACGTGCCGGTGCAGTTTCTCGAGCAGCTTTTCGCCGTGCTGCGCCGTGCCGGCATCCTGCGCTCACAGCGCGGGGTCAAGGGTGGCTATCGGTTCGGGCGCCACCCCTCCGAGATCACCGTGCTCGAGGTCGTCGAGTTACTCGACGGCCCGCTGGGCCGCGACGCCACCGGCGTCTTCGCCGAGGCCGCTGCGGCCGCCCGCCAGGTGCTCGACCAGATCACCATCGCGGACGTGGTCGAGCGCGAGGCGCGCGCGGCGGGGGCGGCGATGTACTACATCTGAAGAGGCGGGCGATCGACGGGCGTCGGCGCCGGGCCTCGCGCCGACTGCTCACAGGCCTTTCTCGACGGTATCCAGAAGCCGCTCGAGGCTGCGTCGGCGCTCGTGCACCGGCATGCCGCGCAGCGGTCCGTCGATGAGCAGGGTGGCGAGGCCGTGCACGCCCGACCATGCCACGATCTCCGCACCGGGGCGGTGGTCGGCGGGTAAGCCGCCGACCGCGGTGAGGGCGTCCAGGTTTGCGTTGAGCAGCTCGAAGGGGCTCAGACCGCTGTCGCCGCCCCCCTCACCGGGCCCGAAGTGGGTCAGCTCACGGGGGACGGCGAAGGCCGTGCGAAACCAACCGGGCTCGGCCAGCGCAAACTCGACGTAGGCGGCCCCGGTGGCGCGCAGGCGCAGGCGGGCTGTTAGGACCGCGTCGTCGCCTGGTGGCACGGCCGCCACCTGTGCCTCGATGCGTCGGGCCAGCTCACTCATGCAGCGCTCGCAGACCTCCTTTAGCAGCTGCGCACGATCGCTGAAGTGCCGATAGGCCGCGTTGTGTGACACACCCGCGCGTCGCGATGCCTCGCGCACGACGACCGCGTCGGGCCCGTCCTGGCGTGCGAGCTCGAGCCCGGCCTCTACCAGCGCGGCCCGCAGATTCCCGTGGTGGTACGGGGCCGCGGGCGTGTTCACGGCTTCATGTTGACAGCGTCCACCAACTCTGTCACGGTGTGCGTGTTGCTGCTGTCAACTTCTACTCCCGGAGCGCCCACCATGACCCTGCCTGCTCGACGACGCGGCGTCCTCCTCGCCACGGTGTGCCTGGCCGTTTTCGCCATCAACCTGGATACGACGATCGTCAACGTTGCCCTTCCTTCGCTGACCCGGCAGCTCGGTGCCGGCACTCGGGACCTGCAGTGGATCGTCGATGGCTACAACCTGGCCTTCGCGGCCCTGGTGCTCGCTGCCGGCAGTCTCGGCGACCGCTTCGGGCGCCGCCCGGCTTTGCTCGTCGGACTCGCGGGCTTCGCGGCCAGCAGCGCCCTCGGTGCCCTGTGCACCTCATCGGGCCAGCTCATCTTCGTGCGTGTGGCGATGGGCACCTTCGCCGCCCTCATCTACCCGACGACCCTCTCGATCATCACCAACGCCTATCCGAAGCGCGCCGAGCGCGCCCGGGCCGTGGGAGTCTGGGGCGCGGTCACCGGTCTGGGTGTCGCTGTGGGTCCGGTCAGTGGCGGCCTGTTGCTGGCGCACTTCGCCTGGCCCAGCGTGTTCCTTGCCCTCGTGCCGGTCGCCCTGGTGGCCGCCGGTCTCGCCGCGCGCTTCGTACCCGAGTCGCGTGACCCCTCCACGCCACCGCTTGACCGCCTGGGCCTGCTGACGGCGAGCGCGGCCATCGGGCTCCTGGTCTACACGATCATCGAGGCGCCGGGACGCGGCTGGGCGTCGGCCATGAGCATCGGCGGCTTCGTCCTCGCCGCCGCGCTCGCAGTCGCCTTTGTGCGCGTCGAGCGCCGCCGCGAGCATCCCATGCTCGACGTGCGGCTGTTCGGCGAGCGAGCCTTCAGTGCGGCCAGCGGCGCGGTGACTGTCGCGTACTTCGCGCTGTTCGGCTTCATCTTCCTGATCACCCAGTACTTTCAGTTCATCCGCGGCTACGGCACGCTGTCCACGGGCGCACGCATCCTCCCCGTGGCGCTGAGCATCGCGATCGCCTCGGTCCTGGGCGCGCGGTTGGCGGGCCGTCTTGGCACCCGGACGGTCGTAAGCTCTGGCCTCGTGCTGTTCGGCGGCGCCTTCCTGTGGATCTCCCAGGCGAGCACCACCACGCCCTACGCAATCGTCGTCGCCCAGATGCTGCTGATGGGTAGCGGCCTGGGGCTTACCTCCACGCCGGCGACCGAGTCCATCCTCAGCGTGCTGTCGCCCGCCAAGGCGGGCGTTGGCTCGGCCGTCAACGACGCCACGAGGGAGGCGGGCGGCACCCTGGGCGTGGCGATCATCGGCAGCGTCTACACGTCGCTGTTCGTTGCCGGCCTGGGAAGGGGCGCCACCGCTCACCTGCCCACCCACGCCCTACAGATCGCCCGCAGCTCGGTCGGCGGCGCCCTGGCGGTCGCGCATCAGGTCCCGCTGGCCGTGCGCGGGCCCGTGCTCGACGCCGTCCGCTCGTCCTTCATGGCGGGCCTGCACGCGGGTTGTCTGGTAGCGGCCGGTGTCTGTGCGGTCGGCGCCCTCGGCGCGCTTGCTCTTCCCGGACGTCAGCGAACGGATGCTGGCCCGCAGCTCGGAGTGCGCCAGCGCTCTGAGGACGGGGCTCGCAAGCAAGCCAGGACGGTCGCCGCCTGAGGTGAGCCTTGTGTCCAGCCCGTCGGTGGCCCGCTCAAGTCCGCGGGCCTCGGGTTCGACAGCTCGCACGTGCCTCTTGGCAGGGGCGGCCGTGGATCGATCCACGGTCTGACCTCAATCAGGCCGGGGCGACTCCGGGTGTGCCCAGTCAGGCCGCTGACGCGCTGACGAAGCTCGCGGCTGCGTTGAGGCCAGCGGAGCCGTGATCAAGAGCGTGACCTACGACAACAAGCGCCGTCGTGTGTCCGTGATGGTGCTCTGCGGCGCCAAGGCCACCCCCCTGCAACACGGCGGTCTCCGTCTACCGGGGTCGCAGCCGAGCGGCGACGCCGGTCGCCAAGACCATCGCGTCTCAGCGACGGGCGACGTTCACCATGCCGCTCTCAGCGGGTGCGGCTCGCACCCTGGCCAAGCGCGGTGGAGTCGTGCGTGCGGTGTCGGTCTCCCACACCCCTACGGGCACGCGCACAGCGCCACGTCCATCCGGGTCAAGCGAAGCCGCCACCGCTGAGCAGCGTCCTGGCAGTAGACGCCGGGGTCCCTGGCTGCCGACCGGGCAGCCGGGGCCCTGCGCGTCAGCGGTTGAGCAGCTGAAAGACGATCACACCGGCCAGGACCAGCAGGGCGATGGTGGCCAGGCTGCGCACGAGGCTCCGCAGGATGCGCCATGCCGCGCGCGCCTGCTCAAGCTGGTAGTCAGGGCCTCGGCGCATGTCGGGTCGGCGGCTCACAGCTCTGAGCCTAACGAGGTGATGGCCGGACGTTTCTAGACTCGCAAGCTGTGCGCCGTCGGCTGACCCTTCGGCTGCGCGTGACCGGCCTGACGTTGAGCGGCGTGCTGTTGGTTGCGACGTTGGCGGCCTGCGGCGCCTCGGCCGGCGGGAGCGCCGCGGCGCCCGCCGCGCACGCCTCGCCGGTACCCGCTGCGGCTCCACAGGCCAGCGCCGGCTCGGCCCACGGCCGGGTCGCGCCCTTCCGCGCTGCGGACTTCCCGGCCGCGCACGGGCAGACGATCCGAGCGCTGATCGGCGCGGCCGCGCAGGGACCGCACCTGGCGTTGGCCAATTCCGTGTTCCTCCCGGGCCCCCGCGCGCGCGTGGCCTTCGCGCTGATCGACGACAGCAGCAACTTCGTGCTCGCCGAATCCGCTGTGTACATCGCGCCGAGTATCGGCGCACCGGTGCGGGGGCCCTTCCCGGCTTCGCTTGACTCGATCTATCCCGCGCCCGCCTACCTGAGTCGGACGGTGGCCCGCGACCAGGGGGCCAAGACCGCTGTCTACCACGCGGCCGTGCCCATCCGCGCGCCCGGGCCCCAGGCCGTCCTCGTGCTCTCGCGCGTTCAGGGCCGGCTCGTCTACTCGCTCACGGGACTGAAGGCCGTGGCCCGCAGCCCGATCCCCGACGTCGGTCAGCGCCCACCGCGGATCGACACCCCCACGCTCGCGTCGGTGCACGGCGACGTGCGCTCGATCGACACCCGCGACCCGCCCGACGACATGCACGCCGTCGACTTCCGTCGGGTCCTCGGTCACCAGCCCGTAGCGCTCGTGTTCGCCACGCCCCTTCTGTGCCAGTCGCGCCTGTGTGGCCCGGTGGTCGACCTGGCCGAGCAGCTCAAGGCCACCTACGGGCACCGCATGGCCTTCATCCATCAGGAGGTCTATGTGCACAACATGGTCCAGGCCGGGCTGCGTCCGCAGCTGCGCGCCTTTCATCTGCAGACCGAGCCGTGGCTCTTCACCTTCGACCGCTCCGGACGGGTGGCGGCGCGCCTGGAGGGAGCGTTCGGCCAAGCCGAGTTCCGGGCGGCCGTCGAGGCGGCGCTGAAGCCCTGAACCGGTCGAGCGGCCACTATTGTCGGGGTAATGGCCCGAATCCCGATCAACATCGCCGAGCTCGTCGGGCGCACCCCGATGATCCAGCTCACGCGCATGCTGCCCGGCGGAGACGGCGGCAATCGGGTGGAGCTGTTCGCCAAGTTGGAGTCCCACAACCCTGGGGGCAGCGTCAAGGACCGCATCGGGGTGGCGATGATCGCCGCGGCCGAGGCCGAGGGGCGCATCGAGCCGGGGCGCACCACCATCGTGGAGGCGACGAGCGGAAACACCGGCATCGCACTGGCCTTCGTATGCGCGGCCAGGGGATATGACCTGGTGCTCACGCTGCCCCAGGGGATGAGCCGCGAGCGCGAGGCGCTGCTGCACCTCTTCGGCGTCCGGGTGCAGGTGACCGAGTCCATGGGCGGGATGGATGAGGCGGTGCAGGCCGCACGGGCCATGGCCTGCGACCGGGACGTCTTCCTGCCCGACCAATTCTCCAACCCGGCCAACCCCGAGGTCCACCGACAGACGACGGGCCCAGAGATTCGCGCGGCGCTGGACGGGCGCTGCGACACGCTCGTCGCTGGTGTTGGCACCGGTGGCACCATCACCGGCGTGGGCGAGTACCTGCGCGAGCACAACCCTGCATTGCGCATCGTGGCCGCCGAACCGCTGGGCTCAGCCGTGCTGTCCGGGCACCCGCCGGGCCCGCACCGCATCCAGGGAATCGGGCCCGGCTTCGTGCCTCCGATCCTCAACCGGGACATCATCGACGAGGTCATCCCCGTCAGCGACGACGACGCGATCGAGACCGCCTGGGCGTGCACGCGCCGCGAGGGAATTCTGGCCGGGATCTCGTGCGGCGCGGCCCTGTGGGCCGCGATCCAGGTCGCCGCGCGGCCTGAGTCGCGCGGGCAGCGAATCGTGACGATCCTGCCCGACTCGGGCGAGCGCTACGTGTCGCAGGCCTTCTTCGCGCCATAGGCAGTCGGCCGGGCGGTGGCCGCTACCCTCTGAGGCGATGCTCGGTCTGGGCACCCTCGCGCGGGTTGCGAACGAGCTGCGTCGCGACATCGGCGCCGCACACGATCGTGATCCCGCCGCGCGCGGGGTGGGACCGGTCGAGCTACTGGCTACATGGCCAGGCATCCAAGCCGTGCTCTGCCACCGTGTGGCCCATGCCGTGCACCACGCCGGCGTACCCCTGGTGCCCCGCTCGATCTCGATCGCCACCCGTGCGCTGACGGGTATCGAGATCCATCCGGCGGCCCGCCTCGGCCAGGGACTGTTCATCGATCACGGGGCGGGCGTGGTGGTCGGCGAGACGGCCGAGATCGGCAACGACGTGACCCTCTACCAGGGCGTAACACTGGGGGGGACGGGGTTTGCCACGGGCAAGCGCCACCCGACCGTGCAGGACAACGTCACCATCGGCTCCGGGGCCAAGCTACTGGGACCGATCACCATCGGCCACGGCGCCAAGATCGGCGCCAACAGCGTGGTGATCACCGACGTGCCCCCGAATGCCACGGTGGTCGGCAATCCCGGTCACCCGGTACGTGTCGACGGTCGCCGCCCGGAGGGTCCGGACGCAGACTGGATCCACCTGCCCGACCCCGTGGCCGAGGCGATCACCGGCCTGGCGAGCAGGATCGGGGCGCTCGAGGGTTCGGTCTCGGAGCTGTCCGGCGGGAGCGCGAAGCCCTCGGCTCAGGTGCGCCCGCTGCGCCCGGTCAGGGGCCCCAACCCAGCGGGAGGCTAGCTTCTTTCAGTAGTAGACGGTGCGGCAGCGGTGGCGAGGGCGTGCCTTGTACGCGGGGGCCTGCCCGCGGTTCCACAGCCACCCGTCGAGCACTCGCTCGGGCACCCCGGTGCGACGGGCGATCTGCGTGCAGGCGTGTACGGCGCAGGCACGAATCTCGCGCTCAGCGCCTCCCGGGCGCATCGGTCGACCGGCGTCGATGTGGGAGGCCAAGCGCTCGTCGTAGATCAGGACTCCGTCGCAGCGCAGCACGTGGGGCACCAGGTTGTCGGCGAAGATGGTCAGGTCATCCAGGTCACCGAAGCGAGCAACTCCACCCAGGGCGAGGTCGTTGGCGACAATCTGCGCCCGCTTGTAGAAACCGACGTCATTGAACATCGCCATGCCCGCGGCCAGCTGGGACGCCAGCGCGGCCGCTGAGCCGCCCGCGCGCGCGACCACGTCCAGGGCGCCACCATCGCCCATGAACCGGCCCAGTGCGCGCAGGGCCTGCCCGTAGAGAGCGAGCAACTCGACGTCGGGAGACTGGCCCAGCGTGGCGGCGATCTCAGCCGTGCCCATCGCCCGCAGCTGCGATGCGGTCCACGCCCCCTCGGCCCGAAAGCGTTCGGACAGCGCCCCGGCCACGGTGAAGTAACCGGACAGCGCACGTCCCGACGCGCGCCGCTTTTTCAGTCGGCCGAACCAGCCCGACCCGAAGTTGATCGCGTCGAGGCTGAGCAGGTACATGGCCACCGCGGCGGGGTCGCCGTCGAGGTAGTGGTGCTCGCCATCCAGGCCCGGGCTAGGTCCCGGCTGCACGCCGACGAGTGCGGTGGGGTCCACCCGCACCCAGCGCGCTCGGCGCGCGATCTGCGCACTGGCCGCACGCACGGCGTCGGGGAGGGTCACCGGGCACAAGGTAGGCGCTGCGCGGCGGCCGAGCCCACTTCTATGCTGACGGCCTCGTGACGCCCAACCCGCACGCCGAGCATCTGCAGGAGTTGCTGGAGGGCCTCAACGAGCCGCAGCGTGAGGCGGTGACCCACGGTGAGGGTCCGCTGCTGATCCTCGCCGGGGCGGGCAGCGGCAAGACACGCGTGCTCACCCACCGCGTCGCCTTTCTGATCTTCACCGACCAGAGCCAGCCGGGCGAGATCCTGGCCATCACCTTCACCAACCGCGCGGCCCAGGAGATGCGGGAGCGCGTCGAGCTTCTGCTCGGTCGTCGCACGCGCGCGATGTGGCTGCTCACCTTCCACGCCGCCTGCGCGCGCATGCTGCGCGCTGACGCTCCCCGTCTGGGTTACACGGGGCAGTTCACCATCTATGACCAGGCCGATGCACGACGGCTGACCAAGCGCTGCATCGATGAGCTGGGTTTGGACCCCAAGCGCTTCACGGCGGCGGCGATCCATACGCAGATCTCTGATGCCAAGAACAAGCTGCGCGACGCGGGTGCCTACCGGCAGCTTGTGGGCTCCTACTTCGAACGGACGGTGGCCGACGTCTATGAGCTCTACGAGCGCGATCTGCATCGCATGAACGCCATGGACTTCGACGATCTGCTGTTCCGCGCGGTCAACCTGCTCGAGCTCTTCCCCGAGGTTCGCGAGCGCTACGCGGGCGCCTTTCGCCACATCCTGGTGGATGAGTACCAGGACACCAACCATGCCCAGTACCGCTGGCTGCAGCTCCTGATCGGCGGCGGCCGCGAGGCTCCGGCCCGGGGAGAGCGCGTGGCGTTGCCCGGGCACCGCAACCTCGCGGTGGTCGGCGACGACAGCCAGTCGATCTACGGCTTCCGAGGCGCCGACGTGCGCAACATCCTGGAGTTCCAGGATGACTTCCCCGACGCCCGCGTGGTCAAGCTGGAGCAGAACTACCGCTCCACGCAGACGATCCTCTCGGCCGCCAACGCCGTCATCGCCAACAACCGTGGCGGCATGGCCAAGCACCTGTGGAGCGACCTGGGAGACGGAGACCCGGTCAAGATCCGGGAGCTCGACGACGAGCACGCCGAAGCACGATTCGTAGTCGGTGAGATCGAGCGCCTGATCGACGAGGGCGTCAGCCGCGCGGAGGTCGCGGTCTTCTACCGGACCAACGCGATGTCAAGGGTCCTCGAGGATACGCTCGTGCGCCGCGAGATCGGCTATCAGGTGATCGGGGGCACCAAGTTCTACGAGCGCGCGGAGGTCCGTGACGCGATTGCCTACCTGAGCGTGTTGGCCAACCCCCAGGACGTGGTCAGCTTCACGCGGGTGGTCAACTCACCCCGCCGCGGCATCGGCCAGACCTCCATGTCGCGGGTCATCACTCACGCCGCGAGCATCGGTGCCTCTATCTGGGAGGCGGCGCAGGCGCCCGCGCGCGTGCCCGGGCTGGGATCTGCAGCCGTGAAGTCGATCGCGCGCTTCATGGACACCATGGCCCTGCTGCGTGCCCGCGTCGAGCAGCAGGTGCCCGTCGGCGACCTGCTTGAGGCGATGCTCTCCGAGACCGGTTACCTGGACGCGCTGGAGGCCGAACGCACCATCGAGGCCCAGGGACGCATCGAGAACCTGCAGGAGCTGATTGAGGTGGCGCGCGAGTTCGACGCCGTCGCCGAGGCCGGCGAGGACACCCTCGACGTCTTCTTGGCCCAGCTGGCGTTGGTCGCCGACTCCGACGCGCGCCGCGACGACGAGAGCCTGGTCACGCTCATGACGTTGCACAACGCGAAGGGATTGGAGTACCCGATCGTGTTCATAGTGGGCTGCGAGGACGGGGTCTTTCCTCACTCCCGCGCCCTGGACGAGGGGGGTCTGGAGGAGGAGCGGCGCCTGTTCTACGTAGGGGTCACACGGGCGATGCGCGATCTGCACCTCACCTACGCGCGCCGTCGCACGCTGTTCGGAGCCCAGGCCTACGGGCTCCGTAGCCGCTTCCTGGACGAGGTTCCCGCCAACCTGACCGACCACGAGGACGAGCCCGTGCTGCGCCCCGGAGCGCCCGGCGTGAGCCGCGGTGGGGGCGTCGGCGTGCGCACGGCATCCTGGGCCGCCGCGCGGGTCGACTCACCGTCGGTCGACTTTCGCCTCGGCGAGGATGTGCTTCACGCCGCGTTCGGGGAGGGGGTCATCACCGGGGTGGAGCCCGGCGGAGTGATCGTCGTGCGCTTCGCCGGCGACGGCTCCGAGCGCAAGCTGATGGCCGAGTTCGCGCCGGTGACACGGCGCTGAGTGCGCTGCCCCCCACCCCGGTTTGAGGTGCTCCCCTGCTCGGCCCGCGGGGGGAGAACCTAAGATCCGCGTCATGGGGGCAACGGTCATCGACGGAAGGTCTGTGGCGGCTGCCCTGCGCGCGGAGGTCGCCGATCGGGTCGCCCGCGTGCAGGAGCACACCGGCTACCCGCCCGGTCTGGCCACGGTCCTCATCGGTGAGGATCCGGCCTCGGCCGTTTACGTGGGGGCCAAGCAGCGCGCCTGCGCTGAGGTGGGGATGGTGGCCTTCGACGAGCGCCTGCCCGCGGACGCCTCCTCCGATGACGTGCTCGAACTACTGCTCCGCCTGAACGACGACCCCGCGGTCAACGGAATCCTGCTGCAGCTGCCGCTGCCCGCGGGCCTGAGTGCCACCGCCCTGACGGGGGTCATCGACCCGGCCAAGGACGTGGATGGCCTGACCCCCGTGAGTGCCGGGCTGCTGGCGCTCGGCCGGCCGGGCCTGCGTCCGTGCACGCCGGTGGGCGTGATGCGCCTGCTGGCCAGCGTGGGGACCGAGCTCGCGGGGGCCGAGGCGGTCATCATCGGTCGCTCAAACCTCTTCGGCAAGCCGATGTCCCAGCTGCTCCTGGCCGCAGACGCCACCGTCACCGTCTGTCACTCGCGCACGCGTGAGCTGGCGCGAGTGTGTCACCGAGCGGACATCCTCATCGCCGCGGTGGGAAGGGCGCACATGGTCAAGGCGGATTGGGTAAAGCCCCACGCCACGGTGATCGACGTGGGAATGAACCGCCTGAGCGACGGCCTGGTCGGCGACGTGGACTTCGAAGGGGTGGCCGCCGTGGCCGCCGCGATCACACCGGTACCTGGGGGCGTCGGCCCCATGACCATCGCCCAGCTGCTGGCCAACACGCTTGACGCGGCGCGCCGCCAGGCTCCGAGCGGTCCCAGAACCTTGGCCCCGGCACGCCCATGAAGCTGTCGCGCCTACGTTCGGGCGAGCTGCTGGCCGCGGCCGGGGCCATCGCGCTGGCCATACTGACCTTCCTCCCCTGGTACCGCTCGCGCACCGGAAGCCTCACCGCGTGGGACGCCTTGGGAGTGACCGACGTGCTCATCGTCGCGGCCGTCGCGACCGCCGCCACCCTCGCGGTGGCCACGGTCACCGAGAGGACACCGGCGCTGCCGGTAGCCAGCGCGATCTGGACGACCGTGGCGTCCCTGCTGGCGGTGCTGGGCATCCTGATCGGTCTGGTGCACCTGCCCGACCATGCCGTCGGCCTGCGTGCCGCCGGCTGGCTGGGGCTGGTGGCCGCGCTGGCCATTCTCGCCGGCGGCTGGCAGTCGCTGCGTGACGAACGCACCTCGCGTTACCCCCTGCCTGAGCCCGAGCCCCGGCGTCCGCGCGTCTGAGACGTACAATCAGCCGTCGTGATCGGACGCGAAGAGGTGCTCCACGTCGCTCGCCTCGCGCGTCTGGAGCTCGATGAGGCTGAGGTCGTCAGCCTGAGCGCCGAGCTCAGTCGCGTGCTCGAGCACGTGGCCAGGATCTCCGAGCTCGACCTCACCGGGGTGCCTGCGACCACGCACGTGGTGGAGGTGGCCAACACTCTGCGCCTCGACGAGCCGCGCCCGTCGCTGCCGCGCGAGGTGGCGCTGGGCGGGGCCCCCGAGGTGGCTGACGGCGGCTTCGCGGTGCCCAGCCCACAGGCATGAGCGCCGTGCTCGAGCTCAGCGCTGCGCAGGCAGCGCAGCGCGTCCGGGCCGGTGAGCTCGATCCGACCGAGCTGTTCGAGGCCTACCAGGAGCGCGCGCGGGCCGACACCCTCAACGCCTTCACGTGGGTCGCGCCCCACCCGCCCAAGCGTCCTGAGACCGACGCGCCGCTGGCGGGAGTGCCCATCGCGGTCAAGGATCTCTTCTGTACCGAGGGGGTCCCCAGCCAGGCGGGGTCACGCATCCTGGAGGGCTACCGGCCTCCCTACACCGCGACGGTCGTGGCGCGCCTGGCCCGGGCGGGCGCGCCCCTGCTGGCCAAGACCAATCAGGACGAGTTCGCCATGGGCTCCTCCAACGAGAACTCCGCGTTCGGACCGGTGCGCAACCCCTGGGATCACTCCCGCGTCCCGGGGGGCTCATCGGGGGGCAGCGCGGCGGCGGTGGCCGCCGGCCTGGCGCCGTGGGCCCTGGGCACCGACACCGGCGGATCGATCCGCCAGCCCGCGGCGCTGTGTGGCATCGTCGGCCTGAAGCCCACCTACGGCGCGGTCTCACGCTACGGGATGATCGCCTTTGCCTCCTCGCTTGACCAGGCCGGACCGCTGACCAAAGACGTCACCGACGCCGCGCTGCTGCTCAGCCACATGGTCGGCTCGCGTGACCCGTGTGACTCGACCTCGCTTGACTTCCCCGAGCCGGTTGCCCTGCCCGACGCCACCCGCCTGGACGGCATCCGCCTCGGTGTCCCCGAGGAGCTGACCGGGGAGGGGGTGCAGGCCAGCGTGCTCGGCGCCTTCCAGCACACCCTGCGCCTGGCCCAGGACCTCGGAGCGACCGTGCGTCCGTGCCGCCTGCCGCACGCCCGCCACGCGCTGTCGGCCTACTACGTCCTCGCTCCGGCCGAGTGCTCATCGAACCTGGCGCGCTTTGACGGCGTGCGCTACGGGCTGCGCCGTGGCGGCGAGGAAGGATTGATGGACATGTACACCAGGACGCGTCACGACGGGTTCGGGGCCGAGGTCAAGCGCCGGATCATGCTTGGCACCTACGCACTCTCAAGCGGCTACTACGACGCCTTCTACGGCCGAGCCCAGCGCGTGCGCACGAAGATCGCCCAGGACTTCGAGCAGGCCTTCGCCGACTTCGACTTCGTGGTCACGCCGACCAGCCCAACCGTAGCCTTCGGCCTGGGCACCAAGCTGCAGGATCCGCTGGCCATGTATCTCAACGACTTCTGCACGGTGCCGATGTCACTGGCCGGTACGCCGGCCATCTCCATCCCCAACGGCCTGGGCCGGCCCGACGGCGAGCCCGATGGACCCGGACTGCCCACCGGCTTTCAGATCGCCGGTCCGGCGTTCAGCGAGAACCGCATCCTGCAGTGCGCCCACGCCCTGGAGGGGGCTCTGCGCTTCGAGCTGGCTCCGGCACGAGCGTGAGCCACCAGCCCGACCAGGTCGCGCCCGCGGGCGGAGCCTACGAGCCGGTGATCGGGCTGGAGATCCACGTGCAGCTGGCCACGCGGACCAAGATGTTCTGCGGCTGTGAGCTGTCGTTCGGCGAGCCACCCAACACGCGGACGTGCCCGGTGTGCCTGGGGCTCCCGGGCACCCTGCCCGTGGTCAACGCACGGGCCATCCACTTCGGCCTGATGATCGGCCTGGCCCTCGGTTGCGAGCTGGCGCCGCGGTCGATCTTCCACCGCAAGAACTACTTTTATCCCGACCTACCCAAGGGCTATCAGATCTCCCAGTACGACGAGCCGCTGTGTCGCGGCGGGCGCCTGGCCGATGTGCGCATCCATCGCGTGCATCTCGAGGAGGATGCGGCCAAGCTGGTTCACGCCGGTACCAGCGGGCGAATCCACGGGTCACAGACCAGCGTCGTGGACTTCAACCGCGGGGGGACACCCCTGGTGGAGATCGTCACCGAGCCCGATGTGCGCTCGGCCGAGCAGGCGCGCGAGTGGCTGACCCTGCTGCGCACAACCCTGCGCCAACTCGGGGTCAGCGACGTGAACATGGAGGAGGGCTCACTGCGCTGTGACGCCAATGTCTCCATCCGGCCCGCCGGCAGCCGGGAGCTTGAGACCAAGACCGAGCTGAAGAACATGAACTCCTTCCGCTTCCTGGAGCGCGGGATCCGCGCCGAGGTCGAGCGCCAGACCCTGCTGCTGCAAGGTGGGGAGCAGGTCGTGGGACAGACGCTGCACTTCGATCCCGGCTCAGGGCGCATCACCACACTGCGCTCCAAGGAAGAGGCTCACGACTATCGCTACTTCCCCGAGCCCGACCTGGTTCCGGTGGGCATCACCGCCGAGATGCGCGAGGCCGCGCGCGGGGCGATGGGTGAGCTGCCCGCCGACAGGGCCGACCGCTACGAGCGGCGGCTGGGCCTGAGCGTGGCCAGCGCTCGCGCCCTGGCCTTCCGCAGCGAGCTGGGCGACTTCTTCGAACGGGCCATGACGGCCGCCTCGCAACAGAGCGGCGACGGCACGGTGGCCACCCAGGCGCTGGCCAATTGGGTCGAAGGGGAGCTGGCGCCGCGCCTGGCCGACGGCGATCCGGCGGCCTCGCGGGTGACACCCGAGGCCCTGGCGGCGCTGGTCTCCCTGGTGTCCGAGCGCAGGATCACCCCCGCAGGAGGGCGCACGGTGCTCGACCACCTGGTCAGGGCCGGTGGCGACCCTCGCGCCGTGATGGAGGCCGAGGGGTTGGGTGCCGTCGAGGGCGAGGACGAGTTGGGCCCGGTGGTGGCCGCCGCGATCGCCGCTCATGCCGACGCCGCCGCGAAGATCCGTGCGGGAAAGATGGGAGCGGTGGGACCCATCGTCGGCGAGGTCATGCGCGCGACACGCGGACGTGCCGACGGCGGCGAGGTCACGCGACTGGTGCGCGAGCAGCTCGGCGTGTAGAGGCGAGGACCCCGCACCCGGACGGCGAGCAAGGGCGCCCGGAGGCGTACCATCCTTGACGGGTGCCAAGTCGGTGCCACCGCCCTCCTGGAAGGAGACCCAGTGTCACGCCTCATTCGCATGGACCACACCGGCCACACCACCCTGGCGCAGTGGACCACTGCCGATCGCGCCAGCGTGGAGGCGGCCGTGACCGCCTTCCGCGCAGAGCTTGACCGCGGCTACTTCGCCGTCGTCAGCACGGGCGAGGGCCACGCCGAGCAGGTCCGCGAACTGCCCGTCGACGCCGAGCTCGTGATCATGCGCCTGCCGATCGCCGGCGGCTGACGCTTTCCTGAGCGTGTCGCCATGGCCGCCTCCGCGCTGACAGAAGGCTCAGGCGCGCCGGTCGCGGCCGACGCCGCACCGCTGCCCGAGTTGGCCAGCGTGCACTGGCGTCCGCGGATCGACGAGCGGCGCCTTCGTCGCTACGAGCGCATGTGGACGGTGAGCACGCTGGCGCACACGATCCCCTTCATCATCGCCGGCGTCCTGCTCGTGGTCCTGCAGCCACTCTCCTTCCCGGTGGCGGTTATCGCCCTGGCGCACGCGTGGGTCATCCCCGAGCTCTACGCACAGCGCGGCGCCAACGTGGTGCGGGCACGCCGGCGCGTCACACCCGCGGACCCCACCGGCCCCACCCGGGCCGAGCGGGTCGCGCTCGGTCTGCTCGGGGACCTCGTCGACCACCGGGCCCGCGACCTGCATGGGCGCAGCGGGCTGATCATCGAGCGAGGACGACTGGGGGTCTGGCTGGTGGGCGACGCCGGTGCGCTGCTCGTGCGCCCGGGCGGCCGGCGGATCCTGTGCTACTGCGTTCGGGTCGTGGACGCCACGCTCCCCTCGGGTGACCGGATCGCCCATCTGCTCCTCGCCCTGCGTGCCGACGAGTCGGGCTTTGCCACCGTGGCCAACATGGCGTTCTCCGGTGCGCGCTGGCGTGTGCGCCGCCGGCTCCCCGCGCACGCGCGGGCGGCCCTCGACGAGGCCGGCGCCGCGGCGGTGAGCGCTGAGCGCTGAGCGCGCGGTGTCCAACGCGACCCCGCAAACGTTGGACGGCGGGCCAAGGGCACCGGCCAGGCGCGCTGGCAGGATGATGGACATGATCGAACCCTCACTCACCCCCACCAGCGCGGCCCGCGCGCGCCTGCTGCTACTGCCCGAGGAGGTCGCCACCGTCGGCGAGGGCGAACGCCCCCGCGTGCGCCGCTACCGCCTCAGCCGCATCGCCACGGGCCTACCGCTGGTGGGCGCCCCACCGGCGCGCCGGGCCGGCGACCACGAGCACCTGCGCCGCCTGTACGACTGAGCCCCGTCGCGGGGATGCCCAGGGCCGAAGCGGTGCGCGTGCACTAGGCTCAAGTGGTGAGCGAGCAAACATCCAGCCGGTCGTCCCTGGGTCGGCGAATGGTGGCTCTGCTGATCGTGCTCGCGGCGGCCTGGGTACTCCTGCACTTCCTGGTCGGCCTCGCGGTGGCGATTGCCAGCACGCTGGTGGTGGTCGTGGCCATCGTCGCGCTGGTCTGGGCGCTGCGAGTCATCCTCTAGCGCGCCGTGGCCTACCTCGTCATCGCCGCCTGCTTCGGGATCGCCGGGGGGATCGTCGGGCGCGTCAAGGGGAGCTCCTTCTTGCTCTGGTTCATGATCTCCGCGATTCTGCCCTTCCTGGGTCTGGCCGCGGCCATTGCCTATCGTTTCGAGGGTGACGAGCTGCGTCGCCAGTGCCCCAACTGCGGGCGAGTGACCAAGATCTACGACGCGCTGTGCACGCGCTGCGGTCAGGAACTCGACTACCCCACAACGATCATTGCGCCCGCCTCGGTGCGGCGCACGGGGCCGCCGTCCGCGTCGCAGGCCGCGCCCCGCTGAGCGCCGCCGGGACGTCCGGCGGTGCCGGCGAAGAACGGACCGCTCGTGGGCGGACGCTGAGCGACGCTCGCTGACTTGACTAGGCGTTCTGACAAGCGGTGCAGGTGCCCCACACGATCACCTGAGCGTGATCGACGCGGAAGCCACCGCGACCAGCTGCGCGCATGGTCGCGGTGGGCAGCACGGCTTCCTCGACGTCTGCCAGCAACCCGCAGCGCCGGCAGATGGAGTGCGCGTGGGGCGCAACGCGCGAGTCGAAGAGTACGGGCCCGCTACCGATGCTCACCCGGCGCACCAGACCGAGGTGCTCGAACAACTCCAGCGTGGCGTACACGGTGGGCAGCGAGGTGCCCGGCAGGCTGTCAGACACCGCCTCGTGCACCTGTTCTGCGCTCAGGTGCTGGTCGCGAACGGCCAGGGCGCGGTGGATGACCACCCGCTGAGAGGTGACACGCTGGCCACGCTCACGCAACTTGGAGGTCAGCCGCTCGTCGATTTCCCGGGTCATGACTAAAGCTTAGCGCAAGTTAGGGAGTCCTTATTAGAAGTTCGTCGCTATAGTGAGCCGGACATGGCGACCGGGACCCAGCGCGAGACCCGCCCGAACACCCTCACGCAGCGGCTGATAAACCGCGCCGGCTTTCGTGACGAGGGCGACTTCGTCCTGCGCGTCGTACAACCGGCGTTGGTCGGGCTGATCGACGGCACCGTGTCATCGCTGGCGCCGATCTTCGCCGCGGCGGTCGCGTCGAGCTCGCACACCGCGCTGCTGGTGGGTATCTCCACGGCGCTGGGCGCCGGAGTGAGCATGGGCTGGTCTGAGGCCCTGTCGGACACCGGGGAGCAGACCGGCCGCGGCTCGGCGATTGTCCGAGGCGCGATCACGGGGGGCATGACCGCCCTCGGGGGCATCTTTCACACGCTGCCCTTCCTGATCTCCAACGTCCACCGGGCGCTGATCGTGGCCGCAGTGGTGGTGGCCGTCGAACTGTTTGCCATCGCCTGGATACGCAACCGCTTCCTGGATGTCTCGTTGCGCTCGTCCCTGCTGGTGGTCACGGTCGGTGGCGCGATCGTGTTGGGTATCGGCGTGGCCGTCGGCAGCTCCTAGCGCGCCCAGACGACGATGATCCGCGCCCGCGTCCGGGGACCCGCGGAACGCCAAGGGGCGATAAACCTCGCGGTACACTCGTGCTTCGCCGCCGCGGCGCAAGTCCGGCGAAAGCGACACGCGAAAGCGAGACAGGTGGAAAGGAGGTCGGGGGTATGCGCGCGGTCGATGCCGTCATGGAGTGCCTGAAGGCGGAGGGCGTTGATGTCGTCTTCGGAATGCCCGGCGGGGCCAACCTGCCCACCTACGACGCCTTCGTCGATGCTGGCATCCGGCACATCCTGGTGCGCCATGAGGCCGGCGGCGGACACGCCGCCGAGGGCTACGCGAAGGCTACGGGCAAGGTGGGCGTCGCCTTCGCCACCAGCGGCCCCGGTGCGACCAACCTCATGACCCCGATCACCGACGCGATGATGGACTCCGTGCCCGTGGTGTTCATCACGGGCCAGGTGCGCACAGAGCTGCTGGGGACCGACGGGTTCCAGGAGGCCGATCTGATCGGCATCTCCATGCCGGTGGTCAAGCACTCCTTCATGATCCAGCACCCGCTGGAGATCCCGCGCGCCATACATGAGGCCTTTCACATCGCCCGCAGCGGGCGTCCCGGGCCGGTGATCGTTGACATTCCCCAGGACCTGTCGCGCGCGGACATCGACTATGAGCCGGTGAGCGACCTTCGTCTGCCCGGCTATCAGCCGACCACCGACGGTAACCAGAAGCAGATCCGTCAGGCCGCCAAGGCACTGGCAGCGGCGCGCCGCCCCGTCGTCTACGCCGGCGGAGGCGTGGTCAACGCCAACGCCGCAGCAGAGCTGACTGAGCTCTGCCGGGCCGATCGCTTTCCCGTTACCTGCACCCTCATGGGCCTGGGCGCCTATCCGGCACCTGACCCGCAGTGGCTGGGGATGCTCGGGATGCATGGTCTGCGCGCCGCGAACTACGCCATGGACGAGGCCGACCTCATCTGCGCAGTCGGAGCGCGGTTTGACGACCGCATCACCGGGAAGCTGTCGGAGTTCGCCCCGCGGGCGAAGTTCATCCACATCGACGTCGACCCGGCGGAGATCTCCAAGAATGTCCCCGCCCACATCCCGATCGTGGGTGACGCGCGCAGCGTGCTGGCCAAGCTGTTGATCGAGTATCGCGCGCTGGGCGCCGACCCCGCTCGCATGGAGGACTGGTGGACCCGCATCCGCGGCTGGCAGGAGAAGCACCCCCTGGCCTACAGCGACTCGACGGACTCTGAGATCAAGCCTCAGTACATGATCCAGGCCGTCTACGAGGCCACCGACGGCAGGGCCATCGTCACCAGCGATGTGGGTCAGCACCAGATGTGGACGGCGCAGTACTACCACTTCGCCGAGCCACGCCGCTGGATCAACTCGGGGGGGCTGGGCACCATGGGCTTCGGGCTGCCGGCGGCCATGGGGGCGGCGATCGGTTGCCCCGATCAGCTTGTGGTGTGCGTGGCAGGGGACGGCTCGGTGCAGATGAACATGCAGGAGCTGGCCACCTGTGCCCAGGAGAAGATTCCCGTGAAGGTGCTGATCATGAACAACGGCTACCTGGGCATGGTGCGTCAGTGGCAGGAGCTCTTCTGGGAGAAGCGCTACAGCCAGGTCGACATGGGGGATTACCCCGACTTCGTGAAACTGGCCGAGGCCTACGGGGCCACCGGCCTGCGCCTGCGCGACAAGGAGACGCTGGTCGGCGATCTTCGCGAGGCCATGGCGGTGCCCGGACCGGTGATCGTCGACGTGCGCGTTACGCGCGAGGAGAACACCTATCCCATGATTCCCGCCGGACGAGCGGCGCGCGAGATGGTCGGATGACCAGCGCGGCGGATCGGGCGCACGCCGGGAGCGCCTAGATGGGTGAGCCGGCCACCAACGAGGTTCTCAGCCTCGAGGAGCTCGAGGCCGCCGGTGGCAGGCGCACCGGTCGCAAGCACGTCCTGACCATCCTGGTCGAGAACAAGCCGGGCGTGCTCACGCGTATTGCTGGGCTCTTCGCGCGGCGCGGGTTCAACATCGAGACACTCACGGTGGGGCCGACTGACGACGGGGGAGTCTCCCGGGTGACCCTCACCGTCGACGGAGCACTGCACCCCATCGACCAGGTGACCAAGCAGCTGCACAAGCTCATCAATGTGCTCAAGATTCGCGATCTGGAACCGGCCGGCACCGTGGCCCGCGAGCTTGCCCTTTTCAAGGTTGCCGCCGACGGCGCCGGGCGCGGCGAGGTCATGCAGATCAGCGAGATCTTCCGCGCCAAGGTTGTCGATGTGACCAAGCGCTCGGTGATCATCGAGGTCACGGGCACCACCGACAAGATCAGGGCGTTCGAGAGCATGGTCAGGCCCTTCGGACTCATCGAGATGATGCGCACGGGCGAGATCGCGATCTCCCGTGGCCGCGGCGAAACCTGAGCCGCACGCCGGGCGCGAGCCGCCGGGCGTGCCTGGCCTGCACACGGGTGCTGCCCCAGGGTCCCCTGACCCACTGGTCGCGTCGGTGCTCACCCGCGGCGACGCGCACCTCGCGCTCGACGCGCAGCAGCTGCGCCGCTTGACAGAACGCCTGCGGGCGGGCGTCCAACGTGCACGCCGCAGCGGACAACCCACCTTGGTGGCCCTGACCGTCGCGGTGGGCGGCGACGTCGATCCAAGCGCGGTCGTGTGCGCATCGCGGCGCGCCGGGGAGCCCTGGATGGCGTGGGAGCAGCCCGACCGTGGCCGCGCGGCCCTCGGGGCCCTCGGACAGGTGACAAGCATGGAGGCGAGCGGACCTGATCGTTTCTCGGCGGTGGCGGCGCGCTGGCGCGCGCTGGCCGCCGACGCTGTGTGTGACGCCCCCGACGGGGATGCTGCCTGCGGCCCGGTGGCGGTGGGCGGCTTCTCGTTCGCGCCCGAGGGCGGCCGAGCTCACCACTGGGCACGATTTCGTCCCGCCTCGCTGATCGTCCCCGAGGTGACCATCGCGCGCGCCGAGCGCCACGGCCACGCCGACGTACGCCTCACCCTGTCGGCCCTCGCGGGTCCCGATGACACCGTGGATGACCTGCTGGCGCATCTGCTGGCGCGGGTAGCCGAGCTGCGTCGGTCGCCCATGCCCCTGCTCGACCCGGCGCCGGCGGGACGCTTCAGCGTGGTCAGCAACATGCCGCCCGAGCACTACGGAGCTGCGGTGGCCCGCGCGGTGGAGCTCATCCGCGCCGGTCGCCTGGACAAGGTCGTTCTCGCGCGCGAGGTGCAGGTCCACGCCCCGGGCCCCTACGACGCGGCAGCGGTCTTCGCGGCCCTGCGCGCGGCCTTCCCGTCGTGCTTTGTCTTCTCCGTGGGCCGGGGCTCCTGTACCCTGGTCGCCGCCAGCCCTGAACTGCTCGTACGCCGCCAGGGCATGCGCGTCAGCACGCTGGCGCTGGCCGGGTCGGCGCGCCGCAGCGCCGATCCCGCCGTGGATGACCACCTGGCCGAGCAGTTGCTGCGCTCCGAGAAGGACCGCGGCGAGCACGCCATCGTCACGCGCCGTATCGAGCGCACCCTGCGCCCGCATGCGCTGTGGGTGACCGCTGCCCCCGAGCCGGCGGTGGTGAAGGTGGCCAACATCCAACACCTGGCCACCCCCATCCGGGCCCAACTCGCGCGACCCATCGACGCCGTGGAGCTGGCTGGCCTGATGCATCCCACCCCGGCGGTGGGGGGTGAGCCGCTGGCCGTCGCCGCACCGCTGATCCCCGCCCTGGAGGGCCTGGACCGCGGCTGGTATGCGGGCCCGGTGGGATGGACCGACGTCAACGGGGACGGCGAGTTCTGCGTGGCGCTGCGCTGCGCCCTGCTCAGCGGCAATGTCGCGCGCTGTTACGTGGGCGTCGGCGTGGTACGCGACTCAGATCCAGAGGCCGAGCTCGCCGAGACGGAAACCAAGCTGGGCGCCCTGCTGCCGGTGCTGGCCGGCTGAGCCCGGGTCAGCCCTTCAGGGACCTGGCGACCCGCTCCCACACGCGCCGGTGCAAAGCCACGTTGGCGCGGCGGTCACCGCGTACCTCAATCAGGGCGCTGCGCTCGCCGGCGAACGCCCGCTCGAGCGCACCGCGCAGGCCGTGGACGTCGACGGCACGCTCGTGAGTAAGCCCGTACAGGGCGGCGACGGTGCCAAAGTCCAGTCCGGTTGGCGTGGAGACGTGCTCGGTGAACAGGTCTCGTGGGCCGCCGCCGGGGCCCGCCGCCACTTCGCGACCCATGGGCGCGTCGGCCACGGCCAGGAAGTCGAAGATGCCCCCGCCGCCATTGTCGAGCAAGACAATCGTCAGCTTCAGGCCGAGGCGTCCGGCGGCGAGCAGGCCGCCGATGTCGTGAGCCAGCGCCACGTCACCGATCAGCAAGACCACCGGACCGGCGGTCGCCGCGGCCGCCCCGAAGGCACTGGAGACGGTGCCGTCGATCCCGTTGGCCCCGCGGTTGGAGAGCACGCGCGGCGGTCGCGCGAGCACGGGCCAGAAAGTCTCGATGTCGCGCACGGGCATGGACGAGGAGACGAACAGGGTCGCCGAAGCGGGCAGCAGGCGTCCCAGCTCCGCGGCCACCATGGGCTCGCTGAGCTCGCGCGCCAGCTCCGCTTCGATCGCCTGTGCGGCACGCTCGTCGGCCGAGCGCCAGGACGCAAGCCACGCACTCGGGTCATCGTCTGAGAGCGCAGCGGCCGGCGCCGTCGGCGCGAGCATGGCGGCGCGAAGCGCAGCAGCGGGATCATCGACGAGCCATTCGGCAACCGCTCCGTCGGGATCTGACCACGCCCCCTCGGGATCGATCGCCACCTGGTGCGCGTCGGTCAGGCCGGCCAACCACTGGCGTAGCGCCCCGGACGTGGGCAGGTCGCCGACGCGGATGACCACGTCGGGTCGCCGACTAAAAGCAAAGGCCTGGTCGCGCAACAGGGCGTCGTAGTGGGCCACCGCGGCCGGTCCTGAGCGTGCGCCCGACAGTGGCTCGGCCAGCAGGGCAAAGCCGGCGCGGGCGCAGAACTCCGGAGCCACCTGTCGCAGGGCGGCGTGGCGCTCAAAGCGTCCGGCCACCACGACCCCCCGCGAGGCACGCGCCACCAGATCGGCCACCCGTCCGGGGGCCAGAGCGCCGTTCCCAGACGCGCGCCGGCGGAGGATGGGATGTCCGTCGGCGCGTCCGCTCTCGTCGGTCGGGAGGGGATCGGAGATGACCAGCGGCTCGCGCAGCGCGAAGTTCAGGTGCACCACCCCGGGTCGTCCCTCCACCGCGACCGCGAAGGCGCGACAGGCCAGCCGGCGCATCCAGCGCAAGCGCTCGGGAGTGGCCGAGTGACTGTCCACTTCGAGGTACCACTTCGCGGCGTAGCCGTAGAGCTTGACCTGGTCGATCGTCTGTCCGGCGCCGACCTCGCGCAGTTCGGGCGGGCGGTCGCAGGTGAGCACGAGCATGGGTACCCGCGCCTCGTGGGCCTCCACCACGGCGGGCATGAGCTCAGCCGCCGCCGTACCCGACGTGCAGGTCACCGCGGCCGGGGCACCGGACGCCTTGGCCAGCCCCAGAGCGAAGAAGCCCGCCGCACGCTCATCGATGTGGGAGAAGCAACGCAGACGGTCGTCGCGTGCCAGCGAAAACACCATGGGGGTCGACCGCGAGCCGGGGGACGTGCACGCCTCGCGCAGCCCACAGCGCGCGAGCTCGTCCACGAAAGCGCCCAGGAGCACGTAGGTGTCGGTGGGGGAGGGCAAGATGGCTTCTCACATGGCCCAGAGCATCGTGATGCTGCACGGCTTCGGGGGCACGCACCGCGCCTGGGACGCGGTGGTGACCGAGCTGCAGCCTACGCGCGGACAAACGCGCGAACAAAGCTACCGCCCGTTGGCGCTCGACCTGCCCGGACACGGCAGCGCGGCTCACGTTCGCCCGATCGACTTCAGCGCCTGCGTGTCAGCGGTGCTCGCCCGGGCGCCGGCGCGCTTTGCCCTGACCGGTTACTCGCTGGGCGGACGCCTGGCCCTGCACGTGGCCCTCGCCGCTCCGCGACGCGTCAGTGCGCTGGTGCTCGTGTCCAGCACGGCCGGGATCGCCGACGAGCGGGAGCGCGCTCGCCGGCGGGCGGCCGACGAAGGCCTGGCCGCCGAGCTCGAGTGCGGACCCTTTGACCAATGGGTGGACCGCTGGCGCCGCCAGCCCCTGTTCGCAGAGGACCCTGCGTGGGTCTCAGCTGCCGCGCGCGCAGATCAGCTGCGCAACGACCCGGCGGCGTTGGCGGCGGCCCTGCGAGGCATCGGTGCCGGTCAGATGGAGCCCCTGTGGGACCGCCTGCGAGAGCTTCGGATGCGCACCGTCGTGCTGGCCGGTGAACGCGACGAGCGCTACCGGGTTCTGGGCCGCGAGCTGGCCAACGGCCTGGTCCGCGGACGTTTGGCGGTCGTGCCCGGCGGCCATGCCCTGCTGTTCGAGAACCCGGGCGCCGTCGCGACGGCCATCCGCGCGGCAGTCAACACGGCGGACTGCCCACCGCCCGGTCGCTAATCCGCGCCGATGCCCAGACCTGGTCTGCGCGGGACGGCGATGGCGCCCTTGACCACGGGCAGGGGATTGGGCTCGTCGAGAAACATGCTCAACGTGGCCAGACCGCAGGGAGGCAGCGGTCCGTGGCCCGCCAGCGCGGCCGCGGCGTGCAGTGAGGCGGCGATGCCCAGCGGCCCGTCCAGGGTCGAGGCCACATAGACCTCCGCGCCGGAGGCCCGCACGAGCGCGGCGGCGGCGACCAAGCCGCCGATGCCGCCGCAGCGCGAGATCTTCAGGCACACGGCGTCAGCTACGCCGGCCCCCAGGGCGCCGGGCTCGGCGGCTGTCTCATCGATGGCCACTCGGACCGCGACGTTCTCCCGCACCTGTCGCACCGCCTGCAGGCCGCGCGTGGGCTCCTCCACCAGCTCCAGGCCCGCCGGAGCGAGTGTCTCGATCGCGGCGATCGCCTCCGGCACGCTCCAGGCGCCGTTGGCGTCGAGGCGCAGTGCTGTCCCAGGCCCCACGGCGGCCCGCACGGCGGCCACGCGCCCGGCGTCGTCACCCATCCCCACCTTGAGCTTGACACAGGAGAAACCGAGCGCAACGGCGGCCCCCGCTTCGGCGGCGGCTCCGGCGCGGTCGGTGGCCGTGATGGTGGCGTTGACCGGCACCCGCTCGACCGCGCGGTCAGTCAACAGGTCAGATACCGGGCGTCCCTCGCGGTGTCCGGCCAAATCCCACAGGGCGAGGTCCACGGCGGCGAGCGCCTGGGGCAGGTCGTCGATCTGCCGGCAGGCGTCCATCAGCCGCACCCCGGGCGGACTGGGCGCCTCCAGTACGGGCAGGTAGGAGCGCAGTGCCCGGTGTACGCGATCGCCACTCACGCCGTCATAGCCGGCCAAGGGCGCGGCCTCGCCGTGTCCGGTGATCCCGTCCTCGTCGGTCAGCGCCAGCACGATCAGCTCGCGGCCCCCGACGGTGCCGTAGGAGGTCTCCAGCGGCGTGGCCAGCTTCAGCACGCGACGCCGCAGCGTGACCCTCACGGCCCGATGCCGCCGGAGGCGAGAATGCCGGCTGACAGCAGCAGGCAGAAGGCGAGCTGCAGCTGGCCGGTTGCGGCCAGGGCCGAGTTCAGCGCCGGTCCGTCGACCCGCGAGCGCACGGTGCGCACGTTGGCGAGGGCCAGCGGAGTGGCCAGCCAGCACAGCAGCAGCCACGCGCTCATGGACCCAAGTAGCCACGGCAGCGGGGCGGAGAGAAAGGCGCCGAGGACCATGGCCGCGTACAGCGTGCGAGTACGCGAGCGTCCGAGGCGTACCGCCGAGGTGCGCTTGCCCGCCCGGCGGTCGGTCTCGAGATCGCGCACGTTGTTGACCACGAGGATGGCGGCCGCCATCAGCCCGACCGGCACCGCTTCGACGAACGCCTCCCAGGGCAGATTCTGCACCTGCACGAAGTAGGACCCCGTCACCGCTACGACCCCGAAGAAGAGGAACACGAACACCTCGCCCAGCCCGTCGTAACCGTACGGGCGCGGGCCGCCCGTGTAGAGCACCCCGGCCAGGATCGAGGCCGCGCCGACGGCGAGCAGCTCGGGTCCGGCCACGACCACCAGGTAGAGACCGCAGAGCACCGCGGCCGCGAAGCTGACGTAGGTGGCAATCAGGACCTGGCGCGGCGGCACCAGTCCACCGGCGGTCACGCGCACGGGACCCAGCCGATCGTCGGTGTCGGCGCCGCGTCGAGCATCGGAGTAATCGTTGGACAGGTTGGTTCCCACCTGGATGAACACGGCCCCCAGCAGCGCGGCCAGGAAGGCCACCGGATCCAGATGACCCGCCCCCAGAGCCAACGACGTGCCCACCAGCACGGGCGCCACCGCCGCCGGAAGCGTGCGCGGACGGGCCGCCATGACCCAGATGCGGGCCGCGGGTGTGGCGGGCGCTCGGACGGGCGCGACCACCCGCCTCAGGCCCGTCGCGGGAAGCGCGAGAAGTCTGGCGGACGCCTCTGTCGATAGGCGTTACGACCCTCCTGGGCCTCTTCGCTGGCGTAGAAGAGCAGGTTGGCGTCGTGAGCCAGTTGCTGGACTCCCGTGACCCCGTCCTCGACCGCGTTGAAGCTCGCCTTGAGCAGGCGCAGGGCGAACGGCGACAGGGCAAGCATCTCGGCACACCAGGCGACGGTCTCCTCTTCGAGGCGCTCCAGGGGAACCACCGCATTGACCAGTCCCATGGCAAGCGCCTGCTGGGCGTCGTACTGACGACAGAGAAACCAGATCTCCTTGGCGCGCTTCTGCCCGACCTGCGCGGCCAGGATGCTCGCGCCGTACCCCCCGTCAAACGAGCCGACCCGGGGACCGGTCTGGCCGAAGCGGGCGTTGTCCGCGGCGATGGTCAGGTCGCACACGACGTGCAGGACGTGTCCACCGCCCACGGCGTATCCCGCCACCATGGCCACCACCGGCTTGGGTAGGCGGCGGATCTGTACGTGCAGGTCGGTGACGTGGAAGCGTCCCGTTCCGCCGCCCCGCGAGGCTTGAGAGCTCAGGTATCCGGTGTCGCCTCGCACGCGCTGGTCGCCCCCCGAGCAGAACGCGTCGGGACCGGCGCCGGTGAGGATGATCACGCCGACGTCCTCGTCCTCGCGCGCCTGCGTGAAGGCGTCTGCAAGCTCGATCACCGTCTCGGGCCGAAACGCGTTGCGTACCTGCGGCCGGTCAATGGTGATCTTGGCGATGTGGGGCACCCCGCCCGAGGACTTCTCGTAGCGGATGTCGGAGTACTCGCCGCTGGGGATCCAGGTCGTGGTCAAGGGGTGCGAAGGCTAGCCTGTGACCATGGTGGTCGAGGCCTGGCTGGTGCGCGCGGCAGCCACCCGACCCCAACGGGTCGCGCTGGTGACCCCCCAGGGCGACCGCACCTACGGTGAGCTCCTGCGCGCCGTCGGCGTCGCCGCCGCCTGGATGACCGAGCGGGGCGTGGGGCCCGGCGACCGCGTCGCGCTGGCGCTGAAACCCGGACTCGCCTTCGCCGAGGCGCTGCACGCCTGCCTGCTCCTGGGTGCCGTTGCCGTGCCGATCGACGTGCGCCTGCACGCCCCGGAACGCACCGCGCTGCGCGTGGGGACGCGGCTCACGGTCGACAACCCCTGCTGGGAGGGCGCCCACGGGCCGGCGGGCGGGTCGCCCCAGATGCCGGGCGACGCGCGCCATGACCTGGACGCGCCCGCGGTGGTCGTGCACACATCGGGCACCACGTCGGCGCCGCGACCCGTCGTGCTCACCTACGGGAACCTGCTGTGGAGCGCCCTGGGTTCGTCGGTGGCGCTCGGTGTCGATCTGCAGGAACGCTGGCTGTGCGCCCTGCCCGTGGCTCACGTGGGGGGCCTGTCCGTGCTGGTGCGCAGCGCCATCTACGCCACCACCGCCATCGTGCACGAGCACTTTGAAACCGACCGTGTGCTCCACAGCCTGCGGACCGAGCAGATCACGATGGTCTCCGTGGTGGCCACCACACTGCGGCGCCTGCTCGACGCCGGCCTGGAGCGCCCCCCGGCGTTGCGCTGCGCTCTGGCCGGAGGCGGCCCGGTTCCCCCTGCCCTGCTCGGCCGGGCCCGGGACGCGGGCGTGCCCGTGTGCCAGACCTACGGGTTGACGGAGTCCTGCTCGCAGGCGGCGACGACGCCGCTGGCAGCACGGGACGACTCGGCGCCCAGCGCGGGACCGCCGCTGTTCTGCACACGCGCGGCGATCAGCCCCGCGGGCGAGATTCTCCTGCGCGGCCCCACCGTCGCGCCTGGGGCGCTCGGCGAGGATGGTTGGCTGCACACCGGCGACCTCGGGCACCTGGACGAGCTTGGGCGCCTGCACGTGACCGGACGCGCCGCTGACACGATCATCAGCGGGGGAGAGAACGTCGCGCCCGCGGAGGTCGAGGCGGTGCTCGAGGCTCACCCCGACGTGGCCGAGGCCGCCGTGGTCGCCCACGCGGACTTGCGGTGGGGAGAGGCGGTCACGGCCATCGTGGTGCCCCGCGGCGACGCGCGTCCGGGGAGCGAGACGCTGCGCGTTCACTGTGCCGAGCACCTGGCCGCGTTCAAGGTGCCGCGTCGGTTCGTGCACCGGACCGAGCCGCTGCCGCGCACGCGTTCGGGCAAACTCCTGCGACGGGGACTCTCGTGAGCTTTGATCCGGCCGAGCACCGGCGGGTGAGCGCCGAGCACTGGCAGGAGGCGGCCCCGGGGTGGACGCGGCGCCAGGAGATGATGCGCCAGTTTGCCGCTCCCGTGTCCCGCTGGCTCGTTGACGCCCTGCACCCGCAGCCAGGACATCGCGTGCTGGAGCTCGCCGCGGGTATCGGCGATACGGGCTTCCTCGCCGCCGAGAGCATCGTCCCCGGCGGGAAGCTGATCTGCACCGACCAGTCAGAGGGGATGCTCGACGCCGCTCGCGCTCGCGCCGGCTCCCTGGGCCTGGAGGACGTCGAATTTCGGGTCATCAACGCCGAGTGGATCGACCTCCCGGTCGCCGGCGTCGACGGTGTGGTGTGTCGGTGGGGCTACATGCTCATGGCCGATCCCGGCGCCGCGCTGGCCGAGACGCGTCGTGTGCTGCGCCCTGGCGGCCGCGTGGCGCTCGCGGTATGGGACCGCCTGGAGCGCAACCCCTGGGCGGCGCTCCCCGCCCTGGCCCTACGCGAGCACGGGGTCGCGCGCGACCCCGACCCCGGGGCGCCCGGTCCCTTCGCGCTCAGCGACGCGGCGCGCGTGGCCGAGTTGTTGCGCGAGGCCGGGTTTGCCGACGCGGAGGTGCAGGCGCTGGACATCGAGCAGCATCACGCAAACTTCGATGCGTTCTGGGAGACCGCCCTGGACATCGGGCGGGGCTTCCACGACGCCGTACTCGGTCTTCCGCAAGCCCAGGCCGACGACATCCGCAACGACCTGCGGCGCCTCACCGCGCCCTTTGGAACTCCGGAGGGCGCGCTGACCATCCCGGGGCGAACGCTCGTCGCCACCGCGGAAGCCTGATGGGAGGGCCAAAGTGGGCTCCCGCAGCGCCTGCGCGTTGCGGGAGCCTGCCTGCAGGGGCGTCCGCGCACGTGGTCATATAGCGTGGGGCCCATGATCTACGACGACGACGCGGACCTCACCCTTTTGCAAGGTAAGACCGTGGCCATCATCGGGTTCGGCTCTCAGGGTCATGCCCACGCCCTCAACCTGCGCGACTCGGGCGTGGACGTGGTGGTGGGCCTGCGTGAAGACTCCGCCTCGGTGGCCACGGCTCGAGAGAGCGGACTGGAGGTCGCCTCCGTGGTCGAGGCTGCCTCCCGCGCCGAAGTGGTGATGATGCTCGTCCCCGACGAGCTGCACGGGGCGGTTTGGCGCGAAGAGGTGCGCGACGGCATCGCCGACGCCAACCTGCTGCTGTTCGCGCACGGCTTCTCGGTGCACTACGGCGAAGTCGATCCGCCACCGGGCGTGGACGTCGCCCTGGTGGCCCCCAAGGGTCCGGGACACCTGGTGCGCCGCACCTACCTGGAGGGCAGCGGGGTCCCCGGGCTGATCGCCGTGGCTCAGGACGCGACGGGCCACGCCCGCGAGCTCGCTTTGAGCTATGCGAAGGCGATCGGGTGCACCCGCGGCGGAGTCATCGAGACCTCGTTCAAGGACGAGACGGAGACCGACCTGTTCGGGGAGCAGGCGGTGCTCTGCGGTGGTGCCTCGGAGCTGGTCCAGGCCGGCTACCAGACGCTCGTGGAAGCCGGCTACGACCCCGAGATGGCCTACTTCGAGTGCCTACACGAGCTCAAGTTGATCGTCGACCTGATGTACGAGAAAGGCCTGTCGGGCATGCGCTACTCGATCTCCAACACGGCCGAGTACGGTGACTACACGCGTGGTAGGCGCGTGATCACGGAGGAGACCCGCGAGAACATGCGCAACATTCTCAGGGAGATCCAGTCCGGCGACTTCGCGCGCGAGTGGATCGCCGAGAACCGCGCCGGACAGGAGAACTTCAGGCGCATGCGCGAGGAGCAGGCGGGCAGCCAGGTCGAAGAGGTGGGCCGGGGCCTGCGCTCCCACATGGACTGGATCGACCCCGCCTTCTAGCGCGCGTCCCGCGGTTGCTCGCGTACCTGTTCTGGCACCGGCCCGAGACGGGCGCCGATCGCACGGAGTACGAGCGCGCCCGGGAGCGCCTTCACCGCTCGCTGGCCCAGCGTCCGCCCGAGGGCTTCCGCGGCTCGCTGGCCGCACGCGTAAGCGACCTCTCGTGGCCTGGCGGGCGAGGGGCCCGGCTATGAGGACTGGTACCTGGTCGAGGACTGGACCGCGCTGGGGGTGCTGCGCCAGGCCGCGGTGGGCGGCCATGTTGCTCGACGGCACAAGCGCGGGCTCGCTGTGGCAGCGCGAGCTCGTACTGGGGCCCGCGCCCGAGTACTGCCTGTTGGCCGAGGCGCCCGGAGCCGGAGTCGCCGCCAGTCGCCTGCCCTCACACTGGCGGTCGCACACCGTCGTGCGCGAGGCGCTGTGGGGCCCGCAGCGCCTCTGAGCGGGCGGGGGCCGCTGCTAGCGTCTCGGACGTGCGAGCGCGTGAACGTGATCGGCGCCGATGAGCACCCCGGCCGCCTTCACCATGGAGCGTGAGCTGAGCAGCGGCTCCTTTCGCCGCCAGCAGAGCCGCTTTCGTCGCTCGGTAGTCGATGAGCCCGGGGCCGAGTTCCCCGCGGTGGCGGGCCGCTATCACCTGTACGTGTCGCTCGCCTGTCCCTGGTCACAGCGGGTCGCCATCGTGCGCGTGCTGAAGGGCCTAGAGGAGGTGGTGGGAATCTCCTACGTCGACCCCTTCCGCGACGAGCGCGGCTGGGCGTTCACGGGTGAGCGCTTCGAGGACGGGCCCGGAGGCCTGTACGCAGATCAGCTGCACGATTGGCCGTTGCTGAGCAGCGCCTACGAGGCGACCGAGTCCACCTACGACGGGCGGGTGAGCGTACCCGTGCTCTGGGACAGCGTGTCCGGACAGATCGTGTCCAACGAGTCGGCCGACATCGTGCGCATGTTCAACTCGTCGGCGAGCCTGGGCGCGCTGGGCAGCGGCCCGGACCTGTTCCCCCAAGCGTTGCGTGACGAGATTGAGCGCGTGAACGAGCGGGTCTACGAGACGGTCAACAACGGCGTCTATGCGGCCGGTTTCGCCCGCACCCAGGACGCATACGAGACCGCCTTCGCGCGGCTGTTCGAGAGCCTGCAGTGGCTCGAGGAGCTCTTGGGCGAGCGACGGTACGTCGCCGGAGATCTCGTCAGCGAAGCCGACTGGAGGCTGTTCGCCACCCTCGTGCGCTTCGACGAGGTCTACCACGTGCACTTCCGCTGCAACCGGCGGCGCATCGTCGAGTACCCGCGGCTGTGGGCCTACACGCGCGAGCTCTACCAGTGGCCTGGGGTGGCTGACACGGTGGCCATGGCTCAGATCAAGCGGCACTACTACACCACCCACGACGAGCTCAATCCCACGCACATCATTCCGCTCGGGCCGGCTCCCGACTTCCTGACCCCGCACGGCCGCGGGGCCTGAGCGCGTCGGTGCTCTGGCAGACCGCACGGGCGCTGGCGGGTCCGCCGCGTCACCCGTTCCCGACGCCCCGAGGACCTGTCCGGCTCCGCTAGACTCGCTCGCGCCGTCGCGACTGGCGTTCGGGTGGAGCGCACCACCGGGAAGCGATGTCAGCATCAATAGCCGCGCGCCTGGGCACCCTCATCGATCAACGTCTCCCGGCCGGGGGACCACTCACGCGAGGAGCGGCCATGACGCCCAACCAGACGACTAGCACGGCCGAGCGCGCGCTGATCGTGCCACAGGACATCCGCCCTCGGGACGGGCGCTTTGGCAGCGGACCATCGAAGGTTCGTCCTGAGCAGCTCGCCCGCCTGACCGCCGAGGGCGCCGCACTGATGGGCACCTCTCATCGCCAGCGCCCGGTGCGCGACCTGGTCGGCCGCGTGCGCGCCGGTCTGCGTGAGCTCTTCGGCCTGCCCGACGACTTCGAGGTCGCTCTGGGCAACGGTGGCGCCACGGCGTTCTGGGATGCGGCCGCGTTCGGGCTGATCGAGCAGCGAGCGCTACACCTCAGCTACGGGGAGTTCTCCTCGAAGTTCGCGGCGGTCACCGCCGGAACACCTTTTCTCGACGAGCCGGTTGTCCTGCGCGCCGAGCCCGGCGACGCCCCGGACGCGGGCGCGAGCGGGCCGGTGGCCGTCGAGGCCGAAGCCGACGTGATCGCCTGGGCGCACAACGAGACGTCCACCGGCGTCATGGTGCCCGTCACGCGCCCACCGGGGAGCGCCGGTGCCCTCGTGCTCATCGACGCGACGTCGGCGGCGGGCGGGCTGCCGATGAACAGCCAGGACGCCGACGCCTACTACTTCGCGCCCCAGAAGAGCTTCGGCTCCGACGGTGGGCTGTGGCTGGCCCTGCTCAGCGGTCCGGCCCAGGAGCGCGTCGAGCGCCTGGCCGCTTCGGGGCGCTGGATCCCGCCCTCCCTGTCTCTGTCCAGCGCGCTCGAGAACTCCCGCAAGGATCAGACCTACAACACGCCGGCCATCGCCACGCTGTTCCTGCTCGCCGATCAGCTCGAGTGGATGCTCGGCCAGGGAGGGCTCGGCTGGTGCGTGGCGCGCACCGCGACGTCCTCACGCACTCTCTACGACTGGGCCGAGGCGAGCGCGTTCGCGTCATGCTTCGTGGCCGACCCCGCCAAGCGCTCCCAGGTCGTCGGCACGATCGACCTCGACTCCGCGGTCGATGCCGCCGGTGTGACCGCCGTGCTGCGCGCCAACGCGATCGTCGACGTGGAGCCCTACCGCAAGCTCGGGCGCAACCAGCTGCGGGTGGGCATGTTCCCGGCCGTGGACCCCGAGGACGTGCAGGCCCTCACGGCGTGCATCGACTGGATCGTGGCGCGTCTGGGAGCCGCCAGATGAGCTCGGGTCACGTGAGCGCTGCGACCGAACGCCGGGAGGACCGGGAGCCGACCGGGGCGCAGGACCTCGCGCGCCCGCGAGTGCTGGTCAAGGAGAGCATCGGTGAATCGGGCGTAGCCCTGCTGCGCGAGCATTTCGAGGTCGACGTGGGTGTCGACTGGGACGACGCCGAGCTGATCGGGCGCATCGGCGAGTACGACGCCATCCTCATACGTTCGGCGACCGCCATGAACGCCGAGCTCATCGGTCGCGCCGCGCGGCTGCGGGCCATCGGGCGAGCGGGTGTGGGCGTGGACAACGTCGACGTGGCCGCCGCGACCAAGCGCGGCATCATCGTGGCCAACGCTCCGCAGTCCAACGTGGTCACCGCGGCCGAGCACACCATGGCCCTGCTGCTGGCGCTGGCGCGCAACGTGCCCCAGGCGCACATGTCGCTCACCTCCGGACGCTGGGAGCGCTCGCGCTTCTCCGGGGTGGAGCTGTATGAGAAGACGCTGGGCATTCTGGGCTTCGGGCGCATCGGGCAGCTGGTGGCCCAGCGCGCCCGTGGGTTTCAGATGCGGGTGCTGGCCTTCGATCCGTTTGTCAGCGGAGAGCGCTACCGCGAGCTCGGAGTGGACAAGGCGCAGGACTCAGAGGAGGTCTACGCACAGGCCGACTTCATCACCGTGCACCTGCCGCGCACGCCCGAGACACACCACTGGCTCAATGCGCAGGCCTTCGCGAAGATGCGCGACGGCGTACGCATACTCAACGTGGCACGCGGCGGGCTGATCGATGACGATGCACTCAAGGACGCCCTGGACTCCGGCAAGGTGGGCGGCGCGGCCCTCGACGTGTTTCCCAGCGAGCCGATCACCGACTACCCGCTGTTTTTCGGCTACCCCAACGTGGTCGTCACCCCGCACCTCGGCGCATCCACGGCCGAGGCCACCGATAGGGCCGGCTTCCAGAGCGCCGAGCAGGTGGTCGCGGCGCTGACCGGCGGAGTGGTGTCCACCGCGGTGAACATCCCGTCCGTCGGGGCGGAGGACATGGCGATGCTCGGACCGTTCCTGCCGCTGGCCGCCCGCCTGGGACGCCTGGCCATGCAGCTCGCCGAGGGCAGCTCGGTGGAGCGCATCGAGGCGGCGTTCATGGGGCGCATCGCCGAGTTCGATACCCGTCTGTTGACCATCGCGGTGCTGAACGGTGCGCTCTCCGGGCGCACCGAGGAGCCCGTGAACTTCGTCAACGCCCCCACGGTGGCCGAGGAACGCGGCATCGTGGTCGAGGAGAAGACAGTGTCCGAGGCGCAGGACTTCAACGAGCTCATCCGCGTAACCGTGCAGGCCGGTGGCGAGCGGGTGGCGGTGGCAGGCACCGGGATCGGTCCCCAGCGCAAGCCGCACCTCGTTGAGGTGCACGGTCAGCGCCTGACGGTCGAGCTCGAGGCCAACGTCACCGTGTTGCGCTACGCCGACGTGCCCGGCATGATCGGACGGGTCGGGACGGTCTTCGGTCGCCACGGCATCAACATCTCCTCCGCCGCCGTCGGGCACGGGCCCGCGAGCGGCGCCGCCACGCCCGCCGTCGGGCTGGCGGCGATGGTGGTCACCACCGACGTGCCGGTGGGCGCCGAGGTCGTGGAGGAGATCGTCGCCTCCGAGGGCTTTGTCGAAGGTCGCACGGCCGTGCTCTCCTGAGCGCCGCGGACGCCTGAGCAGGCGAGAGGAGCGCCGTCGTGGTCTCCGGCGGGAGCCCTTGACAAACGACCGGGCGCGTGCCTGCGGGTACCCGCTCTCTGCGAAAACGGCCACGGCTCAAGATAACCCGCACCTGACGCTTGCGCGGTCGCGGGCAACGGTGTATATCTGTGCCAGTGCAGTGGTGGGTGGCCTCACGAGGGGGGCACCTGACCGTCGCCGGGTGAGGGAGCACGCATGTGTCTGGCCATTCCTGGGCAGATCGTCACGGTTACCGACGAAGTCAACCGGCTCGCGCAGGTTGAGGTCGCCGGCGTGCGGCGCAACGTCAACATCGGGCTCCTGGACGATGACAACGGTGGCGGTGCGCAGATAGGCGACTGGGTCCTGATCCACGTCGGCTTTGCCATGTCGAAGATCGACGAGCAGGAGGCGCTGGACACCCTGCGCCTGCTCGAGGACATGGGCGCCGACTACGAGGCCGAGCTCGAGGAGCTCAAGGCGAGCGTGATCGACTGATGGGAGCGGCTCATCACGCGCCACTGGAGGTTTCGGCACCCGCGTGCGTGGACGCGAACCATTGCGTCACGTGCAGCGACGAGGGAATCCCGATGACCGTCCGCTCGGTCGACGAGAGCCAGGGTCTGGCCCGTTGTGACGGTGAGGATGGACCCGCCGAAGTCGCCACCGATCTGGTCGTCCCGGTGGCCTGTGGCGACATCCTGCTCGTGCACGCCGGTTTCGCGCTTGCCAATCTGGGCGCGCCGGTGCGCTCGTGAAGTACGCCGACGAGTTCCGCGACGCGGCGTTGGGACGCGCGCTGTCCGCCGAGATCGCGTCCAGCGTCGATCCTGGGCGCCACTACAAGCTCATGGAGGTGTGCGGCGGGCACACCCATTCGATCTACAAGTACGGTCTCGACGACCTACTCCCGTCCAACGTCGAGCTCGTGCACGGTCCCGGCTGTCCGGTCTGTGTCATTCCCATGGGCCGGGTCGACGATGGGATCGCGCTCGCGCACGAGCCGGGCGTCATCTTCACCTGCTTCGGAGACATGTTGCGCATTCCCGGCTCCGACGGCTCGCTGCTGGACGCCAAGGCGGAGGGCGCCGACATCCGCATGGTCTACTCGCCGCTCGACGCGCTGCGCATCGCCAGGGCCAACCCGGACCGCGAGGTCGTCTTCTACGCAATCGGCTTTGAGACGACCGCACCGTCGACGGCCCTGACGCTCAAGCGGGCCAGGGCCGAGGGTCTTTCCAACTTCTCCGTCATGTGCAGCCACGTGACGATCGTGCCGCCGCTGCGCGCGCTGTTGGACTCCCCCGACCTGCGCCTGGATGGCTTCGTGGGGCCGGGTCACGTCTCGACCGTTGTCGGCGCACGGCCGTTTGAGTTCATCCCCGCCGAGTACGGCAAGCCGATCGTGGTTGCCGGCTTTGAGCCGTTGGACGTGCTGCAGGCGGTCCACATGATCCTGCGCCAGCTGGCCGAGGGCCGCTGCGAGGTGGAGAACCAGTACACACGCGTCGTCCCCTACGAGGGGAACCTGCGTGCCCTGGAGGTCATGTCCGAGGTCTTCGAGCTGCGTCCGCACTTCGAGTGGCGCGGCATGGGCTTCATCTCACAGAGCGGGCTGAAGTTGTCTGAGGCCTACGCGCAGTTCGACGCCGAACGGCGCTTTGACGTGCCCGGCGTGCGCGTGGCCGATCCCAAGGCGTGCCAGTGCGGCGAGGTGCTCAAGGGCGTGATCAAGCCGTTCGAGTGCAAGGTGTTCGGCAGTGCGTGCACGCCCGAGCGTCCGATCGGCACCTGCATGGTCTCCAGCGAGGGCGCCTGCGCCGCGTACTACAACTACGGGCGCTTCGCCCGAGAGCGCGAGCTGGTGTGACGACCGCGGACAGCGCCAGCGCGCGAGTGCAGGAGGAGCACCGGTCTGAGGTGTCCGAGCGCGAGCGCAAGGTTCTGGGCATCATCGAGACCGCCCGGGGTAAGCAGGCCAAGTTCCGCGACGATCACATCACCATGTCCCACGGCGCCGGCGGCAAGGCGACGCAGGGGCTCATCGAGGGACTCCTCGTCCCCGCCCTGAGCTCAGGGTCCCTGGACGAGCTCGCGGACGCGGGTTCCGTGAACGCCGGCGGGGTGGGCGTGGCGATGACCACCGACTCCTTCGTGGTCAAACCGCTGCGCTTCCCGGGCGGCTCGATCGGCGAGCTGGCCGTAAACGGCACGGTCAACGATCTCGCGGTCGCCGGTGCCCGTCCCCTCGCGCTGACCCTGTCGCTGATCCTCGAGGAGGGTCTCGCGGCCGAGGAGCTGCGAGCGGAGGTCGAGGCGATCGCGACCGCCGCCCGCGCCGCGGACGTCGAGGTGGTCGCCGGAGACACGAAGGTCGTCGAGCGCGGCCATGCCGACGGGATGTACATCTGCACCACGGGGCTGGGCATCCGCGATCCGCGAGCGAAGCTGTCCCCGCGGGCGCTGCGTCCGGGCGACCGCGTCCTGCTCTCGGGCTCGATCGGCGAGCACGGCACGGCCATCATGCTCGCCCGCGGCGAGTTCGACCTGGGGGCGGACGTGGAGTCCGACACCCAGCCTCTGTGGCCGGCTGTGGAGGCGCTGCTCGACGCCGCGGGCCCCGAGCTTCGCTGTCTGCGCGACGCGACGCGCGGTGGCGTGGCCTCCGTGCTCAACGAGCTCGCGCGCGCCTCCGGCGTGGCCATCCTCATTCACGAGGTCGCGGTCCCGGTCTCCCCGGTCGTCGCCGGCGCCGCGGAGATCCTCGGCATCGACCCGATGCACGTCGCCAACGAGGGAAAGTTCGTGGCCGTGGTCGCACCCGAGGCCGCCGACGCGGCCCTGGCGGCGCTGCGGCGCGCGCCAGGGGGCGCACAGGCGGCGGAGATCGGGGAGGTCAAGACCGAGCCTCCGGGCATGGTCCTCCTGGAGACGGCGTTCGGCGGCCGGCGGGTCATGGACATGCTGGTGGGCGACCCGCTGCCGAGGATCTGCTGAGGCTCCGTGCACGAGCTCTCGATCGCCCAGGCCATCGTGGACGTCGCCTCCCGTCACGCCGGTGACTCGCGCGTCGCCCGCGTGTACGTGAAGGTTGGGCATCTGCGCCAGGTGGTGCCCTCGGCGCTTGAGTTCTCCTTTGCGCTGTGCGCGCACGGCACAGCTGTGGAGGGAGCCGCACTGGAGCTCGAGCAGGTCCCGGTCACGGTGATCTGCCGTAGCTGTGGGGCCGGGAGTGAGCCGGGTGGCTTCCCGCTGGCCTGTGGGGGCTGCGGAGGGCTGAGCGTGGATGTGGTGCAGGGCGAGGAGCTCCAGGTGGAATCCCTGGAGCTCGAAGAAGAGCTAATGACGAGTGGAGGGTGAGCGATGAGCGTTAACGCACCGGACGCACCGGAGGCCACAGGTGGTGTGGAGGAAGTCCATATTCTGTGGTCGTCGGAGGGAATGAGCTGCGACGGGGACACGATCTCCATCACGGCCGCCTCTCAGCCGGCCATCGAGGACGTCCTGCTGGGGGCCATCCCGGGCCTGCCCAAGGTCCACCTGCACAACAAGGTGCTGTCACCGACGCTGGGTGGCGAGGAGTACATGAAGCCGTTCCGCGACGCGGCGGCCGGCACGCTCGACGCACCGTACGTACTGGTCATCGAGGGCTCCATCCCGAACGAGAACATCAACGGGGATGGCTACTGGACGTCGATGGGCAACGATCTGGCCACGGGCGAGCCGATCACGTTCAACAAGTGGATCGACGATCTCGCGCCCGGAGCGTTCGCGGTCGTCGCGGTCGGGACCTGCGCGACCTACGGCGGCATCCACGCGATGGCCGGCAACCCCACCGGGTGCATGGGCCTGGCCGACTACCTGGGCTGGGACTTCCGGTCGGCGGCGGGCCTGCCCATCATCAACATCCCGGGCTGCCCGGTCCAGCCTGACAACTTCATGGAGACGCTGACCTGGCTGCTCTACCAGGCGGCGGGGCTGGCGCCGATGATTCCCCTCGACGATGCGCTGCGCCCGCAGTGGCTGTTCGGTAAGACCGTGCATGAGGGCTGTGACCGCGCGGGCTACTACGAGCAGGGCGACTTCGCCAAGGACTACAACTCACCCAAGTGCCAGGTGAAGATCGGCTGCTGGGGGCCGGTGGTGAACTGCAACGTGCCCAAGCGCGGCTGGATGGCCGGCATCGGCGGCTGCCCGAACGTGGGTGGGATCTGCATCGGCTGCACCATGCCCGGCTTCCCCGACAAGTTCATGCCCTTCATGGACGCACCTCCCGGCGGCGGCGTCTCCAGTGCGCTCATCGGCACCTACGGGCAGCTCATCCGCAGATTGCGCGGCGTCAGCAACAAGACCATGAACAAGGAAACGAAGTGGCGACACAACGGCGACAAGCTCACCACCGGCTACAACCCCCGCTGGGGAAACTAGAGGAGAACTGAACTCATGGCCACACGCGAGCGCATCAAGCCGGAGTCCGGCAACATCGTCGACATGTCGTGGGATCCGATCACTCGGATCGTCGGCAACCTCGGCATCTACACGAAGATCGACTTCAAGCAGCGCGAGGTCATCTCCTGCAAGAGCACGTCCTCGATCTTCCGGGGCTACAGCGTGTTCATGAAGGGCAAGGACCCGCGGGACGCACACTTCATCACCAGCCGCATCTGTGGCATCTGCGGCGACAACCACGCCGTCTGCTCGCAGTACGCGCAGAACATGGCCTACGGCGTCAAGACGCCGCCGCTCGGCGAGTGGATCGTCAACCTCGGCGAGGCCGCCGAGTACATGTTCGACC